>Ga0247723_1000525_pt1 | contig 26233 bp, 27 predicted proteins | sample MSEWelMarce5H_FC_FD_189079 | JGI IMG/M metagenome (GOLD analysis project Ga0247723, IMG submission 189079) | Subsurface sediment microbial communities from gas well in West Virginia, United States - MSEEL Well Study Marcellus 5H_FC | ecosystem: Environmental > Terrestrial > Deep subsurface >... | reverse complement strand
AAATTACAGGTAATATAACTGTTATATTACCTGTATAGTGTATATTTTTATGTATTTTTTACGTATTTGTATATTTTCGGGGTATTTTTGATGTATTCCATGCGTGGATTTTATGGTTTTATTATCCCGGCATTACATATATGGATAACTCTGTCGAATTAACGGTTGAACGCATTGATACAATTATGAAAGAGATGAGTATGTGGGCTCATAACTGTAGAGTACTAAATAATCAAATGATTTATAGCACAGGTGAAACTAGAATAGCATACTCTCAAGTCTATAACGATTTTTTATGGAAGCTAAAGCTACGGACATCGCGACTGTGGTTCTATATATCTGGTTGTAGTGAAATGAATCCATTCAGAGATGAGAAAGATAAGAAAGATGAGATAGAACCAGGTGAAAATACTTCTATGTTAGTTGTACCAGAATATACTTCTATGCTAAACTAGACATGCTAACACTGATCACCCCGTGCTACAGACAGAAGAACCTGTCAAAAATGCACGGTAGTATAAGATTCGATTTAATAGATAAGTGGATTATAGTTTATGATACAACATACGACAGACGGTATGAAAAAATATACACTGATAACCCTAAGATTCTAGAAGTAGAATGTAGCGGTGGTATTAGCGGTAATCCACAACGTAACTACGGGCTGAATCTAGTAGAAGATGGACATATCTATTTTTTAGACGATGATAACATAATACACCCTAACTTCTGGTTTGTAGCTACACGTTTAGCGGCTGACTACTTCTACACATTCGATCAGCTAAGAGACAATAAGGCTGAGGTGCTTCCTGGCTTTAACATCGCTGTCGATCAGATAGATACAGCAATGTTTATTGTGCATAAAAATCACGTTAAAAATATACAGTGGTGTACTGATAAATATAACGCCGACGGCTATTTTATCTGTGATATAAATAATCAAAATAAAAAAGCCCATATATATATTAACATAGTCGCATGTTATTATAATTATATAATTACTTAGTCACCACTGACTCTTCTATTGTGTTCTCCTGCTTTACCTCCTCCGTCTCTGTCTTCTCTACAGCTACAGATGTGACTTCGTCACACTTTAACTTTAGACGGTGCCCCCATGACTTAATCTGTACGTCAGATAACTCCTTGCGCAATGTCTTCATTAGTGCAATATACTCAGCGTAGTCTATAGCACCTATAGTGTCATTAAAGTCGGTAACAATCATGTCTAAGTCGTCAACTATTGTCTGGATACCCTCAATAGCCCATCGAATCTCTTGCCGGATGTCTTCCATTCTATATTATATGCGGAGATTCCCGGGAAGGAATTTCCTCCGCAGTAATTAAAATGCCTCCGGTTCGCACTGTATCTCCATTCATGGTTACCCTAGCCGAGTCACTGATTAAGGAGCGGGACATAGAAGAATCAACCGCAACGTCCTATATTAAGATTCTTATGAATCTTAACAATGGAAAACCATTTAACAACTTGTCTTTTTTAAAGTACAAAGATGCAGTTATGGCTAAACTTAGTACGTATAGCGAATCGACTCAGAAGAGTACACTTGGAACTATTGTGGCGGTACTTACCAGTCTTAAAGATAAAGCAACCTATAAATCGCTGTACAACTTTTATTATGAACGCATGAGCGACGCATCCAAGGAGGCACGTTCTGCAGATACCACAGAAAAAACTAAGACGCAGAAAATGAACTGGGTTGAGTGGGATGACATTATTAAGAAGCGCGCAGAAATGGAGAAGAATCTACCTACCTCTAAGACTAAGCTACTGACTGTTGAATCATACAATAACCTGCTTAGCTACGTGATCCTGAGTCTATACACCATGATTCCTCCCCGCCGTAACCTAGACTACCAGAACCTATTTGTCGTTAAGAAGTGGGACGATAAGATGGATAAGTCTAAGAACTACTACGATCTAGCTACCGATAAGCTGATATTCAACAAGTATAAGACTAGTAAAGCACACGGACAACAGGAGATAGATATTTCTAACAACGAAGAGCTACTCAAGGCGCTAACTATATTTATCCACTTCCACCCCGATAAGAAGAAGCCGGAGTACCGTCTGCTAGTATCTATTAATGGAGCACCGCTAACCAGTATTAATTCTATTACCAGGATTCTAAACAAGGTGTTTGAAAAGAATGTTGGTAGTACCATGATCCGGCACGTTTATCTCTCCGACAAATACAAACTGGACATGGATGAAATGAAGAAAGATGCTGACGCAATGGGGCACACTCTGAGTACCCAGAGAGACTATATCAAGACAGATTAAAATATATACACCTATTGGAAATACAGGAGTTAAGAGTCACTCACGCATAACTGGCATCGTGTATTGTCCCGCAAATATCTAATATATAATATAGTAGATATATGTCAAACATTAAGGCTAGTATTGGGGTACCGTTGTCGGATTTACAAAAAATGGCTCAGGCGTCATACCGTAGTCAGCCTGAACAGAAGATCGGTAGTTATACCCTAGTGGAGAATACACCGACTATAAAGATATATCAAGGGGGTAATAAAGTTGTTATTGCTGTCCGTGGTACTGAGAAAACAGACACTGAAGATCTGGAGGCTGACGCAATGGCTATAGCTGGACAACTAGCTAGTTCAAGAAGGTACAAAAAGGATTTAGCTATTGTTAAGGAGTTCGCTGATGAAAACCCTGATTACCAGTATGTCGGTACTGGACATAGTCTAGGAGGCGGTATAATCGATTTATTCTTAAAAGCGGGGCTAATCCGCTGGGCTGTAACATATAACCCGCTAGTGCAACCACAGGATCTAACAACACGTAGTCAGTCTAATCACCGTATATATCAACAGGGTGACTTTCTGTATAATCTGTTCGGTAAATACGTACCTGGTATAGAAGTACGTAAATCTAAAGACAGTTTCTGGAACTCAATGTTAAGACACGCTATACCATTCTATAATGCATATGACTCACTACAGAAACATAAGCTTAAGAATTTTGAGGGCGGAATGCGCCCTATTATTTGTCGTGTTGGTAGTAAGACACCATTTGTTAAGTTACTAGAATATGTAATGCCTGAGCACGAAATATACGTAGAGCCGTTTGTTGGCTCTGGTGCGTTCTACTGGCACAAGGCTGCGTCTAAACGCGATGTAGTGAATGACTTAGATGAGTCAGCAATTAATACCATGAGACTAATTAAAAAAGTCAGTAGTGATTTTAATGATTTCCCTGACGTTAATAACGCCGAAAAAGCGTATCAATTCTGGAAACGTAAGCCTAAAAACAGCGAAGAGGAGTTGTTACGACAGATTATAAAACACTGTGGCGGATTCCAGGGTACTATATTAAAAGAGAACGCTAAGAAAATAGCTAAATACGATATACACCCTAATAATCGCCTAAGAGACATTGCTGAATACAAACAGCGCATGAAAAACACAACTATATATCAAAAAGACTACGCTACAGTTATAAAGGATTGGGATACAGCTAAAACATTTTTCTACCTAGATCCACCCTATGAAAAATCAACAAAGGCTTTTAACTATGCACAGTCGAACGATTTTGACTTTGAACGTTTTGCTGATGTAGTATCAAAAATTAAGGGTAAATTTATAGTGTCACTAAATGACAGTCCTAAAGTAAGACAGTTATTCAAGGATTATCATATTTATAGTGTAACATTAAAAGGACAGCCTAGAAAAAGTGGTACAGGTATAGGACACAAGAACCGCGATGAGGTACTTATTTCAAACTACCCATTCCCCAGTGACTGGAAACAACACCTGAATTCTACAAGGCTAATGACTGGTGGTTCTATATTTACTGATATATACAGTAAGGCTAAATCGCTAATATTTGATCCAGCTATACCACAGAAGATTAGAAAGGAGGTAGATAAGCAGCTAAGTAAAGATTCATTTGTTCGTAAGGATTTTATACCTATAGCTAATGACATTGCTACTATGGCTCAGCCGTTTATTGATGCTTATGCACCTGGTGTCGGTACAGCTATAAAGAGTGTAGCTAAGGGTATTCATTGTGCTAACAGTGTAGCTAGTGCGTTAGGATATGGATATGCAGGGGGTAGAAATCCAGTAAGGGATAATCGTTTTGATTTTGATAGAGTAGAAGCCCCTAATGGTGATCCTGTATTACCAACGTTATCTGGTATGTTACAGATGTTAATGATACCACGTGCGGCGTGGACTGACGTAGATGCAACTGCTACTACTGCCCTGTACCATATGATGACACCAGCTGATAGGGCTATATTAAACACTGTAGCCCATGACGCGCTATACGGTATTACTGAGAACTTCGGTACTGCTATACAGCACTTAGGTGAAACACAACCTGACGTGGGTTTGCCTAATTATGCGCTAGTAGCGGTAGAATTAGGAATATACATTGTGAATCACCCGTAAGCTAGTTAAATGACACTTGTGCAGTGTATTTGAACTCTGTTAGCTCTTTAATGGGTACTAAATGAAACTTAGAATTACCATTATCACAAGATGATTTTTTAAAAGCTCCTGTGCTAATTAACCAGCGTATTTTAGACACTGGTATCTTGTAACATGTATAAGCGTCTTTATTAATGACAAAGTAGAACCAATAATCGGCTTTAGTTATACTTATACCAGATGGTATATTAGTGTGCTCATACTCTATAACAATGTTACCTGTCTGGTATGAACGGCGATCCGACTTAACCTCATACGCTATTCCATTGTGTTTAAAATCATAGTCACTAAACGCTACATTTTCTGGGCATCTTTCAATTTCACCGTTACCTAAAATGTCAATAGCTATCTTTTCGTACTTCTTACCTAGTGCTAAGTCGTCTTCAAACATTTCCTAATAATGCCGGGGAAATTACCTGGCGGTAATCTCCGCAATTTTACAACCCCCTGATAATTCGCTGCCTAGGTACATTTACGGGGGGTGGTACCTCAGTTACAGTTTTACATGTGACTACAACAGGGGCTCTGTTAGGTTTAACACCACCTAATCCAGTAAATAGTAACCTGGGCTTGGCTCCACGTATTTCACCTGTTAGATATGATACAACACCGATAGCTTGTCTAACATATTTATTACATTTGTCAGGGCGCAAAACTCTTAATTTACTGTCATTTTCTATTTCATTCCATATAGAATCAACCGCCCATAATGGTGATTCTTTTACATAATTTAGGTACAAATTTATAGCTTTGTTACTGATCCACATCGCGTGCGTGCCCCATGATCCAGTTCTTTTATCATGAGTGTTAATATTACATATTACACCTATGTATATAATGTCATAATTGGCTTTATTTTTATTTACAAAAGTCATAAATGTATCATCTATGACTTCGCAATCATCTTCAAACACTAATATATCATCTCCATTTGCTTTTTTGTATATGGCTTGATGACTTAATAGACAACCATATGCGCCCTTGCTTGGACACGATTCGGGAACATTACCATCTGGTACTATAGCATCAAATACTTTAGCTCCTGTTATTTCTATTAGCTTATCTACAAATCCCCTCCGTTCTTTAGCTTTATTAAGATGTATAATAAATGATTTCATTATATATTATACAAATATAAAAACTGTCTAATACAAACCCTCACGCTTTACAATCTTGGATGCCTCTATCATCTTTACCCCGCGATCACGCATAACCTTCTTGACTATCTCAGCACGGGCGTTAGGGGCACGGGACTTCTTAGGCTTAGCGGCGCCCTCTACATCTCCATAATCCATAGATTTACCACTACCACGTCGGGCTTCCATCTTTTTCTTTAATTCAGCTAGAGATTTATTTATTTCATCTATACTCTTACCCTTCCCCATTCCTGTATGCATACCCATACCGATTTTACCAGAAATACCCCTAGCACGATTAGCACCACGTTGCATCATCTCTCCAACCTCAAGAGCATCAGCTGCCCCGCCAGTCTTAGCCTCTTTTGTCATAGCACGTAACATACTAACAGGGAATCCCTTGTTTTCTTTAACACCCCCAGTAAGTCTAGAAAGATTACCCATTCCCGAACCATTGACGGGAGAAGCAAAATCCATAGCACCACCCTTCAACTCCGAACCATCGGAGAAGAATGTACGCCCAGAACGTTCAGCCCATACATCATTACCCCGCTTCGTGAATGCTCCAGCCGAATGATTACGCTCCTCCATTTTACCACGTAGGTACTCAGAATGCATTGTATCGGGGCTTCCTCCAGGTAAGCCGCCTAATTCTTGTGCTCTTGAACGGATCATTATATTTATAATATATATTTTTATAATATAGATATAGAATGACAGATTTACAGACAGTTCAGAAGGCTGAAAAACGGCTTCTAGGTGGAGAAATATCACCTATTCCGGATGAATATCTTGGTTTCAATTTTGTTTTTCCTAGAGACAGGGTACAAGGACGACAGAAAATTATAGATATGGTAAATTTTCAGATTAACTATTTTGAACTGATTATGAGTCGACTTCCTGTAGAATCTGACGATATACAGTATGATCAGTCTAGCGATTTTTTAAAATATGAACCTAATCCGATACCGTGTATAAATTACACTGAAAATTTTGATGAAGTCTTAAAAAAAGATACACGTGCTATTAAATTTTTTATGTCAGGTTTGGGCACTTCCGCCGTGGGTTGGGGTTCTGATGATCTCAAAAAAAAACAGGATGAATTGGCGACTATGAGCACAGAAACTATAGTAGACAGGATGATAGGACAATTAAAAAATCCTGAAGAGATGAAAACTAGAATAGACGATTATTACAATTCTAACCAAGGGAATAAACGGTTTATTTTTTTATGTCTACCAATGGGTAATCAAGTTCCGTTAAATTACGATCTGTTAAAAATTAGTGATATTAGGAATGAATATGCGACAAAAAATTCAGTATTACCAGCATGGGGGACAAAAAATTTTATACCATATGCGCATCAATGGAATAATGTGTTTCCATGTCTGTTGTACAGAAATATATCGAATTTTCCAGTAGAGCGTTTTGGTTGGAGAGAAATGCCTGATGGTAAGCGAAATTACGAACGTGACTACGTGAATGAGGTGTTTAGTAAATATTTTCAGTATTTATCTGATCCTAATATGGTATATGATGAAAAAGTATTTGAATCAAGGGACATAGAATTCGGTGTTTCTGGAAAAATGAAACCGCCATTTTGTTATGATGGATCATGTCCATACTGGGAAGCAGAAGGATTTGACACATATGAAGAATGGATTAGGTTTAACGAAGCTAAACAGACTACTACATTTACAAAGTCAGATCTTGCTTATATTGCTAATATATCTATTAGCGGTGAATTTGTAGAACTAAATAGCAAGGCTAATATCGACTACACTCAAAACCCAGAATTCTATCCGCACTATGCAGATATACCTAGATGGGTTTTTAGTAATTCATGCCTAGATGAACTTAAATATCAGCAACTCACACAGTACGATAATGTGTTTTTTAATGAGAAATTTTATGAGTTTGTCTTATGCACAAAGATTCTTTTACGTTTCCACGCATTTATGGATTTTTATAAAAATGATGGACGTAATTATATTCCTGGTGATTTTGGACACCCAGGACAAAAAGAAATTAATGATTTTTTGGATGATGTCAACCACACAGCACGTCGTGACGTTAAGAAAGATGAGGGTGTGCCTTCTGATGGTTTTACACTATATCGATTGGTATATGGGACTGATAATAGAGGTAACAACTTTTCGGGTAAAGGCTTGTCGGGTGGGAATAGATTTAACAATAGAGCTTTAGGTTATGCTTGGGCGATACTAAGACAAGAATTTAGAGATGTAAGTGATTTTTCAGCGTTAAAATATCCAGAAAGTATAAACATTCTCAGAGATGCAATTAAGAATGGTCATGTTATCAACGGGAAAAAAGTTGATGTAAAACTGTATATCGAAGCAGACTTAGTAAGTCCACCGGTAATAAATCGCTTAGAAAGATATTATCTACTACCATTTCCTAGGGTATCTGCAGACAATTACGTCACTCCACCAACTGATGCTGACTACACCGATTTTATATTAAAAATTATAACTATAGCAGCAACGGCGCTCAATAAATTAAAAACTATAAGTCCAGATGATTTTACAGTAAATACTAAGACAAAAGCTGAATTTTCTGCGTGTTTAGAAAATTTCAAAAATTTCCAAGGTATAGCACTAACACCAGAACAAAAGGGACAATACGTTGGGCTGCTAGAAGCTCTTATGGTAAAAGATTGGGAGAAACAAGCAACTGACGAATATAATACAAAAAATGATAAACTATATACATACATAACTCAAGAACGTTGGGATGAAAAACACCCCTGGTTTGCATATACACTACGTGATACATTCGGTAAAGGTGTACTGATTCCTATGATGGATCTACTAGTAACTGAGTCAGGACTGACAAACACTATGGTACCATTATATCTAACTTTTGTCATGGAAATAAATCCTGCGGGCGGTTTAGCTATAGGATTGATGTTAGTTATAGCGCAAACTATGTGGAAATATGACGCACCCCAAGGTTCTATATATTATAACCCTGATCTACAGAAAGATTTAACAAAAGCTGTAATCAGAGCCAGTGCAATATACATTAGAGATTATATGATTGGTGAGGCAATTAATTTTTTTACACCCGTATTGTTACGGTTAGCTACAAAAGGTTACGGTTGGGCTGCGGCTAAAATGTCTAACGCGTTGGGTATGATGATAGATGACGGAGAAGCCGTGTGGCAGAATATAGCAAGGAACGGTAAATTTATGGCTATGATTGAAAGTGAAACATCTCAAACAGCTGAAGAAGTTAATTTAATTGCGTATATTAAAAAATATAAATTAGGTTTCGGTAAATTAGAGAACCAAATAACATCGAAAAACGAACAGATTGAATCCATAATTGACACAATGACTCATGAAAGTAAGGTGTGGCAGCAACTAAAAGATGAATATGTTGTACTGAACAACGCCGCAAATCTTAAGGCAGAACTGGCGTTTGCTAATTATGAGAAAAATAACGTTGGTAGTGTAATACGACGTCAAAATGCGCAGTATAAAGCGGATTATGAACAAGTACTAAAAGACACTGAATCGCTAGTCGATGACGCGTGGCAGTTATACGATGAAGGAAAAACCGACATTGGAGCTATTGATGAAAAAACAAACAATCTATTTACGAATTACGAAAATGTTGCTGAACAAGTGGCTGCTCAAAGAGCTGCAGCATTCGAAATATACATGGAAGGAATGAGAAAAGAGATGAGTATAACAGGTATTGAGGCTGAAACTGTAAGACTCTGGAAAGAATATGAAGCGGCTGCTGCTGAAGCTGATAAAATAGTATCTCCTAAAATGCCTAACTGGGATGATCTAATGAAAACACAAAATAAACTATTAGAAGAAGTAGAATCGATGAGAAGTGCATCAGCATCAGCAACTAAAGATCTACATGCTGCACTAGATAAAGTAGCTAAATTCAAGGATGAAGGTAAGGAAATGGGAAAAATATTAGCAAACACATTAAAAGAATTAGACTTAGCTGAACAAGAATTTAACAGTCTCAGAAAATTGTATCAAGATTCGCAGAAAGAGTGGTTTAGGGCATGGACACGTACAGCTGAAGATGGTTTAACAGGCGATGAATTAACACGACGATTAAAAGAAGCAGACGATCTGTTTAAAAAGGTACAAGAATATAGACAAAAATTAAATTCAGCACAGCAGAATTTTAACTCTAAAGCCTGGAGCGGTATGTTTTTAGCATCTACATCAATCGGATTAAGTATAGACATGTGGGACATAAAAGGTACCATTTTTCAGCTCTGGAATAATAAATGGAATCTGTTATTAAAAGAAGTGTTTAACACTTTTAACATTGGTATTCAGTTACCAGCTAACCAAGCTAATAAATTTATTGATGAAATCATGAAACACACAATAGGATCTGTACAAGCTCCAGCAAATTTTAATGGACAAGTAACAAAAATATACACTAGTTACGCTAATATATTTAGTATTGTTGATGTTACAATTTGTACTGTAAATGTTATAGTATTTATGGCTAACTATTTTGCGATGGATTTTGCTAAACGTGAAAAAATAGACGTATCAGAATTAGAGTACGTCCCAGAAGTAGATATCAATAAGAAATCGCCTGAGATGGAATTAGAATTAGTAAAACTCAAAAAGGACTATTTTATTCCATACCTGACTGCACATAATAATGTTGAGACAATGAAATCGTACCAACAAGATGAATGGGAATTAACATTTCCTGCTAAAGTAAAACAGTTATACGATAAATACATTGAAATGTGTAGTCAGGATCCAATGTCACAGTATTTACCTGGACAATGTAATAAAAAGAATACATACCAGTTTAATGAATTCAAAAAATTCACAGATGATACTATTGCTGAGGCTGAAAAAATAGCTAAACAATTGTTGTTAGATTATATAACACATATCGGATATTTAATTCAGAAATACGCGGATCCTAATTTGACTACCAAAGAGTTACAGGATCTAGTAGAAGAGTACAGAGCTAAAGGTATTAAATTAGACATGCCTGATTTAGCTGATTTAGAAGCTGAAGATATAGTAAAACCACCACCAGAATAAATATATCTATTAATAATATAGAATGCGTCGCATGATTGGAGGTGCTGAAACGGCTTTACTAACACTGTCAGATTCAGGGCAACCCGGTGGCGCAAATTCAAAGATGAATTTTGCTAATCCCCGCTCTAACAATACACCACAGAAATTTATCGGATTCCAACCATCATTTGATGCTATTAAAACACTGGTAACAAAATACCAACAGATCGCACGTCCTAATAAAAAGGATCTGAAAATGACAGCTAGCCAGTTATTTGATGTTTATGCAAACGCTACTCCTCAAGCCAGGGGTAAATTAGATACATGTGTTCCACTGAATGGATTTGTAGAGGAACTGGGTGAGGCTGTAAAACTTACACCGGAAAATGCTACAATCTTTTTTAATAGTTTAGTAAATCTTATTACTGAAATGGTACCTAGTGTAGCTGCACCGACAGCAGTAGAACAAGCAGAAACGGCTATCACGGGTACCGGCAGAGGTTGTGGATGTTGTTCATCTTGTGGTGGTAACAAGCCCGACGATAAGAAACCAGAACAACCAGGACAACCAGGACAACCAGGACAACCAGAACTCCCTAAAAATGATGGAAGTCCCTCAGCTATGTCTCCCGCTACTACCGATGGACTAAAAAAAGGCGCGACGACAGGTAATGTAGTAGCTAATGCTCTGGCGTGGCTGAAGCAGAAAAAGGAATCTATGGGTAAAATTCCCACTGCACCAGCACCTAAAGACACCGATCAGAAAAATCCAACAACTCCCCCAGCCACCACACCTAAAGAGCCAGAGAAAACTGGATCCGGTAGAAAGATGTTAGGTAAAATGTCAGCAGCCGCTGAGCGTAAGCTACTAGGATTAACAGCTGCACAGCACAAGAAGCTATTATCTTCCGCTAAAAAGGTACATGGTGGTGCTAAGCACAAGAAAAAGCACTCCGCTAGAGTCTATAGAGATGACTCCGATTCTGGTACTAGTTCTGATTCAGATGAGGAGTTGGCTAAGTTAGCAATGCGTAGAGGTAGAAAATAACACCCGAACAATCTATTTTTTTTAAAATATAATGCTGTAATATAGTGTCTGAATGACGTTACCTACATCATTCCCCCGTCGTTTTCCAGAGGTACGATTCCCATTTGAATTTAGCGAACTATACGGTGACGCGTCACGTATGTACTTTAATGATGCGCCAATGACTGGTGGCGCACACCAGAAATTCGGTAATCCATTCGGTGGTGAGACTGTAAATACCATGTATCACGCCCGAAAACATGAAGATTCTAATCGTATGGTTGGTGCTCAGATTGTTACGGACAGGGTAAAGGACTTCCAACAGCTTACTAATGCACACAATAGCGCTATTAACAGACAGATCAACACTGAATCAGTACGTGGCGGTTGTCATACTTGTGAAGATTATAAGGATATGAGAGGTGGTTTAATGAACATGATGAGTCCTTCTACGATTGAGGGTGCTAATGTACTAGCTGGACGTGGAATGCGTGGAGGTGTTATGCGCACACAAGCCGGCGCACAGTATCTACAGAAGCGCTTAACTGAACGTATTTCTGAGTTAGATACGGTAAGCAGCGGCGTATTAGGAGTCGGTGAGGAAGATACAGGCGACTCTGATAAAATAACCGAAGATGAAGACGTACTAATTAGTTTAGGGGAGCACTTGGATAATATACTGGACGGTGTAGCTACAGGTAATATTGACAGCTCTACTGTAAATAGCTCACGTGCTTTTTTATCTGGTTTATTGAAAACTGGCTGGATGATCCCATCAAATCAACTAGTATCCGTATTACGTAATGTTGATGAGACTATACAGGAATTACAGGCATCGCTAGGTAACAAGGCACCAACATATCAGCTAACAGCGGATAAAAAGAAAGTAGCACGCCAGTCACTGACTGTACTGGAACGTGCTAAGAGTGTAGTAGATCAGCTGGTTAAGAAGAGCTATTTATCCCCCTCTGAACGTAAGATGGTTTTGTCATCATTCCGCCCTAAACTCAAGCAACAGCTACAGGCTCAGCTAGAGTCTCAAATACCTGGTAGAATGGATAAATACACCCGTAATAATGAACCAGTCACTAATATTGATAATTTAGTCGACGATGGTGCATTTGCTGCTACATACGCTGTAGCTAAACGCCCGTCCTGGTATGTAAGTTTAGCGGCTATTCCTGGTAGCAGGCGGCTACCTAGACAGGTTGCAGAACGTATTGCGCGTATGTAATTTTATTATACATGTATAGATGCCTACACGCAAACCCGGCGGTTATGTTGATTGGAGTAAAGTACCAGCGTACAATCCAGCTATAGAAAAAGGGTTAGATATTTATTATTTGAATTATATACAGTACCCTATAAATTCAACTGTAAAAAAACCACATGTTCCAACTCTTAACAAGATTGATAAACTAGTGTATGGTGGTGCTACACAAAAAGAACTAGAAGATTTCTTAGAGGTGTTTATTGCTAAAGTTGGAACGGATCGCAGATTAACATGGGATATCATCGATAGTACAATAGATCTACTAAATGATCTACGACGATATGTACGTACTATTTTTAAAAATAGCAATCTGCTCAAAAAAATTAAGGATACCGCTGTTGGAATGTCAGTTGAACAATGGGAGGCTTTTAAAGCTAGGAGAAGGGGCGGCGGTAATACATCGTGCACTGGTAGAAATACAGCTGCTGTAGCACCAGAAATAGAATCTGAATCTGATGATTTAGATCCAGCTGATAATAATGAAGACTTACCTGATCCTGTTAAGCCGCTGTTAGATCTACCACAAGATGAAATAAACGCTATGCCTGATGTCCTAAAAGACTATATTTATTACAAAGATGGTGTTGTAATTATACCTGACAGAGAAATGGTAGATGAATTAATGGAAATGGGTTTATCACGTTTTGAACTACTACGATTTATAGGAATATTTAGCGTAAAACTTGCTAGAGATACGCAATTAGGTAAAATAGAAGTCAAAGATCTAAGAGTAGCTCAGGATATATTGGATGAAATATACGATTATGTTGAAGAAGCTATGGATCTACCTGGTGAATTACAGGGAGAAGGTAATTGTATCGGTAAATTCTGTATGAGTGCCAGTGTAGCACCCGCTGAAGAGATAGAGATTACAGATCCATCGCTAAATAGTTATTTAGACTATGGATTAGTACCAAGTAGAGATGAATTCATAAAATTTATCAAAGAAGCAGGTTTATCGAAAGACTACGTTTATTCGTTTTTGAGTCAATTGAGTAGAGAAGTACAATCTACTATGCATGAAGGTAAATTAGATAAATTAAAAGCAAGAGTAGACAGGTATTATGAACATTTACCACGTGTCCAAGAACTACAACGAAAAGAACAACAAGAAGAAAATACAATTGCTGAACAAATAAAAGCAGTAGAACTAAAATTAGAAAAACTACAGAAAAACAGGACAAAAGCAGCACAAGCTGAAGCAGATGAGGCTGTAAGTACTTTAAATGAACTACTAAGTCGGAGCACAAAACCACGTAAGTACAATTTTAATGAGTTAGTAGAAATACAAGAATTTGATAAAATAAATGATCTAGATCCAGAAATGACGTTTTACGAAGAATTAAGAGATTCACCGAAATTTAGCGGAGTATCAGAGAGAGTTGCAACAGGTTTTAAATCTGCTAGATTAAATACAGAAGAACAATTAGCCGAAGAAGTAGAGCACCAGTTAGCACTACAAAAAGAAGCTGTAGAAATGGAAGCATCAATAAGAGAAGAAGTTGAAAATGTGGTTAGAGCGTTAATTGGTAATGTTTCTAATCAGAGCGGAGACGCAAGTGGTGTCGGTTTATTTTAATTTTTAAACACATAATAGAATGACTTATACTATCAAAAAGTACAAGTCAGGTTATCGTGTAATGTCGTCAAACGGCACATATTTAACAAATCACCCTGTATCGTATGAGACAGCGCGACGTCAGCAGGTATCTGCTTTCCGAACTATAAAGGGCGGATCAGCTACTGGATTAGGTAATGAAGACTATGCCCTGTCGGATAGTGACATAAATAAGCTATTAGGTGGTACTAAAATATTCAAATACCCAGAGTTGAAGGATATGTCTAGTATTGAAGACGCTTTTGATGAAATGGGGCGTGCTATGATGTTATACCTAACTACAGATGACAATACGGGTCACTGGGTTTGTATGTTAAAGCGTGGTAACACAATTGAATACTTTGATCCGTACGGTGGATACAAACCCGATGATGAGCGTAAATGGCTAACACCTCAGCAGTTACAGGAATTAGGGCAGGATGTACCTGTACTAACACATATGTTAAAGGGCTATAAGGTAATAAGTAATCCCTATAAGCTACAGGGGGAATCAGAACGTGGTAAGGCTATAAATACATGTGGTAGACATTGTGTAACTAGGCTTATGTTAGGGCACTTACCGCTAAAGACGTACGCTGAGCTGATAAAATCTAGTGGAATTAACCCCGATGATTTCGTAACAACATTCACTTATCAAATGCTTAAAAAATGATTATATTTAGTATATATAGAATGGCTACACGTTTTTATTCGAATGTTGAGTACTCAAATAGTGCACGTGGAAACAATGATGCTGATGTCATTTACTATAACGCTTCTATTGTTAATAACAATATAGCTAACGGTGATCCTAAAGGATTCAACGGAGTTGGACAGTATGAAGACACACAGGTAGTTTTTAACGACGTACGTCAGTTACCTATTTTACAGAATGCTAGTGAATACAACATGAGTGTTATTCGTTTTGAGTTAGCTGGTGCAGGTAAATCACTACCACTATTTGTACCTAGAATTGTACCTGGGCAGAATGACATTAACCTGACAGTTTATAATTTATACATGTCTTTAGTTATTGCTGAACAAGTGAGCAGTGTCACGACAACCAGGGTTTATGAAGCACAAGCGCCTATTATGTGGGAACCGCAGTACCGTACTCAAAATAATACCCCATCTACTGCTAATCCACAACAGCAATTCGGTTCAGACTACTATTTTTGTGATAGTTACAAGTGGTGGTGTCAGCTAGTAAATGCTACTGCTCAGGCTTTACAGAGCGATCTACTAGCCCAGGCGGTTGCAGATGGTGTTCCATTACCTCCTAATCTAGAGGAAGCTGTAACTTCTAGTAGCGTTAGTGGTTCTCCAGCACCTAATCTGTTCTATAATCCCGTCACTAAGCTTTTTAGCTGGAGTTTTGATGCTCAGTATTGGGGTTCTGGTTATGCTACATCTACTCTTTACACTCCTCCATCGTCAGCAACTCAGTACAGATATGGATTTCGTATGGGAATGGACACTAATTTAGAGACACTTCTGACTAATTTTTTAATTTTCTATAATGATAGTCAAACACTTGGTGGTTTTCCCCCTAACGTAAATGAGATTATAGTAACTCCCCAGCAAATTGCTATTGACACGGATCCAACTACTGGACAGGCTTACACTAACCCTAATGATGGCGGGCACGTACGTTATGTAATTACCCAGGATTATGAATCTATATCCGGCAATTGGAGCCCAATTGATTCTGTAGTCATCACTACAACAAAACTCCCGATAACACCCGAAGTTGTAGCACCAGCACCCGGCACATTCGGAAATTCTGATAACGGTTTTAATTCTGGTACAACTGGAGCCGCATTTCAGTCTGTGATTGGTGATGTACAATGTGGTAAAGGTGGTGCCCAGGAATGGCGTCAGTACATTGAGTATATGCCTAATGCAGAGTACAAAATGATGTCTCTAGGGCGTAGTCAGGAGCCTATTAACAATATCGATATGTTGTTATGGTGGCGATGCCGTTATGACAACAATTTGTATCCTCTCCGGCTCTACAACGGATCCGCTGTAAGTGTTAAAATTATGTTCCGCAGAAAGGGCTTCTAAATTATTTTTTAATCTTTGTTCTTAATATAAGTTGAATGTCCGCTGATATTGAGAAGACTGCCGTATTTGACGATCGCATTGTCCAATCCCGCCCCAAGTACGCCGTTGAGAAGGGCGCACTATCCGTAACTAATGCCCCCTTCAACGCCATTGCGGCTAACACCTCCCAGCACACCTATAACATCCTGGTTCCCTCTGAGAACATTTTTATCGACAGGGCTGTTGACTGGACTTCCCGTGTGTTTTTACAGGTAGATGTAACGCTACAGGCTGACGTACCCGCCGGTACTCAGATTTTTACCCCTGGCGTAGATTTCGCTCTTTGCGCATTCCCTCTCCAGACACTTACAAATACCATGACTGCAACTATTAACGACACAACTGTAACAATTAACTCCCAGGACGTACTGCCCCAGGTTCTCCGTCTAACTGACTACCGCTACAACCGCATGATCCGCACCTGCCCAACTCAGCTAGACAAATACAAGTACTATGAGAGCTCTAAAGCCGCAGTGAATTCTCCCCTATACGGTTATGACTACGCTAACGCTACCGATGAGGTACCTAACGGTGCATACTGGAATGTACAGTTCACATCTCTAAACGGCTCAATCATCACTGGCGCCGGTGTAACCCAGGCGGCGGCTGGTTCTTTTGGTGCATGGACTTCTAACTCTGACGGCGTACCCTGTACTACTGCTGAGGTATATGCTGGACAGCAGTACCGCCTGTACGTAACATTCCAGTCCACGGAGAAGCTTGTACTGAGCCCATTTGTGTTCTCCGACTCTCATGAGTGGGATTGCGGTTTGTTTGGATGCCAGAACATCCAGCTAGTAATGAACTTACAGCAGCCCAGCCGTGTGCTCCGCAGTTTCGCCTGTGGAGCCGCTGGTGCAACTGGAAGCGGCGGCTGGGTGTCAGCCATTAACGCCGGCTCTGTCGCCTATAACAGTTCAGGACCCAACGGTGGTTTCAGTGGAAGTCAGGTAAATCTCCAGTTTTTGACTCCTTCTCTGGACATCAGCTTACCCCCTAAGAGCGTAGTACCATACATGGAGTTCCCCCGTTACATTACTTCTAACTTGACGGCTAACGCTAGCGGATACACCAATCTCCAGTCTCAGACAATTGTACTACCTATGATTCCCGACTTGCTGTTGATCTACTGCCGCCCCCAGGCTTACACTGTTGGTAACGCAGTCAATGGACTGGCTGACACCTCCCAGGGTGACTGGCTACTCCCCATTAACAACATTAGTGTAAATTTTGACAACTTTGCTGGTCTCCTCTCTGCTCACACCCAGCCCCAGTTGTACAAGATGTCCGTCAATAACGGCTTGGAGGTTGATTACAACCAGTGGGTAGGAAAGGCTACCACTGGAAGCATCAATCTTGCTGGTTCTATTGCTGCAGGTGACTACAGCACTACCTCTGGTAGCGCCCCTAACGCCAGGCAGATCCCCCTGTCTGGTGGTTTGCTAGTACTCAAGCCTGGACGCGACATTGTTCTCCAGGCTGGACAGGCACCAGGACTTGTAGGTAACTTCGTACTACAGTTTAACCTCCAGGTAGAGAACACCTCTGCCCAAGATCTACCATGCCAGATTTTCGTAATCACGGCTAACTCAGGCTTTTTTGAGACTATCAAGGGTTCTTCCCGTGTCATCAAGGGCGTGCTCACGGAGCAGGACATTATATCCGCCCCTGTGTCCTCTGTCGGCACTCACGGCGGTATGCGCCGCATGGTAGGCGCCGGCGTACTAGGTAAGCTAGGTAACGCCATGACGGCTATCAAGGATCTCTACCACCACTCCAAGCCCGCCATCACCGCCGTAAAGAACTGCCTAACTAGTACTGGTAATGAGACAGCAGGAAAGGTAGCAAACGCACTTGGAAAGGTAGGCTACGGACGTCGTGGACACTCTGAGCTGTCTGAGCGCCTAATGTAAATATGTAATAAATGTTGTTTAATAATTATTAAAATATTTTTGATAATTAGTAATGTCATTTGATTTAGGCGCATATTCTAACTTTGGTGCTTTAACATTCAACCCGACTACTTCCGGCGGTGCTACTATTGGTAGTACGTTATCAGTCAGTACGTTGAATGCTTATGGTGTAAATGCAACAACTATAAATACTTCTACACTAAATACTTATATTGTTGATACAAACTTAGTAGACGCAGTTAGTATAAAAACTAGTACTATATCTACTGCTTTTATAACATTACAGGGACTACCTATGTATTACAGTTACACAAGTACGTACTTGTTAGCAAACTCTAATCCATTTTCTATTGATCTACCATTTGCTTATAGTAATCAAGGTTACTCAGCGATTGCACAATATGAATCAGAACCGTCTGCCCTAACAGCAGCACAGCTGTATCCTGTATTGTGTAGTACTACTGGTGTTAGTACTTTTGTTATATGGAGTCTAAATCCAGTCACACCTCCAACACCACCATACGTAATAAAATATATAACTTGTGGAACACTACCAACTGTATTTTAAATAGTCCTATATAGGATGGACAACTATTCTTCTGGTGGTATTGGCGCGGCAGCTGTTGTCCTAGTAGGTGTTATATACAAGTTATTCCACCATTTCAAATGCACGTCTAAATGTTGTGGTTTAGAATCATCACTAAAAGTTGATTTAGATACACCTCCGACAAATGGATCGCCACTAAAAATAAATATACCTGATAAAGGCAATGCCTAAAATCATAGGGTACATTCATATATGTCAGAAACCAGGCTGGGAACGTGCTTTTGAAATGTTATATAAATCACTTATGGAAAGTGGCTTATATGAAGCAACTGACGAAATACGCTTAGGAGTACTAACAGACGATGAAATAATAACGCATCACGCTTTTAGTATGGATAAATTCAAAATAGTCTATACTGGTAAAACTGTAGAATATGAGCGCCCAACACTACTACATATGCGTTCCCAGTCAGAATCAGAATCGTGCTATTACTGGTATCTACATTCTAAGGGATTACGTCATTTCGGAACTAGTACAGAACAACCTGTACTAGATTGGATAAACTGTATGTTATACTGGAATGTTAATAAGTGGCGTAACGCTGTTAAAATACTAGATGATTATGATACATACGGTATTTTATTAAACGGCGTTCCCCATTATTCGGGTAATTTCTGGTGGGCTAGATCACAACATGTAAAAAGACTAGACACTCATATACCTAGCTATTATACAGCACCTGAAGACTATATATGTACTAAAAAGCCTAAAATGTTTAACGCCTATAGTGTAGTGCCGTTTCAGTGGTATAAAACTTTAATTCCCGCTAGTTCTTATAATACTTTAGAAGTGGTTGAACCTAAAAGATCATTTCCAACAGTTGCAGTTAGAAGAAAAGTATTTGGATTAGGCTTACGGTAGATTTTAGCCCTAATAACTAAATTATTATCGATAATTTTAACATCGATAATATTTTTAACAGTGTGTTCCATTAACGGTATTTTAAAGACTATAAATGATTTGAACACAAATAAGTCCATAAATCTAGACTGGCTGAAATACCTGAGCAACATACTTTATATACAAATATATATTTATATAGTATAATGAATACCCGACAAAAACTTATGGCTGGTAGCGCCCGTCCCCGTGGTAAAAACACAGGTAAAGCTGTTCATGCACATTTTGACACGGAGGGTATGACTAGATCCATTAACAACATACATAATCGCCTGGTGCAGACTGGTAACCCATTACGCCCGACTCAGGATTTTACTAATTTATACAGTGCTAGCGCAGTTGTCACAGAATTTCCCCGCCATAGGTAGATGAGCTGGAAAAGAGAGAAAGAATTTCCAGAAATGTATCCACACAGAGTTGGGGAAATTCTAAAACTTATGTCGTTCAGCGGTAAGCCGCAAATTATTGGTTCCGCTAGTTTGCGCTCTATTCAATACATAGGCGACTATGATACAAATGACAACGCTAAACGGGCTACCCCGAAAAAGTTTCAGAAAATCATTAAGAGCCTGATGAGACAACAGGACGTGTATATTGGTGACATAAAATGCGGTGACATGGACGGAGAGCCCATACGTTGGACAGCACAAGAAGTTTTAAAGGGTGTATTAAAGATGGGTGATCATGAACACACACTTGAAGACAGTATGAAACAGGAGGCTATGTTTAAGCTAGACGTAGTTGCACTAATAGAGGAACGCTATATTGAATTAAGTATGGTATATCAGACTAAATACAACTATAAAGTTAATAAAAAAGAGCTAGTCAAACAGCTAAAGGTAGAAATTGAAACAAAAGAGGAGGAAGGTATGTATTATAAAATGGCTAAACGTATGTTTAGTGTAGCTAGGCTTAATAATGATGCAACTGTAGCACAAAAACTAATACCGCTATTTAATGGTGATTTAGGGCGCTTATACGCTATTATATCTGATATAGAAGTATTACTATACTTATTTGAGAACAAAATACATATACCTAAGGATCGACTAAAGACTGAACTAGACAATTTTAAAGCACGTATGGGTAGTATATGGGAACTCAAGAAGTTTATAAAGAACGAACAGGAGTTTATAGATGAAATAAACATACAGATTAAAAACACTAATCCAGATGAGTTGTTATCGTTACAGGAGGAGCTATTTTTTATACTAAATTTTACAGCTAGAAAAGAACTAAAAGCACTTGGCGTATATCCACCCCCGAAAAGATATTTACCCTAAATATAATGGTTAAGAGTTTATTTATAGATTCGACTAATTGCTCTACTGAATTATGTGTATTAGGAGGTAATTTTAATACAGATAAGAGCCCGTTTTCAAAGCATAGTACATGCTCACAACACAGGAAAGGTTATACCGCAGTATACTCTACCCTATTTTCACATTTAAAAGATAAAAATTTTAATCTAGCTGAGATAGGCATTGAAGTAGGGGCTAGTCTAAAACTATGGAAGTCCTATTTTAAAGGCGCTAGAATCTGTGGATTTGAGTTTATGGAGGAGAAGATAGAAGCTTGTAAAAAAATGGATACTATTAGCGATTTAGAGTACTATAAATTAGACATAACTAAACGTAGTAGTATTATAGAGGCTTTTGATAGTGCAGATACACTATTTGATTTAATTATCGAAGATACTACACACACTATAGAGGATCAGAATAACTGTATATCTACAGTACATAAATACATGAATCCAGGTGGTATACTCATAATAGAAGATATATATCGTAACGTAGATTATTCAAAGTATATCATCGATGAGTCTATATGGAGCTTTAGTACATTCATTACATGTCACCACGCTAAACGCCACTGCTGGGATAATGATGTTATATTGTATTTAGTTAAACGCTAGTTATAAAATTAAAATAACTAACAATAGAAGTAGAATGCCGTACTTAACATTTAATGAGCCAGAAAATAAGGCTGAAAAGACTGTACCTATAGCTATTGTATCAGGTGGTGAAATGGGTAAGCAGCTATTATGGGCTTCTGAGGCTAATAAGCCCAGTAAGACAATCAATTTACCCCCCGATTCACAATTCCAGATTTTACCTAGTCCTAAGAAAGATAAACGTGAAATATTTTACGTTGCAGGCGCATCAGGCTCAGGTAAGTCGTACCAGGCTAGGGGCTTAGCTGAACGCTACAAGAAGCTGTTTCCAGATAGAGAGATCTATCTTGTTAGTAAGCTAACAGAAGATGAAACTCTAGATACTATGAAAACAGGTAAGCCGCTACGAATTAAGGTAGAAACACTACTGTCTAACCCCATTAAGGATATATCAGTGTTTAGTAACTCTATGGTTATATTTGATGACTACGATACGTTTCCAGCGCCTATGGATAAGGCTGTATTAGCCCTGATCGATGATATAGCTACTATGGGTAGGCACCATAACATTACTATGTGCTGTCTGTCGCACTATTTAACTAACTATAAACGTACTAGGCTGTTACTAAATGAGGCTACACACTTTATAGTATATCCACAGGCTACATCTGCACACGCACTAAAACAGCTACTAGGTAACCACTTAGGAATGGAACCAGATGAAGTAAAAAAGCTACGGGGAATGGGTAGGTGGGTATGTCTGCATAAGCAGTTCCCCCAGTGGTTAGTATCTGAACATACAGCTAAAATGTTAAATCAAGACGATTAATGTATATACATGTATAACAACGATTACTTATTAGTCGCTGTTATATCCATACTAAACAGCGGGGGCGGCTGGTATAATGACGTCGGGTTATTAAACCTAAATAGCTCATTACCTATTTTAGCACCTATCCAGTAACCAAATATAGCGTATAACATATCTATTATACCTATATATATTAATTTTACATACTTTATATACCTATGTAAAATTTATATGTAAAATATAGACTAAAAAACAGTCATTTCCAAAAGAAAGTAAAAGTGGACTAATTAATTTATAGACAGCTAGGTTGTATTTATTTTTATTAATTTTTACCCCCTAAAAACCCCTATTTAACTAATTATAGTAAAATTCTGGGCTAAAACTGTATAATTGTTACCCTAAATTTTACATATTTATAAAGAATTTTCAGATTCATGAAATGCACTGTATAATTCTGTATAATTGTTGTAAAATTCTGTAAAATTGTTGTATAATTGTTGGAAATTGTACTGTATTTTACATATTAATGTATAATTTACTGTATAATTGTTGTATAATTCTGTATAATTGTTTAAAAAGCTGTAAAATTTATGTAAAGCCTATAGTCTAGTATAAACTTTACATAAACCCCTAAAAATGAGTGCTTTACAGTACATAAACTGGATCTACACTTTTAAATTTTTACTGTTTTAGGCTAAAAAATCCGATAAATCCCCGGGATTTTACACTTTTTACGCTGTTTTTATAAAAAAAATGACAGTACATAATATAAAGGTATGGATAACAAAATGACACATCAGTATGGTACAACCGGCACAGCTAAGTATGGCGTAACTGACTGTAATTATTGTAGTAAAAAAGGTATTAGGATTGAGAGCATGGGTAGCCACCTGTATAAGTGTCACCGTGCTGACTTAATTAAGAACTTCCAGGCTTATATTAAGATACCTAACTGGAATCAGCCCCTAGTAAATACAACTAACAAATCCTATACATTCTGTTTCTGCTGTAATAAGTACTACCTAACTGTAGCTAAGGGGGCACCTAGTAAAGCCGCTTTTAAACACGCTGAGAAATGTACTATACCAATGCAGATAGCCGCCCTAAAAGAGCTAATGCATGAGCCCCAGCCGCTGGACAGCGACGAAGATGTTATTACTCTACCTAACCAGCCTAAGAGCCCTAAAAATATCATTATTAACCCCCATGAGTGTCCTGAGCACAGCGCTCAAATCGCCGAGTTACGGGCTGAGATACAGAAAATGAAAAATGATATACTAGAGTTTATGAAAAACCATACAGCTCCTAGGGTACTAGTAAATGAGATACAGGAATCATGTACTGAGTGTAAGGAGTGGAGTACGGCTTATTGTGATAAGGCTAATGAGATAGCTGATCTTAAGGAGAAGCTAGGGCTAGATCAGTAGTCGCTCTCCCACTCCTCCTCTGACTCCGACTCATCTGATAATTCCACTACACTATTATCAGATGACTCTTTTTCACTTACGTCATTTACACCCCTATTGTCTGCACATATAGCGCACAGTACGTCATAGCCGTCAGTCTCAAAATCACCACGTACATAGTCGTCTAGGATTATTGCTTGACACTCATCACACTGTACCTCAGGCTCAGGCGCAGGTGCAGGTGCGTTTGGTTTTAAGAGCTTAATCTGCTCCGCCTCTAGCTTTACACTGGCTACGTCATTTTTAAGCTTACGGATCTGAGCCTCTAGTATAACACACTTATTAGTCAGTGTGTTAGTCTCAGCTGTAGCCTCCATGAGTCGCTGGTGCATAGCTACCTCACTCCTAGTCGCCCGTGCTAAGGCTGACTGAGCTGCACTTAGATCATTAGCTAGTTTATCATACATACTCCTCATAGCTGTAATAACACCGTCAAACTCAGGGGGTAGTGCTGTAGCTAGGGCGGCTATAGGCTCAGTAATAGTATTTTTAGGCTTTACGGCGGCTACAGGCTCAGGCGCGGTACCTGTAGAGTAGTCACGGGCTTTTTGTTGACAGTACGCGATCTGGTTAGCTACCCCCTCCACTTTACGTACAGCCGTATTTTTAGGAATCATACGCGCGTAGTCTAGTCCATTACTAGCACACCAGCTGTTTAGTTTAGTCTTAGGGTTAGTACCTAACTCCTGTCGGTACCCCGCTAGGCTAGTCCACTCATTAGATAATAGGGCGTAATCGGCGGCGGGCATTTTACTTATTACTTTTTTTTAATAACTGGTTACCGGGCGCGGGTGGCGTCAATTTTTTGTGGTTTTTACTAAAAATAGTAAAAAACATAATGTGGTTAAATTTAAATCCCGTATTATATATAAATGAAACTAGTGTCAGTTAATAAATCAGATCGTAAAGGTAAAAAGTGGGTAGCTACTTTTTTACACGATAACGGTAAGTATAAATATACACACTTCGGTGCTGCAGGTATGGATGACTACACACTTACAGGTGACGTTAAAGCACGTCATAGGTACTGGATAAGACACCATAAGGATCTATCGACTAATGATCCAACTAGGGCTGGATTTTTATCATATTACCTGTTGTGGAATAAACCGACTCTGGCTGCTTCTATTAAATTCTATAAGAATAAGTTCAACCTGTAAAAATTATATTATTATATAGTAAAATGGCGTTTTTATCAAATGATTTTTCAAACTTCGGCGCATTAAGTTTTAGCGGTAGTGCTGTTGGTCCAACTGGTGCTGCTGGTCCAACTGGTGCTACTGGTCCAGCCCCGATATTATATGTGGCGCAATATTACAAATCTGCTAATCAGAATTTATTAAATGGAGCTACAGATATTACATTTAATGTAACTCAACCTTGGAATAATACAGGCGGGTATATAACACATACAAATGGTTCTACTGATTTTACAGTCCAACAAACCGGCTTATATCAACTAGAATTTAATGCTTCTATTCTTGGTACTGCTTGGACTGATACACTCAAACAAATATCTATAGATATTACACGATCACCATTAACTGAACTAGTAACTATAGCTCAAAACGCTTCTATTCCCACTGCACGAAATTATGGACAGAGTGTTTCAGCAAGTTTTTATTTAGTTACTGGTGATGTTATAAATTGTCGTGTTGTTAATACTTACACAAGTGGAACTCCTCAAGCTGTAGGTTTTACAAATACGTTTGATCTAAATACATGGTTCACATGGAAATTTATAAATTAAAATATACAAAAATACCCCGTGGTAAAGTGAAAAAACTAATGTAAAAATGTTTCCCATATAAAATAGTCATAAAATATACAAATTACAGGTAATATAACAGTTATATTACCTGTATAGTGTATATTTTTATGTATTTTTTACGTATTTGTATATTTTCGGGGTATTTTTGATGTATTCCATGCGTGGATTTTATGGTTTTATTATCCCGGCATTACATATATGGAT
>Ga0247723_1000524_pt1 | contig 26236 bp, 27 predicted proteins | sample MSEWelMarce5H_FC_FD_189079 | JGI IMG/M metagenome (GOLD analysis project Ga0247723, IMG submission 189079) | Subsurface sediment microbial communities from gas well in West Virginia, United States - MSEEL Well Study Marcellus 5H_FC | ecosystem: Environmental > Terrestrial > Deep subsurface >... | reverse complement strand
GAGGAGATAGATTTGGTCAACTCGTGTTTCCAATCGGTTCACTTGGTCTTTAACGGAACCGCCCCCATTTGGTTTTAACTCTGATAGATAGTGCTTAACAAGCCACTTCACAAAGCCAGCAAACCCTGCTGTTATTGTCATTAGTGCGACAGCGAATGCTGCCCATTCTGCTGTAGTCACTACACTGTCCTAATCGTTATCTCAATAATTCCTCCGAAGCCAGAGAATCCTTTATCTGGTGGAGTACCGCGTGTGAAAGATACTTGCTCAATGACAGCCTGACGTGACTCGCCAGTGCTGAGGTCTTGCCAAGTTACTACGTCTCCAGATTCCTCAATGTCTTCAAGGAGTTGGATTCTGTCCATCGCTCTACCTTCATAGCCAGTAACTACGTTGTATCTATCTGTCTCTAAGTCAAAGCAATAGACTGGGAACTGGATGATACGCTGACGTGGGGTAGCGATGGTTGCCTTAGCCTGATAGCCCTTGAATACTGGGCCACGACTATTGGTTGTACCATCACGGTAAAGAATAAACTTAAAGGCTACATACTCTTGAGCAGTAGCAGGGTTAGATGTACCAACTTCGATAGGGCTAATGCTTGCATCGTATGAGATGTGGTCATACTCAACGCCGTTCTTATCCACTGTCTCTAGTGTCATAGAGCCGTAGGTAAAGTCACCACGTCCAAGAAGACGCTTGAAGTTCTTAGGCTCAAGGGTTCCATAGCGGATGTTACCTGTAGTCAGGTAGCCTGATGTGCGAAGAGTTGTAGCATCTTCAATGTAAGTTGTTCCATCTGCCGTGCCGTTGTTTGCTGTGCAGAATACAAGTCTATCGGCTACTGTTGGGTCATCGTTACCGACAAAGGCACAAGCAGTTGTCTTATATCCAGTAACACCATCCATATACAAGTCATTAGCATACGCAAAGCGTAAAGTTTCTAGTTCGTTGGATAGGTCAACACGGATAACACCTGGTTCTCCACCTACACCAGTAGCACACCAGACATAGTGGTCGCGTGATGCAAAGTCAAAGCAAGGCTGTGTTGTCTCTACAATAAGTGGACCATAGTTGAGTGAGCCATCTTGGTCAGATACTGCTGCCACTCGGATGCCTCTGTTTGTGCCAATCATCATATAGCCAAGGTAGTAATAAATCTTGTGGACAATCTCACCTGCTGGGAGTTCTGCTGCTACCACTGCTGAGGTGAGTGTGGGCATTACACCTGCTGTAGATAGCGTGAACTTCTGAATGGTTGATTGGATGCCGTTATAGCCAGAGATGTAAATGGCTGGGCCTGATGCTGCTACTGATGTATAGACGTGGCTAGATGTAGGATGAGTATAGATTGTAGTAGGCATAGCGGTTGCAGATGTAGAGAACTCATACACCTTGTTATCTGCACAAAGAACAATTCGGTCTTTGACGTACTCCATAGCAGCGTTTGATATGGCACCAACTTCATCAAACATTTTAACAACATCTGCAGTAGATGCAGAACTACCAGTAAGCGGCTTCTTGTATACAGTCTTTTTGGTCGCTGTGTTGGTAATCCAGTAGGCAAAGGTTCCGTCATCACAAACAGCATAAACTGGCAAGTCGGTTCCAGAGTTATAATCCACAAAGTGAGTTACTGTTCCATCTGCTGCAATCTTGTCAATATCATACTCATCGTGCAGCAGCACGCCTTTAGTTGTGCTCCACTTAATTGGACGTAGGTGCTGTTGTGTTACACCATTAGATGCAATAGCACCAGTAATTGTGTGAGTAGATGTGCAAGACTTGAGTAGTGTTGCTTGTCCCTTGGTCCAGACGTTGATGCCCTTGCTATCGGCAAAGCGATAGTGTCCATTCTCGTCTGTAGTAGCAGGGTCAAAGAAGTTGATACCTGACCCAGAGTGAAACGACATCTGGCTACGAATCCACCAGCCAGTAAGAGACTGCTCGCCAGGCTCAGTGCCATTGTCGAACTGGTCTTTACGAAATGGTGCAGTCTGACGCACATAAGGGCGTGAGTCATTGATTGCGTAGATGAATGGAAGTCCACCAAGTGCTACGTCGTAAGACATATCGGTGTTCTGCCAGATAGCAGTAGATGCGACTACACCTACGTCAACTGCGATGGACCGTTCAGCACGGCCCTCGGTAATATCTCTGCCAGCCAAGGCATACCTCCACTACTAGGAAAAATTAGTTGAGCAGTTTTAATCCATACTCAGGGATAAGTTATTATCTAGTAACTGATTAAACGAACGACTCCTGGTGCTCCTGCGCCTCCGCCTGTCTGGGCGTCACCACCACCACCACCACCGCCACCACCATAGTTAGTGCCAGCAACGCCTTGTGTTGCACCCGCGCCACCATTTCCGCCTGTTCCAAAAACAGAACCACCACCTGCTCCATTACTACCAAAGCGACCAGCACCACCTCCACCGCCGCCGAGAGCAGCAGTAAATGAGTTAACTAAGAATGACGGGGAAATTACTGTACTAGAACCACCAGCAGCGCCATTTCCAGAATGGACTCCACCAATTCCACCAGCAGCACCGTTAGGGCTTCCAGCAGCGCCACCTGCGCCAGGAAGGCTCGATGTCGCAGCAGCGCCGCCAGAACCGCCTGTAGCAGATACTCCGCCAAAAGTTGTAGTTCCGCCATTACCGCCAGCAGTCGCAACAGCGCCAGCAGTTCCTGCGTTTCCAATAGTTACGGATACGCTTCCAGTTAGAGGATAAACTCCTGAGACCCATCCACCAGCACCACCTCCACCGCCGCCTCTTCCTGTGTTATTGCCACTATTATACTGTCCACCGCCGCCACCGCCACCGCCACCGACGATAAGAGCGTAAGCATATCCTGATGCGGATGTGCCTGTATAGGTTTGAGATGTTGTTATGTCTGTGACAGTTCCAGTTACGGTTGCAATAGCGGAGCCTGTTTGAATAATGTTTATAATGACATCTGTTCCAGTATTTATGGATACAAATATATTAGTTGCAGCAGTTCCTAAGTTGATTGTAACTGAACCAGATGCTGTTGTGAATGAACCAATTAAAGTTGTGCCGTTCATAAAATGAACAGTTGCGTTAGTAGTAGATACGCAACTAATAGTATAAATTCCTACTGGGAATGCTGCAACTGCATTGTAAACTGTGTTTGCAGCAGCAGCGACAATAGATTTACCATTTGGGATAGTTGAAACTGCAGGTGATGGAAATGCTGAGATACCCATATTATGCCACCTCTACGCCAGAGATATGAAATGTTACTGAGGTTGCAGATGCTAGTCCAGTAATTGTCTTTGTAGTTGCAAGTGCTTGCTTCAAGTCGAAGAACGCAGATGCGTTAGCATCGATTGCTGCAGATGACAGAAGCGCCACTCCATCAAGGTTGATGGTAAATGTCTGAGCAGATGCTGATGTGTTGTCTACTACAATGTTTGTAACAACTGTAGTCGTTGATGCTGGTACTGTGTATAGTGTCGCGCTAGATGTTGCAAATGCTCCTCTAGCCAGAGCCTTAGTTGTTGTAGCCATTAGTTACTACCTTCCTCTGTTATAGGAGAGATGAAGTTTTCCCCATCCCAAGTATCATTTATAGCGGCAAACTTGCCACCAAAGTTAGAGTTGTAAGATGTCTGAACCCAGGTTCCACCAAGGTTATCTATCAACCATTTGTATCCTTCGTCACCGTTAGGGTCATTGTTGTCACCTACGGTTACACGAAGTACTTTATTATTATTATCAATTTCTGCCCAGTGAGCCATTAATCCACCGCCGATTTAGGGTAACGAACAATTACGATTCCAGAGCCACCACCAGATTGAGGTGTTTCATAAGCAGCACCACCGCCACCGCCGCCAGTGTTTACTGCTCCAGCAGTTGAACCAAGACTTTGATACTGTGCTCCGCGACCACCGCCGCCTGAACCTCCAGCGCCTGCAGCGCTGTTTCCACCACCACCACCACCACCTGCGTATGCTCCACTTACACCAGTTGATGTTGCAGTTGCCCAAGCGCTAAAAGAACTTGTTCCAGAACCACCAGCACCACCTGTACCACCGCCAGAGCCGTTACCAGCACTGCCTTTTCCACCACCACCAGCACCAGCAGAAGTATGATTGTTGCCAGGACCACCAGCATTTCCTTGTCCAGATACTGCAAGTCCACCAGCAAATGCTCCATTACTACCACCGCCAGAGCCACCAGTTCCACCTTGCTCAGGACCACCATAAGCACCGTTACCACCTGCTGTGCAAGTAGTTCCGTTAAAACTTGAATTATTTGCTGCCGCTCCAACTACCACTGAATAATTATTTATAGCAAGAGAACCTGTTCCGTTTAATACACCACCAGCACCACCGCCGCCACCTGGTCTTCCTAATGTGTTGTTAGCAGCGCCGCCGTTACCACCACCAGCAATGATAAGCCACTCTGCTCCAAGAAGAGGAGCAACGGTTACGCCTAATGTTCCATTTGCGGTAAATTTTCTATAATAATATGTTGAATCAGAAGCAAGTGTTCCGCCAGTAACAATTGGCTTAGGTGCTCCAGCAGTAAAGCCATAACCTCTGGCACTACCACCAGCGATTGAAGATGCAATTGGCATTATTATCCCTTCTTAAACAAATTTAGATTGAGATTCAAGAACTACATAAGTTGGGGTTGCTGCAGTTTTGATTATAGTAAATGAGTAAACATCTACAGCAGAAGCATTTCCACTAGAGATTGCTGTTCCGCCCTGTACCTTTGGAGTTACAGTTGTTCCATCAATCTGAATTACGTTTGGATAGTAGGCTGTAGTGCCGTTTGTATTCATCCATACAACAGTAATTGCATCTCCAACTGGTAGGGCTGTGTTTAATGAAACACTGCTGTTATAGCGGATGTTAAGAGTATGGTTGGCTGAGGCGTTTGACGTGTAGTACCAGATAGAAGCGGTATCTACATCAAGGTTAATTGTTCCAGTTGCAGCAGATGCAACAACATTTACGTCTTCCTCAATACCCCTGATAGCAGCATCTTTAATAGTTCCGCCAGTTACTGCTGGGGTAGTAAGCGTTGGAGATGCAGATGCAGCCTTAGTGTTAATCTGAGTCTGCACAGCAGAGGTAACACCATCTAGGTACCCCAACTCTGTAGCAGATACAGTTGTTAGGGCTGTACCAGCATTGGCTAGGTCACGTGCTTTAGTCATTAGTATGCTCCCATAATGCTCATAATTGTTGAGGATTGTAAATCTACTTCTGCCCATTTAAGGCCAGTGGCTGTAGATGAATCTGCAGTAAGTACAAATCCGTTAGTTCCAACGGTCAATTTTCCTGGAGTGTCAGCAGATGTTGCCACAAGGATATCACCCTTAGCATCAAACAATGAACGAGCAATAGAATCTGCAAGTTCAAATGCTGTGAAAGTGATGATTTCTAGGATGTCACCAGCAGCAAGTGCTGCAAGACCAGTAATGCTTGACCCATCTGTAGCGTTATAGTCAGAGGTGCGAGCAAGAAGCACACCGTTAAGATATACCTGTTCCTTGCCTGGAATGTAAGCAAGGGTCAATCCGTTATCATCTAGTCCAGACTCTGATGTTTCTCCACCTGCTGCTGTGTAGCGGAAGCGGTAAATGTCTGCAGTAGATGAGATTGAACCCCACTCAGAACCAGTCCAAGCGTACATAGCATTGGTTACTGAGTTCCAATAGATAGCACCAGTAAGAAGTGCGTTACCGTCATTATCTACAGAAGGTGCTGTTGACTTGCTGCCAAGGTAGCGGTCATCGAATGAGTCGTAAGAGGCTGCTGCTGCGGTTGCGCTAGCGGCTGCTGCCGTTGCAGAACCAGCCACGGTGTCTACGTAGACCTTAGTTGCTGCATCAGCATCTGATGTTGGTGTACCCAGTCCTGTTACTTTGAATCCACCTGCAGCAAGATTGCCAAGCAGTGTTCCACTTGTAGCATTAAGATATGTACCTGAAAGGCTGATTGCTCCTGTGCTTCCATCTACAGAAAGAACTGCATCTGTTGGAGTAAGAAGTTCCTGCCAGTTACCTAGTGTTGTTGCTGGAGTTGCTGTAAGAATAAATGACTTGTTAACATCTGTACGAACTGCAACGTCACCAACCTGAGCAGTGAGTGCAAGCATATTAGCCTGTGAGTTAACTACCTGTGTAGTAGTAATAGCCAGTGCTGGTAGATGATGGGTTGGAACTAATCCTGAACCGTCAAGTTCTGCTAAACCGTTTGCTACACCCTTTTGAGTTGTGATGTAGTTAAGAGTTACTGCATCTTGAGCGTTAGTTGGGTCAGCAACACCAGTAATCTTCTGAGCGTTAAGTGCTACTGCAGCCGTAGGTGCAGCCATCTGGTCTAAACGAGATGTGCGTACCTGTGTATCAAAGTCTGAGATAGTTGAGGCAGCCTGTGTGCCTGTATGGTTAGCGCGAGCCAGTGGGTCTGTAGCCAACTTAGATAGAGCAATTGCTGCTGAGGCGTTGATATCAGCGTTAACGATTGTTCCATCAACCAAGTCAGCAGAGGTAATCGTTCCACCAAGGTCCAACTTGGTCTTAGCAATAGCGGCTGTAGCAGATACATCTGCGTTGACGATAGTTCCGTCTGCAATCATTGTTGATGTGACAGTACCTGAATCAGCAGCAGTAATTGCTGTGCCAGAAATCTTTGTTTTGTCAATAGCAGCGGACGCATTAATGTCTGCGTTGACAATTGCTCCAGTGCCAATAACTGTTGTAAGGCTTACGTTGCCAGTTCCATCAAAGGTAACTCCACTTGCTTCTACATCTCCAGTAAGTTGGAATGTACGAGCGGTAGCCAGCGCTGTGGCAGTTGAGGCATTACCAGTTACGTTTCCAGTAACGTTACCTGTTACGTTACCTGTTAGGTTACCTGTGAATGTACCTGCAATAGCACCAGTACCAGTAATGGTTGGGCTAGTCAGTGTCTTATTAGTAAGTGTCTGGGTTGTATCAGTTCCTACAAGAGTTGTTGTAGCATCTGGGATTGTAACTGTACGGTCTGCTGTTGGGTCTGCAACTGTAAGTGTTGTCTCAAAAGTATCTGCAGTAGCACCTTCAAAGACAAGGTTTCCATCACCAAGGGTGAGGCTTGTGATTGTAGGAGTTGTGATTACTGGAGCAGTAAGAGTCTTGTTGGTAAGGGTCTGTGTGTTGGTTGTACCAACTACAGCGCCTGTTGCACCGTGTCCTGTGGTTGCTTCAATGTGTGTGTTGGCTTCACGATAGTCACGACCAATTGCCATATGGCGAACTACAGCACCTGCTGAGTGAGCCTGACCAGTTGAGCCATCAACACCACGAGTGATGGTAAGTGTATTAGTACTTACCGCCGTGACATCTACAATTTCTTCAAGGGCTGTATCTGGGTCAATGACTACGGTGAATGTTTCACCAGCAGAGACTGTGGTTCCGCCAAGAAGGGCAGAGCCAGAGACTACGACAACTGATGTCGCAGATGAGGTAAGCGCTGCAGTCAGAGTTGTCTGCTGTGAGCGAGATGAGTATTTTCTAGTTGTCATTGACGGTCCTTATCGGCGTGAGAAGTGAACTCGTGGGGGATAGTTCTGCTGTTGCGATTGTGTTTCTTCATTAAGACGTTGTGTGTATAGTGCGTAGAGTTGCTTGGTTGCACTCTGTGATGCACCGTATGGACGCTTAGCGTCTGTCTCATCAGCCTGTGGGCTAACCTGTGAGGCACGTGCAGGGTCAAGGAATGTGAGCAAGCGATAGGCTGCGCCTAGGATTACTACATCTCTTGTTGACTCAGGAAGTCCTGTCTGTGTTGTATAGACCTGAGCATTAGTTGTAAAGGCAGTTGGGTCTGCAGCGTAGACCACACGAACTGTGCGTCCTGAGATAGGAGCCTCACCCAGTGTGATTGTCTGTGCACCTGCACCGAATGCTGTTGCATCTGCTGTTGAGTCAAAGTCCCATTTACGGATAGGACGCCATTCTTTTGAAGGTCCGATGTCTTCCCAAGATACTGTCAAGATATTCTTGATGTCAAGGTTGTTAAAGGCATAGGTTGACTGTGCTGCATTGAATGTAAATGATGTGCTCTTGACTGCAAAGATGCTTGCTCCAAGAGAACGAATAGTGTCGTTGATTGCTCGCTTAACGCTAAAGCGTGGGAAGGTAGGAGAAATGGTAACCTTTGCATCTGCAACGTGTGTAGCAGCAGTTGTACCTAGGTAGCCACGACCATAAGGAGATACAGTTGCTGTGTTAGCAACACGGTCAAATGAATCTACCCAGAGTAGTTCTTCGTCAATCTCAAGGATACCCTTACCTACAGAGTCGGTAGACCCAAGGCTAAGGATAAGCGGAGAAGCACTTGTTGATGTTGTTGTAGTAACAGCAGTAACCAAGTGTGTGGCTCTATCCTGTTGGAAGGTATAGCCAGAGAGGTTAATGAGAACCTCATCAATCATATTTGCAAGGGTAGTTGTCACTATATAGTCCTTAATGCGTCAACCGCAGATTTGCCAGTAGTTCCAGCCAGTTCGTTACAAACACCATTAAGGTCCTTGAATGCAGATGGCTGACGAGCAGCGCTTACTTTGTAGTTCAGCGCACCGATTATTGCTTTACCTGTAGTGCCAGCCCACTTGTTGGCAGCGCCTTGTTCATCAAGGAATGCTGTCATTGCTGGGTAGGTTCCACCGTTGGCTAAACGATTCAGTTCGGCGCACAGTGTGCTGCCAGCAGTACCTGCCATTGTTATCTCCTTTTGGTCATTGCGTTGTAATAGTGTTCATCAAAAGAGAACCGCTTCATATGTGGAGCAGTTGCACTTGTGTCACACCAGAGTGGAATTCCTACCTTGTCGCATAGTGCGAAGAAGTAGATGTCCTCTCCAATAAACTTTGTTCCTCGTCCCATCTCCATAAACAACTGCGCCTCTGGCAGTTCCTTTAGGATTCTCTCAACTACGCTGCGGTGCATAAGGATGAACCCCATACCAGCAGCACCTACCTGAATTAACTTGTCCTTAGGTAGTGGGTGCACTCTGGTCAAACCAAAGCCACCGTCTTTGTTATCTGCAAAGTTAAAGACCGTAGGCATTGGAACCATCAAGGGTTCTTCTGGATTGTCTGTAGTGAAGTAGACTCCAGTAACCATTGGCTTCTCGTCTTTATCCTTGGCATTCCATAACTTGAGGAATGTCTCTGGACTGATGACTACATCTGAGTCAACCCAGAGTAACCAGTCAGATTTGTTCTGCTCATACCAATATCTAATTACAGTCTCACGTTGTCTAGCAATCTGGTTACCCTGACTACGGAGTGTGGAGTGGAAGTTTATGCCTGACTTGAGCATTACATCTGTCACGCCCTGCATAAACTTTCCATCTACCATACCGTTGTCGCACCAGGCGATTGATACTGTCTCTTGCATTGCCCCCTACTTTCTTATTTCTTCTTTGCTACAGCAGCGTTATCTACCAGGTTAGGGTATCTGCGCCCTGCTGCTTTGGCTCGCGCCTTGGCTGCAGCCTTCTGTGCTGGAGTCAATGGAGTTGACTTCTTCTTAGGGTTCTTCTTATCCCAGAATGCTTTCTTCACCATTTCACCTTATCTGCCCAATATGCTGCACTCATTTTACCTTTGGCAATGTTCTTCGCGTGTCGCGCTTTGAAAGATGCTTGGCGTGCCGTAGGTTTCTTATCGCCAGTAACACCCTGTTGACCAAAGCGAATAGTCTTAACCTTGTCGCCCTCCTTAGCCACAACAACGTGTGACTTCTTAGGATGAGTCGGTGTACGCTTTGGTTTATTAAACCCAGATACTCCTGCTCGCTTTAGTCGTGGGTCCATAATTACTTAATCTGTGAATCTAAAGTGCCAGAAACTCCACCGCGCATACCGCCACCGCGACCAACAAAAATACGAGGCTTTTGTTTTTGCTTAGGTGCTGGTGCTGCTTTCTTAGGAGCCATCTTTCCAGAAGGTTTTCCAGTCTTTGACTGAGTGCTTCGCATTTGCTCTCTTGTCTTGGCTTTGCCTTCTTCGCTTTGATAACCCTTTTTTCTCAAGGTTTGTTCGTCCATATAAGACAACAAAGACCCACGCTTTGTTTTATATTTGTCTGGAACAGAAGATGGCCAAGTTGGACCCTTTGGTACAGCGGCACCCTTTGCTCCTCCAGCATTAGAACCCTTAGCCTTACCCTTTTTCATAAAGGTTTCGCTCTTAGTGATGGGCTTAACTGTGGTTCCAGAACCTGTAGCCTTTGGGGCGCTAGGATTCTTTACTACTGATTTTCTCATAGGTCTTGTTACTTTTGTAATCTTACGTACTACTACAGGCTTCTTTGGAGAAGGCTTCTTTTCTGCCATTTTACTTACCCTTCTTATATTTGTTAATAGTTTTTTTATCATTGTATCCCTTAAGGATTACATCTGAATCTGATGGACGGGTTCCTGGCTTATTTCTTGATGGAGGACGAATGCCTCTCATAAGATAATCATTAAGCGTAGGATTTTTAGGAAGCGGTCCATAATTTGTTTTACCAGATGGACTAGGCTTCTTTGCCTTGGGAGTTGCTGTGCTAGGAGACTTTACTTTTGGACCAGGGGTAAGTTTGCTAGCAGTACCAGTTGTCTTCCGTTTGGTAAGCGGAACTGGGGTAGCCTTCTTTCTAGTGGACTTTGACTTATCACCAAAAATAAATTTAAGTGTTTTTCTAACAGGGTCTTTTCCGCTATTAGGTCCTGGCTTAGGTGTTGGTTTCATTGCCATTACTTCTTCTTACCCATCTTCTTGGCGACTACCTTCTTGACAGCCTTCTTGATAGTCTTCTTCTTGGCACCGTATTCGACCATACGTTCCATCTTGCCTTCTGACTTTTCGTGCTTCTTGTTCGCCTTCTTTGCAGCCCTTATTCCTGCTGCGGTGTAAGGAAATTTCTTACCATCTACCATTGGCATTAGATTGCTCCTATTTCTTTCATTACTGCTGCTGTGTTTTTGTTTATGTCTTTAGCCTTAGGCATTGAGTCAGCGTTATACGCCTTACCCAATGTCTCAGATGCTTGATAAGCCTGCTCTACGTGAGCGTGTGTGGTTCCTGCTGGCTGTATGCCAGACTCCCTAGCCTTGCGGTAGGAAGCCAGTTCAGAGTTCCACTTCTTATCAGGTATATCTCTTGTTGCATCACCTGCATTTAACTGCAAGCCTTTGGCCTTACACCCGAAGCAATCTTCGTCACATTGTGTATGGTCAATATCTATTTCTTCTTCAGACCTAAACGGTTTATCCGATGTCTGGTCACAGAGCACGCAGCCCCACAGTGTCGCCACAAAATCGTGAGTGTCACTGAATCCCCATTCTAAAACTTTACTGATATGACTGTGCATTTTGTCCCCTACTGTACTGTGAAGTTTGCTTCTGTTACTCCTACGTTTGCAGCAATTAACTCTGCCTTTGCTGCTTCATCTACCGTGTGGTTATATCCACCACGATAGACAACATCATAGTCATTGAGGTCTTCATCTACCGCATAGCGTATCTGTGAATAGGTGGCACCAGACTTGACGATAGTTATTCCTTTGCGTAAATTAGCAAAGTAAAACAAGCGATGTCCACCTGATGGACCTTCAAGTACGTATGGTGTCTTGAATGTGTACGTTGCCATAGTTCTCCTTAATGAACTTACTGATGAGGCTAGGTTTCCCTAGCCCCACCCGTCAATCAACTAAGCGATTGATGAACCTGATTCGATTCGGTATAGTGCTTCTTCGCGGTAGCGAGCAAAGCCAAGTACGCCGTACCAACCCATTGGGCGGTGACGCATCAACTTGTCAACTACTGGTCCGATGACTACGTGTGGCTCTTCAGCAACGGCTTCTGCCATTGCTTGCTGTCCAGCGAGGATTGTGCGGTACACCTTTGCAGATGAAGCACCGTCTGTTGCTGAGTAGAGACGTGGTGACTCAACGAAGTATGCACCTTCGTAAGTTCCAATTTCTCCAGCCCAGATGCGGTCCTGTGCAGAACCGTACTGGTTAGGAAGAAGCCATCCTGCTGAACCTGTCTCTGCGCGGAGGTCGTGTGAAACTTCTGGGTGGATACCAGCCCAGTAGAGTGAACCCTTGCGTGCAGTGGTCTTGTTAGCGCGGAGTTTCGCAACTGCGCGACGGATGTTTGCAGATGAAAGTGTTGCAGCAGCAGTAACTGTTGCTGTTGATGTTGCTGTTGAACCTGAGTAGATGACGTTTGAGCCACCACGTAGGGTTGTCATAGCAATAGAATCAATTGAATCTGCGAGGTTGAATGCAATGATGTTAGCAATTGCTGGGTCAACATCTGCAAGTGAGAACAACTCAAGTGCACGTGTTACAAGAACAGAGTTACCGTACTCGTTAAGAGTAATGGTGACAGATGTTGGTGTAGACATTGCTACTGCATCTGGGTCTGTATCTTCTGTGAGTGCTGTTGTTGCTGTTGAAAGGTCAACGTAGCGCTGTAGAACTACTGTTGAGCCAGGGATTGATTGGCGTGCTGGACGCTTGTCGGCTACTGAACGAATAAGTGGCTCGCTACGAAGTGCGAACTCAAGAAGTCGGTCATAAGCCTTTTGAACTAAACCAGCACCACCTGCTGTTCCTCCAAGAGAGGAGGAACCTGTGGATACATATGCGTTTGCCATTTAGGTATATTTCCTTTTGTAGTTAGAAACTATGATTATTTATTCTTGTGAGCGAAGTAAACTCAAAATCTCGTCTGCTGATTCAGCGTTATCGAGGCGGTAGTTTAGGTCTTCTGCTCGGTCAGGTGTGTATGCACCCTGTGTAACGACGTCCTGCTGACGTAATGCAGCGCGGTCCATCTCGTCTACTCTAGGGGCTTCCTCTGCCTTAGTTAATCCGAACAAGTCTCCGTTTTCGTCGAGCCAGTTATTCACTGATTCTTCGTTAACATCATCTATGTCCTTGAGGATTAAACGTACAGCCTTAGGATTGACACCCTTCTTTTCTAGGACTTCCTTGACGGTTCTCTCACGCTGAACCTTGGATAATGATTCCAATTGGTCTGTGAGTTCCTTGATTCGTTTCTCATCATTACGCTTGGCTTTCCGCAACTTCTTTAAGAGGTCGCTTCCATCCATATTGCCAGTGACTTCTGTGTCCAAGTCATCGTCTTCGTCATCCCAGTAGTTGTTGCTCATAGCAACTTTCCACCCTTCTATTTGTAGTAGTCGCAAGCCTCAGGTTCCAATCGGGGGAATGGTCTGGCTCTTGCTATCGGTCTAATACGCTGACGGGGCCGATAGGTCCGTTCAGGATTCTATTTAGAAGGAGTTTTGTGAACCAAAACTTCCTTTCATTGTTCCAGCGCTTCCTTGATACTGCGCTTCTTCACGAGCGATAAGTCGTTCTTTCTTGCGCTTTGCAGATGCAAGACCTAGTAACTCTGCCTGCTCTGCCTCACGTTGTCCATACTGCTCCATAGTTGAGCCGTAGATAGAACTAAGTTTTTCCATAGTTGGAAGTTCACCAGCGATAGTTTGATACTTTGCAACTGCGGTAGCAGGTGCTACTCCAGCAGTTTCAAGTGTTCCTGCGCCGACAGTTCCAGCCTGTACGTTTGAATACATAGCAGACTTGGTGGTTGTATCTGCAAGTTCTGCGCTAAGACCCTGGCGTAGCGCTGCTCCACCAATCTCTGCTGACTGAACCTTACGTTCAAGTGCTGGCAATTGTTCTTCTGGGTCAAGCATCGCTGCTACTAAATCTTGGTTTGAAAGCATAGGAAAAAATTTAAGGAAAGCATTTTTTGTTGAAGATTCCGCTTTAAGAACTCTGTCGGTAGCCATAGATACACGCTTAGTTGCTTCATCAACATCTACGTCTGCACCAATAAGTTTTGTATACTGTGCAGTGTTATCAAGATTAGTTAATCCATAAGCCTTAAACATCTTTGAGTATCCACGTTCTTCACGTAGATATGTACTCTCATCAAGCAGTGGCATTTTGTTCTTCATACGTATTGCGTTACCTGCAAAGCGTTCCATATATGGCTTGTTATAGCGCTGGTCATAGCGAATGAGATTAAGTATTTCATCTCCATCAGACTCAGGGTAATCTGCAAGAACCTTATCGACCATATCGGCAATCTTGTCAATACCATATGATGATAAAAGGGCGACTAGACCTGCGTACTTTTCTGAACTAGCAGTTGTTTTGCCAGTATTCCCACCACCTGTAGTACCTACACCAGTACCTGCAGTCATTTGATTAAACAAGTCTGTGCGAGCAGCACTTGTATCTGCTGGCTTAGGTCCTTGGAATACAACGTTTCCAGTAGCCACGCTTGTTCCAGCCTTTGGGCCAGTGGTATAAACTTCTTCTACTAAACCTTGATTGTTATATATAAATTGTGTCTCTGCTGGCATTGCAACTGGTCCAACAAATCCAGCATCACCTGGCTTCTTGGTAGGCTTAGGCATAGTTACTGATGGCTTAAAGCCTGGGATTGCCCCAGCCGTAGGAGTAGGAGTTTTTGCTGCTTTTGCTAATGCTGCCTGAGTCTTCTTAAGTTCTGCAGCAGCCTTTGCTAGTTGTGCCTTAGTTGCCATTATGCAGGTCCAATTCCGAATGCTCTAACAATGGCAGTTAATGCGCCTTGCTTAGTATTCTTGTATGTTTCAGTGTCCTTAAACTCTGGCTTTGCGTAGAGCATCTTCTTGTATTCGGCAGGTGATATTGGCTTATCTCCAGCAGCAACTTCATAGAAGTCTGCTGGCTTAAGTTGGCTAACTGGCTTATCGTAAATCTGTGAATAGACACTGGCGTATGGAGATACCAAATCAGATACCTCTGCACCCTGGTCAATCAAGTCCCTGAATGCTGGGTATAGTGCCTTAGCCTGTTGCTTGGTTACATTGATGATGTTAGCCAAAGCCTGCTCACTGCGAACACCTTGAATAGCCTTCTTATAAATCTCTGCATCATTAATAGGAATACCATTATTTGAGTAAGCGCTACGTATCTGGTTAACAACCATACCAAGTGCGCCCTGTTGTAGAAGGGCATCATCCTTAGTATCTGGGGTTGCCATTGCTGTCTTATAGCGCGAAGCAGCAGCATCCTGAATATACTTTAGGCGAATATCCTCGCGCTGTTGTGCGCTAATTGAGCCACCCTGCTTAGCCTCAAGTTGTTGAACTTCCTTAGCATATGCAGTAGAAATCTTCTTATCTGCACCAGCATTAAAGACGTCCATAAACTGAGTATTAAGTTCTGATATCAGCGCAGCAGATGGAGTTAAAGATGGAGCCTTGCCTGGTGTACTAAAAAATGATGCAGCAAGAGCCTTGTTTGTAAAGAACTTATCAACGCTTAACTGATAATCTTCTCCAACTTTATCGGAGTATGTCATTACTTTAGTAAGTGCTGTTATATCTTCTTTACGTGGGACAATTGCATTGCCCATAGCAATAAGAGTTTCTGCTGTTGGCTGAGTTCCAGGCTTATAAATACCAGGAATCTGAGCAAGTTTTGCTAAAAGGTTTGCTTTATCTTGATTAGATAGACCAGCAAACGCATCCATAGCAGATGTATCTGTATACTGAGTCTGCTTTGTAATAGCAATTGGTGCCTCTAGTTGGCCTCCAACATATCTTCCTGGAGTTTGACCAACAAAAATTGGAGAACCAACAGGGCGGCCATCAAGTCCAACCTTTGTTCCAGTTGTGCCAAAAGGAACGCTGCCACCTGCAACTTGAACACTAGGGCTTACGTTAGCAGCATCTGCTGCAGCGCTTCCTGGCTTAGGCTTTGATGATGGGTTTGGCATAGGCGTTGCTGTTGACATTGACTATCCCTCCAATTCTGATTTGAAGAATGTATAGAAAAATTTCTGGAACTCTGGGTTATCTGCAAGAATTCCCTTTGCTTGCTCTGCTAACCAGGTACGCTGTGGTTCTGCACCCTTAACAGCAAGTGTGCTATTAGGGTCACGACCTGCAGCCTGAAGTGCAATCTTGCGTAGGTATACGTAATCACGTAGACCCTGCACTGCGTCTGAATCTAGGAATCTTTCATCCGCAAGAATGCCATCAATCTGTGCTTGAACACGTGCATCTTTGAAGTAGTCTGTTGTAATAGACAAACCACGCAGCGCATAACTATCTCCTAGTGCAGATAGTGCATTGTCGTATTCATCCTTGCTCCAGCCTTCTGCGGCTGAGCGAGTAAGCAATCTATCTTTAGCAGCAAAGTAACGAATGCGTGTTACCTTTTCGATAATCTCATCCTTCTTAAGGACTGTACGATTACCACGCTTCTTCTCCCAGCGCATCATCTCCTGAGATAGTCCACCACCAGGGTAGATATATCCGTATGTATCTGGGTACTTATCTGCTACATCTGGGTTATCACGTAGGAGTTCATAACTGTATAGGTTAGTTGCTGAACCACTTGTGTATCCAATGATGGCAAAGATATAGTTAGGACCGTATAGGTCTAGAAAGTCTGCGTAGGCTTTGTTCTTGTCTCCACCTGCTGCAACTTCCATCTCACGGAAGTCCTTATAAAGGGCTGAAGAAAGTGCAACACTTCCATCATCCTTGGTAGTCAAGGCTTCCATTGTGAGTGGGAATGGTGAGAAGAATCCAAAGAATCCTCTAAACATTGTAAACATCTTTGCAAATCTATCTGCATCTTTAAGCAGGCGAGCCTGGTCATCAAGGTTATCTAGGTCGTAATCTCCACCTGTTGCTAGATAGTTAAGAGTTGGAGCAAAGGCTGAACCGTATGCAGCCTCACCTAGTATCGGGGCAAGCAGTCTTCTGTAGTTAGGAGTCAAAAAGAATCCTTCTACAAATCCACTACTTGTATCAACTTCACCAAACGGATAAAGAACTTTGTTTACTTTATCTTTCCATAGTGGTGGTAGTAGATTAAGTGGATTGACGCCAAACTTATCTAACACGGTAAGTGGCAAAGTTACGCCAATACCAAACCCTGGAAGTGTAGTTCCCGAAGCAAATGCGAAGTTAAAAGACTGTGGTGTAGTAGAGAATGCCACAGGACCCTGGGTTGATAGACCCTTCATACCAGTAACGTTGGATAGGAAGTTCAATCCTGTCGACATAAATGGTACAAAGAATCTACGCTCATTTGTTTCAGGGTCATTGTAAAAGAAGCCCTGATTTGGGTCGTAAATATCCTTGGCATCTGTCAAAGAGTAAAGGCTTGATGAGTCTGGCTTAGATAGCCACTGCAAACTCTTGGCAATTTTATAAATATCATTAGGATTATTGGCAGCAAGTTTGCTCCAAGCACCGATTGTGTTACCCCAAGCCTGAGCAAATGGGGCAATAAGGCGTACCTGATGGGCTATAAGGCGCTTACGAGAGGCATCATAGAAGAGTTCTGCTACACGCTTGTTAGCCACCGTAGAGGCGTATGAGTGGGCTTCATCTGCTGTAATTGTGCCAGTTCCCTTGGCAGTCTTAAAGGTATCCCATACTTTATGGGTAGAACCAATAGGCTTTCCATCCCAACTCTTAAGTGGAGATAGGGACTTCTTAGCAATAGACTCTAATCTTGATATAGCACCAGCATCTAGTGCATATGACAGGCTATGAATAGCGTCCCAGTATGACTGGCGCCATTCTGGTCCCATAGTTGTTTGCTTCTCAAACTTAGTAGAGATGTTAAAGAATGAACCAGTAATGCGGTCAAAGATATTACCGTCACCCTTAAGGATTGTGGTCTTCTTAGGTATCTTATAAAGGATGTTGTCCCAATTGCCCTGTCCATCAAAGGCTTCACGAAGTTGCTGTGCAAATATCTGGTTAGAATCCTTGATTGACTTTCCAGCCTTGCCAACTTCTTCAGCATTCTTAATAGAGTTTGCTGCAGTATCAAAAGAACTTGGAACTACTATGCTAACTCCAGCGCCTTCATATCTTCCAGTAGCAATAAGTTGACGAATGGCTGCAGAAGAGAATCCTTCACGTCCTGCCACTTGGAATATACGTAGTGCAAGACTTACATCTTCACCATCTACATTTTTTCCAGTATAAAGATAGGTACGAAGGCCCTCTTCGCTGCGCCAGAACTCTCTGTTCTGTAATGGCTGGGCATTTACAAAGTTATCCCACTCTGCTTTACCTTTGCCACGGAGTAAGAAATCAATAGCCTTGGCTTCATCACCAGGTTTTGTAAATGCAACCGCACGTGCTGCGGTAGATTCACGAAGAATGCGAATTTCATTAGCAAGACCTTCCCACCAACGTGGGTGTCCAAATTCACGAAGGTCATATCCCTGGGTTGCCTGAACTCTGGCTAGGTCAGAGTCAAATGCTGAGACATTTCGTTCCTGAAGCATCTTAAGATACTGATACTGAGTATCGTGTGCTGCGATTTCCATAGCAAATTCATCTGCAGCATTACCAAGTTTGAATGACTCATCAGTAATCGTGTGCTTGTAGGGGTCAAAGGCTGCGAGAAGGCGACGAACTGGGTTAGATGAAGTCTCTCGGCCTAACCACATACCTACTGCTGCCAGTGGATTGTTAAAGAATGAGATATGACCGCTAGCCAAAACACGAATCTGCTCTTCAGCAATGTTACGTACAACATATGCTGGTCGGACAAGTACAATTCTCTTCCAAACATTGTTGCTTATAAAATCTAGGCTATTCTTAACAACACCAGCCTTGAGCAATCTATTGGCTAATGAAATTTCGTTGAGAATATCCTTAATTGGCGGAAAGTAAACTGCTGAATTAAGCAATTCTGAGTCTACGTGTGGACCAGAAATGGTTACTTTCTTGCCACCCATTAAAACATAGTCAAGTTTAGCGCCACGCACGTGCTGATTGGCCCAGTAGTTACCCATTTCGGTACGGCCATTCTCAAATACGCGAGTAAGTTCTCTAAGAGTTTTCTCGTCTACACGTGCTTTGTCAATGTTTGCACGTAAAATTTCATCAAAGAGTTTAGCGGTGGCGGTATAGCCAGCATTAGAGGCGTCGTCTGCATAGACGATTGATTTAACCAAGTCATCAATTACTGCAGGTGCAACCTTTGCAGCACGAGCATAGTTAATTACTGTCTCAACTAAAGCATCGGTATCAGATGAATGAACAAGTTTACCATTTCCGATTACTGTTCCAAGGGAACGGTTAATCTCTTGATACATCTTGCCCATCCAAGGCATCTTTGCATAGGCTGACGCAGCACGACCAGTGATGGCAGTCTTTAGGGCAAGGGTTTTACCAGGAGCAATTTTGCTCATAACTGGAGCAATCCTAGAACCAACGGCAGATGTGGCGCTTCTTACAACGCGACCAACCTTTGTTCCTTCTTCAAGTACATTTGCAACAACTGAGCCTTCTGCAATGTATGGCGCAAGAGCAGCCATTGCTTCTTCTCTGGTAGTTGCTGCAGCAAGTGATTTAGATTGTGCTACGGTAAATCCACCACGACGGCCTAAGCCCTTACCAATGCTGTAGATTTGCTTGAAATCCATATCAGCAAGTGTGTCAAATATAGCGATACCCTTAGGGCTATTAAGAAAGTCAGCGATAGCAGTTTCGCTGTAAACAAGATTATCTGCTTCGTCTGCAACCTTAAGTTGTTCGTCAAGAAGTCTTTGTACTACTGCCTGCTTTTCTGCCTTAGTAGCATTAGGAGCAAACTTAACATCGTCAACTGCTGCACGAATTGCTGCAACATTTTCTTCTAAGACAGAATCTAAGTATGTAAGTTGCTTAAGAGCCTTCGCTGATTCTGTACCTTTAGATGTTTGCAATGCTAGCGCAGCAGCATCCCTGGCTTTCTTAGATTTTGACATTACAATAAATGGGTCTGTCTTGAAAGCAATAACCAAGTCACCAAGTGTAGTGATTAAACGAGCCTTTTCTGACTGAATATCTCCACCTGTATAGATGTAGGTAACTGGGTCGAAGATAGAAACTGGACGTTCGTATTTTTGTCCGTCAACAATAAATGTAGTTTTAGCAATCTTCTTCTGCTCTTCACGAGCAAGAAAACCTGCACCATACTCTTCAGTTGCAAAGAAACCAGAACCTAGGTCAATGCGTCCTTCATCAACATATTGCTTAAGCGCCTGATAGATTGTTGTCTGGCGAATCTGGGTCATAGGGTTGATAGCATCGACTATATTTGGGTCGGCTAATCCTAGACTCTCACGAGTTTGATTTGGGTCTTTTGGTTGGCTAGTTAACCAGTCAACCTTGCCATCTTTGATGGCTTCAATCTCTGGGCCAACCATTGCAACACTAGACCAAAGGTTACGAACAAGTCCACCTAGACCCTCAAATGTTGCTTGAGGATAAAGAAATCCTGTGCGGACAGTGCCCTTTAGACCAGTCCAAATTTTTCCACGAAGAGTCTTTTGAAACTTTTCAGTAGAAACACGTTGTGCTTCTTTCTGTGCATCAAGTTCTCGCTGTGCTTTTGTTTGAGCGTCAATCTGTGCAAGGGTGGTAAGCAGTTTGCTTTGTGGCATAGCATTGTTTTTAGCAAGTGCGGTGACCATACCAGCAGAAAGTTGTGGATTTGTCTTCAAAAGACTAAGTGCACTGATACCCTGTTGTGTTGGAATCTGGGCAGTAGACTTTACTAGGTCTTCATAGTCAGCCTGCATCTGACTCGTATTACGTTCTTCAACACCAGTAAGAATCCAATTTCCGTTCTTGTCTTTAGATACTCCAGGTAGTTGACTCATCCAAGCCTACCTTCACGCTCCACAGTTTCAAGTATGCGACGTACATCTTCGTTACGTGGGTTCTGCAAGTACAAAGCCTGTAGAGCCTGGACTGCATCATCAAGTTGTCCAGGAATTGCTGGAGGTAAATTCAATGTCGCTGTATCAACAACACCATTTTGACCGATTGGTCTATCTGGAAATTCAGTTGGTGCGTTTAATGGTGTAATTGCTGGACCTTGTGTAAGTGCTGCAAGTGATGGAGCAGAAGAGGCGGACGGTGCATTAGGACCAGCCATCTTTTCTGCTTGCTGCTGTTGCATTAACTCTTGTCCTTGGCCATAAGGCATACCTGAAATGTAACGTGCTGGTTGTGTACCAGATTGTCCGTTGCCACCAGTTGCTGAGATGTTAGCAGGATTGTTCTGCGGTGCGGTAGGGCGCATTCCGCCTCTGTTTTCTGCCATTTATTTCTCCCTACTTAGTGTGCTTGAATTGTACTTTCGATATGTAAGGTGGAGCAGTAAAGGCTGAAACCTTCGCTGCTATCTCCATTGCTTCATAGGCATCGGCTCCAGCGTGTAGTGCTCCTATTGCATACGCTGCACCAGAACCTGTTGCATAAACTCCATCTGCACTTCTGGTGACCGATAGGTCATCATCAATGTCAAAAATTTCTCCGCATACTGCAATCAGAAACTGAAAGCGTTGTTCTGTCTTAGGTTCATCAAAGTTGAAACCATTTGATGATAAACACTTACGGAGAGAAGGCATTACCTTTACAATCATAAAGTGGTAAAGGTCTTCCTTGTCTTGCTTAGTAGGAACTGGAGGTTCCCAAATATGTTGTGCTACATCGCAAGGTAAAACCTCGCCTGAGCCAGCAATTAAAAATTGTCCTCGTTCGGAAATCTTTTTGACATCTGGATGTGTAAAAATTTTTCCACTGTCATCTGTAGTCTGGCTATCTGCAACTAGCACGCAATCATTCTCGTACTGTAATCCTATAATCGTTGTCATTGTCCCCAGCCCTTTTACTGACGGCGCATAGTGCGAACACTTGCTGTTGCTTGACCTTGCCCTGACAGGCTAGAAAGCAGACTTTGCAAAGCAGGGGCTTGCTCTTGAGGCATCTCCATAGGTGCACCTTCGACTGGCGCCTCTGTAGGAGCGCCTCCTGCTGGAACGCCTTCGGGAGCAGGGGACGTTTGCTCAACCATTTGTGGTGCCCCAGCAGGAGGAACTTGTTGCTGCGGAGCGAATGTGGCCTCAATAGCATCTTCTAATGAGATACCCTTTTGACGAGCCTTGATAACCGCAGCAATTTTACGTACTACCTCTGAAGCATCTTGTCCCTGAGTTGCCATCTGTGGAATAGCCTGCGAGAAGGCTGTAAGTGAACCAAGAAGCGAAGAACGCATCTGCTCAATTTCAATCTTCTCAAGTTCTTGTGTGACGTTAACTGTGAATGGTAGTTCACGCATAGCCATATCCTTAGAGATAAGACCGCCACCTAGTGCTTGTAGCATAAAGATAAGACCCTGTGCAGGGTTAAGACCAGCGAGCATTCCGTAGCGAACATCTGCAGAGTAGTCACCCTTAATGTCCTTGCCTGGTCGGTATGTGATTTCGTAAGGTGAACCAGAGTCAACACCACGAATGGTCTTTTCTTCTGGATAGATTACTTCATCTGCCTCAAAGCAGAGGCTAATAACATCGCGTAGGGCTGCAGCAAAGATTGCTTGAGCAGACTTAACTTGGGTGTCGAATGCACCCATAAGTGCCTGTACGCCTTGTCCCGTGACGATAGAGGCATCAATGTTTCCAGTACGCGACTCTGGATAGCGTGAACCAACACGCAATTCTTGATTGAGTACTTCTTGCTCGGTGAACGCTCCTGCTGGAATGTTAAGTTCCACACGGCGTACACCTGCTGGGTTTGCTGTACGGATAACAGCGTCTCCACCAAGTTGTAGTTCCTGAACATCGTTAGGAAGTACGATTGGAGACTGGACAGATTTCTCTGCTGCTTCCATAGCAAGGAGTGCGAAGCGGTTACGTAGTAACTGGATGCCAAGGACATCATCAAATTGTCCACGAAGTTCACCGTCAATAGATGGCTTACGTGCAACAACAATCATCATCTTGCCTAGTGGATTCTTAGCATAAGATAGAACTAAGTCGCCCTTTGACGGGATGTAGATAATTGACTGGTCTTTGTCGTAATAGCGAATCATCTCAATCTGAGCGTTGAGGTCCTGCTTGTAGCCGTAGCCGCCAAGAAGTTCTCTTTCATACTCAGGAAATTGTGAGACCAATTCGCCTAGGGTCATTACATATCGCTTTGCAAATGCAACGCAACGTCCGTAGCGGTCAAACTCTGGGTAAGCCCCAATTGGATTTTCTACGCGGATACGTGGCATTTTTGCTTCTTCGTCTAATTCAATAATGAAAGGGACGAAACCGTAGGTGAGATACCAGTCAGCACCTGAGTACATATGTACCGATAGGTCTGAGTGGTTGAAGTAGTTAGATGCGATACGTGTGCGCTTATCAGCGAACTGACGTGCCTTATCTGATACTTGGTTTGCAGCAGAACAATTTACCGCTGGTAGTGGTGCCATAACCTCAGAGAGGTCACGTGCCACAATGTCAATAAAGTTTGCTACTACATTTGCATCTACGCCGTCGGGGAAGAAGTCTGGGTAGACCTCAGCGATTTTGCCTTTGCGGACAGCAAGCACGTCAAGGTTGCGAGCATCACGCTCATTGTTGCGATAGCGCATAGACAGGACTCGCGCTGCAACCTGTTCCATTGATAGTGCCATTGTTATCCTAACGTTTGATTAAAAAATTATTTGTTTACGCTACCGCGAAGACCAGAACCTCCGCCGAAGCCCATACCGCCAGGACGCATACCGCCACGTGGCTTTACTGGAACTTTAGTCTTGGATGGGCTTTGTGACTTAGGTGTATTTGCTATTGCAGCACCACTTCTGTAACCTTCTTTAAGGTCGGCCTTGCCAGCCTTATTATAAAAAATATCTTGCTGTTTCATTTCTTTACGAGATGCTTTGTCTTTTGCAAATCCACGTTCTTTTGCAGTGCGTTTTGCCGTTGACTTCTTAACAGTAGTTACTTTCTTACCATCACGGTTACGACTTGCGGCCATTTTAGTTTCCTATCCGTATTGGTCTGCCCATTGTGAGGCAAACGTTTCATCTAAATTGATTGAGCCACGATTGGCCATCTGTGCCCGTGTAGCCCATCGGTTTGTTTGATACTGACCGATTCTGGTGCTCTGTTGCATTAACTCTCTGACGCGGATTACCGCAAACCATAGAGCCATCACAGTATCTGTGGGGTTTCTTGTATCTGGTTTCCAGGTAATCAACTGCTGTACCAAGGTCTTTAAGCCTTCAGAGCCTTCGTTGCTTGGTAGTTCAATCAAGTTGTTATCCTGAAAGCGTCCATCCCTGGTGTTACCAAATAGGCTTGCCATAGATGCCACACCAAAAGATGTGTCCCACTTGTTCTTACCAGTGAAGTGTGAGTTTAACTGGCACCCATACTGGGCTAAAAAGTTTCTTAAGTTCTCATCCAGGGCGTAAGCCTTCTGGTGAGCGTTGATTTCAATACGTAGTTCCTGTGGACGGTACTTATCCACCCAGTCTTCGATTAAGTCTTGAATCTTGGCTGGGGTAGGTTCTGTCATATTGACACAATCAAGAACGTAAATCATTCCATCGGTTCGGTTGTAAGTAACTACCACCGCACCTGTAGCACCTGCCATAGCAGGGTCAAGTCCGATTACCGTGTATGTTGACTCAGCGTGCTTAGGGTGGCCAGGAACCCCTGGCTTGAGTGGGCCACGCTTTCGCATTCCGTTGACACTTCCTGCGACGCAGGTTGGTGAGAAGATGGAATCTTCTTGGACATCCTCTTGCTGGTAGACCATAGCCCAAACTGACGGTGCGACCTCAGAGCGTCGCGTAAAGAGAGAAGGTCCGTCCCACTTGGGAAAAAGTCCATTTTCGTCCGCCCCATCAATTTCGTTTTCTTGCATATTAGACTTAGGCCAGAGTGTTTTCCAGTTCTCTGGTTTCTCGTCAAACTCAAGGACAGCAGGCTGTGAGAAGTAAGTGAAGGGTGATTTGCCACCTGACCACTGGCCTGGGTCACGAATCATCTTGTAGAGGTCTACAGCCGAGATTCGGGTGCCTACGATAACAAGTTTACCGTGACGACCAAGACGGGTGATAACTTCCTTCTGAATCCACTCAAGTTGCTTTTCCCACTCGTGAGCGTTGGAACCCATCACGACGTCATCTAGGATAATCAGGTCAGCACGAGCACCGTAAATCTGGGAACCAAATCCTAGGGCTTGGACCGTTGGGTCCTTTTCGCCTGAGTCTCTACCAGTACCTAGGTAAATCATATCGGCAGACCATTGTGTTGCATCTGCCTTGTAGCCACCGTTGGGGCCAAAGGCCACCTGTAACTTGGTGTAGGCTGGGTGTGAGAGTCTAGTCTTGATGGCTCCCAGAAACTTACGAGCCATACCCTGAGTTTTAGAGACGATGATGACTCTAGCGTTCGGGTTGGTAACAATCTTGTGGACGACGTAGTTGGTCGTGATGACCGTAGACTTGGCGTGCTCAGGTGGTACGTTAATCAGAATACGATTAAGGGCACCTGGCTCGTAGGTCATCGCTGGGTGAATCCATCTAGGTGTTCTGCCTTCGATGATGTCATACCAGTCAAGGTGATGGTCAAAGAGGGGTGAGTCTAGGAACTGCTCACAGAAGTCGGGGAAGGGTATTTCCTTAATGTCCTTAAGGTCTGCCTTAACCCCTTTGCCCACAAGTCGGGCTTTCTCGGAGCGTTCCTTGAACTCAGGTGACTGCATCACCCATTGTCTAAAAGTCGTGTCGTTGCGGTTGACGGTGGCCATAGCCGCAGTAATGGTCAAACCCTGCTCAAGTTGGAGGAGTACCCGTTCCTGGGCCTCTACCTTGGTAATGTCCTGCTTACCTGCTTTGCGTCCCATAACATCCCATCCAGTCGCCCTCTGGAGAGGGTAAATATAACACTAAAAACGCCCTCCGATTAACGGCATAACTCTGGCGCATTCCCTACGAAGTAGGTTCGATATTTATATATTATATCGAACGAGCGAAGCCCTAGCGAAGCGAAGTTCGCTAGAACTTATTAGTTCTTGCTATATAAGATAACCCGTTCAAGTACCCAAAACCGAACATCGGTTTGGGATATATTTTTATAATAGTTGCCCTTTGGGGCAAAAGTGCTGTTCAGAGTATATATTAGGGGGTAACTTATAACAGAAAATTATAGGGTGAGACATATATATCTTACCTGAGCAGAATTAAAGCACCCTAGGTCAAAATATCCTGAGCCTTATAATTCCCTGAAGGGTAAAGCCTTTCCTAATCTATGTTACCTATCGGTAACTTACTCGTCAGTAACTTAATTATAACGTTTGGATATATTAAAAGGGAAA
>Ga0247723_1000523_pt1 | contig 26292 bp, 33 predicted proteins | sample MSEWelMarce5H_FC_FD_189079 | JGI IMG/M metagenome (GOLD analysis project Ga0247723, IMG submission 189079) | Subsurface sediment microbial communities from gas well in West Virginia, United States - MSEEL Well Study Marcellus 5H_FC | ecosystem: Environmental > Terrestrial > Deep subsurface >... | reverse complement strand
CTGACAAAATTCTCGGAAGCGATCAGTTCAATCCCTTCCTGTTGTCTCTGGAGTTCTTGATCGATCAGATCAAAAATCTCCTCATCTCTGGGGTACATTCAGTCTATAGAATTAGTTGTTCTATATATTGTCAACTAAAAAGAGGTCCTGGATTGATATCGGTCAGGTTTGGGTTCTTTCCCTTAGACTTTAGATATTCTATAGCAGCCTGTCCAGCCCAGTCCATAGGATCCGACATTTTAGGTTCACCATATACTGATCCTTGTTGAGCTTGCTTATTGGTTGGGTCTACACCTGCTACTTTATTCATTGAATCTAGCTTTCTCTTGATTGAGTCTAGATATTCTTGATTTGGCATCATAGTCTATTTATCTAATAAGCTTGTGATTTTGGTTCGGGGCTGGTTTAGATCTCCCTTAGAATATTGTGTTTGGATTCGTGTCTTAGATACCTAAGATAATATTCTTCCCCTGGGAATCTAAGTAATTCTTTTATTAGTGGTCCCAAGATAAAGTTTCCGAGGACTGAAAAAATATTTAAATTATTTTCTAAGAGAGTATTTCTTAGAGAGAAAGTCGGATAGATCGTTGATATTTTTCTTCTTCTGATCTGCTTTCTTTGCAGCTTCTACTTCTGGAGATTTAACTTGGGCATCTCCTGAGTATCTAACATCATTTGAAGAGGTAGTCCCAGCAACAATATCCGTCGATTTTTTTCTCTGAACATTAGTTTCTGCCTGTTTTAGAATTCCCTGTCTTACTGCATCTATAATATCTTGAGCTGAGTCCTCAAATTCAGAAGCAGCAGCAATTGGCTGATACGTTGAAACCAATTTTTGTCTGAGTGCATCTGCTTTTGGTATTAATGCAGATACTTCAGCATCAAATTTCTGAAGCTTTTTATAGTAGCCCTCTGTTGCTCTTTCACCGACTTTCGGAATATCATTCTTCATGATATTTTCTACCTTTTTAACGTTTGGAACTATATAAGTGTCCTGGAAAGAAATAACTTCATTTTTAGAATCTGGATAAGCAACTGTTAGATTATCCAACATGTCATACATATTTAGAAGTTTAGCTCCAGTTGAGTCTGCTAATCTTAGCAAATCCTGTATGGAGGGAGGCACAAATTCTTGTCCTTCTGATATAAATGATTGATTCTCTTGAAGAGATAATGGTTTGGTAGATCTGAGGATCTCATCCATAATTGCCATTGCCTTATTCTTCTCTTCTGTAGTAAAGTTTTTAAGAGCTGCATTAGAAGCAGATTTTAAAAACTCTGTAGCCTGTGGAAGATTTTCTGTTTCTTGCCCATAGTCATATTGGCCTCTTGCTCCAAATTCACCAGCTTTAATTGGAAGATCCGAAAGGGAAGCAACCTTCCCTTGCAGAAATTTGGACATCTTTAACGCCATATCCCATCTTGCAACTGGATCTTTTACCTTGATAATCTGGTCCATTAATTTTGGCCAGTTGTCAGGATTAAAAAATCCGGGTTTTTGAGCAAAGAAAAATCCATAGAGACCAAAGATCTCGGATAATTTATATGCTATGCTTCTATAAGATTCCTCTTTACCTTTTTTATCTGGCCCTAGAGTTGTATCCTCGTTAACAGAAAAAGTCCCATTTAAGGGACTTTTTTCTGTTTCCATTAAATGGAAAGATTTAAAATCTTGTATGTTTAGAAGTCTTCCCATCAGGGAGATTTTTTATCTTATTTTTTTAACAGTTTAATAATTTCTTTTTTCATAAGATCACCATTAACTGACATGGTTTTGGTTCCTACACTTTCAACTTCTTCTGCTAGATTCTCTGCATCCCCAATCCAAGGTTTTTCATCCAGAGAATAAAGCTCTTGGAATCTCTTGATTGCAGGAGTTCCGTCTTTCATCTTTTTTCCGTCTAGAGCTTTTAGAACAGTTAAAACGTAAGCAAGATCCGATTCTTTTACCCATCCATCAAGAGCATCTACTACTCCTTTAACCCCATTTCTTCTGTCTTTAAGAGCATCGATAGCAGTTGCTACTATAGCTCCGGAAAGAGGTAGTCCTATAAATGCTGCATATTTTGCTGCCGGGAGAATAGTATTAATAAAAGATGAGAATCCTGAAGTTTCTCCCATAATATCAGTATCCGATAGTGCTGTAGCTTCTTCTTTAGGCTTACTGGTTTGTGTATAAGTATCTCCAAGTAGATCTGCTAATACCTTATAAGCCCAAGGTCCTCTTGGAGCTTTTTGATCATTCAATTTCATTGGATTTTTTGAATCTGATCTAGTATTATAAAGAGCTTTTAAAGTGTCTTCTCCTGCAAGACCATCTACATATTTACCGTTAAGCTCTTGAAAATCTTTAACTCTTTTTACTGTATCGTCTGTGTAGTTCTTCTCGTCTGAAGTTTGACCTACGATTCTGTTAATTGCAACTACAACATTACCGGTATCTCCCTTCTTGTAAAGAAGTTTTGATTTTGCTGGACCCGATGTAGTAGCTTTAGCTTTTCCTCCTCCGCCAGTGCTAGATTTTTGAGTTGAAGCTGTCTTGGTTGCTGCCTGTACATCAAATCCTTCAAAAATGCCTGCATATGCATCAAAGCTAAGAATTCTAGATTCTTTAATAGCTTCCTCTTTTTTAAGTTCTGCAAATAAAGCATTGGTTAAATCTGGAGAAGATGGATTCTCAAGTCCATATCCAGATTTCATAATTTTTACAATTGCTGCTGTTCCTGGGCCAAATTTACCATCTGTTCCCATCTTTTTAAACTGAGGAAGATTTGCAATTGATTTTACATTTTTGAATTTGTCCATTACTAACTGTTGAAATTCCTTAACTTTTGGATTTTCCTCGTTAGCTTTTTCCGGATTGTATTCTACTGCGGTTGCTTTTAAAGCTTCTTTCTTAGAAGTTTCTTCTCCTTCTTTATTTTGAAGGTAAACAATCTCTTTATCCTTTGCATCTTGAACTAGAGTCAAAGCTTGAACTAAAACTGCTGCTGCTTCTTTGTTGGTAGAATCTTGCTTAAGCATCTTCTCTGCGATCTTATCAGCTTCAGTTGGAATTTCAGCAAGTCTTGCTGCTGCTTTTTTAACATCATCTTTATTGATCTCGTTATTCTTCTTGTCCAGAAGATCTCCCATCTTTGCAGCAATCTGATTTACTTCTGCTTGGAGCTTCTGAACTTCTGCTGCCATTCCTGGGGTTTGAGCAAGAGAAGCAAGTTTTGCAGTAACCAGAGTTACTTGCTTCGATACGTCTTCGATCAAACCTTTCTTGCCTTGCAAAATTCCTTCAAAAATTTCTTCTGATTCTCCATAATATGAAGATTCATTCTTCTTAGATGTGATATTTGAAGACGAAAGAAGACCTTTAAGTTCATTAGACTTAGCAGAATCTTGTATACCCTTTAGATAAGAATCTATTTTAGCATTAACAAAATCGTTAATATGCTTAAGCTCTTCTGGCTGATCTTTGTATTGATTTATCATTGCTTCTAGAGCATCTGCTGCTTTAGTTCCTGCAGCAACCCAAGCATCTACGGCGTCTTGAGCTCCTTTGGTTGTATTCTCTCCTGAAGCAGCCTTAACTTTTTCCATGATTTTCTTAAGAGCTGCTGGTTTGTCTGCTACTGGAGCAGATTTTACAGTTGCCATATCAGCATCTATGTTTGCATCATAAGATTTAGTTGGGAAAGTTAATTCTGAGCTGTAAGAATTTAGAGCTGTAGTTAGAATAAGGCCTAGAGTTTGGTCATAGAGTTTGCTAGCTTCTGTTGCCTTTACATCTTTGAATATCGATCCTATTGCAGTTGTAGGTGTTCCTGCTGGTACAGCATCTGACTCATAAAGAGCACTAAAACTAGAGAAGTCGTGTATTTTTCTCATATTTGATTTATTTTTAATTTTCTTATATATCTTCTTTAAAGACGATTTTTTATTTCTTCTCTCCCTCTTTTTTCAGATAGATGTCGATTAGATCTTTATCTATTCCTTTTTCTACTCCTGTAGTTGGCATGATGGTAGATTTAAGTCCCATTGCAACGGTGTTCTTCTTTTGCACATCATTATACTTTGAAAAATTATCCCAACTAGTTCTAAAGATAGTTCTGAATAATTTTTTACCCTCTTCGCTCGGTTCAAAGTCTTTGCCTAAAATATAATCTACACCTTCTTTGTTGTCATTATAAACGTCTTCTACGGTTTTCTTGAGCTTATCTAGAAGCTCCCCTGGGGTTGGTAGATCCTTCTTTTCTTCTGCTTTTTTCTCACCGGTAGCTTCCAAGAATTTATTAACGTCAAATTTGACTTTTGCCTCGTTAATAGATTCAAAAGAAGAGAATGATTGGAATCTACCATAAGAAACCGATTCATTCTTTTTCTCTGCCGGTTTAAATGAGAAAACATTATTCAAGAACTCGTCAGTGATATCAGAGCTATTATCTTTCATTCCAAATCCTGCTTTTAGACCTTTAATAATCTTTGCGGTGTTGTCGCCAAAGTACCCATCACCTGCAAATTTACCATCGGTGAATTTTTTAAAGTCTTCGGATCCTTTGATGACGTCTTTAAACGATCTAATTACCTCTTCTTGAAAAGCCTTTACTGTTTTATCTTTCTTTCCTTTAACGTCATCCATCTTGATTGTTCCTTTGAACCCGATGGCATCTTTTGCAGACTTATTCCAGTTATCTTCAGTTTCTTTTTCTTCCTTAGCTTTCTCTACGAAAGCTTTATCTTTTTCCGTTGCATCTTGTAGAGATTTGAGAGCATCAACAAATAAAGCAGAAGCTTCTTTGTTTGTCTCATCTTCTTTTGCTAATTCCTCGGATTTTTTGGTTAGTAAAGTTGGTATTTCGGATATTCTAGCAGCCAATTCTTCCAGACGATCCCCATCAACTTCTTTCCTTTTCATATCGACCATCTTTCCAACTTCTGCACTTATCTTTGTTACTTCATCTTGGTATTTCTTTACCTCATCTGCCATTCCTGATATAGCTGACATATCTTTAAGGATAGAATTTACAACTGTAATTTCTTTAGCGATATCTTTGATCTTTCCTTTTTTACCGCTAAAAATTCCTTCGTTGATCACCTCATCAGAAAAATAGGAATAACCTTCATTTTTCTTCTGTGCACTTTCTACTTCTTTTTTAAGATCATTTTCCTGAGAAGACTTTTGAAGATTCTGCTTCTGTAAATTAACGAAATCCGTAATGGATTTTCCTATTTCCTCCTTATTATCGGGAAGTTTTTCGATAATTTTACCAAGAGCTGCAACAAATTTGTCTCCTGCTGCAGACCAAGCTCCTCCTGCAGATTTTGCTTCTGGGCTTTCGGAGTCTACTGCAGACTTAACATTTGCTAGAATTTTCTTGTATGAATCTACACCTGGAGCTTTAGCAACTGAATCTAGATCTCCGATAATCTTAGCATCATATGGATCACCAGTTAGTTTTAACTGAGACATATAAGCAGTATTAATGTAAGACAGGATTTGCTTTAAAAGTCCCAGATAGGGTTTTTCTTTCTTTTCTTCTGCTTCGTACAATTTTGCAAAAGATGAAAAATCATAAATTCTTTTCATTGGGCATGTATTATTTATGCCCTATATATCATTTAGAATGAAATTTCTTTTTAATAAGCTTGGTAGGATTTTTCCTCTACCAGATCAGATCCAGACTCTAGATTAATCTCTTTTTTTACTCTGGCTCTCTCGTCGTTAGTAAAATAAACTTTTCTAGCCAACGATATAAATTCCTCCCCAAAGTCCTTACTTCTTTCACATTCCCTAATATCATCTTCAATTTTCCAAAGATCTTGATTGATAGACTTCAGCTGCAAATACAGAGAACTAATCGATGAATTTATTAAGAGATTGGTACAGTCGCTATAAAGCTCTTTATATTCTCTCTCAATATTATTTAATTTAATAGGATCTGTGATATTGCTCATCTTAATTTCCAGGATTGAAAATTTATCAAGCAATTCACCATTAGAAATTTCTACCTTCATTTTTAAATAGTGGCGGAGGCTTAGGGATTCGAACCCCAGGATGCTTTTCAACATCTTCAGTTTTCAAGACTGACGCAATCGACCGCTCTGCCAAACCTCCGTATTTGATTATTATATCTATCTAAGAGGGATTTGTTTCTTTATTTCCGTGTATAACCTGCTTCAAAGCTATCATTTTTTCCTCCTGATAGTTCACATTAAAAAAATCTTGATAACCTGAGCCTGACTTAAAGTGTATTACAAATGGGTTTCTAAGATCGCCAGCTCTACAAATAATATCAATATGTACAGGTCGAGGGAAAGGATATCCTGTTATGAAATTATCCTTTATCCATAAAAAATTATTAATGTAGTAGCTATCATAGTCCTCTCTCCCTTCCTCATACGGGAATGTTCTATTTCCTAAAAATGGACCTTCTATACCAGTAACATCCCAAATTATTTTTCTATCGGATAGGTCAAATCTATACCTTGCATGTCCATTTAAATTTGTCATGTAAGAATTATCATCAAAGTCATGAAGATTCCAGAATTCAAAAAATCCATAATCTTTTGGATCCATTTTTTTCAGTAAATTACTAGAAGCTCCTCCTCCATCGGTCCATCCATTTGGACCTTTTATAAACCCTAAAATATCAAAATCCTCAATTAGCCCAGTTGAATTTAAAAAATCAGCATCTAGTAATATTATTCCTTCCCAGATATAAAAAAAATCTACAGTATATCGGGGAACAAATGTTAATTTCATCTCATTCATTATCTTTTTGTAATCTATGTTTCCAATAAAAAACATGTCAGGGTGCATTAATAGAATATAGTCTTCCGATTTTCTAACTATGTTATCTATAAACCATCTATAATGTCCAGCTCCATATTCAAGGTATGGCGAATTTGGATCCCCGTGATATTGATAAGTCTCGATTCCTTCCTCCTGACAGATTTTATTAATCTCCTCCCTATGGTCAACTGACCCGTTTATGATTATAAATTCGACATCAGGAGAAGCCATATATTTTTTAAATGACTCTATCTGTAGACGGACATACTTAACTTCTTTATTTGGCAGTGAAAAAACTCTTAGCTTCTTTGACATATATTTTAAAATGATTTATGAAAATAGTCATATTTTTTATAAATAGCTCTATAAAAATCGTATGTAATTAAATGGTTACAAAGTCTTTTCTCAAATGAATTCCCACCATAGCCAGGAAAGGGGTGGAGATCTTCTTTGATGTTGAAATTTACGGATTTCAATTTATTTGGAGATGAAAAGAAAACTTGGTCGCTAACAACTTTAGAAAACCAGAAGAGATCATCTCTTTTTGTGATGTTGTAGATATTCTGTTCGTGGTGTCCCGTAGGTTCAAAATCCCCCTTTGTCCACGGGATTGTTGTCAATAAAACAGAAGGATCCGAGTCTATAATATTAGCAGAATCTCTAAGGAAGTCGTCCATTTCTAAATCAGACATTGTGCAGTCGGATCCGACATTGAAGACATAATTTATTCCTTCTTTGAGACCTACATATAGAGCACAAAAATACTGAACGGAATACCAATAGGACATTTCTCCTTGATGCAGATCACAATTAAATGCAGAAACTGCTTCTTTCCAGATGTCATTACTGTAGACAAATTCTGCTCTATCTTCAAACTCCTTCTTGAGAGATTCAAATTCTTCGTTAGAAATAATGTTATTTACAATAAATAATTTCTTAGTAATTAAAGAACTCTTAATATTAAAAAACCAATTATCAGATCTTAATATTTGTCTGAAGTTTTTCTCGTAGAGTGTGGTAGTTAATATCATTTCTTGAAATACTTAGAATATTTTTCTTTGTTTTCCAGAATAAAATCAGGAAGATCTGACTCGTCAACATGGAAAGAAAATGGTTTTCCCTGCCAGTCATTTGGCCTGCCTGCAAAATCAAGTCCCATTTCTATTCTTTGTTCCATATTTTCTTTCAGCCAAGGAAGGTTATATTCTTGATGATCGTAGGCTTCCAATTTCTTTCTAACTTGATCTGCTCCCCCCATACTGGTGAAATGCCACCCTCCATTTTCTTTATAATGAACTGGATTTCCTCTGTGATAATTGAATCCCTTTTCTTTTATAGAACCCCACTTCCCTACCAATGTTCCTATCCATTGCTCGCTTGATCTATTGTTTAAATAATAAACATAGTTTAGTTGTTTGAGTTTATAAACATTGTCGTCTTCTATTGTCTGGGGCTTCCAGATCTCGTCCAGATCCCCATAATATACTATATCATCATCCGAGACATTTGTCATCGATTTAGCTATCCCTTCCTTCTGGAAATGAGCTCTTTGGAAAGAGTCAGGCGCCTGAAATTTGTCATTGACATGATGGATAATTTTGTGATTCCACTTGGAGAACCTTTCCTTGTTTTCCCCATAATATAAAGGTTTTTCTAATCCACTGAAAGTCTCTGTAGATTCGGCTAGTACAAAGTAGTCAACATGCTCGTCTAGCATATTAAGTCTAATTTCTAAAAGGTCTAGCTCGTTAAAGAATGTAAAGCAGTCGTATATCATATTTTTAATCTTTGTTCCATTATAATTCCCAAGTCCAATTTACTCATATCCATTTTTAGAGCTTCTTGAAATAGATCCTCTCTTGATGACAATAATTCAGGTGTAACCTCTGAATAGTCTTTAACAAAAAGAACAGGAAAGTCTTTAAATACTACCTCCTTATAAGGATGCCAGTCCAAAACAGGGACTCTTCTTAAATAAAGAGTTTCCCAATTTCTAGCAGACCCTATACCATTTCCGCTAGGACATAATACAAATTTATGATCTTGAATAGCACTCAGGTAAGGATCGTAAGTTAATCTCGGAGAAACTGTTGCCCAGCCTTTAAATAAATCTCTAAGACTACCCCTCTGTCCGGTATCGTCTCTGTGGTTAACATAGAGCAGTTTTGTTGGATTAACTTCTCTCGCCATGTGGCTTCTTAAAATCTCGTGATGGTTATATCCATGGTGCATTTTTCTCTCCAATCCATGAGGCATTGGTATAATCTTATCACATAAATAAACTGCATTAGTTGCATTAATAGACAATACATTTTCTGGAATTCTTCCCTCAATATAAGAATCTAGAGGGGTGTCTTCGAAAGCGGTAAAGATAACAAACTTTTTATTCTTAAACTTTGAACAAAGATCCAATAAATCTTCGTCATCAAATCTAGAAAGCCAATTCCTATCTTCTGGGCTAACCGGCTTATTATGAAGCCAATCCGAATATTCTATAGGTCTTCTGTATAGTCTAATGTTGTCTATAAACAGTGTCATCTTTTCTCCTTGGTGTGAATTTACTGCATTGACAAATTCTGAGTTTTCTATGTTTGCTTTTTTCATAAAAGCATTTGGGCATCCTGCTAAAACTCCAGAATGATCTCCAAATGAGTAATCAACAGATCTTTGAAGATCCTCATATTCTAATAATCTAATTTCCATATTTTATATACTCTACTTCCAAAAATGGCTATTTTGGAGTTCGAATTCGGTTTTCTCTTTTAAACACTCCTCATAGCTAAATAAAATTCCATTTCTGTCCATGTATCTCCATTTTGGAATAAGTGAATCTCCGCAGGACCAATACCCATCACTCCTCTTAAAATCTCCCCAATACTTTGGAGCAATAACATTAACATCGTCATTTAGCCAGGTTGGCCACCAGCTAAAACTGGAAGCTGAAATGATAGAATTTTTGGAATTTAAAAGTATAGACCAGTCCATCCAGATTGGTCCTCCTATATGATGTGAAGCTTTAAATTGATCGGTTTCGCCAGAAGAAGATCCACCAACAATGGGGAAATCCGGAAAAATTGATCTGGAGTATGAAACATCATCGGTAACAATTACAAATTTCATCATTTCATTGGACTCTTTCATCTTAGAAACAGAATTCCTATAGTAGTTGGTATCTAGATAAGCAGAACTTCCTAAAAAATCTCCTCCTCTAATATGGATAACACAAACAGAAGGATCTGAATAATCTTTTATATTTTTATCAGATTTAATCTTAATCCACTTTTTTAAATTTTCTTTGTGGTCCTTAATATAATCTATAGACTGGAAGTTTCCTTCAATTTTTGTCCTGTCCGATATTTTATATAGATCCGGGTCAAGTTTAGATATCAATATTCTTGCAGCCGGATGATCTATTTTTCTTTCCTGGTAATAGTGATCTATTTCATCCGGAAGAGAATTTGGAGGTCCTCCTTCGGGTCCATCCCCACCATAAACGGTATTACCGAAATCAAGGTCTAAAAATTCTTTCCCCTTAAATTTTTCGGTTGTCATAATACCAAAATCCAGTCCCAGATCATTTGCAACGCATCTTAATACGGCATAGCACCAAAGCTGATTCCCTAAACCCTGACCATTATATAGTTCTGTTATTATCATAGGGAAAACATATAGGACTCTGAAGTGTTATTATAAAAATCAGAACTTCTAAAAATATCTAATACTTCTTTGTCAACCAGTTCGGGTTTGACATACCAGTCTTCAAAAGGATCTTTTGTTGAGACATTGCAAATATTTCCCACTACGAGTTCATATCCCTTGGATTTTAAAATTTCTCTAGATTCCATAAGAATTCTATGAGACTCCTCTCTTGATGAAGCAGGATCATAGTAATCCGTTTCATATGTTATTACTCTGAAATCATATTCATCAAATGGAATATTCTTTAGACACGCTAAAGTATTTGCTTGTGGCTCGATGTCCAGTTGTAGATAGTCTATAATCTTTGGAGAATTTTTCTCCTTTAACAGGGTAGAATAGTCAAGAGTTATAGCATCTGAAACTATCATTTCCCCCTTTCTCTGGTGCTGATTAAAAGAAAATTTAGCAGCAGGCTCTATATCAACCGAAATTCCGTCCCACCCAAATTGTTTTTCTAGCAGATATGTGTTACTTAAAGAGATTCCATCGAAAGCTCCGATCTCTAAATAATATCCATTTTTCTTTCCGTTTAGAATAGAAAGGACAAACATGTCTTGGTAGGCTTGTGAAAAATTCTCCGAAATATTATCTACACCCTCGAATTTAAACTTTAGCCTGTCTATTTTTTCTCTTGTATATCTTATCATATTATATATTTATCAATTGTGAATATAACCCTTTCTATGGAATCCAAATGGAACTATTCCCTGAGTTTCTGGAATAGATTGTTCATGTGAAAAATATTTTGCAACTTCCAAAGGAGCAAATACACATCCTTCGTTTTCAAATAAGTGTCTATTATGACACGTAAAGAAACCATCCTCGTTAAAATAGCCAAAATAACTTTTCCATTCCAGATTTAACTTCGTCGGGAGAGATAGAAGTTTTTTAGACCTCAATGAAAATCCTCCATTTCCAACCCGAATTAAATTTCCAAATGGGTCTCTATAACTGAAATTATCCTGAGGCAGTGGCCACGGAGCTCCTATATAGTCATAATCTAAAAATTCTTTCCTCCATTGGTTCGGGCCTGTAACAAATCCGTCGTCTTGGATTATAAGAGCAAATTCGGTGTCAATGTGTTTATGTAGTTCAAAAACTATAAATCTATTGTACTGTTCATAATTTAGCATAGAGGTCTTAACCGTTTCAAATAATTCGGAAGTTACTTCTTCGTGTGTAATGAGCTTAACTGAACCAAAATTGATTAGAGAACAAGATTTCTCAATTGCTTTAATTGTTTCCTGCACTCTGACACAAGCAACTGCAACCAGAGTAATTTGAGGTAGATTTATCTTCATTTGATTATTTCCAAAAACTATATATGCCTTTATCTAGTTCATACGACGGCCAAACGAATCTCTCTCTTTGTGGTTGAATCTTAGCCCATTCCCACATATTAGACAGTCCATCTTTTAAGTTTGTTTTGTGATTAAATCCTAGTATATCCACAGACTTTTTGTGCGTCGGGATTGAGAATTTTACCTCGTGTCTTTTTTCCCTGTATTCAATCTTTCCTCCTCCAATTACTTCTTGTAAAGTCTGGCAAGCATTATTGATTGAATGCTCTTCTATCCCACCAAGATTAATAATTTCCCGGGAAGCTTCTTTTTTAATTGCAGCATTCCATAGAGGTTCCAGGGAGTCGTCTATATAGCTAAAAGCTCTAGTTTGTTCCCCGTCTCCAAATATAGTCATCGGTTCTCCATTAAGATGTTGGAACATCCAGATGCCCAAAACATTACGATATTTGTCCCATATATTTTGCTTTATTCCGTAAACATTATGAGGCCTAATGATGCACCAATCTAATCCGTGCTGTTCTCCTGCAATTTGAATGTCCATTTCACAGGCATACTTAGCTACTCCATATGGATCTATTGGCTTAGGAACTTGAGATTCGTCAAATATTCCTCCATACCCGTGTCCATAAACCGCTAGGGTTGAGGTAAATATTAATCTCTTTACCCCATATCTAACACACTCATTAACTATTGCAGCAGTAGATCTTAAATTATTGTCATAATTATAGGTTCTTATAAATGGAGAAAGCCCCTCTGCAGCATATGCTGCGAAATGAAAAACGTAATCCGGGTTAACTTGACTGAATATGTGTGATAGTTCAGTATTACTATTGGAAAGATTCAATTTAATAAATTTAACCTTTGGGTTTATATTTTCTGAATATCCTCCGCTTAGATCATCAATTCCATAAACTTCAACATCGGTCTTATGTTCTATAATCCAGTCTGCTAACCTGCTTCCAATTAATCCTGCTACCCCGGTAATTAATACTTTCATTTTATTTGTTTTTGTATTTTTGTCTTCCATATTGTATTTCTCTCATTTTCCTTTCCCATGGTATGTGATTATTAAACTGACCTTCCCAGGTTCGGTTTACAACATTAATTTCATTTAAATAGAAAGGATCTCCATTTTCTAAATAAAGCCTTTTATATATGTCACAGTCCATTAACCATACTAAGTTCTCATCAAATAAAACAGGGTTATCTGAATTCAAAAAGCTAAGAACACTCGGGGAACTAATTAGATTGTTTCCCTCCATTATATCTTCAGTATACCTAGGATAATAGTCTCTCTCGAAATTTTGACCGTCCAAGCTGTGACAACAAGCAGTAACTAACCATCTTATCTCTCCAGAAGAAAAAACATCAACAATATCCTCTAATGACTTTGCGTGAAAGAAAAAATCATCCTGAAATAAAATCTTAATTAAATCCCCGTCGGAATTTCGAATTGCATTGTTAATATTAGAGGAAGAGTTTCCCCTATTAGCTTCATTCCTGAGATATTTTATGTTCATCCCCTTCAAAATGTATTCGTCACAGACTTCTTTTATAAGATCCGATACGCTGTGATCTGAAACGACAACCTCATAATTTTTATAAGTCTGCAATAAAATTTTATTCAGATTAAAGGAGAGAAATTCTCCTCCTTTGCCATGCATTTCATAGCAGGGAATACAGATTGACACTCTCATAGATACGAAGGAGTCCCTGGTGGAACATTTTTATTTACTCTACTTGCAAAAACAGGAGGAGCAATTCCTTCCCATTTAAACCCATTTATCGTTAGATCTACGGTTACTGGATAAATTCCATAAGAATTTAGAACATATCCCGTAGTTGCATCTTCAAAAATCATACCATCGTACATGTGTCTGGAGTCAACTATTTTTTTCATTGAGTCAAGATTTAGATAATATCCTCCTCCCGCACAATATTCTGCAAGTGGAACTCTATGTGGAGTTCTATTCAATTCATCAGATTCACACTTTCCCATGTGCCAATAAGATAAATTATTCGGATCTGTTATTTTGGTTGTTATCCCGCAATAAGGGACTTCTTTGTGATCCTGTAGGTATTTATAAATTTTAGTTAAATCTAATTCTATATCATCGTCAGTTTTTAGCAGACCATAAATTTGGTCCGAAAAATTATCAAGAGCAAATTTAACTGCTCCATATGTTTTTAGAGGAAGGGACTCATAATTATCTGCTACCTTAAGATAAACAATATTATTTTTTTCGTCTACCTGATATTCCTCTTCTAGAAAAGGGTCTCCTATGAAATAGTATATGATTAGATTTTCATTGTTTTCCTTTAATAGATGCTCTCTTTGAGAATCCCTGAATTTACTTCCCATGTGAGAAGTGATTGATATAAAAAACTTTTTATTCATTTATAATGATTCTATTCTAGTGTATTTTTCTTTTGACCTTATGTACCTGGCAACTTCCTCTTGTCTTTTAACTTTGGTTGCCCCGTCTCTTGTTGGATTTGCAACATTATAAACGTATAAAATGTCTGGAATGAATCTGCTTCTTTCTGCAGACATTTCTAACATTGGAAGCATAAAGGCTTGATCTCCTGTAACGTCCAGCCAATCTCCATCTGGCAATTTAAAGTCTTCCTCTTTAATTTTTAGGAAAAGTTCCCTTCTGTAAGATCTAAGGTGTGAAGCCATCCATCTATATTCTCTAAATAAATTACCCTTGACTACATTCTCCGGGTATTCATAATAGCTAATAGAGACATCCCTATATGGGTATTCCTCATATCTTCCATATGTCATCCAAACTTCTCCACTATTATAGACCGAATTTAGTTTAGAGAGAACTTGATTGTTTTTAAGACAATCGTCTCCGTCAGCAGATATAACTATAGATCCTTCTCTTGAAATTTTGGTTAATTCGAGAATGTTTCTAACCTGTGAATATATTTTTTCCTTGTTCTGAATAGCTTTTAATCTACCTGGAAATTTTTTCTGGACTTCTTGACAAATTTCAAAAGTTCTATCGGTAGAAATATCATCTATTACGATTACTTCAAAATTATCATAGTCCTGTTCTAAACAACTCAAAAGACAATTTTCTATCCAGTCTTCGTGGTTGTATGTGTTGATTGTTATACTAAAAAAATTATTCATTAGATTATTTCCCACCCTTCGCAATATACATCGCTAGTGTCTTTTTTTATTAGTGGTCCAAACCAGTTTGCTGGACATATTACTCTCTTATCTTCTTTTTGGTTAAGCCACGAACCCCACCAGCTAAAAGAACTGTTTGCATTGATGTGATGATCGCAAAGGGTCATTAACTTTAGGTCAACATAAGGATTACCCGAGTTTATTATGTGGAATTTCGAAGAATTAAATTTCTCTCGACACCATTCAATATCATCAGAGAAAACTAAAAACTTAGAATCTGAATCAAATAAGGACATTGCACGGTTATAATACTCTTCGGAGCATGGTGGATGGTGATTCGGATAGAGGGTATAGTCTCCTCTTCTCACGTGAATCGAAATAACTGGCGATCCTGATGCAAACTCATTGATATAATTTTCCCAATATGCAGAAGCTATTTCTTCTATCTCCAGTTTAAATTTAAAATATTCTAGGATTGATTCTCTAATTTCTTTGAAATACTTCTCGGTTTGAAAATACCCGTTTAAATCTGTGCTATCCGGAATTCTATACATGTCAGGATCGAACGTAAAGCTTTTCTCTTTTGCTATGTAACTAATTTTTATATCCTGGGAATTTTTGAAAAATCTCTCCGGGATAGCAAAGCAGTCAACCAGGTCGCATTTAACTTGCATTGACTGACCAGTTTTTGGATCTATTGGTCCATTTGAATAGAACAGGGAACAATTTTCAATTGGAAAATAAATTTCACATCCTATTTTTTTAGCTATAGCAACCGAAGATGCAAACTGGAACATCTGGTTTCCAAGTCTTCCCATATACCCAATAGACTTAAAAGACAACATGATTTAAATTTATTAATTATAGACTATTTTACGATATTGTTTCGGAAACTTTTTGCGTAAAATATTCTAGAATTTATGATGAGTGAAAAATTAGCTATCATAGTTCCTTACAGAGACAGGGAAGAACATCTCAAAAAATTCATCCCATTTATGGAGTCTTGTGAATTTTTAGAAGATATAGATTATGAAATTTTAATAGTTGAGCAGGAGGAGGGAAAACCATTTAACAGGGGTAAACTTTTAAATGTCGGTGCTATTGAGGCATATAGCGCCAGCTATTATTGTTTCCATGATGTTGACATGCTTCCAATAATTTCTGACTATTCATTTTCACAAAATCCAACTCATCTTGCAGCAGAAGCAGAACAGTTTGGGTACAAATTACCCTACCAGGGATATTTTGGCGGAGTTACAATCTTCGGTAAACATCCTTTTATAGAGGTAAATGGATACTCTAATAATTATTGGGGATGGGGAGCGGAAGATGATGATATAATGTTCAGGTGTCTCACAAAGAAAATAAAAGCGGAAAGAAAGAATGGTAGGTATAAATCTTTATCTCACGACAGAAATATTATACAGGATCTATACAGTGAAAACCTCAGAAAATTTTTCGACTTTAAAAACAATGGAGTAGGAACAGAATTGTCTCTCAAAAAGATAGAATCTGATGGGCTAAATACATTAGAGTATGATATTTTAGAAGAAAAAAACCTATCTTCTAAATCTAGAATAATAAAGGTGAGAATTTAGAATATATAGAGTTCCAAAAGAACTCAATTAAAGTGTTATCAATTAAAGGTATAGATACTGGAAATAGACTAGTTATTTTTGATCTAGATGATACATTGGTTACTACCGATGCAAAGATCAAAATAGTAGATAGACACACAGGAAAAATTATCAAAGAAATGACTCCACAGGAGTTTAATACATTTGAATCTAAATCTAAAAGACACATTCTAAATTTTGAAGATTTCCTAAGTCCTGAAATTTTAAGACAAGGAAAATTCATACATGAGATATTCAATAAGCTAAAAAATTATTACAAGAGAGGAATCCCAGTTTCGATTGTTACCGCCAGAAGCTCATCCAACCTTGTTAGAAATTTTTTCCTCGATCACGGGATTGATATACATCCTCAGCTCGTAATAGCAATTAATGATCCACAATATGAATATAGCGGATCTATTGCAGAGAGGAAACAGGAAGCAATTAAGGACTTAATCGATTTAGGGTTTAAACATCTAACATTTTTCGATGACAGCGAAGACAATCTTAGGCTTGCTAAAGAAATCGAGGGATATAAAAGAGCAACTATAAAATTAGTTAAAGTGGATTAAACCACTTTTTATGTCTTCAATAGACCTTGGGATAGTTAACCTCAAGTGTTCTAGGTTTTTTTCAAGAATTTCGGGAGTTGATTGTTTAGTTAATATCTGAACAGCTTCTAATACCCCCAGTGCAAATCCAAGTTTACTCTTCAGAAGAACATTTTCTTCAAGAATTTCTATTTCTCTTTCGGAGAGAGTTTCTCCATCTGACTTTTTCTTGGTCATAATAAATGTGTTATAGATTATTTATCAGACCCACTAAATTTTCAAAAATTTAGATTGAACCTTTGTCTCTTAGATATTTTTCTACCCTCTCGTACCTCTCGTGGTTAGGTAGACCGTGTACATCCATAGGACTCCCCCACATTCTAGTGTACCACATATGGATTGCTATGTCAGGAGAATCTTTTTCTATTCTTGGATTTGTTGATTTAAATCTATCGTCGAAATGAGGGTAAAGATAGTAGAATTTTATCTTCTTCTCTTTCATGAGCCAGCAGAACAAATAATATGGTTCTGCTTCAGACTTTATATTATCGTATGGCCAAGCTTTTTCGTGAACGTATTCAAAATCTTCTAGATAGCTTTCTTTAAATTTTATTCCTAGAGAATTACTCCAATTGTTCCCATCGTGACTAAAAGTAACAGATTTAAAATCTATGTTTATGTCAAGAAGATCTTTAACTCTTCCGACAAGGAAAAATGAATTAAATGCAACCGGATTATTCCCTCTAAAATGACAATAAGCTTCAGAGATGGCAGAAATACCTATGTTCTCTTCCTCCATCTTCTGTATCAGTCTAACTACCTCCGATCTATTTTCTATAAAACAATCCTCGTCGATGTGAATATACCACCTAGCAGAAGATTTCTTAACTTCTTCTATCCAATAAAACCAAGCAGTTGGCCACTTATCCATTCCACTCACTACCAAAAAAGTGCTTTCGGGAAAATTATCTTTTATAATTTTTTGTTGATGTGATATCCACTTAGTAGACATAGAAGTGGTCACAAAAATAATATCTGATTCTTTGATCATGATTAATTATAGTTAAATAAAATGAATTTGTTCTCTTAGAAAAGAGACTTGACGTGTCTAGCAGCAACGTCAAAAATAGAATTCTTTGAATCTGTCTTTGGCCAGTTGCCGGCAAAGACAAGCATCTGGGCAGCTTTAGCTTGAATATCCTTCTTTGGAACTATGTTCTTACTTTCCAAAGCATGGACCAGATCTTCTGCTAATTTCTTGCCGCTCTTATAAACATCTGAAATTTTCTTATCCTCCGGAATATTGAGAAGTTCGTGCATTAGATTTTTTCTAATGCCTGAAGTGTCAATAGATTTTTTGGCTTCATTTAAACTATAAACAAAATTACTGTAGGAGTATAGGTTTTCCATTTGTTAACTATTTTTTTCTTCTTGGTCTCTGCAAAATTGCTTGTATTTTGCCTTTTTGATTTCTTCTCTTCTAACCACAGATTTTTTAGTAAATTCTTGTTTTTCGAAAAGCTGCTCCCTCGTTTTATTCTTTGTGAATTTATACTTCAATTTTTTGAGAGCTGAGTCTAGAGATTTTTCTTTCTTGAGGTCAATTATAATCATGGGTTTATATATCCAATTTATTCTTCTGATTTGGGATTTACAATTTTTACTTTGACAGGAGGCTCAGCTTCAGCATCTTTTTTAGGATCAAAAGAGAGGGTAATTTTAGAACCAATTTCAACTTTCTTTGTGACTACCAATTCTGCAATTGTATCTTCAACATATTTTTGTAATAGCCTGCGAAGAGGTCTAGCTCCAAATTTAGGATCATATCCCTTCTCTGCAATCTTTTCCTTTAGATCTTTGGAAATTGTTAATTTATATCCAATCTCTTCAAATCTAGGTGTCATCTTTTTGATCTCTACATCAATAATTTTTATAAGGTCCTCTTGTGTTAATGAATTAAAGTAGATAATCTCATCCAGACGATTAATAAACTCCGGCGGGAACATTTTTTCAAGTTCCTTTCTGATTGTGTTCTTTGTTTCCTTCTCTCTAGCATCTTCCTTGTTTGCTCCAAATCCAACACCACCTCCGAACTCTGCTGCTTTTCTCTGACCAACATTTGAGGTTAAAATGATAAGACAGTTTTTGAAGTTGATTTTTCTTCCTAGACCATCTGTTATCATACCTTCGTCCAAAATCTGTAAGAGTGTATTAAAGATATCTGGATGTGCTTTTTCTATCTCGTCAAATAAAACTACAGAGTATGGTTTTCTTCTAACTTTTTCTGTTAATTGCCCTCCATCTTCATGTCCAACATATCCCGGAGGAGCCCCAATCAACTTGGTAGAATTGAATTTCTCCATGTATTCTGACATATCGACCCTAATCATTGCATCTGAATCTCCAAACACTAGCTTAGCAAGTTCTTTTGCTAATTGAGTTTTACCAACACCGGTTGGACCTAAAAAGATAAAAGAACCGATTGGTCTATTTGGGTCTTTAAGTCCAATTCTATTTCTGAGAATTGCTTTTGAAATTTTTTCAACTGCTTCATTCTGTCCAATAACTCTAGACTTTAGTGTTTCTGACATCGAAGCAAGTTTCTCATTCTCATTCTGACTAATCTTCTGAAGTGGGATTCCTGTCATCATAGAAACAACTTCTGCGACCTTTTCTCCATCAACTATCTTTCTTTTCTCTTTAATCTTCTTCTCCCAAGCTTCTGTTTCCATCTCGATCGAAACTTTAATCTTTCTTTCGAGATCCCTATATTTAGCAGCACCCTCATAATCTTGACGAGCAACACAGTCTTTTTTGTCTGCAGTAGTTTTTTCTAAATTTTTCTCGAGAGAAATTAATGAGTCTGGAACTTTAACCTGAGTTAACTGGGATCTGCTTCCTGCTTCGTCTAGGGCATCCAAAGCCTTATCCGGAAAGTTCCTGTCTGTGATGTATCTCTCCGTTAATTTAACGCAGTTTAGTATGGCATCCTCTGTGTATTCCACATTATGATGCTCCTCATACTTCGATTTAATATTATTCAGAATCGTGATAGTCTCTTCTGACGTTGGTGGTTCGATTAGAACCTTTTGGAATCTTCTTTCTAGAGCTCCATCTTTCTCGATATATTGTCTATACTCATTCAGAGTTGTTGCTCCAATACATTGAAATTCCCCTCTAGCAAGAGCGGGTTTAACCATATTCGATGCATCTAGAGATCCAGAAGAACCTCCTGCTCCAACTAGAGTATGAAGCTCGTCAATAAATACAATTACATCAGGATTTTTCTTCAGCTCCTCGATGATTGCTTTCATCCTCTCTTCGAACTGCCCTCTATATTTAGTTCCAGCTACGATAGATCCCATATCTAAGCTAACTACCCTTTTATTGAGAAGATTTCTAGACACTTTCCTTTGTACGATTCTAAGTGCTAGTCCTTCTGCGATAGCAGATTTGCCAACTCCGGGATCTCCAATTAAAACTGGATTATTCTTTTTCCTTCTTGCTAAAATTTGGGAAACCCTCTCAATCTCAGAATCCCTTCCAACTATAGGATCAAGTTTTCCTTCGGATGCTAGAGTTGTTAAATCCCTACTAAATGAATCCAGCACGGGAGTGCTAGAAGAATTTGGATTTGACCTATAAATAGGGGTATCGTCTCTGTCATCGTCGTCATCGTCCATTCCCATTGATGAATTTATGATCTTTGGGAAAATTTCTATTGGGCTCTCTTTCTTCATATTTGCTATATTATAGACCAAAACACTCAGAAGTATTCGTCTTTAGGAACTAACCCATTTATTAATTTCTTCCTGACTTGGGTATCCAATCTCTAGCTGACATTCATCACAAACCTTTCTCAATGAAAATGCATTATCAGATCCGCTGGGACAATTTTTAAGTGTATATTTTTGATGAATACAGGAACTTTGGATTCCCTCTAATTCTTTTTCTAGTGCCTTTATCTCATTGACTATCTTTTGAGTAGTGCTAGAAATTTCCTGATGCTGACTCGATACCGAATCACTTTCATTTGCTTCCATATTGGCCAATAAAATTTAGGCTATATATTATCGGCAGATTGAATCTGCAATCGAGATAGCCCAAGGAGACTTGGATTTCCATCTAGCCGGGATCCCCATAGACTCAACCATTCCAACTGCGGAAGACAGTAAAGTATTAGACTGATATTTAGGATCGGGGTTTAAATCAATATCAATATAGTCAGGTTTTCCAAATCCCCAGCTCTCTAAAAGATGAGCTGCAGCAACACTCAATTCAACTTCTTTCCAAAGTCTTTCAAATCTAGATCTGATCCTATCCTCGGAGTGTCTGCTATAGATTACGTGTCCCCCTTTACTTTCCTTGTGAAGAACTATCACGGTTGCAAACGTAGTCTTATCTATTAGATTGTTAGAATCACAACCAATATAGATTTTACAGCCCGGATTCTTTTCAATCCATTCTGATAGATGTGAAATCGGATTGATTACCTTCCGATCACTTAGACTTCTCCATTCGTTTAACATTTCCATGATATTATAATATACGTATCGGTATTAAAAATTCCCTTTGTATTGTGATATATACTTAAAATAATATTTACCAGTAATGCCGCAAGACAACGTGCTTAGTTTAAATGCCTTTGGAGAGCTAATCGAGCCAAGGGGGAAAAGACAATATAAACAGGAAGTTCCTTCTGCACCAGAGCTAGTTTCTCCCCCGATGGATAAAGAAATCATTCCACTAACCAGGGTTACAAGAGACGAAAAGCCCGTTCTTCTCCCAGATTCACCTAAAGAAGGGGGTAGAAATTCGAGAGGAAGCAAACAATCAAATCAAGTTGCAGGTAAAGTTTTGATGCACGTGGCGCAAACTAAACTCCTTCACTGGCAGACTAAATCTCTAGCTGAGCATGAATCTCTAGATAAATTATTTGAAGAACTTGTTAATACCGGAGATGAGCTAGTTGAGTCTGTAATGGGAAAATATGGTAGACCTGAGTTAACCCCAGAGGAGGCTAATTTCACTTTATCGAATTACGAAAATCCAGAAAATCCAGATGGCCTACCTAAATTTCTGAAAAATATAGACAACTGCTTTAGAAACGAGTGTGCATCTTTATTCCCAGAGGATAAAGATCCGGAAATCCATAACATCATTCAGGAGATACTAGGAACAATAGATAAGATTTCTTATCTTCTAACACTGCAAAAATAAATCAGAAAATTAAAAATTCTGAAGATATATAGAAAAAAATAAAATTAAAAAATGAGAAATCTAATCACTTACGAAAAATACGGAGACGAAGTTAACGAAGGAATGTTCAGAAAGTTCCTTACTGGTCACGAGAGTGCAGAAGATAGAGATGAAGCTATGATTGAATTCGTTAATGCTTTAGCTGCAGCTGAGGATTTAATAATGGCAAACCCAGACGACTATGCTCAGTCTGCATCTTGGGATAGAGTAAAATCTAGATTGGAAAAAGAAGCTTCTGATAACAACTACAAAGGTGGTATTGATATTAGACCATCTGCTTCGGACGGACTTCTATACGTTACCTACAGACCTGGACAATCTGGTCTACAACTTTTAGCTGGATCTGCTTCTTTCAGAAGAGATAATCCACTAGGAAAATAATTACATTTAAAAATTCACATAAAAGTCCAGTTTTAACTGGACTTTTTTTATTGCTTCTGTTTATTAAGCTTTATTTAAAATGCTCTTGTCTATTTCTGACAATGACTGAATTCCCTGCTCGTTAATCTTGTCTAATATCATGTCAACCGACAAGTTTTTTTCTAGAAATCTTTCTAATACTCTACGGTAGTTTTCATCTTTGAATGTTTTAATGAACTCTTCTCCTCTTTCCCTTGCCATTAAAATATCCTCGGTAATGTCTTTGTGGTCAATCAATATACCAAATTTTTCTAAGAGATTTTTGAACCTTTCTGATTTATAAGGAGGAAGGAAAGAATAGATTATTTCAAATTCCTTAAAGTCTTCTACCGCCATTAAGCTTTCGTCTTCCTCGTCTAATATTTCTGCAGTTTCGAAAAGAATTGACTCTTGTATTTTTTCGTCCTCTAATTGAGCTATTTTGAAGTAGATAATGTTTTTTGGTTCCATGATTTTGTTATTGTTCATACAAATATACGGACCTGTTGATATATAGATCAAAATTAAATAGAAAAATAATGAATAAAGTTTTATCTTTCCAAGACTATTTGCAAAAAACCAATGAAGCAGACCTATTTGGGGTCACAACTAGCTCTATGGGAAATTTACCTTCTGGGTATGACGATTCAGACGAACCCGAAGCCGAGGATAATAGAGGTATCGATCCTTCTAAGCACGATCTAAAACTAATTGCAACTGATTATAACGACTTTGCAATATTGGAAGATAAGATGGGTAAAAAATACGTTTTTTATGTTTATTCAGAAGATCCAGATTTTGATTCAAATTATAAGGTCTATGATGAATATAGAGATGAATATCTAGACATAGATGATCTTGGTATAGAAGCAGCAGCAAATGATGTTCCCGAGATGGAAATTGGATATGGAGTAGACGATTGGACCAAAGGAGAAAAGCAGTTGGTTGAAATAGATGAAGAGTTAGCAGATGACCTAGTGGAGGACTTCAAGAACATTATCAACAAAGGAGATGCAAAATATAGACGAGATACCCAGAATCTTCTGACTATTATGCAAGAGATTGCAAAGGATCTAGAAATTTCTAATGAGAGCATCGGGTATGAAGAATCCGAAACCGACGGAAAACCCGGAGACGAGGAAGACGAAACAGACGAAACAACAGAAGTGATGGAGTCTGAAGGAATTCACCCAGCAATCAGACAAAAGCTAATGGATTATTTGAAAGAAAATCCAGATGCAACATACGCAGAAGCTAAGAAGCACATCGGCGAAAAAATTGCAGGATGGAAATTAACTTCTGAAGATTTTGAAGAAGCTCAAAAATCGATGTAATTATGACTATTCACATTCAAGAATATGATTTATTTCTAAATGAATCGATGGATCCTAAATCTGCTACAGATAATATTATAGATATAGTTACTTCAGGAATGGGCTGGATAGATCCTGACTATGCAATAGAAATGTTTATGGATCTGACCGGACTCCCCGGAGACGATCAAGAAGTGGATTCTATGTTAGCTGCTTTGGCCGATGAAGATTTACTATACTATGAAGATGATTCAGTTTCTAATAAGAAGGGTAAAAGAGTTCAATTTGGTGAGATTACAATGAAGGAACTTCCTCATAAAGCTTCCGGAGACACTTATGCTATGGGACCTTCCACTATGGAATCCGAGAAATTTAGAATCAAAAGATTTGATGAGTTTAGTTAAAGGATTTGACGAGTTTATTTTTGAAGGCTCCTACGACAAATTAACGGGGGAGATATCTTCTGCTGTGATGAGGAAAATCAAGGAAACCAACACGGGAGAAGAATACTTTGACGGAGTTAAAATAATCTATGGACCGAAAGACAATGTTCCAGATTTTGGTGAAATGATAGATAATGAAGAATATCTAGAGATAGATCATTTTATAGATTCAGTTTCTGGTATAGATGTTAGAGTTGTTATAACTATTGTTAGGGACGAATCCCCGGAATATCCTGGAGATTTCATTTTGGACGGAGAAACGGATGATCAAAATTCTATCATTTATTTGTATCTTTATTTGACACCAGGGACTGAGCCTAGAGTATATCCAGAAATTGCAATAGACTTGAGAAACCTTATCAGACACGAGATTGAACATTTAACTCAAAGAGGATGGGGGGAAAAAGAGGGAAAGAAAATGAGAAGAAATGAGGGAGTAAGAAAAAGAATCACTCAGAATCCTGAGCTATACTACAGATACTATAAGCTCAAGGACGAGATACCTGCAAATCTACAGGGACTATATTCCGAAGCAAAAACAAGAAAACTTCCATTTAAAGAAGTTGTTCATAATTATCTGGATAAGAAAGTTTCTCAAGGAGTAATTCCTTCTACAGAGAAGATGAGAATTTATCGTCTTTGGAAGGCTGCTGCTGAGAAGATTGGGGGATTACCTCCACTCTAGTGGATAATTCCTTCAGCTTTATTTTTTCAGGAAGAATATCCTGAATATTTTTACAAATATAATTTACTGTTACTTTTTTGTCTTCGTTGAAGACTGCAACCATCACAAATCCTAATTCTGTGATGTAGATGTCAACTATTTTATTAGATGTGTACTCTCCGTCTACATCAACAAAGAAAGGTTGAGTTTCTCTTCTGATTGTCATTATTTCCAGGTTAGTTTAGATATGTAGTCTGTAAAATTTGAGACCTGCACACTTCTAAACTTCTGAACTGAAGACTCTTTGACTAGTCCTCCCTCTTCCTTAATAGTCTCTTCCTTATTTGGGATTTCCATCCCCCAAGATTGCTCGAAAGCATTCGGAGCTTCTTGATAGGACTTTTGTTCCTCATCCAGAGTGTCTCTGGTGAACTGCCATCCCATAAATAATTCTTCTGGTGTTTGAAAGCCAAAGAATTCTAAAACTTGTTGTTGAACCTCTAAAGATTCTTGAACTCTCCAGTTTTGACCTAGCAGAACCATGCCTGCTTTTTTGTTCTTAATTGTGTTTGGCCCCCCGTAGGTTGTATATGAACTTTCTATCCAGTCTAATCTCTCAATCAGCTTCTGATAGATTGCATTTGGATTACCCCATCTATTAGAAGCAAAGAATATAATAACATCTGACTCGTAGATCTCATTTGCTATCTTCCAAAGTTCGTCATCTTTATAATCTAAAGAAGCCCAACACTTTAAGTGACCGTGTGGGTTCTTCTTCTCGTCTTTAAGCTTAGCTTCCGGAGAACCACACATATTTCCTTTCAATTCACTAACACATCCAAGACAGTTATGAATCTTAAGTTTAGCTGCGTCTAGAGTTACAACCTCAACACCTTTCTCTTTTAGTAAATCTGAGAAGTGTTCTGCTAGTCTTGTTGACTTTGGCTTTTCCCCTTTACTAGAGATGTATTCTCCTCTGTTGCTGGTGGTAACAAAAAGAACCCTTTTCTCAGCAGCTAGTGTGCTAAGAAAAGGGTAAATATTTTCCATCTCTGGTCCATATTTAACTTGGATATTAGAATCACCTGGTAAAATGATAGGACCTGGCATGGCTA
>Ga0247723_1000522_pt1 | contig 26316 bp, 35 predicted proteins | sample MSEWelMarce5H_FC_FD_189079 | JGI IMG/M metagenome (GOLD analysis project Ga0247723, IMG submission 189079) | Subsurface sediment microbial communities from gas well in West Virginia, United States - MSEEL Well Study Marcellus 5H_FC | ecosystem: Environmental > Terrestrial > Deep subsurface >... | reverse complement strand
TCCTCCTTGTGTGGATGGCACAAGAACACATGCAAGATTCGGGTCAAACCCAGTGTGGAAAAGGAGGCAGTGCTTAAACGAATTGTGAAGACACTCCGAGATAACGACAAACAGCGTGCGCTGGTTCTCGATGGTCGGTTGTCACCTTTTTTTAGTACGATTTTGTATTTAGAAATGCCTCATGAGCTTATTACGACGACGATTTAGACCTTGAGGAAGTGAACCTTGAGGAACTTCTGGAGGTTAAGGTAGGTAACCTCGGTTTTGTCATCGACTCGTAGGAGCTTGGCAAGTGCTGCATTGGGGATGATTCTGCGTCTGAAGGTTGGGTCAAAGCAGCTGTGGCTCTTGACGTATTCAGAAATGAATTTGGTCACATCGGTTTGTGAGCGCATCTCACCTGTTTTGAGACCCATGAACTGGCAGAGCTCTGGGCTGAGTGGCTTCTCCTTGAGGAAGGCGTTGTTGGCACGTCGAGCCTCCCAGGCTGCTCGTTGCTCTGGGTTGAGGGTGGCTGGGTCGACCTTGCGCTTCTTCTTGGAGTCACGAGCCTCCTTCTTGGCTGCCTTGGCTGCCTCCTGGGTGGCCTTGACTGCATCACGGACACGGGTTGTGAACTCGGTGGAGAGTGCCTTGAGCTGCTCCGTGAGGTTGGAGAGGAGAGCATCGGATGTCTGGGCTGGTGCAGCGACAACGACTGCTGGGGCACCCGCGGCGACGGTGGGTACAACGATTTCCACCTTGGAGGCGGTCACCTTCTCCTTCTTGGCCTTAACGGCCTTGGGGGCGGCAGGTGCTGGAACGGGTGCAGCGGCAACGGGTTCGGCGGTCTTCTTCTGGGTCTTCTTGTCGGCGGCCATCTTGTTTGTTTTAGAGACAGATACTGTTGAGGACATTTCTAACGCGTTGGGTATGATTGTTACCCTCGGCGGTCATGTAAATACTTTTAACTCCGATGTAGAACGGACAGAATTGAAAAAGTAATCATATAGGGGTCGCGATACATTGTGATGATGTGAAGCAGGGTGTTGAGACATTGCAGGATGAAGACTGTGTCTCTCTGGAAAGTACCTGGAGTGAAGGCTCGGTTCCCACACAACATGGCGACCCGTTGGCGAAAGGGGTCCGAGGCGGGCAGTATCATTTCAACTTCGCGGTGAAGCATCAAGAATGCATTCTTGTACTCGGTTCGTGTGAAATCGATAAAGTGTTCAGGATAGACCTCGACGAAGCCGTAATCACCAAAGTGTTGGGTCAAGATGTTCAGGCGATGACGGACTCGCTCGATAAACACTTCGGATTCCAGTGGCACCACTTCTAGGTTTCGTTTCTTGTAGCCCCAAATGGTTCGAAGTCGTTTTCGGACTTCTGCTTTCAATGGGACTTTTGTATACGGATTCACGGGTGTGTAGTTATGCATACACCATGTCCACAACGACGCGAACTCAAACCACCACTGCTTACCATTCTCTTCAAATGAAATATACTCCATGGGATGCACTCGTTCCTTCTCCATGAAGGTAATGATGTCCTCGTCGTTCGCAAGACCGTTGCGGGATAAGACTCCAAAGCCTGCATATGATAATCGTTTACGAATCAACCATCCTCGAATCAAGGCTTGAACTTTTATAATCGGAGATGTAGGGTGAACCATCGCCCACAACTCGGGTTCTTTCACTCGCGCATGTCGACCACACAAAGTATGTCCAACCAATGCATTGGAAGTGCATGGGTCCTTGGAGCCTCGCTTTTTCACCGACGCACATTGAACCATTATCTTCTATGAACACCTTCTTGAAAACTGGAAATATGCTGTCAAAACGGATTGTTATGTTTTTTGGAGGTTGATAGTATACCCCAAGCAAGCAATCATGTCTACTATCGCAATCGTTTCATCTTCTAACCTCGACATCAACAAGCTCTCATTCGGAGACATCCGCCTCAACAAAGCAGGTGGCAAGTCAGTTCCCTTGAAGTACAATGGTCAACCTCTTCAGATTCGCCTCGAGAAGTCCGTCTACCCTATGGGCGTCAATGTCAAGGAAACCGAGAACGGAACTACCTACACAATGAACCTTACACTCAAAGGATGTGACGCACATGCTCAAGAACGTGCTGGACCTGAACTAGGTTCTACTGGCGTTCTCTACAACTTCCTACACGACCTTCAAGGAAAGATACTTGACACAGCTGAGTCTAGCAGTGTAAAGTGGTTCGGTAAGGCTCGTTCTCGTCCCGTTTTGGAAGAGATGATGAAGAAGTCTATCAGTCCAAGTGTTGAGAAAATCAATGGAGAGTGGGTGGCCTCAGGCAAGTATCCACCCAGCTTGAAGATGAAAGTTCCAGTCTACGATGGTCGTGTCGCAATGGATGTCGCAGACGGACAAGGCAAACCTGTTGAAGTGACAACTGAGAACATTCAGCAAGTGTTTCCCAAGCGAGTGGAAGCAAGCATCGTAGTCAGTCCAAGCATCTATGTCTCAGGTCAAGGATTCGGTGTGACCTGGAGAGTCAGCTATGCACGCGTTGCACCTCCACAGCGCACAACTGCAGCTCAAATCTTCGCAGATGAGATTGAGCAGGAAGTTAAGGCTGAACCTCTTCGAGAGGAGCAGGAACAAGAGGAGGAACAAGAGGAGGTGACGGTTGCGTATGTGGAGACTCCATCGGCTCCTCCTGTAACACCTGTTCAACAGATTGCAACTGCATCACAGGTTGCTCCTGCTGCACCTGCGAAGAATCGTCGTCGCGTCGCTGTAGCCTAGACCAAACACTTGAGTCTAGCGGTGGATGATGTAGTTTAAAATCAAAATCCACAAAGAATGTTTTTTCCTTGTCCGGGAAGTCCAAGTAGTGAGGCATAGACTTGCAAGTTGGAAGCCGTTGTAACGACTTGCGACCACAGTCAGTGCAGGTATAGACAATCGGACGAATGACTAACATGCTGGGTGTAACAATGCGTACAGGTCCACACAAGCAGTGTTCCAAGAAGCGTTCAGGGGTTGTCCATTCTTCATTGACATATCGGTCAAACACATGCCGAGGGAGTTTTGACCAGAGTTCATCTTGTTCCGTCCATCCAGGTTCTTGAAGCAAAGTTCCAAACTCGGACTCGTGAAACCATAACACTCGTACATCTGCGTGGTCTTGGAGTGAATGCTCTGCGCATCCAACTCGTTCCAAGGAATCGTTGTATAACCAATACACATCTGCGTGGTCATACGAGGGGTCTCGTGTTCCGCGATAGACTTCTTGTCCGTCCATCATCCAGGTATCCGCTACGACATCCAAATCATTTTCGGTGATGTCGGAGGAAATGTTCGTGTATAAGAACTCAGGGTGTAGCCGTGAAAACATTATTGAATCGTCAGTTTACGCAAATGAAACTGAAACGCAGACATCGTGACGACAGACCGTCTTGGTTGCCGAACGAGATAACTCGTGTCGTTTGCGTCGTCCCTCGGCTGCTTGAAGGGTGGTCGAACACTCGTCCATGTCTTTTTGGATGTCGTCATAGTGTGTTTCAAGGTAATCTAGAATCTCGTCCTGAATCGCCCACTCGAAGAAACTGAGTTGTCCCACAGTGGTGTTCAGCTCCATGAACTGGATACGCTTCCAACGACAGAACGGGTCAAACATCTTTTTGCTATACGCTTTGAGATGGGCTTTATAAGCGAGATACACAATCACATGTCGTCCAGTCTTAGTCACAAAGGAAATGTTATGCTTCTTCGCATAATTGGTCACGAGCCAGTCAATGAGTCGTAAACTGATTTTAGACTCGCCCGAGAGAATGGTCTTCACCCGAGCGAGTACTTCGGGATTACTATAGAATCCCGCGAGTCGATGTAGGACGAGTTGGTCTTTGCTTTGAATCTCCATAGTGGGTTTAGTTGCGCTCATTGAAAATGCCTTTTATATATAATGTCGGCAATGTATCTTTCATCCGTAGGGGCAGACCTAGACCAGATTGAACCTCATACACGTGAGCTAGGAAAAGTCGTAAACGAAATGCAGCAAAAACTTACGACTGAAGTGCGAGTGTTGGAAGGCACTGAGATTGAATCCTATCTTGCAGTGAGGAGTGCTCTTGAAAACGAACTTTCAACCACGAAGCTTACAGAAGAACAATGGAAGAGCGCCTTACTGAATGGTTGCTCGACAACCGACCCTACACAGGACTCAAACGAAGAGTCCGAGACTTTATCGCGTTTTGCAGGGCTCTTGAACCACGACTGCCGTTTCGTCTTCTTAAGCAACAGGTCTACACCCTCGTCGAACGACTCATGCTCGGGGAAGTCGGACGACTGTGGATGCGAGACAGGTGCTATGAACGTGTATTGCGAATGTATGGAGCGAACGACCAGCGGACAGAGGCCTGGCACGCCAAACGAAGTGAAATGATTACAGCTTCGGAAGTCTATGGAGTCTTCGGTTCTGAATCTGCACGACGAGAAGTGATGATGCGAAAGTTGGAACCCAAACCTCCTGGCGAAGGAAATGCGGTCCCTGCATTGTTATGGGGTACACGATTCGAACCGGTTGCAAAGAAGATTTACGAAGAGCGAACCAAGTGCACGATTACCGATGTCTCGTGTGTCCAGCATCCACGCTATACATTTCTAGGCGCATCGCCCGATGGACTGATTGTTCCGAACAGCGATGACCCAAAACGGTATGGTCGTCTTGTCGAGTTCAAATGTCCTATTAGTCGTGCAATGAAACCCGAGATTCCACCTGGATACATTCACCAGATGCAAATGCAGATGGAATGCACGGGGATTGACGAGTGTGAGTATGTTGAGTTCCGATTCAAGCAAGTGAACTATTCAGAATGGGTTCGAAGTACTGAAGAGAAAGGTATGTTTACAGTCTACGAAGATGGCAAGGTCGTCTACGACAAAGACATCTACGAGGATACGACGCAAGTCATCTATTGGTTACTGAACTCTATCAAAGAGGACTTTGTACCCAAGGACCCAGAATGGTTACCTAAACATTTGGAAGGCCTGACACAGTTCTGGAATGAAGTGTTGGAACACCGCAAACATGGAACATTGCCTCCAAAACCCGAAGAGAAGAAGATAGCGAGTTTGGACCTCTAGGAAATCATTTTAACAACGATTACACTATAACCGTATGTCCATTATAAGTCAAACAACAGATTCAACCTATTGGGATGGTGACTATAGTCGCTGTCGTGTTGGAGGAACGATTGAATCCTGCATACGTGAAACTATCCAAAACCATAGCTTACCTATTTCAGTTATCATCCCTAAATCGGATGGATTCATCGGAGACATTGAATATACTCGCTTATGCAATGAGTTTGGAAGGTTCACCAATGCAATCACGTCTGAATTGAGATATTCCACACTTGAATCACTCCGAAAGAGTTATTCGTATCCAATCATTGGGGCATTGTGTTCACGACAACTAGACAGAACGAACTTGGTGTTACTTCCACTGGATGACGAAACATGTCGCATTGGTCTTGATGGTGTTCTTTCTGGAATTCCAAAGACTTCGTGGGCAGACAAGAAGCCGATTGTTTTTTGGCGTGGCGGATCCAGTGGTTTGGACAGACCTTCATTGCGAACTCGTGTTGCATCCGAGCTACTGGGTCATCCGAACACGGATGTCAGAATTACTCCATGGGGAAACTGGGAAAACGAGCAATCGATTCCAACTCAACTGTTTGCACCACGATGTTCATTAGAGGAGCACTTCAAGTACAAGTATATCCTGATTGTCGATGGCAACTGTATTGCATCCAATCATCAATGGGTGTTTGGTTCGGGTTCAGTTCCTATCATGATAACACATCCAGACAACAAGTTCTGGTTTCAAAAATATCTTAAACCGATGGTCAACTATGTCCCTATCAAGTACGACCTATCCGATATCAAAGAGAAAGTCGATTGGCTGGTGAGTCACGATGAAGAAGCAAAACAAATTGCAGACAATGCTCTTGCGTTTTCAAGGACTGTCTTCTCTCCTGAGTTTCAGAAACGGTACATCAAGTCTGTCATTTCAGGCATACTTTACAACACGCAGTCAGACCTCGTGGTAAACTACATTACCATGGCGTCTACACCCAGCGATATCAACGAACATCTTGAAACATTGTACAACTACGCAAAACAATGCACTCGTATCGTCGAATGCGGTGTTCGCGAGATAGTTAGTTCATATGCATTTGCGAGTGCAATGATTGGTAAACCAAACCACTCCTTCACAATGATTGATTTATACGAGTCCACAAAAATGAAACCTTTCCTCGAAATGTGTAAGGCAGAAGGTATCAACGCATCGTTTATAGAGGGAAGTGATACACAGTGCAGACCTATCCAAACAGAATTGCTATTCATAGACACATGGCACATCTATGGCCATCTTAAACGCGAGCTTGCTCATTGGCATGCGTCGGTTCAAAAGTATATCATTTTACACGACACGACTGTAGATGCAGTCTATGGAGAATCCATACGAGGTAATGCAGACATCCGTGCTCAAAGCATCGAATCGGGTTATTCAGAAGAAGAAATTCGTAAGGGATTGTGGCCAGCGGTTACAGAGTTCCTAGCGGTTCATCCAGAGTGGCGTCTTGAAAAGCGTTATACTCATAATAATGGTCTTACAATATTAGCCCGAAACACTGACACCACTTCGACCTAGGACTTGCGAACTTTCGATTCCATTCGTCAATTGTGTATTGACTACCCATACTCATATTACATCGACCACAAATCGGAACTAGATTGTCGACCGTAGTCTTACCGCCTTTGCTTTCTGGAATGTTATGTCCACATTGGAAATCAAAGACATTGATTTGGTTCGTACACCAAGACACTTTACATTTGCTATCAAATCGTTGTCCGATTTTCTGAATCCAGACTTGTTCTCGTAAGGCTTTAGGAATGGTTGCCTTCCTAGTATTCTTTTTAAACACATCCGACACTCTCGCGTGAAACACCATACTCTCTTACGCAACATACGATGTATATTGGTTGACTCGGAAAGGTGTCTCGATTCCATCCACTCGCTCATGCTGGACGGGTATAGGGTTTAGGTGATTGGTCTGTTGGTCATAGGAGGAATCTTGAACTGCAAGTGTTCGTGCAATTTGGGTTCGGTCCAAGAACTCGGGTTGGAATCGTTCGGTTGTTTTCATCAGTACGAGGACAGCCACTAGAAACGCAGCCGCAAATAAAAGCCACTTCGTCATTATCCTTCTTCACGAAAAAACGAACAGCTTTCTGTCTAGATGAAAGGATAAGTATGGACGAAGACAAAGCACTCGAAACCTTGCGAACAATGCTAGGACGCCGTGGTTTGGATACAAAGACCGAACGAGTGGTCACGGATGGAATTGAGAATGTGAACTTATATACCCTTGGAAACCAACTGGTCGTATTCAGTCAAAAGGCCAAAGGTATGGTGGAGCGTGATGTAAACAAAATCGTGGACTTTGCGGATGGGAATGACTATACCCACGGCATCATCATTGTAGCCTTGGTGCCTCCTTCCGAGAATGTACTGAAAATCATCAAGCAGATGACCAAGGCTCGCTTGATTCAGTTCTTCCACAAACGACAGCTTCTGTTTGATATCACGACCCACCGTGCTGCGATGCCTCACCGCATTCTCAAAGAGGAAGAGAAGGCGGAAGTCTTCAAGACTTACAACATCAACACTCCTGACCAGCAACTCCCGTGGATTGACTCACAAGACCCGATGGTGAAGTGGATTGGAGCACGACCTGGTGACGTGATTGAAGTCAACCGACACAGTGATGTTGCGGGCGCACAATTATACTATCGTTACTGTGTTCCAGATGTAAATATTGCGTAAGGACAATGGATGCTTTAAAGGCAAAGTATGTGTCTCAACTCGCTGAATACGATACACTCTCGTCACAGGCGATTCAATCGGAAGATACAACCAAAATCCCCAAACTTCGTGAGCTGAACATCAAGATTGCCGCAACACTCAACGAGATGATTGAGAAGCTCACCTTTTTGAAACAGAACACACCGGATATCAAGGAAGAACGAAACAAGTTCATTCAAAAGTTGGGTCAGATTCAACGAGATTACAGTGGATTGATTGCAGCTACAGATACACTTGAAACCTTGCGTCGTATTCGCCAGCAGGCAAGTCACGATGCAGATTCACAACTTCGACTGTATTTATTGTTCTTTTTGTTGTTTGCTCTCTGTATCGTCTTCTATGTGCTGTTTATGGCTCAAAGGAAGGACAGCACTGCTCCAAGTGCAAGAACCCCGCCAATGATGGCAGCCTTGGTATAATACATTGAATCATCGCGAACGACTTGTTCTTTGGTTTTGAGTTCGCCTTCGTAGAGGTCGTTCAACTCAGGACCTTGTTTGCGCGCATCTGCAATCTCCTTCTGAAACTTCGCAAGTTCAGGGTTGGTTTTTTCATAGTTCTTCGCAAATTGGTCAATGAAATTCGAATCACTTTGAATGCTCTGTTGTAGAGCCTTAAGGTAATCATTCAGCCATTTTTCGGCTACTTCAGCTTGTTGCTTATAAGTCGACTGTCCAGTCACCTTATATTCTAACAAACTCAGTTTGTATCGTGTCACTACACTCTCAAACTCGCTCGTCATTATCTTGTTTGTTAGTAAACAAAATGCCAGTCGGTTCTTTCCTTGAACTTAACACACCTCGTCATGTCCGTCTAACCACCGATGCGTCGGAACACACTCGTTACCTTCGTATGGCGGCTACGGTTGCGCCCTACATTCGTAACGGTGTTGCCGCTGCTCCTAGACTTGGATGGAAATCCAATGAAATTTCAACTTCAGCTCGTGTAGTGGCTCCGTTGTATGGAATTCTGAATGGTTTTCTCCCGAACCGTAATTAAAGGAGATGGGTCAAACATTATCCTGTCCGCCTGGATTTGAAAAGGGTCCATTGTTCACATGCCATGCATCGTGTCCAGCTAAGTTTAAGTATGCTCAAGAGACTGGTGGTGGAACTGGACCACCGGTTTCAAAGTGTGTACACGCAGTCTACAATCAATTTTTCTTTAATCTAACCACCTTACCTCAACTCGAAGCCACAGATGAAGTCCCGTCGACCTATACCACTGAAAAGGAACGCATCCAAACCGAGGTGATGCGGGTTGACAAAAGCGTTACAGAACTTGAGGCACTACATGATGTCGGTAAGCAACGAACCAAGTATGTAGACGAGTATTCGCGCATTGAATCCAACTATTCAGAGTTCAAGGATGCAAACGCTGCAGTTGACAAGCTGAAGGAAATCAACGACAGTCTAAAACCGATGCGAGCCCCAACAGCTCCTTCGTCTGACCTTGAAAAGGAACGCAAAGCCATTCTATCCATTGCGACCCGCGACCTCTTTTTCGTTCAATTTTCATTGTTCCTATTGGTCTTGGTGTTTCTATCGTATCTTACACTCCCGACAGACACTGCACATGTTTTAGCGTTTTTGCTATTGTCTGTGGGTGTCTCCATTGGTTTCTTTCTAACAAGATGAGTAATGGGACAAATACAGTCAATGGCAGGTGACTTATCTGGCATAGAAATGCCTAAATGTCCAACCCCTTTTGAAAGTGCAGGTAATCTGTCGTGCGTGATGTCATGCCCGACCGAGAAAGGCTATGAACGAAGAAGTGTGAATGGAGGCTTTCAATGTGTCTACAAGAGTGACCCACAATACTCAACGACCTTGAACACAGTCTCTGCAGTACTCTTTCCAGGAACTACACTCCAACAACTTCAAACTGCGAACCCAACTGCGTATAGTGAGTTTCTCAAAGAACAAGACCGATTCGCCAATGAACTTGTCGTCATGGATGGAAAGATTGGTAAGGATGTGAAGCTTCGTGACGCATTTCAAAAACTCCAAGACGCAGAGAATGTGCGAGACAAAGTACCCGATGCGTATCAACAGGCTCGGTCTGCATATTACACACTCAAAGAAGGAGACAAATGGAAAGAGGCTGAAAAGGAACGCCTACTGAAAGCAGAAGTCGACCCAATCGTCCAAAAGCTAGTGGACACTAAGAATGATGCCTTGCGTCAATATGAAACTCAACGAAAGACTGTGGATGTAGTGAATGGGTTGAAAGACAAAGTGTTGTCGCTGAAAGATGAAGTCAAATATGCAGCAGATACCTTCAAGGACCAGATTCACAAAGTCGAGAACGCAATTCAATTGGAACGCAAGACTCGGTCCAAGAAGCCTGACCCAACCATTTGGGATTGGCTGGATTCAATCATGAACATTCTGATTGTAGCTTCACTGTTGTATGTCCTGTATAGCATCTACCAGAAGTATACGGCTTCGCGGTTAAGCTCGTATGGAACTATCTACTAGAACAGCAATGGAAATCACAGACCCTCGAACTGTCTTAGACTTTCAAAAAACCACCTTTTGTGGTCATATCCGTTCGCATGTTACGAAGGTGCTCCTTCAGAACATTCAACTCGGTCACGCAGATTATGCATGTTATTGGTCGTTGGAACTTGTGTGTTCAGGACTCGTCCATACATTGTGGATGGCGCTCTTTGAAGGCGCAGCCCTTCATGTCAATCGAGCTCAACCTGCCATCTTCTTGTATTTGGCGAAAGCGTATGAAAACTATGCGCCAATTGAATCCAAGTATTCGTTACGTGACATGACCGCCATTCGTAACAACATTGAAGTGCGTGAACTCATCTGCAAAGCCGCTGCAACCATTTCGTTCTGTCGCAAGAACAAGCTCCCTACCTTACCGACCATCAAACCTCAACATGATTTCGACCCAATCACCATCCAAGAGTCGTTGAAAGCACCGTCTACTTTATACGGCAAACTGGTGTTGCGTCGAGATGACCCATTGACGATTGCAGTGCCTATGAATGAGTTCGTGTATTGTCTTCGTCAAGATGTGCGGGATACAACACGAGCCTTATATTGGATGGCGTGGGTCTTTGCGTATGCTCGTGAACACAAGAAACAGACCAAACAGCCCTTGATTTTTGCGAACCGTTCGGATACTTATGTGTCGGTTGCACATGGGAATCATGTTGTGTGGAGTTTCTGGGACGCAATTCAAAAGCAAGCACAACCTGTTGCACGACCGTATATTGAAGTCCTGTATCGAATGTATTGCTTACGATGGAGTCCTTCAGACGCAAAGTCTCGACAGGCTTTAGTCACGACTGCAATTGTCTTGGTCTGTGAAGGTGTGACCTTGGACACTACACCTGTTGCAGGAGATTCGTTGGCGGTTGCAACGGTATTGAATGGAATCCCTGCGTGGTTGGATGCGATTACACGAATGCAAAAGAGTTTTTCAGGTTAGAAAACGAATCCATCGGCCGTAAAGAAAACTACCTTAAATGTTCCCTGAAATCTCTGCTTCCAAAGTTGCTGGCTTTATCGGTCTCCACAAATACCAGAACCAATATGAAATTGCATACGAACTCCTCTGTAAAGACTTAGTTGGAAAGACACGTGTAGCCGAATTAGAAAAGACACATAATCTTCGTGCCTACTCCAAATTAGTGAATGAAGTCCTTCGCGAATGGCCCATCATGGACATCGTTCAATCCGGTGTCAAATCCGCTCAACGAACTGCCAATGTACAAGAAGTGCTCAAAGAGGTCGAATCCCAAGCCGCATTGGTGTTCGACCTTCGTAGAGACACGCTTCCTCTTGAACTCAAAGCACGTTTGGTCAGTGAAGTCCGTGGTCAAGTTGCCAAACAGCGTGGAATAAACAATGAAGAGAAAATCCTGGACACCTACGAGGCTGTAAAGGATGTGAAGGTCACCGAACGAAATACAAAGACGATTAAGAAAGACTTTGGAACCTTCAAGCTGGTCGGACGATGCGATGGATATGTTGCGTCTGAGAATCGAATCGTAGACTCCAAGGACCGAACGCGTGTCTGGGCTGAAGTACCGCTCTACGATGAGATTCAACTTCGATGCTACATGAACATGTATGACGCAACCGAGTCTGAGTTGATTGAGCGATTCCCAGACCGAACTACACGTCATACCAAGTATCTCAATAACACTGAAAAGTGGGGAGCTATTGAGAATGAGATTCGTCGTGGAGTCGACAAGTTGAATGCCGCACTTCACGATGAGGAAGAGTTAAAACGAATCGTTTTCGCGAATACAGTGGCTGTTTCATGAACATAACACTACTGGACGAACTTCCCGAACAATGGAAACATATCAAACCATTACGAACCTACGAGACTCGTATGATGTATATAGGGTTCCGACGATACAACATAGAACAAAAAACGATTTCAACAATCACTCGTTCAGACGATGGGTCAGTCCGGTATGAAGAAAGACCCTTTGAATCCGCTGTGTTTTCAAGAGGCTATGCATGTGAACAAGTGCGAGTCACCGTGTATTCGGACTCGCCTCGTGTATGGGTGGAAGCGTTATCACCTTACGAGCGAACGGTCTTTGTCCAGCAACCACAACAGACTGCCTTGACTTGACGAATCAAAATCGGACTCTTGGAAGCAAGAATCGCTGCTTCGACAACCACGGGTACAACGCGGTCGACTGTGAAGTAGAGTGCTTCTTTTTCCTCGAGGGACTTGTCTGAATCGTGGATGCAGATTCGAAGGATGGATTGAAGCAACTCCAGCTTCTCTTTTCCTTTGAGGTTTGCAATCTGCTCGATTTCCTTTGCGACCTGAATGGTCGAGCCGACGAGATTGTTCAAATCCAACTTTCCTTTAAGTGCGTTATAGACCGTGTCCTTGGTGTGATGGAGCGGGTTGGACTGCATTGCGGTTTGTTCATTCACGACAAAAGATGCCGACCAGATAAAGATGGACCTTCAAGAAATCCTCTCGGTCGCATTGGGCACACTCGTTGTAGTTGTTGTAGCACATATTGCAGTGTTCTGGGTCGTACGAACCTTATATCCTCCCACACAGGTTCAAGTCCAGGCACAGCCAGTTTTCACACCACCGCCGATACAACTACAACCTGAACCTGAACAACATGTCAGCGTTCCAACGTTTACACCGCCTGTGCCCGTGGAAGCCCCACGTCAAGAAGGGGAACGTAAAGGACCCCCGCCGGCTGAAAGTACCTCAATTCGTGGGGAATCCGGGGTGGATACTGCTATCCCACGAGGATAATCAACCTGTCGCATGGTTTGTAGACCATCGCGATACACCCATCGCACTTCCTATCGTCTTGGATGAGCGTCTCTTTTCAGATACAGTTATACGTGTCATTCAACTGAAACCCAGTGTCTTTTTAGCGTGTGATATTCGGTATCTGAACGGAATCAATGTGTATGAAAAGCTGTCCTACGAGTCGCGCCGCACACTTCTTGAAAGTCTATTGCAAGAGTGCCACCACCCAGACTTGACGGCTCTATTGACCTATGCGGAAATGTCCGACGACGCGTCCATTCGAGGATGGGAATATTACGATACTGAACCTGGAACGATGGGCGTATTTCTTCCTGCGAATGAGTAAATGTCTTGTGCGTCAACACAACAAGCAGGCCGTAGACGTCGAACAATGCGAGGTGGAATGATGTATGGTCCTACCGAAGCGATTACACCGGGTGCGCTTCAATGGGGAGCCGTCAATACATCTGCACCCGTAAACTCTGCAACAGGACAGGTGATGCCTGACCCATATGCAAGCGACACCCAAGCCGGAGGTCGTCGTCGCAGAAAGACCAAGAAGGGCGGTAAGAAGTCCAAGAAGTCCAAGAAGGGTGGTAAGAAGACCCGCAAGACCCGCAAGATGCGTATGCGTGGTGGAGCAGGCGTGTATAACGCAGGCGCAACCGGCACATCGTTTGTAGGTGCGGTATCCGGTATGCCCGGTTCACAAACCTATGGAGGCTACCAAGGATACAACCCACAGATTCCCGCAACCAATCCTCATCCTGTAGGTGCGGATGGAGTTACCCGAGTCTAACCACTGCGTCTGCAAAGACATAGGGTAAATAGTCCAAATCGTTGGTAGTGATTTGAGGTCCACCATGAATCGACATTGTTAAAAACATCTCTTGAACCACACTTCGAAGTGTATGATACTCTTCCCATTCACGCCATGCGGTATACGCATGTGTGCTTGTGGAAATCAACATCAGCATATCACTCGCTCCAAGAAACACTAAAAAAAGGGTAATGAGAGGACCGAGTATCATCTCATTGAAGAGAAGCACGCAGTCACCCCAGGATTCAGGATTGTATCGTTTACGAAGTTGAATGTATCGTTCCGCAACTTCAAAGGGTTTACTTGGAATCATCGCGGGCTGTGATTGTTATTCCTCCAGCTGGAAATTGAACCTCATTGAACGTCCCTGCTTCAATGTAGACAAAGTCAGTACGTTCGGTCACTTGAATGAGATTGAACAGAAGGTCGAACTCAATGCGATTTCCGGGTATCATGAACTTATTCAGGGTTCGAGTCAAGTCAATCTCGGTATCCAAATCTCCAATCCAGACCCATGGAATCTCGGGTGGAGGAGCATCAAAGGGTGTGCTGTTCCACTCCTGTGGAATGAGTTCACCTTCGTAGAGGACTTTGCATTTCTTGTTACCTTTACGGTCCACCCATTCTTCAACATACACGCAATCTTCAAAGACGCGTTTATCCGTCTCTTCGAAGGGAATGTGTTCGTTGGACAAGTAGTATCGTGCGATGGGGCGGTGAGTGTAAGCCTGGGAGTATTTGAGTTCAACCCAAAGGTCGTACAAGTAAGAGTAGGTCTGGGCAAGTCCTGAGAAGAGTTCGAATAAAATGGAGACTAGGAATGTGAACATGGTAGCGCTATAACGTCTACATCATTTTTGATTTAGAATCCGTTTTGACTTTTCGAATTTGATTTGAATCCGCTGGGAGGTCTCCGTCCACTGCATCTTTATCGACAAAGTTCTCCTTCACACCTCGGAGTATAGACTCGTCAAATCGAGTGGACATGGCGATTGCAGTCGCGAGGGAGGTAATCAAGAAAGGAGCTGCGACCAAGAACCAGGAGACAACACCGAGTTCAATTCCGCAGAGCGTGTCCAACAACACAACGGTTGCAAGTCCGAGGATTGCCTTGATGGTCATGGTAATCCACATGCCTAAGGAGGCGTCCAATCCAAGTTGAATCACCAAGAAAATCATGTATAAGAGAGCGGGTGGGCATAGGTCTTCAATGAAACGCATCTTCAGGTATTACAAGTAATCAAGAAAAAGATGGACGATGTACAGATGATTTGTCAATTAGTCGGATGTACACAGGAACAAGCCTCGCAAGCACTCTTGAAATACGAAACGCTTGTGGATGCAATTGATTCCTTTCTTCCTCCAGCTCCAGTCGTTTCAGGGTCCAAATACATTCCTCCCAAACCGATTGTCGATTCAGGTCTTTCAGTCGAACAGAAAGAACTCTGTGAACGAGGTCGTTGGCTTCAAGACAAGGTTAACGCTGTATTCTCAGTCGCCCATTCGAAAACGCTATCCCTGCCGGACGCCCCGCAGGAGGTTCTCGCACACGACCCGGTTCCGCAGGGCGTGATGGTTGAGAGCTCGGAGCTGCTTCACTCCGAATCACTACCGGGTTGCGTTGAGCAAACTGTTCCACAAGTCCCGAAATCCGAGTCGCTTCCGTAAAGAGATGCATATCTTCAATGTGTTGTCTCGACTGTTCTGCGCGCTGTGAATAGGCATCTTCATCATCCAACGAGCGAATCGCAGTCACCCATTCATCAATGTTGTCACGAATACATCCAATGCCTGCGGGTTGAATCCATTCATGCAGTCCTTCAGTGCTTCCACCTGGATAGACTGAGTTTGCGACGGGAACTGAATACACGACTGGAATACGATTCAACATTGCTTCCACTGCAATACGACCAAAACTCTCATAGTAACTTGGAACCAAGAGGATTCGAGTTCGTTTGAGAATGGCTCGAACATCATCGTTGAAGGGAACCCATTCTACATTGGATGGAGATGGAGGCACTTGTCGTTCACCATAATACGGTAAGACGCCTAAGAATCGACGGTCAGGCATCCTGCGTGCCATGTCTAAGAATTGATGCACTCCTTTATTGACATTTGCATTCACTAAGGTAATGCAGTCACCACGAAAGGGTTCTTGAATCTCAATCTTGTTTCGGTGCATCAAGGGTCGAATGGCTGCAGTCTGTTGAATCTGCGAAGGCCAAGGTGTGACATTCTTGCGATACTGGATTTCCATAATCGAGTTGATAAAGAGAAGCAACTCAGCCCAGTCGTTTCTGCCATTGAAACGAATCGCATTGTAGTTACCGTCAAAGTGACAGGTGGCAATGATGGGACGATTGTAGCCTCGTGAGTTGATTTTACGCACATCGGGTAAGATGGGTGAATGAGGGCAAATCCAGACATTGGAGGATTCTAAGAACGATGACGCAGCTGTGTAATGTAAGAAACGGAACCCACGATAGTTGCCTCCACTATACCCTTCCTTGGGGACTTTGATAGTCAAAAACACAACCATATGGCCGCGCGTTTGAAGTTCGAGGGCTAAGTCGATATCATGCAAGAACGCCCCACACAAGTCAGGCATTCGATTCGCAAAGAAGAGTACTTTCATTATATTCTACGAACTATCGCGTTTGAGATAGTAAACGAGTGGGGTCGCCTCCGCGGGTCCATTGCTCGACCCAATGATTCACATCCTTGTAATCACTGGTCTTGACTGGAATGAGAGGTTGGTAGTAGTTTGGAATCATCTTGTCCATGATGGTGGAGACGTCTTTGCGGTTACGAGGAGGGGCAGAGCGAATGAGTCCTGATTCATCTTCCACAGCCATGGGGTCTCCACCTGATAAGAAGGGAGTGGTTGCGAAGGGTCGAGCCCACATCTGTTTAGGTCCCTTCTGACGATGTGCACCTTCAATACCCCATCGAAGTTCAGTGTTCTCATCGACTTTGCATCCACTTCCAGGTTGACCATATCCACCCATCGCAATCATACCCGGTTGGTCGGCCATTGCGGCGGCAGGATTCAAGGTGTCTGAACATCCAGCGGTGATACTCGCAGTCTGACGGGTCAGTGAGTCCTTACTGGAAATGGCATTCGTGTCCTCCTCGTATTTATCTGCCTTAATACGAGTCGGTGCGAAAAACCAGTCATAGGTGTTAGTGGTGTGGTTCATCTCTTACATTCAAATCCAGAAAGTTTCGTAGAAAACGAATGAAGAACTCCCTCGCAAGTAGATAGTAAAATGGTTCGTCTCCAACCTTGTGATTGGTACGAACACGACACAAACGGTAAGTTTGTTGTCGATGTCTTCGGACGAACCGATACAGGACTTGTTGCCTGTCTTCGAATTAATGGATTTAAGCCCTACTTCTATGTGCGTGGAACTAAGCCTGACCTAGTTGGAGTCACTTCCACCAAGGTCCAAAAGTATGATGTGTTTGCAGGGTTTGCGGACCTCAAGACAACAGAGGTCTGGAAAGTCGTGTGCGATACGAAAGCCAAGATGATGGATGCAGTGAAGATTAGCAAAGGTCAGTTGTATGAGAGCAACCTGCCTGGATTCATGCGATTCTTCCACGACCGACACATCAATCCTGCGAGTGCGATTCAGTTCACAGAACACCGATACACCATTCCAGTGGACCGAGAAACCGATGAACCTCTCTACAACATCGATGCTTTCTACCAATGCGATGTGGAGGAAGTCTCTGCATGTGACGCAATCGTTCCACTCAAGGTGGCGTCGTATGATTTGGAGATGTATTCCAAGTCTGGATTGTTTCCGCAAGCCAAGAAGGGTGACCCGATTGTTCAAATCGGTATCTCCTATCGTTGGTCGGACAAATTGATGGACCCTCTTCGTCGCGTAGTGTTTGTCGTAGGAAGCGTGGACCCTTCGGAAGACGACACCGAGTTTGTCGCCTGTAAATCCGAAGAGGACATGCTCTTCAAGTTTGCTCACGAGATTCGCAGACAAAACCCAGATGTGATGTGTGGCTATAACACCTTTGGCTTTGATGACGCATACATTGAAGACCGATGTGAGGAACTAGGTATTCTGGATGTGATTGACTTGTCGCGAGTTCAATCCAAGACCAAGAAGGGCGATTCATGGTGTGTGAAGTTCAGTGAGACTAAGAAGTTCGAGTTGGCATCGGGCAAGTATGATTTGAGATTCTTGACACTCCGAGGTCGTCTAGGGTTGGACTTGCTCTTGAACATGCGCCGTGAACATTCATTGGACTCGTTCAAGTTGGATTCCGTTGCGTCCGTCTTCTTGCGTGACAAGGTGTTGGACTACGCAGACCATACCGTCAAGACCAAGAGCACACGAGGTCTTCGTGTAGGAAACTATGTGCGATTCGACTTGGTGGGAAACACTTCAGACCCCTATCGGGAAGGCGAGAAGTATCGTGTGACTTCCATGACCGCCAAGAGTTTCACCATTGAGTGTCCAGATGACTTGATGAGTGAGTTGTCCGACGCAGAGAAGAAGAGTCTCGAATGGACCTTTACCAAGGACGATGTGGAACCGCATGAATTGTTCCGACTTCACGCAGAAGGAGGTCCAGCTGGACGAGCACGAATCGCCAAGTATTGTATTCAGGATTGTGACTTGGTGTTGACGCTGATGTCGAAGTTGGATACACTGGTCAATGCTCGTGGAATGGCGGATGTGTGCAAGGTTCCCATGGAGTATGTCTTACGACGAGGTCAAGGTATCAAAATCTTCAGTGCAGTAGTCTACTACGCATCACAGCGTGACCAGATTCTTCAGACCCAGCACGCAGCCGAGTTTGGAGATGGATATGAAGGTGCGATTGTGCTTCCGCCCAAGATTGGGATGTACCTCGACCAGCCTATCAGTGTGCTGGATTTCAATAGCTTGTATCCGACCAACATGATTAGCTACAATCTATCACCAGACACCTTGGTCTGTGAGCGCGAGTTTGACGCAGAAGGAACGAAGATTCGACATGAAGGGATGAAGCTGGAACAACTTGAAGCGTTGAAAGAGCGATATGTACTGGAAGAGGTTGAATACGATACCAAGGACGATAAGGATGTGATTACTGGAAAGACCATCTGCACCTTCGTTCAACCCAATGAGAACCCAATGACGGTCGGTGTTCTACCCAAGACACTGGACATCCTCTTGAAGAAGCGAAAGGAATTCAAAGAGAAGATGGAAGATACACAGTATGACGAAGCTCAGCGAAGTGTCTTCAATGGTCTTCAGCTTGCTTACAAAGTGGTTGCAAACTCAGTCTACGGTCAAACCGGCTCACGAGTCAGTCCTATCCGAAAACTCTGTGTCGCAGCCTGTACGACCGCCGCAGGTCGCAAAGCCTTGGGTCTTGCAAAGCGAATTGTGGAAACAGAGTTTGGAGCCGAGGTTATCTACGGAGATACCGATTCCATCTTCATCCGATTCCCAACCAAAGACCTCGCAGAGTCCATCCGACTCGGAATTGCCGCAGGAAAGCGTATTACTTCCCAGTGCCGCAAGCCCTACAAAATTGCGTATGAGAAAACCTTCTTCCCGTTCATCCTCTTCTGCCGTAAGAGATATGTGGGACTGATGTTCGAAGAGGATGCAACCATCAAGCCGAAACGCAAGAGCATGGGTATCGTGTTGAAACGACGCGACAATGCTCCGATTGTGAAGGATGTCTATGGTGGAGCGTTGGACATGTTGCTGACCGAGAAGGATGTGCGCAAGGCACAGCGATTCGTGGTCGACAAGTTGGTGGATGTCTTGGAGAACAGAATCCCCTTGGAGAAGTTCATTGTCAGCAAGAGCTTGCGGGATGATTACAAGAACCCAGGACAGATTGCACATCGAGTCTTAGCAGACCGAATGGAGTCTCGTGACGCAGGCACAGCTCCTAAAGTAGGCGACCGTCTACAGTTCGTCTTCGTAGCGGAGAACAAGCACAAGGGTAAGCAAGGAGACCGTATTGAAGAAGTCGGGTATGTCCGCGAACACGGACTGACACCTGACGCCTCGTTCTACATTACCAATCAAATTCAGAATCCAGTTGCACAGTTGTTTGCGTTGTGTATCAGTCAATTGGAAGGTTATGTTGCACCGCGTCGACCCAGCTACACGACGATGTATGAACAGCTCTTGGAAAAGCACAATGGAGATGAAGAGGAAGCGACACGAGCCTTGCTTACCAAGAAAGAGAAGCAGTTGGATAGCTTGATGTTCATGGGGTCACCTTTGTTGAGCAAACTCCTTCGGAAAAATACGCGTGGACCGATGGACGGGTTTGTTACGCGCGCCGTTTGAGTCTGCGTCCACCTATGATAGATTGTGGCTGTGGTACATCCTTCGCTAAGAAGAATGCATAGTATGGGTAGTAGAAATACGCAAAGATGAAGTCTAGTACGGCCCACATCATGCTTCCGTATTTTTGATACGAGAGGTAGCCGGCGCCGATGTGGAAAGCGAGAAAGAAGATGAGTGAGAAAATACCGACAAACGCAGCACCGCCCAAGATTGCCCAGAATCCAGCAGGAGCCTTGCCGTCGGTTGTGGTGGTTGTGGTGGTCTCCTCAGTGGTTGTTACAGGGGGAGTAGTCGAAGCCGAGCTCATTTGTATACTGGAGAGTGATTTTCGTGTGGCGTGCCATGAGAAGGTATGGAGGATGAAGAGTATACCGTGCTCACTGCAATTCGAGACCTTACCGAAACAGACCGAGCGTTTTTCAACATTGTTCGATTTTTAGATGCACCGACGCGTAACCATGTGGTTGCGTGTCATCTTCGGAATACGTCAAGTGCCCTTGCGGTTCTGTATGGACTTGTGCTTCAAAACAGACCTCGAAACGCTCGGTTCACCGTGAACATTCCATTGAATATGTTTGATATGAGTGGGAATCCAACCTTCTTAGAACCTGTACCTGTGGTTCCAACACGAGAGCAAATTGCAGCAGGAGTTGAGACGAATGCAATGATGTATGATTACAACTGTGCGATTTGCCAAGAGCCTGTAACCGCAGCCACTCGTCTTCGAACCTGTGGACATGCATTCCACGCCCAATGCATTAGTCAATGGTTCTCCATCAACACTCATTGCCCAGTCTGTCGTCATGATATACGAGATTTAAACCCTGTACCCCGTCAATCAGATAATGATAGTAGTGTGCACTCCGACGAAGAATAGACGATGGAGTTGGGAGTTTTCTAAAGCCTGTATGGATTCTCAAACGATTCGTCCACATGCATGGATTGTCGTCGATAATTCAACCTTACCCCAATATGATTGGTCACAAAGTGCAACTCATCCCTTGGTTGAGTATCATACAATCACCGAACCCAGAAGCATCGGTTGGTTACGAAACCATTGTATGCAACTCGCACTTTCAATGGGTGCTGAAATGATTGTCTTCTGGGACGATGACGACTACTATCCACCTGAACGAATCCAAGCAGGCGTGGAAGGTCTTCAATCCACTCCTACTGCAGACATTGCAGCTTCGTCACATATGTATGTCTTGTTGACTAAAGAGAATGCACTGATGGAAGTTGGACCCTTTCATGAACACCATGGAACTGCAGCCACCTATACCATTCGCAGACGCTATGCAGAGAGTCATTCGTTTCCCGACTCAAGTCGTGGAGAAGAATTGCTCTTTACGAACCATTGGACTGCAAACCTTATCCAAGTCCCTGCAGAGAAGACCATTGTGGTGATGGGACATTCTCGAAACACAGTGGATAAGTCCATGATTCATGCAAGTCCTCAAACCTTCAAGGCTCGTATGCTGAATGAAGTTAATGGGAAGATGGTGTTTCGGACCCGTTGGCCAGTACCATGGGGTCTGTTTCGGTCCACATTCGTTGATGGAGAATATGCGAAACTTCGGGAGAGCATTCCGAAGGAGCCGACCCCGACGGTAGTATATCCGAGTCCCCATATTGTAGGAACTGCAGTATCCGACGCACATCGTGTTTGAAACGCTTTGCGAGTTTCGGAACATCTTGGTCCGGGAACAGCCCAATCAAGTCTGTCGCACTTGGCGGATAACATCGAACTAATTCAATTGCCTCTTTTTGCTTCATGATACGAGGCACTTCATTACATGTCATGACTATCGGTATCTTGCGGTCTGGACCTATCATCCACTCCACAAGTTTTCGCTGTGCATGTGGGTCGGACCCATCAATCTCATCCAACACCAAACAGAGAGGAGAGTTGTCTCCGCGTATCATCGAAGAAATACTGCGTGAATGTCTGCACGATTGAATCAGTGTCTCAACATCTCCAAAACTACGCAACGAACGGCTTGCATTGATTTCCAAGGCTTCATAGCCATAAGAACGCGTGGCTGCAAGTGCAAGTGTAGTCTTTCCAATGCCTGGGGGTCCGTAGAGAAGGAGGGTACGAGACGCAGGGGATTGAAAATAGGAATGAAGAGTCCGTTTCACATCGGAATGTCCAATCACTCGCTCCAATACTTCGGGACGGCGTGTTTCACTCCACATACTCTGTCTTCGTAGTAGTCTAGAAAATGCTTACTGATAGACAAGATAATGGATGTCCCACGACATGTCTTGAAGACGCTGTTTGACAATGCAAAGTTTCCACTGATTCAACATCATGTGGATTCCTTCAACGATTTGTTGGATGTAGGCATTCCCACCTATATTCGCAATAGCAACCCGTTCGAGTTACAAGTGCCGGGTGACCGATTTGTGCGAGTCTACATTGGAGGCAAAGATGGTTCCAAGATTCGATATCAATCACCGACGGAAGAAGATGGAAGTGCACTTGTGCCGCACGCGTGCCGTCTCGATAACCGAACCTATGCGTTGAGTTTGTATGCGGACATTGAAGCCGAATACACCTTTCCAGACAAGACGACTCAAACGCGTTCGTTCTCCGATGTATTTATTGGTAAGATTCCTCTGATGTTGCGCAGTCGTTTGTGCTACTTGACTGGACTGCCGAACTATGAGATTGGAGAGTGCAAGTTCGAGTTGGGAGGCTATTTCATCATTGATGGAGCTGAGAAGGTCTTATTGACGCAAGAGCTGTTGGGAGATAACATGTTCTACGCAGGGTCACGCAAACGCAAAGCACCCAAGGGAACGAAGGCACGATTGGTTCAATCCGATGAACCGATTACCTTTGAAGATGTGAAGGAAGACGCAGATGTTGTGTATGAAGAAGTCACCGAAACTTATGTGGGTATTAAAACCTTTTCAGAGGATGGTGTGCGAGGTCCGTATTCACACTTCTTAACCATTCCGTCCGAGACCTTGAATCCCGAAGCAAGTAATGGAAACTATGGACGCGACAATCGATTGGCGATGATGAATGTGCGTGGCTTTTCGCAACCTATTCCGTTATTGAGTTTGTTTCGTGCGTTGGGTGTGACCTCGGACCGAGACTTATATGATACGGTGCTCGCAGGTGTTCCGGACAAAGACCGAACTGCATACGATGAAATCTTCTATCAGTTGGTGTTGAGTCACGACAAGTTCCTTGCAAAGTTGGACCAGACGGATTTGTCGGTTCTGTCCGAGTTCACACGAAGCAAGTCACGATTCGAACTGGTTCAAGCATTGCATGAGTCTCTGTTTTCACATGTAGAAGGTTCAACCGACGATACGGGTGCGCTCTTCCGTCGTAAGGCGTATATGTTGGGGCAAATGTTGAAGATGGCCTTGGATGTAGAAATCGGTCGTCGTGCGCCTTCGGACCGAGACAGCTTCCAATTCAAACGATTCAAGACATCCGGTGTGTTGGTGTTTGACGAGTTCCGTCGTATCTACCGAGAGAACGGCAAGGAGATGTTGTTGCGACTTGACCGAACCAATACGTTCAATCCAACGACCTATCGTGAAAAGAACTTGGCGAATCTGATTGAACCTGAAACCATTGGACGATTCTGGCGTGGATGGACGATGTTGAACGAGTTATCCAAATCCTTCAAGGGTGCGTGGGGTGGACGCATGGGTATCTCGCAAGAATTGATGCGTGTCTCGTATTTATCCGCCATTCACCACTTGCGAAAGACCGACCTTCAAATTGATAAATCAACCAGCACTGCACCTCCTCGCAGATTGTATGCGTCTCAATTTGGATTGATGTGTCCCGTGGATTCACCCGACGGCTCCGACATTGGATACAAGAAGTCCTTGGCGATTCTAGCACAAATCTCCACTGCGTTTCCCTCCGACATTCTTAAGCAACTCTTACGAGAGACTGGATTGATTCGTGAAGTCCAAGACATTCATCCTTCCACTTGGAAACCTGAATGGACTAAGATTTACATTAATTCCGACTTGTGGGCAGTGTGTATTGGGAACACAGAACTCTTGCATAAGTTGATGTTAACGGCACGACGAACTGGAAAGTTTGCACCGTCTGTGTCCTTATCGTGGATGCGACTCAACAACGAATACAAAGTGTATTGCGATGCAGGTCGTCCCATTCGTCCTGTGTATCGCGAAGGAACCTCTGCGGATATGATTCGAGCCACCAAGTCTTGGAAAGACATTGCCAATCATTTGGACTACATGGATGCCTATGAATCCGATTCAGTTCGCATTTCAATGACTCCGTATCATTCCACCCTTCCGTCTGAAATCCATATGTCGTTCAATCTGTCTGCACTTGCGAATATGGTGCCGTATTCCAATCACAATCCAGGCCCACGTTCCGTGTTCAGTATTCAGCAGCAGAAGTCTGCAGCAGCGTGGTATCATACGAACTACATGAAGCGGTTCGATACGATTGGAGAGTTCTTGGTGTTGCCTCAAAAGCCCATGTCTCAAACATGGTTGTACGAACAGATGATGGGTCGTGGTGGTTGCTTGCCGTATGGTGAGAATGCCTTGGTCGCCATCACGATGTATGGAGGTCATAACCAAGAAGACTCCATGATATTGAATGGTGGCTCACTCCGACGCGGAATGTATCAGACAATGTATTATCACAGCTACGACCACGCAGAAGAGATGTTGGACCTCGGACTTGAAACCCATACAGAGATTGCGAATCCATTGAAGCGTGACATCAAACGCAAAGAGGGTTTCAATTATGAACTGCTGGACGAGAATGGTATCATTCGTGTGAATTCATTGGTGACTCCTGATACGATTTTGCTAGGGATGTTATCACCGATTACAAGTCCAACGGGAACCGTCACAGGATACCGTGATGCGTCGGTAGAACCGAAACGAGGTCAAGTAGGACGAGTCGATGCAGTGTATCAGTATACAACCTTGGTACCCGCAGGCGATAAGATGATTGGACTCAAAGGTGTGAAGATTCGTATTGTGGAAGACCGATTCCCCGTGGTCGGTGATAAGATGTCCAGTCGTCATTCGCAGAAAGGCACGGTTGGTGAAATCATGGACGAAGAAGACATGCCGTTCACAGGTCGTGGTATTCGCCCAGATTTGATTTTCAATCCTCACGGTATTCCTACGCGTATGACCGTTGGACAATTCTTAGAGGCGGGTACGAATCGACTTGGAATTGAATTAGGAGCCTTTGTGGATGCAACTCCATTCAGCGTAGACAATCGTGTTCCTGATTTGAAAACTGCCTTGATGAAACTAGGCTTCGAGCCCTACAGTCATGAAGTCTTGTATAACGGCATGACCGGTGAACAGATGGAAGCTGATATTTTCATGGGTCCTATCTATTACCAACGGCTCAAGCAGATGGTCGAAGACAAGATTAACTATCGTGATACAGGTCCAAAGACCTTATTGACGCATCAACCGACTCAAGGCAGGTCGAATGAAGGTGGTATGCGTATTGGAGAAATGGAGCGTGATGGATTGATTGCACATGGTATGTCGAAGTTCATTCGTGAGAGTTTCATGGAACGCTCGGATGGAGCAACCTTGGAGTTCGACAAGGAACAAGGACGCATTGATACCTCTCGCGATACACTTGAAATGCCGTATTCGATGGCGCTCTTCACACAAGAGTTGGAGTCCATGCACATTGTCCCGCGTATAGAAACAAACTAATCATGGATATGAACCCAGTTCAGACAACGGCAGTGTACGACCCTATTTCGAGTATGGTAACGATGGTCTTCATTTTGATTGTGATATCGTTGCTTATCATTCTCTTTGCAATGTCAATGATTGGACGAGCGTTTGGACTCGTGACCGAAACAAAGCCTGAAGCTCCCAAGGAGAAGTTCAAACTCAAGGATGGACCGCCGTATCCTGATTGTAAAACGAATGGCGCACTCGGATTATTTTAGAGTATTTACAGATAACAAACATGAATACAGTATCAGCCATGTCTAATCACATTTATGTAACAAAGCG
>Ga0247723_1000521_pt1 | contig 26336 bp, 4 predicted proteins | sample MSEWelMarce5H_FC_FD_189079 | JGI IMG/M metagenome (GOLD analysis project Ga0247723, IMG submission 189079) | Subsurface sediment microbial communities from gas well in West Virginia, United States - MSEEL Well Study Marcellus 5H_FC | ecosystem: Environmental > Terrestrial > Deep subsurface > Rock... | reverse complement strand
AAGCTATACAGTCTTCGACAAACATTGCTGAAGTCACCGGATTGGTGATTGTATTGCCTGCTGCATCTTTGACTGTTTCTTGGTATGGTGTGTTTGCATATGGCTTCAATGTAAGAAATGCATTCAATACATTATCTGCGTCTTCTGTTCTTACAGGAATAGAAATTGTGAAATTGATATCATCTGGCATTGTTTTTTCCTTTTTAACTTACATTGAGAGATACAGTTGCAATTGGGCTATATGACAGGCCATCAAAACTTACAAATGTAAAAGAATCGCTTCCTGTAAAATCAGTATCAGGTGCATAAACAAAATCTGGCGTTGCGCCTGTTAAAGTTCCATTTGATGGACTTGAAATTACAGTAAATGTAAGCGCATGACCTTCTGAATCATTGCCTGTAAGAGTTACGTTAGCTGAAGTATTCATTGAAACACTAATATTTTGATCATCTGCTGTTGGCGGATCATTTATGATGATATCTACAGTTGCTACATTACTGTCAAATGTGCCATCATTTACTTTATATGTGAAGCTATCTGTTCCTTGATAGCCAAAATATGGTTCAAATACATAGTTTGGAGCTGTTCCAGTAATAACTCCATACGCTGGGGCTTGAATAATAGTGTAGGTCAATGTATCATGGGCATAATCGTTGACAACTACTTGGAATGGCTTATTTGTATTTCTTGGTGTCTCTATAGACATGCTTTGTGCTTGAGGTATACCATTTACAATTATTGAAATAGTTTTGACCAAGCTTATTTTTGATCCATTAGTTGCACGATAAGTTATTGTATCTGATCCTGAATATCCTGAATTTGGGGTATAAACAAAATTAGGTTGATCACCAGATAAAGATCCGCTAGTTGGGCCTGATAAAATTTCAAATGTTAAAGGTAAATTATCTGGATCTGTTCCTGTCAAGTCTATATTTAAAGTAGAATCTTGATTTACAACAACATCCATGTCTTCAATTTGTGGAAAATTATTGTATACGCTTATTCCACCAATTGATTCTAGTCTTCTATCATCAAACCATGTTGTAACTTCTACTGCTCTTTGGACTGCTGCTTGCTCTGCTGCATTTCGGGCGGCAACCTCTTCAATTTGAACTAAATATTTTTTAGTAATGTCCAACATAAAATTGATACAACATTGTTGAACAAATTGCTCTTGAGTTAAAGGGTTAGCAACAGAAATTCCATTACCTTGCATTATGTTTGCGTTATAGCCATATGCAGAGGCGAAAGCTGCTTTTACATCGTCTGCATCAGCATTTCTGATCGGGATATTAATTGTGAAACTTGGCATTTTTAAAATCCTTTTTGAATTTTAGGTTCTTATATAAATTATTCTGCAGAATGCAAAAAAATTCTTTTTATTGAGAGTTATTAGTTCCTCTTCTTCCTCTGTTGTCAGTGTCATCAAAAGCAGCAAAAAATCCTTTTCTAAAAATAGCTCCATAAGTAGCTGAATGATAAGAAACCCCAAAGCCCGGTCTAGAGTCGAAATTTTGCAAATTGCCACTTAAAGTTGTGGTGGCTGAGCCAACGGTAGAATCGCCATTGTAAGATCTCATTATATTAGAAGAAATGATAGTACAATTTCCATTCGCCACTGCATCCTGTCCATCGTCACCGATTATTGAAACTGAATATTGAGGACTTTGCTGATACATCCAAGTTCCTGAAGATACAGTTACAGAGGCGTTAGCAGTTAGTTGCACTTCAGTATTTGATGGTACAAAGGCAACGGTACCCAAAGAAGTTAAGGAAGAATTATAGATTACATCTCCTTTTGCCACCGTGCCTCTAAATGAGGTGCCAGTTCCTGATATTGTTGTAGATCCTGTAGATGATGTAATAGTACCTCGTCCAGTATTATTTTTCCCTTGCAAAGCATAGCCTGTATATACAGAAAATGAGTCAGATTCAGTAGTGGTATCTATAGTATTGAAAGCAGAGTCTGTGTTTGTTGTGGCGCCTATAATTAATTGTGGTACAAAGCCAACACTATAAAAAGAAGTACCAATGGCTGAAGGGTAAATAAGTGGTTCAATATCATATTGCCCAGGATTATATTCATAAAATGCCATGAAAAAGACTGGATATGATCCTCCGGCTGCTGCGCCAGTGCTGTATACAGAAAATCCAGTTCCTCCATAGTTTGTAACAAGCAACTGCTGTGCATTTCTAAGTCCACGACCAAAAGAGGTATTTGAAACTGTTGATGACATCGCTACTGGTCTTACTGCTGCACCGCCAGCGTTTCTGTAACTGACACAAGTTTCACTAGCTGATGTTGTGCCAGCACCTCCGCTCCTCAAAGCAGTGCCAAAGCAGATTTGAGCATCGCCGATAGATGAAACGCCTGTAAAAGGACTCGCGTTTTGATTATATATTCCTAAAATCAAATCTGGTCTGAAAGTAATGTTATTTATCCATCTAGCATTTGTTGTACCTACAGCAGTTGCAACAGTACTTACAGAATTTACAGCAACGCTCAGTCCTGCGCCAGCAAAAACTGTAATTGTGACATCCAATGGAACAGTTTGAGCTCCTGTTACTGTAAGATCACAATCGATCCTATCTTGCGCGAATCCTGTGACTCTCAATTGACGACTTACAGATCCATTGGGAAGCCCACTGTAGGCACATCTATCACTCCAATTATATGCATAAGTTCTTGAATCACTTCCTGCACCATTGGCATCAATAACAATACCCATAGTTCTGCTTGTAACTCCATCTCCTCCCAGTGGCGAACCTGCAAACCCAATTCCAAAAGTTTGATCATTAGTAGATGCATCTAATTGATTTAGTCCAGTATTTGAAGTTGCATAATAAAATAATGCACCTTTTACTGTACCAAAGCCTGCTGGTAAATAAATTGGTCTAGTACCAGTTGTTTCATTGTTTTCAATTCTAGTTCTTACTATATATGTCTTCATGCCTATTGTTCTTCTAACATTAATCTAATAAAGAAATTGGCATGAGTAGCGTTTAAGGCAGTAAAATTAACTCTTAATTTCGTACCTGAACTCAATGTTGGGGTTGTGAATGAAGTAGTTCCAACCTCATAATTCCCTGTGCCAGTCATTGATAAGCCAGCAGATAATAAGTTTGTGCCAACAAATGCACTCGTGCCATTGTAATATTCACATTGTACAGTTGTTGTGCCAGATGAAGGGGTTTCTACTCTCATGACAAATTCTCTTACATTATATGTAATCGCAGATACTGTATCTGTTGAATTGTCTGGGATTCTAATAATAACTGTGTCAACTCCAGCGGACAACGGAGTGTATCCCGCGCAGAAGGTCATATAGAATGCTCTGATACCCTTGAGCGTGATTGAACCAGCGCCATCAGTCTTTCTAAGCAAGCCTGTTACACCAATACCAGCTAGTGTGTAACCATTGCCATTACCAATCGGAATTTGTCCATTGGTTGGAGTTGCAACTAAGCCTGTACCACCATAAGTATGACCGATAGCAGAGCCATTCCATCTACCAGTGCTTACTGCACCTGCACTATTAAGTTCAAACTGTACAGTTGGGCCATTTGAAGCAACTGTAAACAACGGTTGAGATTGTGAAGCAGCTCCAATCAACTCGAGAGGTGTTACCGCAGCACCAGAGGCTGTAATTGTTAAGTTGTTACCTGAAGTTGCGTAGACTAATGCGGACGCACCTGTGACAGCTGTACCTGCAGCAGAATACCATGCTAAAGAGCCCGCAGCTGCTACCCCAACAGTTCCAGAACCAGAACCAGACGCTGTTGCCCACGAAACTGTACCAGAACCATTTGTTTGCAATACTTGGTTGGCAGTGCCATCAGTTGTTGGTAGAGTGAATGCATTGTTTATCTTGACTGCGCCAGCACCATCAACTCTGAATCTTTCTACATTATTTACCTTAGCGTGAATAAGGTCACCAGCGAATGAAGTCGTAGCATTAATCGCCAAGAATGTTCCAGATACGCTACCGCTCCAAGTACCTGTACCTAATAGTTTAAGTGCAGCACTAGTGCCATCCGGAGTAGCATCTGGGAAGTTTGATACTTTAAGTTGATTGATTGAAGAATCAAAAGTAAAGTTCGCACTTGCATCAAAGGCGCCAGCAGTATTGAACTGAACATATGTTGGTGAGCCAGCCGGAGTACCACCTCCACTAGTACTTCCTGTAGAAGCAATAGTTATTGATGAAACACCCTGGGTGATTGTTATACCAGTACCAGCAAGCAATGTTTTCTGCGTATAGCCTGTTCCAGCATTATTAGCTGTTAATAAGGTGTAAGCGGCTGGTGTTGTATTTAGTCCAGTACCACCATTTGCAATAGTTAAGGCACTTCCAAGAGTTAATGAAGAAGCTTGTAATGTACCATGGAATATAGAAGCACCAGTGATGCCTATACCACCAGAAGTCACTTGAATTGCAGCAGAATGTACAGCTATTCCACCAAATAGGGTTGTAGTACCAAACGCTGCAACGCCGGTTACTCCAAACCCGCTTCCTACGTTAATATTGCCAACAACTCCAAGACCACCAACTATCGTCATCGCACCATTAGTTGAAGATGTAGAGTTTGTATTAGAGTTAAATACAGTTGCTCCACTAACTGTTAATCCACCAGTTACTCCAAGACCACCAGAAGTAATATTTACATTAGATGAGAGAGTTGCTACACCAGAGACATTAAAAGCACCAACAGAAGTCAATGAAGTATGGAATGTTGAAGCTCCAGTAACTCCAACTCCTCCGCCCTGTACTAACAAGGTAGATGCTAATGTACTTATTCCAGAAACATTGAACGCACCTACTGATGTTAATGATGTATGGAATGTAGATGCTCCAGTGATTCCAATGCCACCAGAAGTCACTCGAATTGCAGCAGAATAAATGGCTATTCCACCAAATAGGGTTGTAGTACCAAATGCCGCAACGCCAGAAACTCCAAGGCCGGTACCTGCATTTATATTTCCAGCAACTCCAAGACCACCAACAAGAGTTACGGCACCATTCGTAGATGACGTTGAGTTGGTATTCGAGTTAAATATACTCGCGCCACTTACTGTAAATCCTCCAGTTACGCCCAACCCACCCGCAGTAATATTTACATTAGATGAGAGAGTTGCTACACCAGAGACATTAAAAGCACCAACAGAAGTCAATGAAGTATGGAAGGTTGATGCTCCAGTAACTCCAACTCCTCCGCCTTGTACTAACAAGGTAGATGCTAATGTACTTATTCCAGAAACATTGAATGCACCTACAGATGTTAAAGATGTATGGAATACGGAAGCTCCTGTAATTCCTACACCGCCAGAAGTGACCAACATCGAGGTATTGAAAGATTTAACTCCAGCAAAAGTTTGTGCCGATGTTGTTACAAGTCCAATTTCTCCAACACTCGCATTTGGAATATTGAAAGTGTGAGTAGATGTTAGAGAAGAGATATTGAATGTGCTTCCACCTGTACCCACAGCAAATGTTTGTGTTGAAGCGGAGAGACCATTAAGAGATGCAATGCCAGATGTTCCAGCTCCTGCACCAGATCCCCAAGACAAATTACCAGAACCGTCAGTGGTAAGGACTTGGCCATTCGTGCCATCGGAAGCTGGCAGCGCCCATATTCTGCTTGCAGATAAAGATGGAGCTCTGAATCCTACATAGTTTGCACCATTAAATAACGCAATAGTACCTGCTATTATACTTCCGCCAACGCCTACACCTCCGGCTACAATCAATGCACCCGTAGTAGATGAAGTTGAAGCAGTAGCACTAGATATACCTAAACCTGAGCCTAAATTTACATTACCACTTACTCCTAATCCACCAAATATTGTTAAAGCACCATTGGTAGAAGATGTTGAGTTAGTACTAGAGTTAAGTGCGGTTACTCCACTAACTGTCAATCCACCAGTTACTCCCAAACCACCAGCAGTAATGTTTACGTTAGACGCAAGAGTTGCTACACCAGATACATTGAAAGCACCAACAGAAGTTAATGAAGTATGGAATGTAGAAGCTCCAGTGATTCCAACACCACCGCCTTGCACTAACAACGTGGATGCTAATGTGCTTATGCCTGAAACATTGAAAGCACCAACTGAAGTAAGTGATGTATGGAATATGGATGCTCCTGTAATTCCAATACCGCCAGAAGTTACTTGAATTGCAGCTGAATGAACGGCTATTCCACCAAATATAGTTGTTGTACCGAATGCTGCAACACCAGATACTCCAAGACCGGTACCAGCATTTATATTTCCAGAAACTCCAAACCCACCAACTAATGTTAAAGCACCATTGGTAGAAGAAGTTGAGTTGGTATTAGAATTTAATACAGTTGCACCGCTAACTGTTAATCCTCCGGTAACTCCCAGTCCACCAGCAGTAATATTAACATTAGAAGAGAGAGTTGCAACTCCAGTAACTGACAATGTCGAAGAAGCTGTTAATGCTCCAACAGAAGTTAATGATGTATGGAACGCAGATGCTCCAGTAATGCCAATGCCGCCCGAAGTTACCAGCAATGAGGTATTGAACGATTTAACTCCAGCAAAGGTCTGAGGAGATGTTGTTACAAGACCAATTTCACCCACGCCTGCATTAGGAATGTTAAATGTATGCGTAGATGTGAGAGAAGAGATATTAAATGTGCTTCCACCTGAGCCTACAGCGAATGTTTGTGTAGATGCAGTTAAACCACCAAGAGACTGTATACCAGATGAACCAGACCCAGATCCTGTACCCCAAGAAAGATTTCCAGAACCATCGGTAATCAAAACTTGCCCATTAGTTCCGTCTGAAGATGGCAATGACCATATTCTGCTTGCGGAAAGCGCAGGAGCTCTGAATCCTACATAATTAGCTCCATTGAATAGCGCGATGGTGCCTGCTACTATTGAACCACCTACACCAACTCCGCCTGAGACTATTAACGACCCAGTGGTTGAAGATGTTGAAGCTGTAGTACTTGAAATGCCTAAGCCTGAGCCTATATTTACATTTCCGCTTACCCCTAATCCACCAAATATTGTTAAAGCACCATTGGTCGAAGATGTTGAGTTAGTGCTAGAGTTAAGTGCAGTTACTCCACTAACTGTCAATCCGCCAGTTACTCCAAGCCCACCAGCAGTAATATTTACGTTAGAAGATAATGTTGCAACACCAGTGACAGATAATGTGGAAGAAGCAGTAAGAGCGCCTACGGAGGTAAGTGATGTATGGAATGTTGAAGCACCAGTAACTCCAACTCCTCCGCCTTGTACTATCAAGGTAGATGCTAATGTACTTATTCCAGAAACATTGAACGCGCCCACAGAAGTCAATGACGTATGGAACGTAGATGCTCCAGTGATTCCAATGCCACCAGAAGTCACTCGAATTGCAGCAGAATAAATGGCTATTCCACCAAATAGGGTTGTAGTACCAAATGCCGCAACACCGGTTACTCCAAATCCGCTTCCCACGTTAATATTACCAGCAACTCCAAGTCCTCCGACTATAGTTACTGCCCCATTTGTTGAAGAAGTTGAGTTGGTGCTAGAGTTAAATACAGTTGCTCCACTTACTGTTAAACCACCTGTAACTCCTAAACCGCCAGCTGTTATATTTACGTTCGATGATAAAGTTGCAACGCCTGTAACTGAAAGTGTTGAACTGGCTGTTAATGCTCCAACAGAAGTAAGGGAAGTGTGGAAGACCGAAGCACCAGTAACTCCAACACCTCCGCCCTGAACCAATAGGGTAGATGCAAGGGTTGCTACACCTGTGACCCCGAGAGTGGAAGAAGCAGTAAGAGCACCAACAGAAGTTAATGAAGTATGGAACGTAGATGCTCCAGTGATTCCTAAACCACCAGAAGTTACCAGCAATGAAGTATTGAAAGATTTTACTCCAGCAAAAGTCTGTGCTGAGGTAGTTACAAGTCCAATCTCTCCAACGCTTGCATTGGGTATATTGAATGTATGAGTAGATGTTGCGGAAGATATATTAAATGTACTTCCACCTGTGCCAGTCGCAAATGTTTGTGTAGATGCAGTTAAGCCACCAAGAGATTGTATGCCAGATGAACCAGCGCCAGCGCCTGTTCCCCAAGAGAGAACTCCAGAACCGTTAGTAGTTAATACCTGGCCGTTAGTACCATCTCCAGTTGGCAATGTCCAAATGATACTTCCTGATAATGTTCCTGCTCTAAAGCCGACCCAGTTTGCACCGCTTGCGAATGCAAGTGCAGAACCAATTACTAATGTCTTGCCAATTCCAGCGCCACCAGTTACAACCAAAGCACCAGTAGCGGTTGATGTTGCATTAGTAGCATTACCGAATGTACCAACTCCAGAAACTCCGATTGCACCATTAACATCAAGTTTGTATTGTGGATTAGTTGTACCCACACCAACATTGCCACCATATTCAGCAAGGCCTACTACACCAGTTGCATCCACTCTGATGAATGGCACACCTGATACATCATTGACGCTAAATATGGTTCCTGATGTAAGGTTATTGTCAATGACAAACAACTGACCAGAAGTACCTTCGAATGATAATGAGTTATCACTTAGTACGTTTAATGATATTGGTGAATTTCCAGAACTTAAGAAATTCAATGTAAATGTGGAAGATCCGATATTTCCAAATGTACCTGAATTAAACAGAAGAGCCCCAGATACTCCCAATCCTCCACCAATTCTAGTATTTCCAGATACTCCCAAGCCGCCAGTTATTGTCAAAGCACCAGAAGTTGATGAGGTAGAGTTTGTATTATGTAGAATTGATACCGCAGTGGCGCTATATTGGAAGTTCGCAGCGCCTAATACTGTTGAACCAGTGCCAATATAATATGCGATTGTGGCAGATGTTCCATTGAGAACAGTTCCAGATCCGCTACCACTAGTAATAGTTGTAAATGATAACTGACCAGAGCCGTTAGTAACAAGAGCTTGCCCGGTTGTGCCGTCATTTGTTGGCAATGTCCAAATAAAGCTACCTGATGAAGCACCCGCACGGAATCCGAAATATTGGGAGCCATTAGCCAATGCCAATGACCCACCAACAAATGCGGTCATTCCTATACCAATGCCACCATCTATAGTAATTGCACCAGTTGTAGTTGATGTCGCATTGGTTGCTGTATACATCGTAAGAGAAGATGCAGAAAAGCCAGCAATGAGTCCTCCAGAAATATTTCTGAAAGCGTGAATTGCGTTCGAACCATTCAGGAAGAATCCACCAGTGGTGTTATTACTCATGAATATTTTATCTACAAACAGCCATCCGCCAATATTTACAGAGCCTCCTATGCCAACTCCGCCTCTTACAACTAAAGCACCTGTTGTGGTAGATTCAGAAACCGTTGTGTTATGGAATATAACACCGCCTGTAACTCCCAGACCACCACCAGTAATATTTACGTTAGAAGCAAGAGTAGCAACTCCAGTAACTCCCAGAGTTGAAGAGGCTGTAAGAGCTCCTATGGAAGTTAATGATGTATGGAATATAGATGCTCCGGTTACTCCCAGACCGCCACCAGTAATATTTACGTTAGAAGCAAGAGTAGCAACTCCAGTAACTCCCAGAGTTGAAGAGGCGGTAAGAGCACCAACAGAAGTAAGGGAAGTATGGAAGATCGAAGCACCAGTTATTCCAACACCTCCACCCTGAACTAACAAGGTAGATGCAAGGGTTGCTATACCTGTCACACCAAGAGTTGAAGATGCAGTAAGAGCACCAACCGATGTTAATGAAGTGTGGAATACCGAAGCGCCAGTTACACCTAAACCACCACCCTGGACCAAAAGTGTAGATGCTAATGTGGCAATTCCAGTCACTCCGAGGGTTGAACTAGCCGTTAACGCGCCTACAGAAGTAAGTGAGGTGTGGAATGTAGATGCTCCAGTAACTCCTATGCCACCGGCTGTAACTAAAAGAGCAGATGCGTTTGACTGTACCCCAGACACAGATAATGTTGAGCCAAGAATTGATGCACCTGAAACCCCAAGACCAGAACCAATTCTTGCATTACCAGAGACTCCAACTCCACCATACACAACTAGCGAACCTGTGGTAGATGATGTTGAGTTTGTAGTATCGAATATATCTGTAATTCCAAAAATGTCAACAGTAGATCTAAGTACTACAGCACCACTAGCAGTCAATCCTCCAGTTACACCTAAACCACCCGCTGTAATATTTACATTCGAAGCCAGTGTAGCAACACCCGTAACGCCAAGGGTAGATGATGCTGTTAAAGCTCCTACAGATGTTAATGATGTGTGGAATACAGATGCTCCAGTTACTCCAACACCTCCACCTTGAACCAATAAAGTAGATGCTAGTGTTGCAACTCCGGTAACACCGAGAGTTGATGAAGCCGTTAACGCCCCTACAGATGTAAGCGATGTATGGAATGTGGAAGCGCCGGTTATTCCAACACCACCAGAAGTTACTAGTAAAGCGGCTGCATGAGACGCGACGCCTGCAAAACTTGATGTAGATCCGAATATAGCTGTACCAGATACTCCCAGGCCAGTTCCAATTCTTACATCACCTGAAACTCCGATACCGCCAACAACAGTAAGCGCACCAGAAGTGGATGAAGTTGAGTTTGTGTTGGACGTTAAAGATAATGTTCCAATATTAACAGTTGAACCAAATGTTGCAACTCCACTAACTGTTAATCCACCCGTAACTCCCAATCCACCACCAGTAATATTTACATTAGATGCTAATGTTGCTACACCAGTAACACCTAAAGTAGAACTTGCAGTCAATGCTCCTACAGATGTCAATGAGGTGTGGAATGTAGATGCTCCAGTAACTCCAATACCACCAGTAGATACTAATATTGCAGCACTATGTGAAGCAACTCCAGATACACTAAAGGTAGATGATGCTGTTAATGCTCCAACTGATGTAAGGGAAGTATGGAATGTTGAAGCACCAGTAACTCCTATACCACCACCTTGGACCAAAAGTGTAGATGCTAATGTAGCAATTCCAGTTACACCAAGAGTAGACGAGGCTGTAAGTGCACCTACTGATGTTAATGAAGTATGGAATGTAGAAGCTCCAGTAATTCCAATACCGCCTGAAGTTACTAGTAAAGCGGCTGCGTGTGTAGCAACTCCTGAAACACTAAGGGTTGATGAAGCAGTTAATGCACCTACAGATGTAAGTGATGTATGGAAAATGGATGCGCCTGTTATTCCAATGCCGCCCGAGGTTACTAATATTGCAGCACTATGTGAAGCAACTCCCGAGAAGGTTGATGTAGAACCGAATATTGCGGTGCCCGAAACTCCTAATCCAGTTCCTATTCTTGCATCACCAGAAACTCCCAGCCCCCCAACAATTGTTAATGCTCCAGAAGTGGATGAAGTTGAGTTTGTGTTGGACGTTAAAGATAATGTTCCAATATTTACTGTCGAACCAAATGTTGCAACCCCGCTAACTGTTAATCCGCCAGTAACTCCCAATCCACCACCAGTAATATTTACATTTGAAGCTAATGTTGCTACACCAGTAACACCTAAAGTAGAACTTGCAGTTAATGCTCCTACAGATGTCAATGAGGTGTGGAATATAGATGCTCCAGTAACTCCAACACCTCCACCTTGTACTAATAGTGTAGACGCTAATGTTGCTACGCCAGTAACACCAAGGGTAGATGATGCTGTTAATGCTCCAACTGATGCAAGGGAAGTATGGAATGTGGAAGCACCGGTTATTCCGATGCCACCAGATGTAACTAATAAAGCGGCGGAATGAGAGGCAACTCCTGAGAAATTAGAAGTTGATACAAATGTTGCACTGCCATGGGCTGTGAATCCACCAGTAACTCCTAATCCACCGGACTGGATATTAACATTAGATGCTAATGTAGCAACACCTGAAACACCAAGAGTTGATGAAGCAGTCAACGCTCCTACAGATGTAAGCGATGTATGGAATGTAGATGCTCCAGTAACTCCAATGCCACCAGTAGTTACTAATATTGCAGCACTATGCGAGGCAACTCCAGATACTGACAATGTAGATGATGCTGTTAATGCACCTACAGAAGTCAATGAAGTGTGGAATATAGATGCTCCAGTAATTCCAATACCACCTGAAGTTACTAACACTGCAGCGGCATGGGAAGCAACTCCAGCAAATGTTGAAGTTGAACCAAATATGGCTGTGCCGGATACTCCTAGTCCAGTTCCTATTCTTACATCACCAGATACTCCCAAACCACCTACTATTGTTAAAGCACCCGAAGTAGATGAGACCGAATTGGTATTAGATGTTAAAGATAGTGTTCCGATATTTACTGTAGAACCAAAGGTAGCGACACCACTTACCGTCAATCCACCAGTAACACCGAGTCCGCCTGCTGTTATATTTACATTAGAAGCTAATGTTGCAACTCCAGATACTGACAATGTAGATGAAGCTGTTAATGCACCTACAGAAGTCAAAGAAGTATGGAATGTAGAAGCTCCTGTAATTCCAATACCACCAGAAGTAACTAATAATGCTGCTGCGTGAGATGCTACTCCCGAGAACGAAGAAGTTGAAACAAATGTTGCACTGCCATGGGCTGTGAATCCACCAGTAACTCCTAATCCACCGGATTGGATATTTACATTTGATGCTAATGTAGCAACTCCCGATACTGATAATGTCGAGTTGGCTGTCACCGCACCAATTGATGTCAATGATGTATGGAATGTAGAAGCTCCGGTTATTCCCACGCCACCAGCAGTTACTAATAGTGCAGATGAGTTAGTCTGAACACCACTAATTGACAATGTTGAAGAAGCAGTTAATGCCCCAACTGATGTCAATGAAGTATGGAATATAGATGCACCAGTAATTCCGATGCCACCAGCGGTCACTAGAACAGCTGCACCATGTGAAGCAACTCCTGAGAATGTAGAAGTTGACACAAATGTTGCACTGCCATGAGCAGTAAATCCACCTGTAACCCCTAACCCACCGGCAGCAATATTTACATTAGATGCCAAAGAAGCAGCACCTGCAACTGAAAGCGTTGAACCTAAAATTGCTGCTCCAGATACACCTAAGCCAGTTCCTATTCTTACATTGCCTGAAACTCCCACCCCGCCTACAACTGTTAGCGCCCCGGAGGTTGATGACGTTGAGTCTGTATTAGCTGTCAGAGCAACAGATCCCATTGAAACTGTAGAACCGAAGACTGCTGCTCCACTAACTGTCAATCCACCAGTTACACCCAATCCACCAGAAGTGATATTTACATTTGTAGCAAAAGTAGCAACACCGTTATGTAATGAAGTAGAGCTGAATGTGACTGCACCAGTAACTCCTAAGCCACCACCGGTAATATTTACATTAGATGCTAGAGTTGCTATGCCAGTAACGCCTAAAGTAGAACTTGCTGTAAGGGCTCCAACTGAAGTTAATGATGTGTGGAATGTTGAAGCACCAGTAATCCCAATCCCACCGGATGTAACCAATAAAGCCGCGCCATGCGAGGCAACTCCAGAGAAGGTAGAAGTTGAAACAAATGTCGCACTGCCATGGGCAGTAAATCCACCAGTAACTCCTAAGCCGCCTGCGGCTATATTAACATTTGATGCTAAAGAAGCAACCCCTGTTACTGACAGTGTTGAACTTGCTGTCAATGCGCCTACAGAAGTTAATGATGTATGGAATATTGATGCTCCAGTAATTCCAACACCACCAGCAGTGACCATTAATGCTGACGAATTAGTCTGTACTCCACTTACTGACAATGTCGAACTTGCCGTCATCGCACCTACAGAAGTAAGTGATGTATGGAATGTAGAAGCTCCAGTTACTCCAATACCGCCTGAAGTTACCAGAACCGCCGCAGCGTGAGAAGCAACCCCAGAGAAAGTAGAAGTTGATACAAATGTTGCACTGCCATGGGCTGTGAATCCACCAGATACCCCAAGGCCACCAGCAGCTATATTCACGTTAGATGCCAGTGACGCAACTCCTGTAACTGCAAGGGTTGAGCCTAATACTGTAGCACCTGATACCCCGAGGCCAGTGCCAACATTGATATTTCCACTAACACCCAAGCCACCTACAATTGTCAAAGCGCCAGTTGTTGATGCAGTCGATTGTGTAGCTGAAGTCAATGTAAGTCCGCTTACACTTAAAGAAGAATTAAATACAGCTGCTCCACTAACTGTTAATCCACCAGTTACTCCCAATCCGCCAGATGTTATATTTACATTAGAACCTAATTGAGATACTCCAGATACAGATAATGTTGAACCTAAGACAGTTGCTGCACTTACTGTAAATCCACCAGTAACTCCAAGCCCGCCTGCGGCTATATTAACATTAGAGGAGAATGAAGCAACCCCAGTATGTGAAGTTGTTGAATTGAATACGCTTGCGCCACTAACTGTTAATCCACCAGTAACTCCAAGCCCGCCTGCGGCTATATTAACATTAGAAGCAAAGGTTGCGACTCCTGTTACTCCAAGAGTAGAAGATGCAGTCAAAGCACCAACAGAGGTCAGTGAAGTATGGAATGTAGAAGCTCCGGTTATTCCCACGCCACCTGAAGTTACTAATAGTGCAGAGGCATTTGATTGAACACCAGACACTGACAATGTAGAGCCAAGTACTGTCGCTGCACTAACCGTAAGTCCACCTGTGACTCCCAAGCCACCAGCTGCAATATTTACATTAGAGGAGAATGTGGCCACGCCGGAATGCAATGTAGTCGAGCCAAATACAGCTGCTCCAGAAACTCCAAGTCCAGTTCCTAAGTTTACATTTCCAGAAACTCCCAAACCACCAGTGACCACTAATGAGCCATTAGTCGAAGAGGTTGAGTTTGTATTATTAAATATATCTGTTTGGCCAAAGATGTCTACTGTAGAATTTAAAACAACTTCAGCACTAACTGTTAATCCGCCAGTAACACCTAACCCACCAGCTGCTATATTTACATTAGAAGAGAATGATGCAACTCCAACATGCGATGTTGTTGAGTTGAATACTGTAGCCCCGCTTACTGTTAAACCACCAGTAACGCCAAGTCCTCCAGCAGCAATATTTACATTTGAAGCAAATGTGGCTACACCTGTAACACCGAGAGTAGAAGATGCAGTTAATGCTCCAATAGATGTTAATGATGTGCTGAATGTTGATGCACCAGTTACTCCAAGGCCTCCAGAAGTAATTTGAATAGCTGATGCGTGTGTAGCAATGCCAGATACTGATAAAGTAGAGTTTAGCACCGTCGCTGCACTAACTGTAAGACCACCCGTAACACCAAGTCCACCAGCAGCTATATTTACATTGGAAGCAAATGAGGCTACTCCAGAATAAGATGTGGTTGAACCAAATACAGCAGCTCCAGAAACTCCAAGGCCTGTTCCGAAGTTTGCATTACCAGATACTCCTAAACCGCCCGTAACAACTAATGATCCGTTGGTCGAAGAAGTTGAGTTTGTATTGTTGAATATATCTGTTTGGCCGAAGATATCTACTGTAGAATTGAAGACCACAGCACCGCTTGCTGTTAATCCACCGGTTACGCCTAATCCACCGGAGGCTATATTTACATTAGAAGAGAATGATGCAACGCCAGCGTGTGAAGTTGTTGAATTGAATACAGTTGCTCCACTAACTGTTAAACCACCTGTAACTCCCAAACCGCCAGCAGTTATATTTACATTAGAAGCTAATGTTGCAACACCAGTGACAGATAATGTGGAAGAAGCAGTCAATGCACCTACAGAAGTCAATGATGTATGGAAAGTGGCCGCGCCAGTGACTCCAATGCCACCAGCGGTAACTAAAAGTGCAGATGCATTAGTTTGAACGCCTGAAACTGATAATGTCGAACCAAGTACTGAAGCAGCGCTGACTGTAAGTCCACCAGTTACTCCCAAGCCACCAGCTGCAATATTTACATTAGAAGAGAATGTTGCAACGCCAGAGTGCAATGTGGTTGAACCGAATACAGCTGCTCCAGAAACTCCCAAGCCTGTTCCAAAGTTTACATTTCCAGAAACTCCAAGCCCACCAACTACAACTAATCCACCATTTGTTGAAGAAGTTGAGTTTGTATTATTCGTCGCACTAACTATTCCACTGGCAGATAATGTAGAACCAAGTACGGCTACTCCACTAACTGTAAATCCACCAGTTACTCCTAATCCGCCAGCAGTAATATTTACATTAGAAGCTAATGTTGCAACACCAGTGACAGATAATGTAGAAGACGCAGTCAATGCACCTACAGAAGTTAATGATGTATGGAATGTAGATGCTCCAGTTACTCCAATACCACCTGCGGTTACTAATAAAGCAGAAGCATTAGTTTGGACACCAGACACTGACAATGTAGATCCGAGTACGGTTGCTGCGCTTACAGTTAAGCCGCCTGTAACTCCTAATCCACCACCGGTAATATTTACATTACTTGCTAATGTCGCAACGCCAGCCACTGAAAGGGTAGAACCAAGAATTGTTGCTGCTGAAACACCTAGGCCACCACCTATTCTTGTGGCACCTGATACACCAATTCCTCCAACTACAATCAATGCTCCAGATGTAGAAGATGTTGAATCAGTGTTATGGAGAACATTTACAGAGGTTGCACTATATGTAAAGTTTGTAGCACCAATTACGGCTGTGCCAGTGTTCAAATAGTATGTAATTTGACCAGCATTTGCATTATTGACTGTTCCAGAGCCTGATACAGTCGCAGTAATTGTTAACGAACCAGTTGCATTACTTAAAGTGATACCAGTACCAGCAAGAACAGACTTGTATTCAAGTGCAGATGCGCCAGAGTTGACTCCAAGTAGAGAGTTCGCAATACCTACCTGTGATAAACCTGTGCCACCTGATGTTGTAGTCAGCGGAGTTAATAGAGTTACAGTGGAACCAAATATAACTGCGCCTGAGACTCCAAGGCCCGATCCTATTCTTACATTACCAGAAACTCCAAGGCCTCCAACTACAATCATTCCACCAGATGTTGAAGATGTAGAGTTCGTATTGTTCAGGAATGTAGATATGCCTGTAACACCCAGGGTACCTGAAACATGAAGTTTGTAAAGTGGAGTACTTAAGCCAACGCCAATACTTCCACCAAATTCACCCATGGATACAGTGCCATCAGCCTGAGTTCTAAATACTGGCAGACCGGTTATATCATTAATACTAAAGATAGTACCACTGGATAAATTATTATTTATAGAGAATAACTGACCGCTTGAACCTTCGAAGGATAATGAGTTATCAGACAATACTGAAAGTGTGATTGGTGAGTTTGCTTGTCCAACAAAGTTCAATGAATAAGTTGTTGCGCCAGTTCCGCCAAAGGTTCCACTTGAGAACAGCAAGTTGCCATTAACTGTGGTTGTTCCACCTATTGTTGCCGCACCTGATACTACAAGGTTTTGGCTTACAGTGGCTGTAGAACCAATTGTTACTGTCGATGCGAATGTTGCACGGCCTGTAACTCCAAGTCCACCAGTGATATTTGCGTTTGCACCTGCGAATGCACCACCAGCATATATGTTACCTGAAGCACCAATACCGCCTTCAACAACTAAGCTACCAGTTGTAGAGGATGTTGAATTTACATTTCCTGTTACATCAATTTCTCTAGCAAATAAAGAGGCGCCAATTCCAACACCGCCTGCAACAACGACTGCACCTGTTGTTGTAGAAGTTGAATTAGTTGTATTATTGAATGTTGTTAAGCCCGTTACGCCTAAACCACCAGTTACGTTGACATTCGATGCAGCATTTACTGCACCAGTTAAAGTAGATACACCTGCAACAGAGAGAGTAGAGCCAAGGACTGCAGCGGCGCTTACTGTAAATCCTCCAGTAACTCCAAGCCCGCCTGCGGCTATATTTACATTAGAAGCAAATGATGCAACGCCAGTTATGCCAAGAGTGGTACTTCCAACTAATGGTCCAACAGATGTTAGCGAGGTGTGGAAGGTAGAAGCTCCAGTAACTCCGATGCCACCAGAAGTAACCAATACTGCGGCACTGTGAGTTGCTACACCGGCGAAGGTAGATGTTGATATAAATGTTGCACTGCCGTTGGCTGTGAATCCACCAGTTACTCCCAATCCGCCTGCTGCAATATTTACATTAGAGGCTAGGGAAGCAGCTCCCGCCACTGATAAAGTGGATCCTAATACCGCCGCACCAGATGCCGTAAATCCTCCGGTTACACCTAAGCCACCAGAGGTTATATTTACATTTGAACCAAGTTGCGAAACGCCGCTTACTGTGAATCCGCCTGTGACCCCTAAGCCACCCGCTGTAATATTTACATTGGTTGCAAATGTTGCAACACCATTATGGAGTGTAGTAGAACTAAATGTTACTGCTCCAGTAACTCCCAATCCACCAGATGTTATGTTTACATTTGAATTAAGAGTTGATACGCCATTGACAATCAATGATGAACTAAGTGTAACTCCACCAGTAACTCCCAATCCGCCAGATGTTATGTTTACATTTGAATTAAGAGTTGAAATACCATTGACAATAAGTGAGGAACTGAGTGTGACTCCACCAGTTACTCCGAGGCCGCCTGATGTAATATTTACATTTGAACCAAGCTGAGAAATACCAGATACAGATAGTGTTGAGTTTAGAACAGTAGCGGCGCTTACTGTTAATCCACCAGTAACTCCAAGTCCACCTGCTGCAATATTTACATTAGAAGCAAATGAGGCTACTCCGGTAACACCCAATGTTGAACTTGCGGTTAATGCGCCTGCAGATGTAAGTGAAGTACTAAATGTAGATGCACCAGTTACACCTAAGCCACCAGTTACTAATATACCTGAAGAATAAGAGGCGGCTCCAGCAAATGTTGAAGTTGATATAAATGTTGCACTGCCATGGGCTGTGAATCCGCCAGTTACTCCTAAACCACCACCAGTGATATTTACATTTGAAGCAAGAGTTGCAACACCTGTGATTCCAACTGTGGAACTAAATGTGGCTGCTCCAGTAACTCCAAGGCCACCGCCTGCCACATTCAAGTTGCTTGCTAAGTTTGCCGCACCGGCAACATTTAAGGTTCCGCCAATGAATGCGTTGCCTGTTACACCAATACCACCAGCAATTGCTACAGCAGCTGATGTGCTTGAAGTTGCATTTAGGGAATTACCAAATGTATATTGTCCAGCAAGTGTGGTTGTATATGAAGGCAGTGCAGATGTATTGGCAGATAAAATTCCTCCAGTTACACTTGATGCAACTAGCTGAACAGGATCAGTGCCATTACCAACCACTAATGAGTTAGAAGTTAATGTTGCTCTGCCTGTACCACCATATGTGGCACCAATTGCAGCAGCATTCCATCTGCCTGTTGTAATTCCGCCTAATGTTGTAATTGTAGATTGTCCAACATATCCTGAAGCAATTGAAATTACATTATTTGTAATAGTGATTGTTGAAGAATCACCAGTCAAACTAACTGTACTTGATAACTGTGTAAATGTAATATTATCAGTTCCAATTACAATCGAGCCATTAGTTCCACTGCCGTAATTGTTTTGAGCCCATTGGGTATTTCTAAATGTAGTTCCTGTACCAACCCAAACTACGTCACCAGGAGCAACCTGTCCAGCACTTGAGTTATCATAGTCAGTTGCTCTAATAAGAACCCATGGAGCAGCAGACGAACCGAATGAGAAAATTGTATAGACGCCGTTTTGTATTGTTTGTCCAATGCCACTGATTCCCTGGTTTTTAACGAGAACTCTATCGCCAATAGCTAGGGCAGCAGCAAAGTCAAAGGATGATGTTGGGAATGCTACATACGGGCCAGCATTCATAAGTGTGGCACCAACTCCAGCACTTCCATTGAAGTATGATGCACCTAAACCAACACTAGTTGCTGCTTCAACAGCCTGGTGATAGTTAATGTTAGATGCAACATTATCGACATATGTCTTTGTAACAGCGTCAGAGCCTAAAACTGGAGCGCCAAGATTTACAATTCTTGTGCTTCCCATGTCTAATCCGCCGCCAATAAACACCGACTTGCCGATACCAACACCGCCAGTTACTATCAAAGCACCAGTAGTTGTACTTGTGGCATTTGTAGCGTTTGATGCTGTTAATGCTCCAGTGACACCAACTGTAGAACCTAGTGTAACAGCTCCAGTTACTCCTAATCCACCAGTAATATTTACATTTGAAGCAACGGCCAATGTAGAACCGAGATTCGCTGCTCCAGAAACAGTAAACCCACCTGTTACACCCAGGCCACCCCCAGTAATATTTACATTGGTTGAGAATGAAGCAACACCAGTGTGCAGTGTTGTAGATCCAAATGTCGCAGCTCCAGTTACACCCAAACCACCAGTTAAATTTAAATTATTTGCAGCATTAATTGCGCCGTTAACAGATAAGGTTGATCCCAATACAGCGGCACCGCTTGCACTAAGGCCTCCAGTGACACCCAAGCCACCAGCTGCTATATTTACATTGGAAGCAAATGATGCCACACCAGTAACAGCCACTGTAGATCCAAGTGTAACTGCTCCTGTAACGCCTAAACCACCGGTTAAATTGAGATTATTTGCGGCCGCAATTGCACCAGATACCGATAATGTAGATCCTAAAACAGTTGCTCCACTTACTGATAAACCACCGGTTACTCCAAGTCCACCTGCGGCTATGTTTACGTTAGAAGCAAATGATGCAACTCCCGTTACTCCAAGAGTTGAAGATGCAGTTAAGGCACCGAGAGATGTCAATGAAGTATGGAAAATGGAAGCGCCAGTGATTCCAATACCACCAGAGGTTACTAATAAGGCAGCAGTGTGTGTTGCTACACCCGCAAAGGTTGCTACTCCTGTAACTCCAAGACCACCAGTTACATTTAAATTGTTTGCTAAGTTAGCAGCACCCGATACTGTTAAAGTAGATCCTAATACAGCTGCTCCGCTGGCGGTAAATCCACCCGTTACACCGAGTCCACCTGCGGTAATATTTACATTAGAATTTAGCGTTGAAACACCATTGACTACTAATGAAGAACTTAATGTAACGCCACCGGTTACCCCAAGCCCACCTGATGTTACATTGACATTAGAATTAAGAGTTGAAACACCATTGACTACTAATGAGGAGCTTAATGTAGTGCCGCCTGTTACCCCAAGGCCACCAGATGTAATATTTACATTAGTTGCGAATGTCGCAACGCCATTATGGAGTGTAGTAGAACTAAATGTTACTGCTCCAGTAACTCCCAATCCACCGCCAGTAATATTCACATTAGAGGCAAAAGTTGCTACTCCTGTAACTCCAAGAGTCGAAGAAGCAGTGAGGGCTCCCAAGGAAGTTAATGAAGTATGGAATATTGAAGCACCAGTAACTCCAATACCACCGTTTTGTACCAGCAATGTCGAAGCAAGAGTAGCAACACCAGTTACACCTAAGGTTGAACTTGCTGTAAGAGCCCCAGATGAGGTTAATGAAGTATGGAATATAGAAGCACCAGTAACTCCTAATCCACCGCCCTGTATATTTACATTGCTTGCTAATGTGGCAACACCAGATACCGATAATGTTGATCCAAGTACTGCAGCACCGCTTGCTGTTAATCCACCAGTTACGCCTAATCCACCAGATGTAATATTTACATTAGAATTTAGCGTTGAAACACCATTGACTACTAATGAAGAACTAAATGTAGCTCCGCCAGTTACTCCGAGTCCACCTGCGGCAATGTTTACATTGGTCGCGAATGTTGCAACACCATTGTGGAGTGTAGTAGAACTAAACGTGACTGCTCCTGTAACTCCTAATCCACCACCAGTAATATTTACATTAGAAGCAAGAGTTGTTACTCCTGTTACTCCAAGAGTTGAAGAAGCAGTAAGAGCCCCTAATGAAGTTAATGAAGTATGGAAAATGGAAGCGCCAGTAACTCCAATGCCGCCATTTTGAACTAGTAATGTCGAAGCAAGAGTAGCAACACCAGTTACGCCTAAAGTTGAACTTGCTGTAAGTGCGCCAGATGAAGTCAATGAAGTGTGGAATATAGAAGCGCCAGTTACTCCTAATCCACCACCTTGAATATTTACATTGCTTGCTAATGTTGCAACGCCAGATACTGATAGTGTTGATCCCAATACAGCAGCACCGCTTGCTGTTAATCCACCAGTTACACCTAAACCACCCGCAGTAATGTTTACATTAGAATTGAGCGTTGAAACGCCATTGACAACTACTGATGAACTAAATGTAGCTCCACCAGTTACACCAAGCCCACCTGCTGTAATGTTTACATTAGAGGCAAGAGTTGCTACTCCAGCAACTGATAAAGTCGAGCCAAGTATTGTAGCGCCCGATACACCAAGCCCTGTTCCAAATCTTGCATTACCAGAAACACCTAAACCTCCAACTACGATTAATCCACCAGATGTTGAAGATGTAGAGTCTGTGTTATGTAAAATGTTTACAGAAGACGCACTATAAGTTAAGTTTGTAGCACCAATCACTGCTGTACCAGTGTTTAAATAATATGCAATCTGGCCAGAATTTGAATTGTTAACAGTTCCAGAACCTGTTACTGTTGCAGTAATTGTGAGAGAGCCAGTTGCATTACTGAGTGTAATACCAGTACCAGCCAATACTGATTTATATTCAAGAGCAGATGCTCCTGAGTTTACTCCAATTACTGAATTTGCAATACCTATTTGAGATAAACCAGTACCACCAGATGTTGTAACTAATGGAGTAGCCAAGGTAACTGAAGAGGCAAAGGTTGCAGCACCAGTTACTCCAAGTCCTCCAGTAACATTCACATTTGCGGCACCAACCATTGTGCCATAAATATTACCAGAAACTCCTAAGCCACCTGATACGATTACTGAGCCTGTAGATGTTGAAGTTGCATTAGTAGGGCTTAAGAAGTTTGCAACGCCCGATACACCAACGCCACCTACAACATGAAGTTTATATAAAGCTTGGGTTAAACCAATACCAACATTTCCAGAGATTTCAGCTAATGCTAAATTGGTGTCTGCAAATGCTCTAATAATTGGAATACCAGAAATATCTGCTACACTAAAGATGGTTCCAGAAGTTAAGTTATTATCAATAAAGAATAACTGCCCAGATGAACCTTCAAATGAAAGTGAGTTATCACTCAACACATTAAGAGTGATTGGAGAATTTCCAGAGCTTAAGAAATTAAACGTGAATGATGATGAACCGGTGTTTCCAAATGTACCAGAATTGAATAATAATGCGCCTGAAACACCTAATCCAGAACCTATTCTTACATTGCCAGAGACTCCTAAGCCTCCAGTAACTGTCAATGCACCTGTGGTCGAAGATGTGGAGTTAGTATTATTCGAGACACTAAGAGTACCACTCATAGTTACTGTTGAATTGAAAACTGCAGCTCCGCTAACTGTTAACCCACCAGTTACTCCTAAACCACCAGCTGTTATATTTACATTGGAATTAAGAGTTGAAACACCATTTACAGCAAGAGTGGAACTAAATGTAACACCACCAGTTACTCCAAGGCCACCAGCAGCTATATTTACATTTGACGCGAAACTTGCAGCACCTGTAACACCTAATGTTGAACTTAAGGTTGCCGCTCCAATTATGCCAACAGTAGAACTAAATGTCGCAGCACCTGTGACACCAATACCGCCAGATGTAACCAAAAGGGCAGCATTCTGGGTGGTTACACCATTAATATTGACAGTAGAACTGAATGTCGCTGCTCCAGTTACTCCAACACCACCAGAAGTTACAAGAAGGGCAGCATTTTGGGTGGTTACACCATTAATATTTACAGTAGAGCTAAATGTTGCTGCTCCAGTAATACCAACGCCACCTGTTGTAACTAAAAGGGCAGCATTATGTGTTGTAACACCATTAATGACAACCGCAGAACTGAATGTCGCTCCACCAGTTACGCCTAAGCCGCCAGCTGTTATATTTACATTAGACGCTAATGTTGCAACACCTGATACAGAAAGTGTAGAACCAAGTATTGCCGCTCCCGACACTCCAAGTCCAGTTCCTATCCTGACATCTCCAGAAACTCCCATTCCTCCAGTAACAACTACACCGCCAGATGTAGAAGATGTGGAGTTGGTTGCATTCAAGAATGATGAAATTCCAGTTACACCAAATGTACCAGAAACATGTAATTTATATAATGGGGTACTTAAACCGACGCCAACTCTTCCAGAGTATTCTCCCATAGAGACTGTACCATCTGCTTGGGTTCTGAAAACAGGCAAACCTGAGACATCATTGATACTAAATATAGTACCACTTGTAAGGTTATTGCTTATCGAGAAAAGCTGTCCGGCGCTGCCTTCGAAAGAAAGTGAGTTATCAGATAATACAGATAATGTGATAGGAGAGTTTGCTTGACCAACAAAATTTAATGAATAAGTTGTAGCACCAGTTCCACCAAATGTTCCGCTAGAGAATAAAAGGTTACCATTTACTGTGGCAGTACCGCCTATGGTTGCCTGTCCGCCTACAACTAAATTTTGGCTTACGGTAGCAGTAGAGCCAATAGTTACAGTTGATGCAAATGTGGCTGCCCCAGTAACTCCAAGACCGCCGGTCACATTTACATTTGATGCTGCATTTATCGCACCATTAACATTGAGTGTTGAACTGAATGTAACCGCACCTGTTACACCTAATCCACCACCAGTGATATTTACGTTGGAAGCAAATGTGGCTACACCATTTACTAATGTCGTAGAAGAGAATGTTGCTGCTCCAGTAACCCCGATACCACCGGAGGTTACCAATAAAGCGGCGTTATGGGTGGTTACACCGTTAATAACTACAGTGGAACTAAATGTCGCACCGCCTGTAACTCCAAGTCCACCAGATGTAATATTAACATTGGAATTGAGTGTAGAAACTCCGCCAACACTTAAGCTTGAGCTAAGTGTTGTTCCACCAGTAACTCCAAGCCCGCCTGCGGCTATATTAACATTAGATGCAAAACTAGCAGCACCTGTTACTGCTAATGTTGAGGATAAAGTCGCAGCTCCAATAATACCAACAGTTGATGAGAATGTTGCTGGTCCTGTAATACCAACACCACCTGCTGTGACTAAGAGGGCTGCATTTTGGGTGGTTACACCGTTAATGACTACAGTAGAGCTAAATGTTGCTCCACCTGTAACTCCTAAGCCACCACCAGTAATATTTACGTTTGAGGCAAGAGTTGCAACACCTGATAAAGATAATGTAGAACCAAGAATTACTGCACCAGAAACACCCAATCCAGAGCCAATTCTTACGTTCCCAGAAACACCTACACCACCAGTAACAACGACTGCTCCAGTGGTAGATGACGTTGAGTTTGTATTACTCAAGAAAGACATTGCACCAGACACACCGAATGTGCCATTAACGTGCAATTTATAAAGTGGTAAAGTAATGCCAATGCCGACGTTACCACTGAATTCGGCTATACCTACAGTGCCGTCGGCATTGATTCTTAAACTAGGGATTCCTGAGATATCAGATACTGAAAATATATATCCCGTTGATAGGTTATTACTTACAGAAAATAACTGGCCAGATGATCCTTCAAAAGAAAGAGTGTTATCATCTAAAACATTTAGAGTAATAGGGGCATTACTCTGGCCAGTGAATACTATCTTAGGGTAATTAGCGGTGTTTCTATTGGGTGTAATACGAATATTTTTATCAGAATTCGCCATTTTTTAATTTTGCTCTCGATATGTTTACAGGTATTGAAAATTATTTATTTTTTTCAATAATTATTATCTCAGGTGGTTTAAATTATATTTATAAATCTAAACCGCCATTCCCTAGTGAATTTCTGTAGAAGTCCAGTTAGGGCCTGCTAAAATATCGAGAATTTCTGAATGTGTGTATTCTGGTGATTTATCGTTGATGGTTCCAAAAAACGATGGAGTTTCGCCTTCAAATTTAACGAACGTATACAAACCATCAATAGAATATCTCAGAGTTTCCGCAGAAGATTCCATAACTTGAGTAAAATCAACCTTATTTACTTCTGAAGCAGCAATTATAACATATTTTCTTTCATTCATTTTATTTTATTCCTTTCATTTTATTATAAACCAAATCTACCCTTTAAAGCATTGTAATTTTGAAGAATTTCTTGTGGAGATAGGACTCTGTTGTATAAACTAAAAATTGACCCTAAGCAATTAGAATACTGATTTCCATTGACTTCTGCACCTCCATACAAATTGTATGAATTGTTGACCCAAGATATAGTGGTTGTAAGTACAGGTAATCCGTTTATATAAATTATAGTGCCA
>Ga0247723_1000520_pt1 | contig 26351 bp, 42 predicted proteins | sample MSEWelMarce5H_FC_FD_189079 | JGI IMG/M metagenome (GOLD analysis project Ga0247723, IMG submission 189079) | Subsurface sediment microbial communities from gas well in West Virginia, United States - MSEEL Well Study Marcellus 5H_FC | ecosystem: Environmental > Terrestrial > Deep subsurface >... | reverse complement strand
GCGTTATGCTAGCGAGCGCAGTTTAAATAAACTACGTGAAGCAGCCAAGGGATTAGGCGAGAAACGATTTACTGAACTTGCTATGCAAGATGCAGCAGATACTGTTCTTAAGTTTGCAGATAACCCTAATATCCGTTCTAACTTTTCTTATGGCGTAAGAACCGTAGGTCGTTACTATCGTGCTACTGAAGACTTTACGCGTCGTATATATCGTATGAAAGATGTAGCGCCACGCGCTCTATATCGTATGCGATTAGCGCATTTAGGTTTAAGTGCTTCTGGTTCTGTATACACAGACCAAGAAGGCGAGATGTATGTAATGATGCCTATGGATAATGTGCTATTTAAGGCTACCAATGGGACGCTTACAGCACTTATGGGTGGTGGATTAAGCGGATATAGCCAACCATCATTTAATGAGTTTACAGTTAAACTACGTATGGTTAACCCATCATTCCAGCAAGATGCTGGATTGCCTACACTATCTGGTCCTATTGCAGGACTTGGAGTTATTGGTATTAAGAACCTACTAGGTTATACAGGGTTAACATCTGCTAAACAACTAGGCGAAAACATAGATACATTTGCACTAGGTAGCATTGGTGATAACATGAACATTACCCGTGCTGTAGTTCCTATGTCATTGCAACGCGTATGGGCATTACTACCAGTTAATGAGAAGAGTCGTCAAGAAGTTACTGCTGCACAGCAGGCTGTTGCATATAATGCAGCACATGGACTGTTCTTAGATGCTAACTCAACTGAGCAAGAGAAGAAAGATTACTTAGATAAGATGCGCATTACAGCGCATAACGTAGTATTCCTGCGCAATCTAATGGGTCTTATTGCACCTGCTACACCTACAACACAGGAAAGCAAGGGAGTCCCTGACTACCTAAAGCGTGTAGGAGTTACTGGTTTACGTCCACAGTTCTTTGATATTCTTAATGGTATTACTGCTACTAAAGATGGCGATGTCCAAGACCCATATGAATTAGCATTAGCAACCTTTACTGGCAAATACCCAGGTAAGTTAATCTATACAGTATCAAGAGATGCTAAGCAAACCCGTGTTCTTGTAAAGAATACAGAAGCATTAAAGAGTTGGTCTATCAAAAACCAAGACCTTATTGATACATATGGCGAAGCAGCCTACATATTCGCACCACAAACTGGTGACTTTAATGCTGCTACATATAACTGGATTCAGGCTGCAGGGCTAGTTGAAAACAAAACACTTGAGAAATACTACTCAGATTTGCTAGTAGCCCAAGATAAGCAGGCGTATTACGATATTGCAACTAAGCAAAAGGAAGCAATACTTAATACTCCTAACCCAGATGAGCGTTCAGTTATTATTGGTGAGGCTACCGCAGCGCGTGAAGCGCTTAAGCGTGGTAATCCATTGCTAGAAGCAGCCCTTATCGGTGAAGGCAACAACATTGGTAGTGAAGGTGTAATGCTTAATAGCGTTAAACAAATGATTGAAAACCCTAACACACCTGTAGATTCTGGAACACGTCAACGTATGGCACAAGCAATACGCATGATGGAAGAGTTTATAGCGTTTGCAACAGACCCAGCAATGAAAGATGTTTCCAACTTCACTGACTTGAAGCGTGAACGTCGTGACCAGATTGAGGCTAACTTGAGTGATTTAATGTTGGGTAACCTATATGTAACAGAGGCTAACAGAGCAATCTTTAGGTCTATTCTTAATTTCTATTCACGCGATTCGTATGTATCATTTAAGAAGGGGTTTTAATAAATGGCTGATTATTCAAACTACCCTGATGTGCGTGCTAAGTATGAAGCATTACAGAAACTACAAAGCCGTCTATACGGATATAAAGGATATTCAGGCATAGGTCTAGCATCTGCCCTTGATAGTGCTGCTGCAAAGTATGGAGAAACTGACTCTAGATACCTTAAGATTAAAAAAGAATTTGACGAAACAAAGGTTAAGTTAGAGGCTGCCAAGACTGCATATGATACTACCCGTCAAAAGGTAGACGATATAATTGAGGCTAAGAAAGAAACAAAGAACGCTGCTAAGAAAAAAGAAGAAGATACAGGAACCTTAAGGTCTCTTCAAGCACAGTTAGATTCTGCTCGCCGTCAAGGCGAACTAGGAAGAGTAGCAGAACTACAGACACAGATTAATAACATTAAGAACCCACCTAAAGATGGACAGGGACAGACCAGTGATGAGTTTGCTGGTGGAATTAATCCTTCTGACTATAACATTTATACCGATACTGCGGGTAATACCTATGTAACTGGCACTGGTTCTACTAAAGAGTTCTTTGTTGTCCCACCTAAGACGGCTGGTGGAGTAATTGATGCACCAGTTGCAGACATTAACGTAGCCCGCAATAAACTTATTGAAGAGTTTGGCGGGACAGAAAAACTTAAGGTAGCCCTCAAAGAGGCTGGCTACAACAGTGGTAATTTCTATAACGATGCTAATGGTTTCTTACGTGCATATAGCGTTAACTCTATGCAGTCATACATTGACGGCAAAGGCAAAGGAACGCTACCTACATTTGCTGAGGCTGCTAAGACTATTGCAGCAGAAAACAGAGCGGGTGCTACTAAGACCCGTGTAGAACAAGCCTTTACAGACCGTGGTGGAGCAGACCGATACATCAACGTATACATGATGGACATGCTAGGTCGTCCTGCAACTGCGGATGAAAAGAAGGCTTTCTATAAGTCTCTTAATGCTGCCGAGTCTAAGACTCGCACTGCAACTACTACAGTTGCTGATGGTCAGGGCGGATATAAAACAATTAAGAGCGTAGGCTCAAGCCTTAGCGATACAGACCGTTTGTTACTTGCAACAGGTGTAGTTAAGAAGTCCCTTAAGGGCGTAACAGATGTTGACGCTATTCTTTCAGGTAAAAAAGGTAGCAAAATTGCTACAGATGTTTCTAGTTTAAGAAAAGTGGCAAATGATTACGGCTTGCCTATAGATTCAACAACTGCATTTAAGTATGCAATTGATGGCTTAGGACAAGAAGACCTTATTGCTAAGCAGACCCAGCGTTTAAAGAGTCTTGCTATTCAAATGTATCCAACACTTAAGGACCATATCCTTGGTGGGGGGACAGTTAAAGATGTAGCAGATACATATGCATATGCTCGCACTAGAAAACTTGGTGTTGTTGTTAAAGATTCAACACAGGACAAAAAGGTTATGAGCGCAGTAGTAAGCGGTAAGACACTTGCAGATTGGGATAAAGAAATGCAAGGTGAAGCAGAGTGGGGTAAGACAGATGAAGCACGCAATATTGCTTCTGATTTTACTAGAGATATTCTAAGTGCATTTGGATTTGGTGGTAACTAATGGCTAAGCAAAAAGTAATTGCTCCTAGCAGTAAAGCACCTGCACCAAAGCCAACCCCTAAACCAACTCCTACACCAAAGGCTACACCTAAGCCTACACCTACTCCTAAACCAACCCCTAAACCTACTCCTAAACCAACACCTAAGCCAACTCCTAATAAAAAAACTGATACTAAAGATAAGCCTGTTGATACATCAAAGATTGATGAATTAGGTTCCCAGATAGATGATTTAAAAAATCAAATCTCTGAGTTAATGAGTGATTCTAATAAAGAAGACCCAGGTCTTGCTTATGCTAAATCACAGGCTGAAGCAGATAGACAAGATGCATTTGAAAATCTTAAGGTAGTCTTTGAGGCATACGGTTTAGGTAGCCTTAGTGACAGCATTACACGCATTATGCGTTCAGGTGCTACTGCCAATGAAGCAATAGTTAAACTTAAGTATGACAAAACTATTGACCCTGCTACAGGTAAAGCATGGAATGCTGCATACACACTACGTTTTGCTGGTAATGAAAAGCGTATTAACGCTGGTCTTAATGCACTGTCAGAAGCAGAATACATTAACCTAGAAGATTCATATGCCAATACTTTAAAGGCATACGGTCTAGGCAACATGCTAACTACTAGTCGCACTACTAATGAAGCAATGCTTGCTAAGTATATTGGTGCAGATGTATCTGCAACAGAGTTTAAAGACCGTATTCAAACAGTGCAAGACCGTGTAGTTAATGCTGACCCTGCTATTAAAGAAACATTTAAAACTTTTTACCCAAGCATTACTGATAGTGACTTAGTCCAATACTTCCTTGACCCTGCAACAACAATAGGCAAGTTAAAGGAAAAGGCTACTGCAGCAGAGATTGGTGCAGCAGCAAAGGGACAGGGTCTTAATGCGCTACAAGGAACTGCTGAATCATTAGCAGCCTATGGTATTGACCGTGCTACCGCACTACAAGGTTACCAAAACATAGGTGAAGTTCTACCTGCATCTAAAAACCTAAGCAGTATTTATAAAGAAGCAGGCATTGAATACAACCAAGCATCTGGTGAAGAAGAGTTCTTTAAAGGCAATGCTAAAGCAGCAGAACAAAGAAAGCGATTGAAGTCACTAGAACGAGCATCGTTCTCTGGTGAGTCTGGTGTAGGTGCGACTAGTTTAAGTCGTGCAACACAAGGCAGTTTCTAAATAGATTCCCCACCCTGACCGACCAGCCCAGGGGGGTGTATAAGACTGGTAGTAGAAGCCAGCCTAGTTTCCCCAAACTAGAACTGTGGTCTGCGATTCAACTAATGAGAATGGGAGAACGGTTGCTATGAGCAACAACTACTGGGACGACGAAGACGATAACGATACAAACGAAATCAGTATGGATGGCGATACAGCCATGAAGCAATTGCGTAAAGCAAAGCGGGCTGACGAGAAACGTATCAAAGAACTCACTGAACAACTTGAAACATTTAGCAAGGCTCAGCGTGAGTCCGTCATCAAGAAAGTCCTAGAAACAAAAGGCGTAAGTCCGAAGGCTGCACGCTTGATTATGAATGAACTACAGGAAGTATCTGAAGATACAGTTTCTAACTGGTTGGACGAGAACGCTGAAGTATTCGGATTTCAAGCAGCACCAAAAGAAGATGCCGCTAATAACTTTGACCGCGCTGCATTACGTCAGCAGGACATTGTAACTCAGCAGGCTATTACGCCTGACCGTGCCGAAGATGCATTGCTTAGGCTCAACAACGCTGAAAGCGCTGAAGAGATTATTGCAATGATTCATTCGGGCGATTTTAAATAACAACAACCGAATCTAATACCCTCATAAGGAGGTGCAATAAATGTCTAATGCATATACAACCACAGGTGCCTCGTCTCTCGGCGGCACAATTGGTGGTGCAGGTTTAGTCCAGAAGGCGTATGACCGTCTGATTGAATTCGCACTCCGTGCACAACCATTAATCCGTTCAGTAGCCGATAAGACTCCTGCACGTCAAAGCATCCCTGGTTCATCAGTTGTTTTGCAGCGTTATGTTGACTTAACAAAGAAGACAGCAACACTAACAGAAACAGTTGACCCAGATGCTGTAGCGCTTGCTACACCTACATTCACAACTATTACTCTTGCAGAGTATGGTAACGCAGTATTGGTAACACGTGCTTTGGAACTATTCAGCCTTGCTGATGTAGACCCAGCAGTTGCTAACATCATTGCGTTCAACATGGCAGACTCAATTGACGAAGTTGCTCAAACAGTGCTACGCGCTGGAACAAACGTTCTTCGTCCAGGAACTGCTACATCTCGTTCAGCACTTACATCTTCTGATGTATTTACTTCAGCACTTGCTCGTAAGGCAACTGCTAAGTTACGTGCTAACAAGGCTATCCCTCGCAAGGGTTCACTATACTGGGCGGGTATCCACCCAGAAGTTTCACATGACCTTCGCGCCGAAACAGGCGTAGGTTCATGGCGGCAACCACATGAGTATCAATCAAATGATGCTATCTGGGCAGGCGAAATTGGAACATACGAAGGTGCATTCTATGTAGAATCACCACGTCTATACTCAGATAAGTTAGGCGCAGACCGCACAGCACTTGCAACCACAACAGTAACTGTTGCAGCAGCATCAGGAGCAACCTCATTTGGTATCGCTTCTTCTTCTGCTATCGCAGCAAATGCTCAACCTGGTGACAAGATTTCTGGAACAGGTATTGCTTCTGGTTCACTTATCACAGCAATCACAACAGATGGTTCAACATCAACAGTTACTGTTGATACAGTATTCTCTGCTGCAGTCACAGCAACAACAGTTATTACTGTTACACCTGAGACAAAGGTATTTAATACATACTTTGCTGGACAGCAAGCACTTGCTGAAGCAGTCGCAGAAGAGCCACACGTTGTAATCGGACCAGTCGTTGACAAGTTAATGCGTCACCGTCCACTTGGATGGTATGGCGTTCTTGGTCACGCTATCTACCGTGAGGAAGCACTCTACCGCGTAGAGTCATCTTCAACAATTAACTTCGTTTAATTGACGGATGGGCAGGGGCAGCAATGTCCCTGCCTGTCAGTAAGTTAACTATAGGAGACCAATGACTAAGTATTATGTAACACCACCCGTAGTGGAATATGGTCCAGCAGGCGGTGGACGTTTGTTTATCCGCTATCGCTTAAATCGTGGCGAGAGCCTTGTTCGTAATAATGGCATATGGTCTCAAACAGCATTCCCAACTGAAGATGTTATAAGACAAGCAGATAAGTTTTTTCTTGGTGGAAGCACCTATGAAATTGATTTGGCTACATACAATTCCTTGGTTGAACAAGGGTTCGGGGCAAACGTAAGGGCGGAATAATGTCAAGGGGATATGACTGTAATACGCGAGGACATATTGGTAAAGTTCTTAAAGACGAATATCGCATAACTGAAGACAGAAAAAACATGATACCAGTTACAGTGCTTTGGGGTTGCACTGAATGTGATGCTACATCAACAGAGATGTGGTTGGACTTTGGTGTTATTGCATCAAACCCTGACCATACAAATTCTGAATTATGTAATTGTTTTGGTTGCAAGGCTAAGACGCTGCAACTAGCAACTGGAGATGCTTCAGGCAACATTATTGCCAGTGGCACTACCCAAAAGAAATGGGACAAAGAGTTGAACTTCTACAAGGAAGCCCGTCGCCAAGGCGTGCAGCCAGAAGGCACATCAACAAAAGCAATACAAAAAGCACTGGAAGCATCAGAGACTTTAAACAAGCCATATGATGCCAACAAGATGCCCAAGGCAAAAGATATAAACAAAGCATCCGTAGAAGTTATGAAAGAGATTGGACAAATATAATGGCAATGATGAAAAAGGCTGCTATGTCTAAAAAAGCAGACATGAAGCAAGATGCAAAAATGATGAAGGGTATGTCTCCTGCAAAGAAGGCTGCGTTTAAAAAGGCTGACATTAAGATGGACAAGAAGAAGCCATCTGCAGCAGCAGACAAGCGTATGGACATGGCTCTTCGCAACAAGATTATGAAAAACAAGAAGGGTTAATTATGTGCACAGCATGTGGATGTAAAGATACAGCAGTAACAATTGACGCACCAGTGCGCACAAACACCAAGCATGTAGCACCATCATATGTAGGTTCATCTAAGGTTGGTGGGCAAGAACTGCACAACTCAGATGCAAGCGTAATAAAGGGTTGGAATGTTCCAACACCATACGGAAAAGGAAAATAACAATGGCTAACGAATACATGAAATCAAACGAGACAGCAGCAGGTCTTGTTATTCCTGCAAAGGTGCGTAAGGCTGCTACTGACAAGTCCTCTTGGGGCAAAGACTTTGGTGGCGGAGTTGCACCAGGTCAAGCACCAACATCTGCACCACGCTCAGGAGCAGGAACCGCTAACGGTCCAGCAACTGTTATCCAAGGTGTGTATACACAACCTTCTGGTGGCGGACGTAAGATTTAATCATGGCTGACCGCAAATCAGCAGATGACCGTTCTAAGATGAACAAGACTTACAAACCAAATGATAATTATTTTACCAATGCTGGTAAAGAAATTAAAGACTTTGGTAAGGCTTGGAAGAAAGCCTTTAATGCATCAGCAGATATTATGCCAGGAGCAAATGCTCGGGCACGTGCTGCTAATAAAAATCAAAATGCACAGATGGGTCAAGCACTAGGTGCTGTTCTTCAAGGACGACGTTACAACAAAGCAGGAAAGCAGATTAAAAAATAATGGCAAAGGGTATGGGTTTTAAAGCAGCCCAAAAATCAATTGCTAAAAAGTCAGGTGTATCAATGAAGTCTGCTGGAGCAATTCTTGCTTCATCTACTCGTAAAGCATCACCTGCTGCAAAGAAAAAAAATCCAAACTTAAAAAAGGTTAAAGGAAAGTAAATGGCTAAATCACCAGCATGGCAGCGTAAAGAAGGTAAGAATCCAGCAGGCGGACTTAATGCAAAGGGACGTGCATCTGCTAAGGCTCAAGGCTCTAATCTAAAAGCACCTGTTAAGTCTGGTGATAATCCACGTAGAGCAAGTTTCCTTGCTCGTATGGGCGGTATGCCAGGACCAGAACGCAAACCTAACGGTGACCCTACCCGCTTGTTGCTATCGCTTCAAGCGTGGGGGGCATCATCAAAAGCAGATGCTAAATCAAAGGCTGCTGCTATTAGCAAGCGCAACAAAGGAAAGAAGTAATGGCTAAGAAAGTTTGGGAAACACCAAACCCAAAGAAAAAATCAACACCATTATCTCCTGCTGCTAAAGCGTCAGCAAAGGCTGCTGCTAAAAAGGCTGGAAGAAAATATCCTAATCTTGTTGACAACATGAGAGCAGCGCAAAAGAAGGGAAAGAAATGACAGTTTACGGAACTGCTGTATATAACGGGACATCCTATACATTGTATGGTCGCCCTGGTTCTACCCTTCGTGACGAACTAAACAGGCTTAAGAATGGTGGAGAGTATCCACCTTACACAGAATACACAGATGAAGATGGTGCGGTAAATGAATGGGTAGGCACACCAGCGGGAACACCGCTTGTATCTGCTCTTAATTTAAAAGCAGACCCTAGCCGTGTATACACAAGTTACAAGGGGCACAACGCTGTTGCTTCAGAAATTGCTGGCATTACTGACCCAGCCAAATACATTGAAATTGTTACAGCACTAAGAACGGTTGCTTCATGACAACATTTGCTAACTTAATTGACAATGTCCAAATGGACCTTAGTGGTTTTACATACCGTCAAGACCGTGCTACATATTTATTAACAGATGTTTCAAGCAGTGCTCTTACACTTAACGTAGCATCAACAGATAATATCGGTAAAGGTATTATTGAAATTGATGAAGAAATGATGTGGGTAGATTCATATGACCGTCAAGCAAATACTATTACTATTGCTCCTTTTGGTCGCGGATATAACGGCTCTACTGCTGTTGCTCACACGGCTAATGCAAAAGTAACTATTACTCCAACATATCCACGCTATGCAATTAAGCGTGCAATTAACGATACAATCAATGGCGTGTATCCAAAAGTTTTTGCAATTGGTTCAACAGAACTTTCATTCCTTGCTAGCCGAACAACATATTCATTACCAGCAGAAGCAATTCAAATTCTTTCAATGGCATGGCAATCAGTAGGTCCAACAAAAGAATGGCTACCTATACGCCAATGGCGTTGGGACCCAATTGCTAACACAGGTGCATTTGCAACTGGACGCACTGTATCTATTTATGACAACGTCCTTCCTGGACGTAAGATTCAAACTGTCTACACACATTTTCCAGTTCAGATGACAAATCTTAATGATGATTTTGAAACTACAACAGGACTGCCATCATCTATGCGAGATGTAATTGCATACGGTGCTGCATGGCGTTTGTCTTCCTACATTGACCCAGCACGTATATCTATCACATCTGCTGCTGCAGATGAGATTGATAGCAAGCGACCTTACGGCACAGGGACAAATGTAACAAAACAACTTCAGGCTTTATACCTCAATCGTCTTGAGGAAGAGTCATTAAAACAAAAACTTCAATACCCAACCCGCGTCCACTACAGCCGATAGGACATAAATGACAACCCGCAAATACAGTTCTCGCTCACAGCAGACAACACTTACATCAGCAATAACATCTGGTGCTATTACAATGCCAGTGCTTAGTGCATCAACTCTTCTTGGTGGCGCAACAATTAACTCTGGTGAAACATTTACTGTTGTTATTGACCCAGATACAGCACTTGAAGAAATTGTAGAAGTAACTGGTAGTAGTTCTAATAACCTTACAATAACACGTGCTGTTGACATGGCTGGTGCCACAGCACAAGACCACTCTGCGGGTGCAGTGGTTCGTCACATGATTATTGGTCGTGACTTGCGTGAGGCTAACCTACACATTGAGGCAACGGCTGCTTACAATGATGGAACTAGTCTTCATACTTTACACGGTCTTGGCTCAGCAGATGGCGATATAGTTGGCACAGCCAAGTCTCAAACTCTTACTAATAAAGTTTTAACTAGCCCAAGTATTGTTGGCACTGGTTCTATTGCTGGAACATTTACAGGTAACCTTACAGGTAACGTAACTGGTAATGCATCAACTGCAACAACACTTGCTACTGCTAGAGATTTTCAAATTGTAGGAGATGTAGAAGCATCAGCCCAATCATTTAATGGTTCTGGTAATATAACTCTAACTACTGCTATTGCAACTGGCGCTATTGTTAACGCTGACGTTAACGCTTCTGCTGCTATTGCTTATAGCAAACTTAATCTTTCTGGTTCTATTACTTCTGCTGATATTGCTAACGGAGCAATTGTAGATGCAGATATAAATTCATCTGCTGCAATTGCTAAAACTAAAATTGCTGGAACAGCCGTAACAATAGCAGATAGCGGAACAGTTACATCGGCAATGATTGCAGATGGAACTATAGTTGATGGAGACATTAACGCTGGTGCTGCTATTGCCAAGACCAAATTAAATCTTGGCGGAACTATTACATCTGCTGACCTTGTAGATGGCACTATTGTTAATGCTGATATAAATGCATCTGCTGGTATTGCTCTTAGCAAATTAGCGGTTGACCCATTAGCCCGCGCTAACCACACTGGCACACAAACAGCCTCTACTATTTCAGATTTTGATACACAAGTAAGAACATCTAAGGTAACAGATTTAACTGCACCTACAACTTCATTCTCAATGAATAGCCAAAAGATTACAGGTCTTGGTTTGGCTACTGCTGGCACAGATGCTGTTAGTATTAACTACATTAACTCTGTAGCAGGTTATGCCAATGGTCTTGCTCCACTTGATGGCACAGGCAAAGTTCCTGTTGACCATTTACCTGCCCTTGCTATTTCAGAAACATTTGTTGTTACTTCTCAAACAGCAATGACTTCACTTACAGCACAAACTGGTGATGTTGCAATCCGCACAGATGTTAACAAATCATTTATTCTTACAACCACACCTGCATCTACATTAGGCAACTGGCAAGAATTGCTTACCCCAACAGATTCTGTTCTATCTGTAGATAGTTTAACTGGAGCGGTTAGTCTTTCAGGAACATACCTCAATAGAACTACTGGTCAACTACTGGGTGACTTAGATGCTAATACAAGTTACACAGTTAAGAATTTAAAAACTCCAGTCAATGCTAAAGACGCTGCACCTAAAGACTATGTAGATGCCGTTGCTGGCTCTGCAACCGCTGCTGCAGCCTCTGCTGCTGCTGCTGCTACAACTTATGACAACTTTGACGATAGATACCTAGGAGCCAAGTCTACGCCTCCTACGTTAGACAATGATGGCAACGCTCTTATTGTTGGTGCTATTTATTGGAACTCAGTAAGCAATCAAATGTTTGCTTGGACTGGTTCTGCTTGGGGTTCTATCTCATCTACTGCTGACATATATCGTTTCCGTTATACAGCAACAGGCGGAGAAACATCTGAGTCAGGTCCTGATGATAATGGTTTAACTCTTTCATACATTCCTGGTAAAGAACAAGTATACTTAAACGGTGTGCTTCTTGTTCGCACAACAGATTACAACGCTACAAGCGGAACAAGTATTACATCTCTTGCAGCCTTGGCTGCTGGTGACATTCTTGAAATTATTACATTTACTGCATTTGAATTAGCAAATGTAATTAGTCCAACAGTTATTGATGCTAAAGGTGATTTAATTGCAGGTGTATCTGCTGACACAATTGGCAGACTAGCCGTTGGAACTAACGGACAATACCTACAGGCTAACTCAGCAACCAGCACTGGTTTGCAATGGGCAACAGTTACAGGCTATTCAGCCCCAACTATTGGTTCAACAGCCCTTACATCTGGTGCAACTATAACAACTCTTAATGGAGTTACAGATGTTGTGCTTACAGGTGTAGGCAGTATCCAAGACGAATTAACATTGCTCTTAATGGGCGCACTCTAAGAAAGGGAGTAAACAATGCCAACAACAACTAAAGCGCTGTTCCGTGGAGCAGCAACAACAACAGTAGGAACAACTCTTTATACTGTTCCTTCTGCAACAACAACAGTAGTAAGCAACATAGCAGTAACCAACACTGGTTCTACTGCATATACATTTACTCTTGCTTTGGCAGGAACAGCACTTCACACAACTGCTGCTATAGCGGCAAATACAACTATATACATTGATTGCAAGCAAGTGCTTGTTGCCACTAATACCATTACTGGTGGAGCGTCTAACGTAGCAGTTAACTTTCATATCAGCGGAGTGGAGATAAACTAAATGGGTATAGCACAAATTCCAGCACCAAGTAGCACACCTTTAACACAACAAGGTGACCCTATTCAATCAAATTCTAATTCACCTTATGGTCTTACACTTAAGCAAACTATTACATCAGGAACATCTATAACCTTTCCGTCTAATGTTAACTGGGTTTGGGCTATTTTAGTTGGTGGAGGCGGAGGCGCATCTGCTAATAATACTGGTCAAGTATCTGGCGGTGGAGGTGCGGGTGCTGTGCTTCAAGGTTGGGTTTATATTCCTACCACAACAATGTCTTGCATAATTGGCGCAGGTGGAGTTGGTAGAAATGCTACTGAAAGTCCATTAACCCAAGGAGGAAATACTATATTTGCTGGATTGGTAGCAGGCGGTGGAGGTGGGGGTAGAGCAAACAGCGGTGGTTTAGCAGGAACTTTAGGCGCAGGTGGCGGTGGTGGTTGCGGCGATGGCGGCAATGGCGGCAACGGTGGCACAAGTTTTTATGGAGGACCTGGTGGCACTGGAGCAACTACGGAAGGCACCCAAGGTGGTTCTGGAGTTGGAGCAGGTGGCGGTGGGTATGGTAATGCTACTGCTGGCGGTGCTGGCGGTAATGGAACATCTGGCGGTGGCGGTGCTGGTGGCTCATCTAAGGCTGGCGGTGTAGCAGGAACTAACGGAGGCGCTGGCGGTTTTGGAATGGTTGGCGGTGGCGGTGGTTGTGGTGGTAAAGGCAACAACGTAAACTCTGGTTCAGCAGGTGGTGGCGGTGGCGGTTTATTAGCAGCAGGAGGAAATGGAAGCGCTAATGCTGCTGGAACAGGTCAAGGAACACCTGGAACTGGTGGAGCAATTGGTTTGGGTGGCACTGGTGGCACTGGTGGCACATCAACAGCAACTAATAATACTGGTCAACCTGGCGCAGGTGGTAACGGCGGTTCAGGAGGCGGTGGTGGTGGTGCAGGTGGAGTTGGCACAGGAACTACAGTAACTGGTGGCAATGGTGGCGTAGGTTGCATACTTCTTTACTACTAATTTATAGGAGAATAACAAATGACAGTTAAATATATTTATGATTGCCCTAATTGTGGTAATGATTACATAGAAATGCGGGCAGCAGATGAGTCACAATTTATTACTCGTTGCACTCGTTGTGCCTCTGCTGACTTTGTAGAAATATCTTCTGAGGTGCTTGCTTCAGAAGCAGAACGCACTTCTGCCCCAGAAATTATAGAGGAGACTCTGAGTGAGTAAAGCAAGAGATATAGCAAGCGCAGCACCTGCACCAGCAGGTGTTACTTCAACTGAATTAGGATATGTAGATGGTGTAACCTCTGCTATTCAAACACAGATGGATACTAAATTAGCAACTGCTACAGCAGCATCTACTTATGCACCTTTGTCTACACCAACGTTAACTTCTCCAATAGTAATATCTCCAGAAGAACGCACAACAGTATCTGCTACTGCAGCAACTGGAACAATTAACTTTGATGCGGTTACACAAGGTGTTTTATATTATACAACTAATGCATCTGCTAACTGGACACTCAACGTTCGTGGTAGTTCAGGTGCTACTTTAAACAGCACTTTGGCTACAGGTGATTCTATTACTGTTGCATTTCTTGTTGCACAAGGTGGCACGGCATATCGTCACACAGCATTAACTATTGATGGAAACGCACAGACTGTTCTTTGGTCTGGTGGCACAGCACCTGCTGCTGGCAATGCATCAGGAGTTGACGCATACACATTTACAATTATTAAAACAGCAGGAACACCTACCTACACCGTGTTTGGTGCTGGTCCAGTTAAATACGCTTAAGGAGACATAATGCCATTATTTAGCCCTGTATCTGCAGGTGGAATTGGTAAGGCTACTGTAACTGCTACTACTGGTTCACCTAACATTGATTCATCTACCCGTGCTGGTAAAACTATTTATCGTTTTACTGGTTCTGGTTCTATTACTATTGGTCAAGCAGGAACTGCTGAAATTTTAGTAGTTGGTGGCGGTGGTTCTGGCGGTGGCGGGTCTGCAGGTGGAGGTGGTGCTGGTGCACTTCTTTATGATACATCAGCAATTTTACCTGCAGGAACACTAACAGTAACAGTTGGCGCAGGTGGTATTGCTGGTGTTGATAACGTTATATTTAACTCTAATAATGGAGTTGCAAGTAGGGTTGGAAATTTCATTGCTCCTGGTGGCGGGGGTGGTGGTGCAAATTCTGGACCAACTCCTATTTGCACTGGATTTAACGGTGGTTCTGGTGGCGGTAGCGGTGGAACTTCAAGTTCTGGACCTTCTAGAACAGCAGGTGCTGGAATGTCTGGTTTTGGCAATTCAGGTGGCGTTGGAACTTTTAGCGGAACTGGAACAATTGGCGGTGGTGGAGGCGGTGGTGCTTCCGCTGCTGGCTCAAATGCATCTGGCGGAACTGGTGGCGCAGGCGGTGCAGGAACGGCAATAAGTATTACTGGAGCATCTGTTACATATGCAGGTGGAGGCGGTGGTTCAGGTAGTGGTCCTGGTGGTGGAGCAGGTGGCTCTGGCGGTGGTGGTGCAGGTGCGGCTTCTGGCAGCACTGCTGGAACAACAGGAACAGCAAATACTGGAGGCGGTGGTGGAGGCGGAACTCCATCTGGCGCTGGTGGCACAGGCGTAGTAATTGTAGTTGTTGGCTAATTAACTATGTGTAAAGACTGTGGTAATTGCTCTAAAGAGCATGGTCGCACAATAGACGATTCAGTAGATAAAGTAGAAGCATCAAACATTTAAGGAGATACAGTGGCAAGAGACATAACCGAAGGTAGAAGCACCCGTGCTATTGCCGTCGATATTGGTTTAACAACTGCCACACTTTGGCAAAATACTGGTGTTCAGTATGATTTTGCTATCGGTGGTTTGCCATTCCTTGCTGCAATTGATGATGCTAACCCATATGTTCGTGCTACTGCACAGTTCCGTAAACAACAGTTTGATTCACAACGTGACCCAGGAGAGCAGTCGCTTTCCAACTGGTGGCTACGTAGTCAAATGTCATTTCACACTGGTGAGGGTATTGTCTACTATGACCCACTAGCCAACCCATATTCTACAACTATTGCATCTAACTCATACCGTTCTAAAGAATCATACGGTGTAAACATATGGACACCTGGTCAAGTAACATTACTTAATGATGTAGATAATGTGCATATTACAACACAAGAAGTTAATGCATCTACACGTATGCCTGGTCAAATTATGCGCACTATTCATTACAATAATACTGATGCTTTTCTTTTATTAGATGGCTATGACCTTGACCGTATTGATGCCGATGGAACCCTAAGCAATTGGGTTGATTATACAGTTGGAACTAATGACCCTGTATATGCTATGTGTGATGATGGTCAATTTGCATACTGGATAACTAATGACACTGCTTCAGGCAAACTTGAAATGGATAAAAAAGCATTAACTGCTACATCTGGTGTTTCACCTACTGTTATGTTTACTAGAACAGGAACAACAGTAACAAGAGCGGTAATGGAATATGTTAAACACCGTATAGTTATAGCAGTAAACAATGTTATATCTACAGTGCCAACTAGTGCATCTACATCAGCATCTCTTACTGACATTTATACACATCCTAATAGCAGTTATATATTTACAAGCATTACAGAATCTGGCACTGCTGTATATGTATCTGGATTTTTAGGTTCTCGTTCATCTATTTTTCGCATAAATGTAGACAACACTGGTGCTATGCCAGCATTAACTTCAGCCGTAGTTGCAGCAGAAATGCCAGAAGGTGAAGTTGTTTATAAAATATATGAATACCTTGGTTATATGATGATTGGAACTAGCAAAGGTATACGAGTAGCATCAATTGATGGTGCTGGTTCATTGACATATGGTCCTTTGATTGTCCACACTAGCCAACCTTGTTATGATTTTTGTGCACGGGATACCTATGTATGGTGTGCAACTGGTGTTAATGGAGAGCCTGGTCTTATTCGTATTGACCTTAGCAATGAGATTGAAACTCTTAGATTCCCATATGCACATGATATTCATTACGATAATTATGAAGGCACAGTAACAACTGCTTGTGCTTTTATTGGTAACACTGACCGAGTGGCATTTGTTATTGCAGGCACAACTGCAGACACATTAGTAACTAATAAAGCATTAACATCTGATGTTGCCACACTTACCATGTCTTCAGCCCACGGCTTAACTGTTGGTGATAAAGTATGGGTGGAAGGTGTTGGTGCTCCATTTGATAGCGGTTCACCATACACAGGTGAAACTGTATTATCTGTTCCAACAACTACAACATTTACTTACGCCCGTGTTACATCTAACGTAACATCTACAGCCGTAACATCATCTACCGCTAAGGTTAAAAAGGTAGGCGCTGTTTATCTTGAAAGCGCAACCGAGTTGCGCCCTAGCGGTTACATTGAAACAGGTCTTATCCGATACAACACCCTAGAACCTAAAAACTTTAAGCGTATAATTGGACGTGGGTCATTTACTTATGGCTCTATGAGTCTACAAACACGTAGTCAAGAAGGAACATTGTATGATTTAATATCGTATGATTCTGTAATTGGTTCACCCGAAGTAACTATTACCTCACCTGCTGGTGCACAAGATTCTATGGGTCTACGTTTTACTTTGTTTAGAGATGCAACTGACCCTGCTAAAGGTCCTACATTTAAAGGTTATCAGTTAAAGGCTGTGCCTGCTACTCCACGTAACCGTTTAATTACAGTTCCTCTTATGAACTTTGATAGTGAGACTGACAAGTATAACCAAACTGTTGGCTATGAAGGACGCGCAATAGACCGCCTTGCAGCGCTTGAAAACGCTGAAGCAAACGGAGATATTATTACTTGGCAAGACTTTCGCAATAGCGAAATTGCCCAGTGTTTGATTGAAGAAGTAAAGTTTACACAAGTTACACCACCAGATAAACGCTTAACTGGTTATGGTGGAATTATTACTCTAACTATTAGGACGGTATAATGAGTGCAGCAGAATGGTCAGGATTTGCTGTTGCAATCATGACACTTATAGTTGGATTTACAGCATTTGTGCGCTGGTTAGTTCAACATTATCTTAGTGAACTTAAACCAAATTCTGGAACTAGTCTCCGTGACTCCGTCAATAGATTAGAGGACAGGGTGGACCGTATATATGAAATGTTATGTGAGCGTAAGTAATGGGATTTATAATACCTGAGCCATTGTGGGGACTACCAACAGTAGGCATAGACCCAGAAGAATGGGTAGATGACGAAGACGACGACTAGAAAGGTCACCGTTGAAACTTCCCCGTTTACTTGCAGTAACTTTAATTGTATTAGGCACTTCTTTATTTTCTTTACCTACTGCTAATGCTGAGTTAACAGGGCAAATAACTGTTACTTGCGCTAACGCAGGTGGAACAACCAAAGATTTTAGTGTTGGTTGGGATAATACAAATAGTTTTTTTGAGGGCAAAGGCAACATTGCTGCGCTGTTTTGCCAGATAGCATCAGGTGGATGGGATACTTATGTATCTACAACAGCACCTGAGAGCACATGGTATTACAACGGGATAGCAACTACCCCAAGTCCCACTCCATCGCCTTCCGAAGAGCCAACGCCTGAGCCTGTTCAGCCTCAACCCGAGCCTTCTCCGTCTCCATCAGAGACCTCAACTGCAACTGTAACTCCTGAACCTGTAGTTCCAGTGCCTTCACCTGAGCCGACCAATACTGTTCCGTTGCCTGAACCATCACCTACCCCTGTTCCTGCCCCAGAACCCGCTCCTGAGCCTGTTCCTGAGCCTTTACCAATACAACCTGTCCCTGTTCCAGAACCGCCTGTCGTAATCCAGAATCCAGAGCCAAGTCCAGAACCTGTTTCTGAACCTGAGATAACACCTGAGCCTGTTCCCGTAGAAGAGACTCCAGTTCCAGAACCTGAACCTGAAGTCGTTCCAGTAGAAGAAGAACAACCTGAGCCTGCTCCTGAGTTTGAACCTGAAGAGGAAGTTCCTGCTCCTGTAGTTCCCGAACTGGTTCCTGAATTTCCATCTGAGCCTCCTGCTGTAGATGAAGAAATTATACAAGCAGATGACATAGATTTAGCAACACTACCGCCAGACACGCCAGTAAAATTATCTAATGGCGTAGTAGTAACGGCACAGGTTGCTATTGCTATTGAGTTGTTGGGCAATCCAGCAGAACTTCTAGCAACTATATTCACTGACCCTGCTGCAGCCTTGGCTGCACTTGGTTCAGTGGGTGCAGACCTTCCCCCAGAAGTGCGAGAAAGGGCTGAAGAAGTAGTTATCTCAGCCATTATCGTAGGAAACATTGCCACCTCTGCTGCAGTAACGGCTGCTGCGGGTGCTACATATAGGAGAAAACCATGAAAAACTTTTTCTCAGATATAGCCAATCAACTCTGGACTCTCCTTGGCATGTTCATTGCATGGGTAGTCCTTGAAGGTTCGGCTAAGTCTGTTGTTGGCTATGCCATTGCTGTATCCAGTGTTATCTGGATTATTACTTTTAAATTACGTAACCCAAAGGATGAAGAATGAAATCATTAAAGAATGTATTGATGCGTATTGTTGCTGTGTTTGCAGCATCAGGTCTTGGTGTCATTGGTGCTGGTGCAGTAGCAGGTATCTCTGTTGCTAAGGCAATGATGGTTGCTGGACTAACAGCAGTTGCAGTAGTTGTTGAAAGACTTGCTCGCGCTTTTATGGATGATGGCAAACTTACTCTTGATGAGATTAATGCTGCATTTTCTAGCGTAGACAAAGGTGCAAAGACTGTTGCTGATGTAGCCGTTGAAGAACGTCAAGCAGCAGATAAAGCAAAAGCAAAACAAGACGACCCAGATTATAACTAAGGAGTAACTTGTGGCAGAACAAGGCACAGCAGAGGCAATGGTTGAAATTGCACTAGCAGAAGTCGGATATGTAGAAGGTCCTAAAGATAACGAAACCAAGTATGGCAAATTTACTAAGGCTAACTTCTTACCTTGGTGTGGTTCATTTTGCATGTGGGTAGCCGATAAGGCAGGCGTTAAGATTCCTAATACTGTTTCTACTATGGCAGGGGCAGCATCTTTTAAGAAGATGAAAACTTGGACTGATGCTTCATCAGCAAAGCCACAGCCAGGAGATATAGTTTACTTTGACTTTATGACAGGCGGTGCTCCTATTGAGCACGTTGGTATTGTTATCAAAGACAACGGAGATGGAACAGTAACTACCGTTGAAGGTAACACTGCAGGTGATAAGAAGAAGTCAGGCTCACAAGCCAATGGCGGTGAGTGTGTAAAGAAAATTCGTGCATACAAGAAGAATCCTAAAGGTATTCCTGTATTCATTGAAGGGTTTGGTCGCCCTAATTACAAGGGTAATAAAGTAAAAGCAACTGTTCCTGCATCGGAAGCACCAGCATTTCCTGGTCGTATTAAACCAGGAGATAAAAGCGAGGCTGTCAAGATTGTTCAGCGTGCGCTTACGTTAGTAGAAGATGGGGATTACGGTCCTGCAACAAAGAAGGCTGTTGTTGCATTCCAAGATAACCATGACATAGTTGATTCTAATGGCATCATTGGTCCAAAAACTTGGGCTGAATTAATTAAACTTCTTTAAGGAGATAAGATGGTAGACACAGTTAAACTTAAAGCAATCGCTTTATCATATGCACGTGCAGCAGTAGCCTCAGTGGTTGCTCTTTACACAGCAGGACAACATGACCCAAAGGTGCTGGCGACAGCGTTTCTTACTGGTTTTGTAGGTCCTATTTTGAAGGCGCTTGATAAGTCAGCACCTGAGTTTGGTCTTAAGAAGTAACCTATAAAATTAAGAGACCCCCAGTTCGGTATATTAACCTACCGACTGGGGGTTTTTTTCTATTTTCTTTTTGTTGTTTTCTTTACTGCACGTTTGCGTGTTGCTGGATGTCGTTCTCTTGCTTGATTGTATTCAAGTTCTTCTAACACATCATCAAGTTCTTTTATAAACTTACGATGGGCTAATGCATTTGCTAGCCAATCTAGTGCAACTACTACTAGGTCACGGATAACTAATGCAGCAAGAATTGCTATCACTATATCTAATGTTGTTAACATGCTTCTCCTAAGTATCTGATTGTTATTGGTTCAGGGATTATGTTGCGCTGGGTGCGCATTCTACTACGTTGTTTTTCTCCAGTGTTAGCCCACCAGCCTACTACTGAATGATGCAATGCATAGTCAAGACATTCATTCGCAACAGGGCATGAGTTACATATGCGTGTAATTAATTCTTTATCGGGATATGCTTTAGTTCCTTCAATAGCAAAGAACGCTTCTGTATCTGTGCCTTCGCAACTAGGTGTTTGACTTGGCTTGAACATCATTATCCTCCTGTTGAATAGAAACCACTGCCGTTAAACTTAACGGCTGGTGCTGTCCAGATTCTAACCATTGTGTTACCACAGGTTGTGCAACCCGTTGCTGTCGAGTCTTGTAACTCCACCACTGTGCCACACGTTTCGCATTTGAAGTCATAATTAGGCATCACTCACATCCATCTATCTCAGTAGGTGCAGTTGTAATTGTCCCACACTCTATACATTCTTGTGCTAAATCATACCAGCCTACGGTTCTGGTATCTTCATCCCACATTACTGTAACTTTAAACATCATGCATCCACATATACATGCAAATGCAGGTATACCTCTTAGGTCATTCACTTGGTCTGTTTTCCCAATACAACTTATAGTATTCAATGTCTAAAGCAAAGCGTTTCATATGCTTGACTAATGCACCTGTATGTGTGTGCAGTTGCACACCAGCCTTGTGCATAAGCCTAAAGAAGTTTATATCTTCTGACACAAACTCTTCACCTACCCCAGTCTCATTAAAGTATGGGACAGCACCATGAACTAACCGCATCTGTGTTACTACGTTTCTATGCATAAGAACAAATCCAAATCCTGCTGAACCTGTTTTAATTAATACATCTTTAGGTAGTGGATGGACATATGCAATCTTGTAATCGTTATCTGTCCATTGAAATACAGCAGGGTATGGAGACATAATAGAAGATTCGTTTTCTTTTGAAATAAAGTATGTGCCTGTAACTATAGGTCTTGCATCTTTATCTGCAGACATCCATACTTTTTGTAGTGCATCTTCAGTAAGAACTATGTCGCTATCTACCCACAATATCCAATCAAAGTCTGTTTTGTCATACCAGAAGTCCAGCGCCTGTTGGCGCTGCCGTCCAATCTGATTACCTTGCACACGCATAGCAGATTTAATTGGCAACTGCGATGCAATTGCAGAATAAACCATACCTTCAGTAAACTTGCCATCAGTAGTGCCGTTGTCACACCAGCATAAGATGATTGAGTCTTTACTCTTTGGAAGTATTGGACTCTTGACTTGGGAGTTCACTTGATTCTTCCGTGTCTTTGTCATGGTATGGTCTCCAACCGCCTAGATTTTTAACAAGCGAAGCAAGTGCTCGCTCTACTTTTTTACGTGCACCTTCTGGTGTGCTGTCCATATCTTTAGCAAGTGTTGCCCAGTCTGGTTGCTCTATGCTAAAGCGCAAACGCAATATGTTTTGCTTTGCTTCTGGTAATTTGTAGTAACCTGATGCTATATCTGAACGCAGTGCTAACCAGTTGTTGCCATCGCTGACTTCATTTGATTTAACCTGGCTACCCAGGTCTTTAATCTTTGTAGGGATTTCATATGTTTCACCTATGATTGAAGGCAAGAATGCTTCAACAACTGACGTATCATAGTAGTATAAATCAGACATATCATACCCAATCTTCTGGGATTTAGCCCGTTCACAATACTTTAACGCTGCATTACGCAACGACTTGGCAATAAGTTTATCTCTGTCTTTTTGTTCTAGAGCAGACCACTCTTTGTATTTGCGTGGGTGAGAAACAAACCAGACCCACAACTCTTGCGCTATATCATCACGCTCAAGCATGCTGTATTTGCGTGCGTAATCACTAGCAAGAGTCTGAACCATTTCGTTATACTCTGAAATATAATTCATTAAGGAATGATTACCTCACCGTTAACAATTGGAACAGCAAACGGTGTTACTTTGTTACCTGTTTGCACAAGGATACCGATACCTTGCTGCCAGTTAGCACTACCTGAAGTTAAGTAACTAGCCTGTGATATATCCATCATGTGTCCAGTTTCTAATCCGTATAGAGTATTAGTCTTACCGTAGAAACCAGTGGTCTCATGTTGCAAACCCACACGATGCGTGTGTCCACAGACTACTGACTTACCTAAACGCTTGGCTAAGTTCAATGCAGTAGCACCTGGTGCACGGTTAAGTGCGCCTTCATCTCCGTGTGCCATGACCCAACCTGGCATTAGTTCATGCATCTTATGCAAGTATGTAATACCTAACTTCTTGTAGCCAAGTAACTCTTCAATCTTTAAAGACTTGAGACTACTAAATGCTGGTGCAAACTTACGCATGTATGTATCAATACGGTCTGTATGGTTAGACCGTTGGATATAAAATGGTTTGTTCTTACCTAGTGCTGACTTGTAGTCAGCCATGATTTCATTTGTTAAATCAATACTATCTTGCAATGTATCTGCGTATTCCCCAAGCATGCCTTTATTCCAACGGCTTGGTTCGGGTGCATCAAGTTCATCGCCTACGCACCAGAGTTCATCTGGTTTGTAATCACGAATGAAATTTAGCGTGGCATCTACGGCTTTGTTATCTTGATAAGGTATCTGTAGGTCACTGAGGACTACGACCCTCTTTGATTGTTTTGCCATTATAATTGGGTAAACCTTCCCATTGTCCACGTTGAACAAGTAGTCCTATTATGGCATAGTTGGCAAGGTCAATTAATGTATCTTCAATGCTTTCGTAGTTCGGCGTGTCGCCTGTATCTACAAGGTTGTTAAGCCTTGCTAACTTGTCATACATGCGGACTCGTAGCCCATTCATAGGACCACCTGGTGCTCCCGCTATATTCATTGGACCATAATCTTCATGTTTCTTAAGCATAATAATTGCTAACTCATTGTGAATTATATATAAGTCATCAGGGTTTTTCATTGAGTATGTCCTTTAGTGTGTGGTCTAAGTCTTTCATTGCTGCTTCTACTGCAAACTCTTGCCAGAGTTTGTCTGCTTCTCCATCTTTTGCTGCTACTAAGAGTGCAGCCATCATTATAATTAGGCGTTTTGCTTCGTCTGTATCTTCATCTATTGTAAAGTATATATCTTCTAGCACAGCCATGACATCCATAGTCTTGTTGGTAGATACTGGTATGCCTACAGTAAATCCAGAGTGAGCCAAGTGCTCCCAGAAACTATCATCTAACGGTAATGCATTCTCTGATTCGCTCATTAATCCATTCACTCCCCATCTTTATCATCACGCTATTTACATCTTCGCCTTCAGGCATTGAGACGATGTTAACATTACCTAGTTCACGGCTAATCTTTTTGCCGAACTCTAGTCCTGCTGCATCACCATCTGCTAATACAATTACAATGTCGAAGTCATCAAGTATTTTTGCATAGTGTGGCTTCCAGTTGTTAGCACCTGGAATACCTATAGTTGGGTGTGTAGTTTTAGTTGACATCATAATACAATCGAACTCACCTTCGGTAACGCAAATATATTTATCTGCTACGAAGCAAGCCTGTGTGTTAAACATCGTGGTCTTAGCACCAACTAAACCCATATACTTTGGGTCTTCGTTGTTGATACCACGAAATCTAATATCTACCACACCTGATGGTGTGATGTATGGTATTGCTAGCCTACCTTTGTAAGCCTCATGCCCTGGAAGTGGGTCGTCTACCACTCCCAAGTGAAATATGTTTGCCTCTTCTACCGAGAGTTGACGGCTTGATAGATAGTCTTTTGCTAAATCTATCTTGCTCGCGTATCTCTGAGTTGCCTGTAGTAAGAACTGACGTTGCGAACTTGACAGCCTCACGGTAATCACCACCTTCTTTATACATAATGAGCGAGTAAGTGTCGCCCTTCACTCCACAACCGTGGCATACAAATGCATTCTTATCGTAGTTTACTGCAGCACTAGCATGTGTATCACCATGAAAAGGACACTTCATCTTGCGCCAACCTGCACCAACTGCTGGTGTGTCTGCTCCTATGTAATTAAGATACTCTTCAATGCTTGGTTTCTCCACCAGTATGTCCACCAATCAATGCTCGTTGTAATAAATCTACCCATACATGAGCAGGCATGGTGCAATACCAATCGCCAGGGCTTCCCCTACCCTTGCGCTTGTGCCACACCACGCCTGTCCATGCTTTGTCGTTAGTCATTTCGACTATCAACTCTTCTGTCCAACCCGCCAAGTCCATCTTGGCGTGGTTCTTTATCTCTATTGTAACTCCAGGTATACCTGAGATGTCACCCTTATCTAATGTAGCACCAGCCAATCGCCTATCTACATAAGGAAACCATTGCTTAAGGTATTTAACTACATCTCGCTCTGCTCCCGAGCCTTTGGCTTTGGCTGCTTTGCTCATTCTTGTGGTTCGTCTCTAACTTCTGTTAATTCCCAGCGTCCTGTTTCCATTTTCTTTGCACGTTCTTCTGCTATTGCTAACGAAGAAGCACGAATAACTTTTACTTTGTATTGCGAATAAGTAACTCTATACTTTGGCATTATACTGTCATCTCCACTTGTCTATAGTCTCTCACAACATCTTCTAGATACATAGATGCTGGCTCAAATGATAGGGATATATATGTAGCACCAGTAGGGTCTGCTTTACCATAGCGATTCTTAACAGGGGCTACGCATAAGTATGCGTCTTGCCCTTGCAACATCTGTCCTACGGTAAGAACCATTGCTGGTATCTGTGCTACTTTACCTTGCAGTGCAGAGCGTGGCTGACATGGATAGCCAGGTGCTCCTTCTTGTGTGTGGTGCAGAACTAATACTGCTGCATTGGTATCTCTTGCAAGATACTTTAGTTCTTTCATAACTGCACGCATACCTGCGAACTCTTCATGTCCATCAATTGCAATGTCCATAAGATTATCTACAACTATAAGTGTTGGACTCCTGCCCCACATAGTCTCAAATGCTGAGACCTCTTCATCTAAATCTTTTAATGTAGGGCTAGGTTCAAACGACCAATACATATTAGCAAACTCACGTAGATATTCTGTCGCTTTATCAGGCTCAGTCTTGAGCATATACTCTGACTGTTGCTGTGTTATCTTGGCTTTCATAGCAAGCAAACGCATTGCCATTGTATGTGCATTGGTATCGGCAGAGAAGTATAGTGTTGGTTGTTTTAATCTTGCTGCGATATGCAATGCAATAGATGACTTACCCGCGCCTGGAGTTCCCGCTATGACAGTAACTTCTGCTCGTCGCAGAATAATACCTTCACGCTGGAAAGCCTGGAAGGGAGGGGCTAATGGTTCGCCCCCCACTTCTGGCTTACCGATACTACGGCGGAGTGTTTTCATTTATGCCTTTGTCTGGTCGGCTTGGAATGTAGCAAACTCTGGTGAGCCTGCCTTAACATATACTGTTGTGCACTTTGTTGGGTCGCCTTGCTTAGCAGGGCAGAAGTGTCCTTTGTATGGACCAAACTTACCTGTTAGTCCGTGGATACGAGTCATTGTTCCGTGTGGACATTGACGTGCACCTGAACCTGGAACTGCTGATGGTTGTGTGTCA
>Ga0247723_1000518_pt1 | contig 26365 bp, 35 predicted proteins | sample MSEWelMarce5H_FC_FD_189079 | JGI IMG/M metagenome (GOLD analysis project Ga0247723, IMG submission 189079) | Subsurface sediment microbial communities from gas well in West Virginia, United States - MSEEL Well Study Marcellus 5H_FC | ecosystem: Environmental > Terrestrial > Deep subsurface >... | reverse complement strand
GGAGGAAATCCAAATCTAGCAGCGAGAGTAACTCGTCAAATCCCAGCATAACTAAGGAGAAACAAATGTTCGGAAAGCAAGGAAAGCCAGCAAAGGCTCCAACTTCAACAGCAATGTCAGCAAAGAAGAACAGCGGTAAGACCGTTGGCGGTGGCATGGTTAAGCAAGGCGTTACCCCAAAGGGTATCAAAGGCAACAACAACAAGCTTAAGTAAAGGATAACCATGGCAGCCAAGAAACCAACACGCCCAAGGAAGTTTAAGCAGGCACGTAAAGATGCCTTGGCTCAAGCCAAGAAAGACTTCTCTGGAAAGAAGCAAGCGGGATTAAAAGACCGCACGTTAAAGATTTCCGCAGATGATAAGAAAGCTCTTAGCGAAGTTAAATCTGAAGCAAGACAAAATTATATTACCGATGATCGTGGTAATAAGATTAATGTTAAGCCTACTGAAACTTCAGCAGAACGTATTGCACGTGATCGCCGTGAGGCTAGAGCTGAACTTCAACGCAAGTGGGATGCAGAAGATGGTAAAGGACGTGCTCCTAAACCAGATGCACCTTCTAAGCCTACTCCCAAAGGTAGCACTATGAACAAAACTCGCACTTTTATTCAGGCTACAGAAGTTAAGTCACAAGGCAAGGTTATTAAGAAGAAGACTGCAGCTCCTGCTAAAGCAGAAGCACCTGCAAAGAAGACAAAAAAGAAGTTTACAACTCGTCCAACTGGATCAACAACTGTTAAAACAGTAGACGATGTTAAGAAAGTTGAAGCAGCAGAAAAGAAAGCAATGAAGCCAGCAACTAAAGGTTTCTCTGCAGGCAAGACTCTTACACCAAAGGGTCAAGCGATCTATGATGATCTAATTAAGCAAGGTGTAAAGCCAAAGTCAGCAATGAACAAGGCTGTCTTTCGTCAAGAAAAGGGTAGTAAGCCTGGAGTTAATAAGCCAGCAGTTACTAAAGCAACTGCGCCAAAGCCAACTAAGCCAAAGGTAACAACACCTAAAGTAGATAAGTTGAGCACTCTTGAAAAGAAAGTAACTGCTGCTAAAACCACAGCTAAGAAAACACCTGTCATGAAAGCAGCTAAAGAAGTTTCTACGATTGGTAAAGTTCTTAACTCACCAGTAGGTAAAGCTGCTAAGACAGCAGCAATGATTGTAGGTCCAGGTAAGTTCCTTAAAGCAGGCTCTCTTATTAAAGGTGCTATCGGTGCTAATAAAGCCGTTAAGGTAACTAAGGCTGTTAAGGCAGCAGAGTCTGGCACAAAGTTTAAGGCAGCTAATACTGCACGTAAAGCAGCTAATGTTGCTAAAGCAGAGAAGGCAGCTAAAGCAGGAAAGATGGGTAAGGTCAAGAAGGTAGGACTTGCAGCAGCAGGATTCTATGCAATTGACAAAATCCCAACTGGTGGCGGATCTAAACCAGCAGCATCTAAGCCACTGCCACAACGACCAGCAGGACAGTATCCAAAAGGTGGCGGTAAAGGTGTAAAGCTTGGTCCTAACGTTCAAGTTAACGCAGGTGGATCAACTACTTCTTACACAGTTAAGAAGGGCGACACACTTTCAGGTATTGCAAAATCATCTGGAGTAAAGCTATCTGAAGTTCTTGCAGCAAATCCAAAGATTGCTGACAAGAAATCTAAGTATAAGGGTGGCAGCATGATCTGGTCTGGCACAAAGGTAAAACTTCCAACTAAGAAATAGGTGACGCATGTCGATGATTAATCCTGGCGCAGTATCAGGTCCAGGTCGCGGTGCGAAACGAAGTGATTTACCACCTAAGCCAGCTGGACAAGCAGCACGTGAATTACCTAATGCAGCATACGGTGAACAGCAACAGTTCCAAGCGGAACAAGCTGGAGCACCAATGGCTAAATCTGGCAATCCAATGGCTAATCTTGTGCCACTTAATGCACCAACTAACCGACCAAGCGAACCTGTTACCGCAGGAATCGATGCAGGTCCAGGACCAGGTAGCGAAGTATTAGGACTTAAAACACCAGTAGATACACAACTGCAAGATCTTTCAATGCTGGCAAAGTATATGCCAATGTTTGAAACATTTGCAGATTCACCAGAATCTTCTGGAACAACAAAAGCATTTATTAAATACCTACGGAGCCAAGCTGAATGAAAGTAATAAAGAGATTCGAGGAAAACCTTGAGTATCTTGGCTTTGATCTTGCGCCTGTTGCGTGGGACTTGGCTCGCTTCTCCTTTGAGTCTGACGCTGACCGTATAACACTGTTAGAAGAACTGACTGCTAAGGGAGAGGCGACACCAAATGGCTAAGACTCCTAATGGTTTTGTTGCTGACCGTAGTGGTTGGGTTACACCTGATCAGCCTGCACAGCCAATCCCATCAAAGGTTGATGTATTCGTACAGCAACAAAGAGATCCTGCTGCTAACACACGTGTAGGTAAAGTAGAAGAATCTGTCGGACAAAAACTTGGTGAGAAAATTCAGCAAGGAAGAGAGTCAGGTAACTTCTTTACACGCAATGCTACTAACGTAGGTATGGGTGTGTTGCAAGGTATTAACAAAGTTATTCAGCCTATTACACAAGGTATCTCAACAACGCTGTTAACCCCACAGGCTATGGCTACTCAAGGGTTAAACCCTGTTGAGTCATTTAGGTTTGCTAAAAAGAAGTCAAAAGATATCTCAATGGGTCAAGCAGGAGCTACTCTTGCAGGACCACTTGTTGGTGCTGTGCTTCCAGAATCAATAACACCTACCTTTGCAAAAGAAAACTTTAACGTCTTTAATGACAAACAAAGAAACCAAGCATACAAAAATGAATGGCTTGGAATCTTTGCCTCTGGCATGACCGACTTTGCTATCGCTGCAACAGGATCAAAAGCAACAAGCATCGGAGTCAGGTCAGCAAAGAACGCAGTTCTTGGACCAAGTGAAATTACAACCGCATCAGATCTAGCAAACTTTGCTGGAAGACTTGAAGAAGCAGTTACTTGGGGAACAACTAAGACAGGGTCTGCTCCAAACGGAGCAGCCGTTTACCTTGATGACCTAGTCCAAGGTAAGAATATCTCAGAGCTTTCAACAAACCCACTTGTTCTTAATACAAGAAACCCAACAACTACAGCAACAATCGTCTCAAGGTTAGATAACCACAGAGATGTTGCAGATTTCTTACTTGCACAACGTGGTGATGCTGCAGCATACAGCAGATTCTTTAACAACCAAGCACTTTTTGCGGATCACTTAGATGACTTCGGTCTTAGCGACCTGACGCCAACAACTAATTTTTCTGATATGAGTATTGCCGTTCTTGATAAGAAGTTCGGATCACGATACCAATCAGTTATTGACAGTCTTAAATCAGTAGACAAAAGATTCTCTGATGCATTAGATGACTGGAACTCAAAGCTAACACAAGCAAACATTGTTGAGCGTTTCGCTCCAGGTAAGTTTGCTAAGTATGAAAAGATGCAGTTAACAAAAGCTAAGATTGTTGACGCTGCTCGTACTGGAGATCTTAAACTTTTCGGAACAGATGGCAATAGTGCATGGAAAACTACTGTCTATCAGTCATCTCCATATGAAAGAGCTGTTCGTCTAATCTCATATCTAGGAGATGGAACACCACAGGGTTACATCAATGTATCTAACCCGCGCAAACTTGAAGCAGCAAATGATCTACGATCAGACCTTAACCGTATTAAAGGGTTAAACACACCAGAAGGTCGTGAGTTCAAGAACAAGCAAGTCGAATTGTTTATGACCGAGCTAACAGATACTGGTCGTGCTAAAGCACTAGGAGCAATTGAACGCAATGTCATGCTAGAGATGGCTAAAATCTATGGCGTTCGCACTATTGGTGGCTTAGATACTGACAAGGCTGTGCTTGCCGAGATTAAGAACTGGCATAACTCAACAGCTGAGCGTCGTGCAAACATTCAAGACTACCTTGCTGCAAACAAAATGGTTCCATCAGAAGATGGAACACTCAATCTTCTTGAAAACGGCATTATCTCTCAAGCAACAGAAGCAGGAACACTGCCAATGCTTGACTTTGGTCGTTTAGAAGCACAAATTATTTTGAATACTAAGCGTCTCGCTAAAGGACGAGCACCAATTAGCACAGGTCAGGTAGCGGGAGCCTACGGTTTCTACGCTGGCATGAGCGTAGGTGCAATCCTTGATACAGCTAACATGATATTTAGTAATCTCAACCTTCTTCGTCTTGCATACATACCAAAGAACTCAATGGTTGATCCATTTATGAGAGCAAGTATGGCAACTGAGACTATTGCTGGTGCTAACCAAGCAATGCCAGGTATGAAGAACATTGCAATCAACGCAGGTATCCGTGCAGAACGTGCATCTCGTTGGATTCCAGGTATGCCTGGTCAAAAAGCAAGACGTCTTGAAAAAGAAACAATGAAAAAGATTGATCTCCTAAAAGGAGATATGAATAAAAACCTACCCCTTCTAAAGAACTCAGAAGATCTTGTAGCACAATCAAGAGTTGCGGTAGCAAAGGCAGAAACAGCAGCTAAGAAAGCACGGTCAGCAGCAAATAAAGCAACCAAGGCAAACAAAGCTGATGCTGAAGCAAAGATGTTTCAAGCCGACTATGAATTATCACAAGCTCGTAAGATACTTGATGATGCAGAAGATGTATTTGATATCCATACAGCAAACGTAACAGCAGTAGCTAATACGATTGAGTCATATCGAAACACAATAAAGAAAGCAATTCTTGAACGTCCTGATCCAAACATGCTTAAGCGTATTGGTCAAGATGATGACGTCTTAGTCGTCGATGGTAAAGAATATAATATTCAAGGTCTTGCTGATCCATCTGTTCGTGGCGCATTGCCATACATGTCTGAGATTGATACAGCCCAAGCCTACCTTGCTACAGCAATGCAGACACAATTTAGCAAAAGAGTTATGTCTCGTGGTAGCACGTTCGTAAAGATCCGTAGAGACACTGGCGGTAAAGCTTATTACAACGCATTAGCGCATCGCGCTAACCGTGAGATTCGCCAAGAACTTGATATGCCATTAGGTATGATGATAGATGACACCATGTCTGATTCACAGATCTTTAAGTGGTTAAAGACTGGTGATGCTGGAAAAGAATATACATATCGTATTTCACAACAGCTTCGTAACGAAGGTGTAGACGTAACAGATGAAGATCTTCTTAACTGGATCACATCAACTCGCACATACATTCGCAGTTTATATCCAGACCCAGAAGTTCGTCGTTTAATTCTTGAACGTCCAGTAACTGTTAAGGAAATGGAACTTCTACTAAGCGGTAGACTGGATATGCCAGAGGAAATCAGCGGACCAAACGTTTCGTTAAGTGATCTTAACTGGATGGAAAAGGGTGGCGCAATCGCTGGAACTGCCGTTCAGACTGGATGGAAAATTCTTTCTGATGCAGAAACAAAGCTTGTCAGAACTCCTTTATTCTTAACATATACCAGAGATGAAATGACATCAATGGTTCGCTCTGCACGTATGGCTGGATTCGATCCAACAGATGCAGTGGTTAACCACCAGATTCGTCAAGCTGCATACCGTACTGCTTTAGAGCGAGTGGAACAAACACTCTACTCTGCTCGTCGTATGACAAATGGAATCTACCTTGCACGATTTGCAATGTCATTCCCTCTAGCATTCTTTAACAGCCAAGCAGTCGCATTACGACTGATGGCAAAGAACCCAATGAATGCATACTGGTATAACAGTGTTGCAAATGCATTTGATAACTTTGAGCAATACGAAGACCAAGATGGAAACACATACAAGAAGGCTGCTGATGCACCACCAGGTGCAGTTCTTAAAGTAAACATGCCTTTACCACTGGGAGATAAACTTCCAGAGAGTATTAAAATATTTGGTCAAGAAGTATTGCGTCCCAAAGATGCACTCAAAGCTTATACCGATCCACGTGGTGGTGGCATAAAGTGGAACCCAAAGCAAATGGAGTTCATGCTTGCAGACCCATCTATCTCATGGTTCGGTGGCGTATTAGTTTCAGACATAATTAAAAACGGAATCTTTGAATCTAAGACCTGGGGTGTATACGGAGAAGAGATTGAGAAATCTCTTCGTCAAACATTAGGTGATGATTTCTTCGAGAACAGCATTCTCTACGGTGGATACCCAGCAGAAGGTAAGCCAAAGGGTAATCGACTGCAAGACATTATGGCTACCGCCAAGAATGCAATTGTTCCAAGTTACATGGAATCACTTCTTGGTGCTATGGGATTTGATACCAATCGCTTCCTTGATGAAGCTTATAACAACTACCGTGTATCAATCGCAGAGTGGAATAAAAATGGTCGCTTAGGAGCGATGCCTACATTAGATAACTCTGTCAAGGCTGCTGGAAACATGTCGTTTATTCGTGCGGTTACACAGTTTACATTACCGATTTCATCAAGCTTCGATCCACTTACACGCGCTGCCACTCAATACTATGGCGATCTACTCGACATGTATAACGGAGACCGCGACAAAGCGGAAGGAAGAATGATTGAAGACTGGGGTATTGACGCACTTGCACTGGTTGGTTCAAACCAACAGAACATTGCTGGTCTAGCTGCAACCGATAAAGACATAGCGGTATTAAGAAAGAATCCAGATCTTCTTAAGAAGATTGCTCCTAACGGAACTAGATATGCCGAGATGCTTTCATCTGGATACGGTGATATATCTTCTGAGTACAACACAGCAATTGCTGCAATCTATAAAAGATTAAAATACCCAGGAAGAATTGACCAGATCTCGACACGTAAGACTCAAGAAGAATTAGAAGCTCAAGTTATTTCTAAGATCGGCTATGCCGAACTTCAAAAGGCTGAGATGTATAGAGTATCAATGATGATGCAATATGGAATTACATCCACATCATCTAAGAGATATTCCTCGCTTGGAATTAAACAAGAGTATGACCGCCAGGTTCAAGATCTTTATGACACGCTTCCAGGATTTGCAAAGATTCGTAGTGGTGAGCGCAAGGATTTCTGGACTATGACATTCCCAGCTATAAAAGAAATTGCCAATGATGAAAAGTGGAGAATCCACACTGATGGCACTGGTAGTCCCAAGTGGGCAGAGATTGCTTTCTGGTCAGAAAATGCTGAAAGATTCCACAAGGATGTAAAGAGTCCAATGTTGAGTGATGCAGCTAAACGCTCAAAGAAAGCACAGTTCGATCAATTCCATTATGACTTCTTGCAACATGCATCAGAAGAATTCGCAGCGTTTGCATCTCGTTGGATGTCAAACATGCCTGAACTAGAAGAAGGGTTACTGGTAGATACCAATGGCTGATTTTGACCAAGATGGACTTGAAGATAAAGTAGATCCGAATCCTAAAGTATTTACCTGGACAGCACAAAATCAAGGTAAGCGCATGAAGAATGGCAAGCAAATTGTTGACAACCCTGGTTTTGGAAGTGCTGAATATAATGCTCAGCAAGGAATCCTTCCTCTTAAATTTCTAGATATCAATAGCATTGATCCAGCAGATGCTAAGCAATGGTTTAAGTTTGCAAGCACTAATCCTAAATATAAAGGCAACTACAATTCTTTCAAAGGTAACGTTGCAAGACTTGGATTACCAACAGATAAGAAGACTCTTCAATCTATTTGGAATGATGCAGTTGACTGGACACAGACAACAGGAACTAACAGTGGCGACCCTTTCAGCTACCTAGAATCACTTGACCCTGATAACTACAGAGGCTCAGATACTGGTCCTAAGTATGGAACACAGGCTGTTAAAGATATCCGTACTACAGAATTCAGTGGATCAACCGCAGCACAGCAGATCAGTGATGAGTTTGAACGTAGACTTGGTCGCAGAGCGACACAGTCTGAGATTGATGCTTACACAAAAGGCGTTAATAAAATGTCCCAGAAGGAACCTTCTATCTATGAAGGTTCGACAACAACTGCTGCACCTAAAGGTAAGAACACTTTAGGTTCTACCGTATCAACTGGTAAGCAGACTACTGGATTCGATCCAACTATGTTTGCTCGAAACTTTGCAATGTCTCAACCAGATTATGCAGAATCATTTGCAGCAAACACATTCTTAGGTCTTGTTGAAAAACTACTTAAAGACCCTAATGCGATTGGGGAGGTAGTCAGCGATGGCAGATAAATATACGGTTAAATCTGGCGACACGCTTAGCAAGATTGCTTCTGCCAACGGAACAACTACAGCAAAATTACTTGCTGCTAACCCGATGTTAAAGAACAATCCAAAGTATAACGGTGGAAGCACAATATTTAGTGGCACAGTTCTTACACTTCCAACAGCAGCAGGGGCAAGCACTGGCTTAAACACAGCCGTTAGTGGAGCAACCAACACTGGTGCAAACACAGGCACTGGCACAGGTAATGCAACTGGAACAACCACAGCAACCCAAGCAGCAACCAATGTTGACAAGCTTGACATGGCTACATTGCAAGCAAAGTTTGGTATAGCTGCTGGAATCATTGGTGCTGACACAAGTCTTAAGACTGTTCTTGACCAGATTTTACAGCAAGGAATTACATCTGAGGCACTAATGACTCAGATGATTCAAGGAACTGTTTGGTATAAGAACCAAACCGATAAGCAACGTCAATTTGTTTATGCTAAGGAGACTAACCCAGGTCAGTTTGCTGCAGACTTGCAGCTAAATGCAAGTAATATTGTTAAACAATTCATGGGCAATGGCATAAAGATTACCGCAGCACAGGCTATTGAATACGCACAGCAGTTAATGCAGTCAGCAATCATTGATTCATCTGGCAAGGTAGTTCGTTATGACCAGGAATTTCTTAATAAGATCATGGCTAACTCAATTGACTTTAGCAAGAAGAGCACTATCGGTGGCAAGACAATCTACAATATGACTGGAAAGTTAGAGACTGTAGCTAACGAGCTTTACAAGCGAGCATGGGATTATGGTTTCCCATCCAGTATGTCTAACACACGGTTCGAAGGATGGTTTGAAACAACCATGAAGGGTCTTATTGCTGGCACTTTGAACGCAGAGGATATTGATAATGACTTCCAGAAGCAAGCAATGTCTATGTTCCCTGGGTTAACTAACCAAATTTCACAAGGTCAAACGCTACGTGCTGCAGCAGATCCATGGATCAATGCTCTTGCAAACACATGGGAAGTAGACCCAAACACAATTGATCTTAATGATAAGTATCTTCAACAAGCTCTTAACTACACAGACGAAAAAGGAAATGTAAAGACTATGAACCTTTATGACACTAAGAAACTTGGACGTCGTTCTCCTGATTCTGATTTTACAAGTTGGGCTAAAGAAGAAAAGACTGGTATTGCTAATACCATTCTCCGCGACTTCGGATTCTTGGGGTAAATAGATGCCAGTATATGACGATTACCCATACTCAACACTTCCATACAACGCAAGTTCTACTCCAACCACGGCAAACCAACCGTATAAAGCTGGAACAATTAATGAAATAAGTCCACTTGCTGCTGCCGTAAAAGCAGTAGTTGATGAACAAACAAAATTTCAAGCTATGCAAAAAGCTGCCACAGAAGTTCCTTATGTAGCACCAACTAAGGTTACTGTTAAACCTGGAGATACGCTTAGTGCTATTGCCAAAGCTAATAACATGACGCTTAAAGAGATCAGGGCGATCAATCCTGCCATCATGAACAACCCTAAATATGATGACGGAAATATGATTTGGTCTGGAACAAAGATTGTTACTGATCCTGGTTCTGGAACTAAGCCTAAGACTACAACTCCAGTAGTAACCTCACCTGTAGTTACATCACCAGTAGTAACCTCACCTGTAGTTACATCTCCAGTTGTAACTTCCCCTGTGGTTACATCACCAGTAGTAACCTCTCCAGTTGTTACATCACCAGTGGTAACTAGTGGCTTCTCAACATCATACGTAACAGACCGTGTTGTAGATCCAGTAGCTGCTGCAACAACATCAGTTAATTCTCAGATTCAAGACCTTCTTAATCAAATTGCTAACATGCAAACAGCAATGGCTCAGCCAGCAAAAGTAACTGTTGCATACGAAAAGACCGTACGTAAAACTGGTGGAGTGGTAGAAGTTTACCAAGTCATGTCAGATGGAACTATAGGTCAGATGGTTGATTCATATACAGACTTTGGTGCTCGTGATTCAGTTCTTAAGATGTTTGAGAACACAGGTCTTGGTACAAGTTTTATGAATTCTTTAATGGATTCAATTGATTCAGTATATAGGGATAACATCATGCCTACTGATGCCCAGGTATTAAATAGTATTTATGATAGCGAGGCGTATAAGACTCGCTTTGCTGCTAATGAAGCAATCGCTCAGCGTATGAAGGATGGCAAAGGTCGCCCTGGTGACAAGCTTCTTACACCATATGAGTATATCCAAGCAGAGGCTGGTTACAGAAAGATCATGGCTGAGGCTGGATTACCAAGCGGATTCTATGACACACAAGACGACTTCCGTCGTCTTATTGAAAACTCTGTAAGCGCAGCCGAACTAACAGATCGTGTCAACATTGCTCGCAATGCTCTACAAAATGCAGACCAGGCAACCAAAGACTCGCTTAAGAATTACTACGGTATGACCGAAGGTGAAATGGCTGCCTATCTTCTTGATAGTGAAAAAGCATTTGATGTTATTAATTCTAAGTTTAGATACACCACAGCAGAAGCACAACAGATGTATGGTGCTGCTGAAATTGGTGGTGCTGCACTTCGTGCTAACCAACTATCTGACAAAGGATTCGCAGAAGAAATTTACAAGTCTGGTAAAGGTGCTCAAGCAGAAGGTGCATTCCAAGCTGCTGCAACTAACCAAGCCGATTACCGCAGACTCATGGGTCTATATGGTGAGCAAGCTGGTGACCAAGATCTTGCCCGCGAAGAACTCGCACTTACTGGTGGCACAGATGTCACCATGAAGAAGAAGCAATTAGCTTCTAAAGAACGTGCGATGTTTGCACAGAAGTCATCAATTGATACGACATCCCTCGGACGTCGTAGTAAAAAAGCTGACGTATAAATAGGTTCCGTTCCTGATCAACCAGCCCAGGTAACGTGTATCAGTCTGGTAGTCGTCACGTCTACGAATCACTTCCCCTTGTGAGGAGTACGTGTGATGCAAACCCGATGAGGGTTCAACAACTAACAGGGAGAAAACAATGGCAGAAAACAACGAGTACGAAACGTTCGAAGATGATGACGACTACAGTGGAACTGACTTAGTCAAGAGACTTCGTAAGCAGGTAGATCAACTTTCCAAGCAAGTAAAGGAAAGAGATTCACAGCTTGAGGAGTATCAGACATATAGTCACGAAGCAGCAATCGGAGAAGTTCTAGAAAGTTTTGGGCTTAATCCAAGAATCGCAGCATTTATTCCATCGGATATTGAAGCCGACGAGGAAGCAGTAGCTGAATGGTTAAATGAATACGGCGATGCCTTTGGCATTACTGCCGTTGATGAATCAGAATCTTCAGAAGAAGATCCTGATGCCCAAGCTTTTGGGCAGATATCGGATTTCGAAGATGGTGATGTCGACCCAACTGTGGGTAGAGACATTCATTCACTGATTAGCAATGCTAGTTCAGTTGAAGAACTCACTAACTTCTTAAAACGGTAATAATATAAATCAACCCTAACAGAAGGAATTAAACGTGCCAACAACACCAGCCACGTCAACAACGACATCGACGATGTCGAACTTGATTCAGACGGCGTATGACAAGTACATTGAGTTTAATCTTCGTTCAGAGCCAATGTTCCGCAAGTTTGCGGACAAGCGTCCTGTCGATGTAACAAACCCAGGTAACACTGTTGTATTCCAGGTCTACACAGATCTATCACGTGCTACATCAGCACTAACTCAAACAGCAGATCCAGATGCAGTAGAGCTAAGCAACACCAACCGCGTCCACGTAACAGTGAACGAATACGGTAATGCTGTTCTAACAACTGAGCGTCTTGCTCTTGAGTCTCTTTCAGCAATCGACCCAGCAGTTGCAGACATGTTGTCTTTCAACATGCGTGATTCACTAGACTCACTTGTGTGGGCTAAGCTCACAGCTGTAGCAACAGGTCGTTACACAGGAACAACTTCTGCTGACGAATCAACCGTCAACGGACAAGATGTTTCTGCATCAACTTCAGCAGCTAACTTCACAGCAGCACTTGCTCGCCGTGGTGTAGCAAAGCTACGTGGAGCAAATGTTCAGACACGCGAAGGCGGTCTTTACACTGCACTAATCCACCCAGATGTTTCATACGATCTTCGTTCTGAAGCACAAACATCAGGATCTGCTGTATGGCAGCTTCCTCACACATACACCGATGCAGGTGTAGGTAACCTATGGTCTGGCGAGATCGGAATCTTCGATCAGGTTCGCTATATCGAGACACCTCGTGCCGAAGCCCTATCAGGTTCTGGTACATCAAAGGTATACGGAACAGTTCTTCTTGGAAAGCAGGCTCTTCTTGAGGCTGTCTCATACGAGCCAAAGACTGTTATCGGTCCAGTTACAGATAAGTTGATGCGTTTCCGCCCAGCGGGCTGGAAGGGTCTTCTTGGATGGAACGTCTTCCGTACAGAAGCACGTTACGTTATCAAGACCAAGTCATCTATCGCGTCTTAATTTGACGGAGAGGGGCAGGCAACTGCCCCTCTTTACTTAAGGAAACCATGAGCGAAGAATTAGATCTAATTACACCGCTTCAGGCTTACGCCTACGAAGCGCATGAAATGTATAAAGCATTCATGGAAGCTGGATTTAGTGATGCCGAAGCATGGGATTTATTAACCAGACAACTTCCAGAGTGGGAGTTTCCAGCACCTATGTCAGATAACGACATGGATGATTACGAAGAAGAGGAAGAAGAAGAAGATGCCTAACGTTGGAAAAAAAGAATTCGCATACACTGCTAAGGGTATGGCAATGGCAAAGATGGAAGCAATGAAGACTGGAAAGAAGATGGCTGTTAAGAAGCCTGCTGTTAAGAAGGCAGTTATTAAAAAGGCAAAGAAGAAGTAATGCCAAAGAAGAAACCAGTTTGGGATAAACCAAACCCAAAGAAAGTTTCAAAGCCATTAACTCCTGCTAAGAAAGCAGCAGCCAAGGCAGCAGCTAAAGCTGGAGGACGAAAGTATCCAAACTTGGTAGACAACATGAGAGCAGCAAAGAAGAAGTAAATGGATCCAAGACTAAAACGAGCAGGTGTATCTGGCTTTAACAAGCCGAAGGCTACGCCTTCACATCCCAAGAAGTCACATGTTGTTGTAGCCAAATCTGGCACACAAGTAAAGACTATTCGTTTTGGTCAGCAAGGTGTCTCTGGTTCCCCAAAAAAATCCAGTGAGACAAAGAAGTATCGTCAACGACGCCAATCATTTAAGGCTCGACATGCAAAGAATATATCTAAAGGTGTTATGTCAGCAGCCTATTGGGCAGACAAGGTGAAGTGGTAATGGCAAAGATATTTCGAGGACCAACATACAAATACAGACCTGGTCGTGAGTATGACCTATGGTTTGTTTCTTATCCTATTGGTAAGAGTGTTATTAAAATAAATGGCGTTTGGAAAACAATGGTTGTCCCACAAGATTCAGATCTAGCAACATATGACCGCGTCCTACGCGGAGGTTATGACAATGTCATAACAGATGCAGAAGCATCAGAACTAACAGCAGCGGGATATGGAGATTACGTTTTCAATGTCTAATTGTAGATCAGGTTGTAAAACCCAAGACCATGCAAACTGGGGTGAGTGTGCCAAGGCAGCTAACTTCAGCATCACGGATCCACTATCTAACGCAGCAAACAAGCTTGCCAATAAAGAACTCGACGCATATAGAAATGCAAGGAAAGATGGCATCCAGCCAGCATCAACCAAGATGAAGGACATCCAGAAGGCTGTCCGTATGTCTGATCAAGCAGGAAAGGCGTTACAAGCATAATGGCTACGTTAACTCAATTAACTGAACAGACGATTGGCGAGATTGGTTCTTATGTTAAGAACCAAGAATCCGTAACAATTATTACTAACCCAATAGATAACAACGATTTAACTATTACAGTAGATGATGCAACCGCTGCAAGCAAAGGCATTATTGAAATCAATGAAGAGTTAATGTATGTTAAAAAATCTGTTGCTGCAAGCGGAACATTACAAATCCTTGGAACGGCAGCCGTTGCTTCTGGACGAGGATGGCGTGGAACAACTGCTACTAGCCATACTGCTGGATCAATAGTTCGTAACAATCCAATCTTCCCAAGATCTCAAGTCAAGCGAGCAATCCTTGAAACAATTAAAGGCATGAACTTTCCTGTCATTGCCAACGAAACATTTACATTTAACGGAAGTGATTACTCCTACGTTATGCCAGACTCATTGGTAGATGTAACTGGAGTATCGTGGGAACTACCCGACTCTACTGGGGTCTGGGCTTTAATCAAACGCTGGAGATTAGATACTAATTACTTAGACAGCGGAACTACTAAACAAGCTTTAATTCTGAATGAAGCACCAATGTCTGGTGCTGACGTTCGGGTTCAATATACAAAGTATCCATCAACAATCACAGACAACCAAGAACTAACAGTAAGCGGATTGCCATCTTCTTGTGAAGATGTCGTTCGTCTTGGTGCAATGTATCGCTTACTATCTACTGTTGACCCAGGAAAAGTTACAGCTACTTCAGTATCTGCTGACGTCATGGATCAACCAGTCTCTGCTGGTGCTTCAACATCTGCAGCTAAGTATATCTTCCAGCTTTATTCAGTAAGGCTTTCAGAAGAAGTAGCAAAACAACAAGCCAACTTCCTTAACACGATACAGTATTCGAGGTAATAATGCCATCACCATCACGTTACTATAGTTCTACCGCAGCAAAGACAACACTAATCAATTCTATTTCTGCCATTTCCACAAGTTTGGAATTGTCGGCAGCATCAAACCTACCAGCGCAATATCCCTTCACGCTTATTCTTGAAAAGGATACAGCCAATGAAGAGATCGTTGAGGTCACGGGTCTTGTAGGAACCGCCTACCAGATCACACGTAGCATAGATTTCTCTGGTGCTAAGTCACACGCAGTTGGTGCTCTTGTAGAGCACGGCGTATCGGCTAGAGATTTTACAGAATCTCGAGCACATGAAGTTGCATCTAATGCACACAATGTAACTGGCGAAATTGTTGGCACAGGTGGAGCACAGACACTTACCAACAAAACAATTACATCACCGATCATTGACGGAACTCCAGTTATTACTGGGTTGTCAAGCGTTGGTATGTCATCATCATCTGCCACACCGAAGAGTTACATTGATTCAATCTTTGGATCTGCAACAGCAGCAAGCACATCAGCAGCATCAGCTGCTACCTCAGCATCAAGTGCATTAACGTCTCAGTCATCTGCAGCAACTTCAGCCTCTTCAGCGTTGACTTCGCAGAACTCTGCTGCAACATCAGCATCATCTGCACTTACATCTCAATCGTCTGCAGTAACTAGCGCAAGCTCAGCACTTACATCACAGACCTCAGCAGCAACCTCTGCAACTAGTGCAGCAACATCTGCCACATCTGCTGCTAATAGTGCAACCGCTGCTGCTTCATCAGCAACAACGGCTGCTGCATCTGTTGCAACAATCTCTACTTCAGCAGCACTTGCTGCAACAAGTGCTACCAGTTCGGCTGCATCTGCAACACTGGCTTCCCAGTGGGCTACTAAAACAGATGGTCCAGTTGATGGTGGCGAATACTCAGCTAAATATTACGCACAGCAATCAAACCCTGCTGGCAATATTGGTGCTAATGCTTTTACGGCTAAGGGTGTAACCCTTGTCGGAACAGGTTCTGGAACCTTTACTCAATTAACCGCTGCTTCAACCAATGGATACATTCTTACGGTTGACAGCGCAACTACTAGTGGGCTTGCTTGGACGTTACCTAATCCTGGCGATATTACAGGAGTTGCCGTTGGTACTGGTTTGTTAGGTGGCGGTACATCAGGAAGCGTAACCGTATCTCTTAATACATCCAGTATATATGTGCTGCCAAGCCAGGCAACTCATACTGACAAATATCTACAAACTGATGGAACTAACGCCTCATGGGTTGCGATTCCATCAACAGCAGGATTGCAAGATCGAGTTACATTACTCGAACTTGGAATCCAAATCCTCGACTAGCAGAAAGAAGAAAATGAATGCCAGATTACTCAAGTCTCAATTCCCAAATTGATGGTTTCAAATCAGAGTTAACAACTTATTATACATCGGGGCAACTTACAGGTATTGATTTACTTTATGTTGCTAAGTCATTAACCGAGATAGGTAACATGCTCGGTGTTAACGATATTGTTGATGCTACTGCTGACTCAGTTGCAACAATCAATGCAGAAGAAACAAGTGCAATAAATGCAATTAATGCAGAAGAAGCTGCATCTATTGCACAGGTCGCATCAATAGCAGACAACCTCAATACAATTGATGTTGTCTTACTTATGGATGCCTACTAAAATGAAAAACACAAAGGAGAATAAATAATGGCAATTAATACGCCAAGAAATCTAGCGCGTACAGCAGCAGCTACGTCAAGCGTGACGCTCTATACTGTACCTGCTGCAACAACTGCAGTGCTTACAAGCATATGGGTAACCAACACTACGGCAAGCACTCAGACATTTACAATTGCCGTTAATGGGGTTGCTTTTCTAGCAGCATCACCACTCGCTGGTAACTCATCAGTTGCAATTGATGTTAAGCAAGTAGTGGCAGCAACTCAAACTATCACTGGGTTTGCCTCTAATACTGGAGTGATATTTCACTTATCAGGAATGGAAATCGTATAATGCCATTGCAAGTTTATCCAGTAGCTAAAGAATCACCACAAACGTATCAGCAAGTATTTTCTACTTCAGGAACTTTTACAGTTCCACTTGGTGTTAAAACAGTAGAGGTAACAGCTATCTCTGGCAATCAGACTCAATGTGGTGCAGCTGTCGTAAAGGGAATCCTTGATGTAACATCTACACCTACCTTGAATATTGCAATTGGTGCAGCTGGTGGAACAACCACTATTAATACCAGTGATGTTATAGCAATTGCACCATCTGGTGGTTTTCAAATCAGTGGTAACTCAACTGTAGATTTTCACCGTTACGGTGGAGGTGGGTTAACAAAGTCTGTTTCAAAAAACCTTACACCTGTTGCTCCATATAGAACTCGCTACGTCCAGCAATCTAGAACAGGCAACCAAGTCATGGTTGATTTTGGTGATGCAAGCCCAGGTAACCATAGAATTGGAAACTTGAACGCAGCAACCCCAACCGTTGCCCCAGGAAGTTTATATGACTTTGCTACACCTCAATATCAAAATGGTATTTTAATGGGTATGACCAATCCTCTTGGTGTTGGTACAGGATCTGGAACAACAGCAAACGATTTGGGAATTATTGGATACGGAAGAATCTCTACAACAACCAATGCTACTGCTTATTCACCTGGTGCTAGAAGTAGCACTAGAGGATATATTAGATTCCTTTCTGATTCAACTGGTGGTAACAATGAATTCCTATGTAATGGTATAGCTGCAAGTGGAACGTTTGTGGTTGGTGTCATTAATGACAACACAAACACTTATTACACTGCTACACAGTCAGCAGCTTTGCAAACTCCAGGAAACTGGACAGCAAGAACCCTGCCTGCAACTATCAATGCTGCGGGTGTAGCGTTTGGTAACGGAGCATTTGTTATCGCTCCTCAAAGCGGACAGTCAATATTTACATCAGCTGATGGAACAACCTGGAACACAATGGGCTTTACTGCTACACCACGTAGCGTTAGCAACGTTCAATTTGCACAAGGATTGTTCTTCTTGCTTTGTGGAGGTTTCTATTACACATCAGCAAATGGTTCTACATGGACAGAAAGAACTTCACCTGTAACTAACATGTCAGACATCTTATGGAACCCTTTTGATAGCAAGTATTACGCATGGGGTTCTAACGGAATGTCTTCATCTACAGATGGAATAACATGGACAACTGAATTTACTGGAGTATCCCTTGGTAGATCTGCATGCGCTGCTTCCATTTATGGAATCCTAGTTTCCCGAGGTGAGGCTCTATGGCTATGGGGCAACTATGTTGCCACTTCTGCTGTTGCTAGCCAATCAGATATTTATGGAATAACTAACGTAAGTAATATGTTTGGTGGTGCTGGTAGCCCAGCTAAATATGTGACGAACATGAACGGGCAGAACTATTTCATGCCAGGTAATGGAATAGATGGCTATGGAGAAGGCGACTCTCGCGGAAGGTTTGGCGGAAACGGTAATTCAGGAGGAGTCATATTAAAATGGACCATCTAAGATATGTCATTTTTGATGAATCAGAAACAATAGTATCTAACATTATTGTTGCTGAAAGTGTTGAGCAGGCTGAAGAAATAACAGGCTGTAAAGCATTAGCAGTATACGGCAATGAAAAAATTTCTATAGGTGACACGTATAATGGTGCTAGATTTTTCAATCAAGCAAGAGAAGAATATGAAGCACAAGAAGCTGAAGCTAAAGAAGCTATAGCACTAGAAGAATCAAACACTGAAGAAGAATAAACCTTAACTTAAGTTAAGGCATTCATTTATCAAACCACCTGAGCATGTGGCTAAACTGCTCATCTACTATTTTCAGAGGAGAAACAAATGAACGCAAAGTTTCAAGCAGCAGTACTATCTTGGTTCCGTGCAGCAGTATCCGCTGCTGTCGCTTTATACCTTGTTGGTGAGACAGATCTTAAGACACTAGGAATGGCAGCCCTAACAGGGTTCCTTGGTCCAGTCCTTAAGTGGCTAGATTCATCGGCTCCAGAGTATGGTCGCGGAGCAGAATAACAAATGACACCTAACGAATGGGCTGGCATTGCCGTAGCCGTTTTTACTTTAACTGCTGGCTTTGCCAGCTTAGTTCGTTGGATGGTAAAGCATTACCTTGTAGAGCTTAAACCAAATTCTGGGTCGAGTCTTCGTGACTCCGTCGATAGATTGGAACGCCAAGTTGAGGAAATTTACAGCATCCTTATTAATCGTAGCAAGCCTTAGTTTATTAACTGGCTGTGGCTATCAAGGCTGGGTTAGATACCCTTGCCAAGAGTTTGAGAATTGGGAAAAGCCTGAGTGTAATCCACCAGAATGTATTCCAACTGGCACATGCACAAAAGATATTCTTCCAGGAGTTATAGATGAAACAAAGAATTAGGTTAGCACCAGAAGAACTTCACGCAAGACTGATAGTAACTATTGGAATCATCCTTGCAATTGTATTTGCAGGATCTGTCTTTGCTTTGCTATACGCCTTACTATTTATTACACAGCCATTGGGTGAACAAGCCCCAAACGATGCTGCATTTATTGATCTAGTCAGCACCTTATGTGTATTCCTTACTGGTTCCCTTGCTGGGGTTCTTGCAGGAAACGGATTAAAGTCTAAACCAAAAGAGAAAAAAGATGGAGAATAATGAAACCTGTAGTCAAGAGAGCCACACCTGCTGCTCTTGCTGTGCTTCGCCAAGCGACGGCATTGCAACCAAAGAGAAAGAAAGCCAGCGATGGTCTTCTACCATCTGCTGCTCACATAACTCAGAGCCCCAATTCGGATCACAATACTGGGCTAGCAGCAGACCTTACCCATGACCCAAAGAATGGTATTGATTGTGCAGAGATATTTGAAAAACTTAAAGAAGACAAGCGTGTGTCTTACCTTATTTTCAAAGGTCAGATTTGGTCTAAAGAAAAATCCAAGCTGGGAAACAGACGGTACACTGGGAGTAATCCTCACAATAAGCATCTACATATTTCTATTAATGCCACTGATGCTACCGATACTTCTCCATGGTTTTGGTGGATGAATCAACCTAAGTTAATTAATCAAGTCAAGGCAGCTGTTGCTGCCGTGCCAACAAAGAAAGCCTACCCAGCAGAAGATACATCTAAATGCTGTCAGCACTGTCCATCTAAGAAGTAGGGGTAAATCGTGGCAACGACCAACAAATATCTTAAAGGCGATTTGCCTATTGTTATTAGCACAAGTATTCCTACAGCATTGGTTAGATACCAACGCGAGGACTTTGCTGCTTCTTATGCAATAGGTAATACACCATGGCTGTCGGCTGCCTCTGATAACAACCGCATCAGTCGTATCACTACGACATACCAGAAGGAACGTATTGACCAGAGCTCAACTACTGGTGAGCAGTCACTAACTAACTGGTGGTTACGTTCTGCTACATCCTGGCATTTAGGTGCAGGTGAAAGATACTACGATGCAGACACTAGTGATCTATCTAGATTCTATGAGTCTAACAACATTAACCCTTGGGATATAGGTGAGATTAAACTATTACCAGCCACAACAAACGCATCTACTTCAGCTGTAACGCAACCAACCACCGTGTCTAATGGCACATTTTATTTAGAGGGTTCTACACTTAAGTTTTATAATCAATCGACTAGCACATCTACATCTTTTACATTGCCGTCAAGTGCGGTTGCTCAAAAAATTACAACCGATGGGTCTGATGCAATTGTTGGAGCCAACCTTGGTATATACAGAGTAACACCTAGCGGAACAATAACTAAGTTATGGAATCAGTCTGCACATAATCCATCAGGATGGACTATCCAAGCAATTAACTATGTGAAGGAAAGAATATTAGTTGGCGTTAGATGTGTAGACCACATGGGATTATATGAACTAAGTCCAACTCCAGTTAACCCACCTGCTACACCAGGTGGTGCTGAAGAAATTTATGAAACACCTAACATGAATCTAACCTGGATATCTATATCAGAGCTTCCAGGTTCGGTTGTTGTTGGGTTTACTATTGGGGCAATCTCAAAAGTATTTTCGCTTGCAGTTAATCCTTCATCTCCATTAGCTGCGTTGACAGACCCAGCTGTAATTGCAGAACTTCCTAGAGGTGAAACTCTAAACCAAATAAGAACATACCTTAATGAGTATGTTGTCCTTGCTACAACAAAAGGATTACGTGTTGGAATAGTCGGGTCAGATAATCAATCATTTACCTACGGTCCGCTGACTATTGAAGGTGAAGTTAAAGACATAGCATTTGACGAATCATATGTATACGCAACAAGGTCTGTTCAATATTCTGGAACAAAAGGATTATGGAGAATGAACCTAGGAGCTGTTGTAGACAATGGTTATGCATATGCATCTGACCTATCAACAGATGCTGGCAATGTAAATGGCGTAGCTTTTATTGGAACAAGTGGTCGTAAATTTATTACATCATCATCTGGTATATGGGTAGAGCATGCAACTAACCTAGCATCTTCTGGTTATATAAAGTCTGGATGGATTAGATGGGGAACAACAGAAAGAAAACAACCAGTTAATCTAAGCGTGTCAACAATGCCAAACACTGGTGGTCTTATCAGTATGGATCTTGTAGATCAAACATCTCAATCCTTTAGCATCGGTTCCATTCCTACTGGTATGTCAGTAGAGGTTGGCTTGTCTGGATCTATTCAACCAGCAGATCATTTTGAAATCAGCTTTAGTTTTACAAGGGATTCAACTGATGCATCTAAAGGACCAACGCTTGAGTCTTGGCAGATCCGTGCATTACCTGCACCACTAAGATCAAGAACATTAACTATTCCATTGCTTTGCTATGAAGAGGAAAGAGATCCAAATGGTGTCACAAGAGTTACAAGCCCATGGGAGAGAATCGGTTATCTCGAACGTATTGAGCAGAATGGCGGAGCAGTTCTCTACCAAGACTTTTCAAGTGGAGAAGAAAGAGTCTGTGTTATCCGCGCTATTCAGTTCGAGCAAGCTGCACCTCCCACTTTTGCGGGCGGGTTCGGTGGAATCGTCACAGTGCAATTGCAAACAATTGACACTGAACAAGCAATTCAATGATTGAAAAATATATTGCATTAGTACAACCAGAAGAAAGATCGCCATTGGTTACACGTGTACGTGTAGCTCTTAATGTTGCTGGTGATGATCGGCTAGATGCTCCCCTACAGGAATTACTTAAAGGGTTGCAGCATCGCTATGACATCCCAGCAGTCGGGTGCATCAATATAGCCACGCTGGATGCGCTCGCAGTTGCTCCACCAGAATGGTAGGGCTAGAAGAGGAGGGGGACTTAATCGTCCCCCTCTTTTTTTATTTATATAATCTTTCTTAACCAGAGCTGAGAGTTGTCTTCTATCTTCTCTACTCTTCCAATAAGTAAATGACACAGTGCATCAATGGCATACCCTGGGTCATAGAAGTCTCCCTTACTCATGCTCCATGTGTAATCATCGAAGGCAAGGATGCCTCCCACCTTGAGCTTGTCATATGCATTTGATCCATCACGCAATACAGCAAACGCAGTGTGGTCACCATCTACATAGATGAAGTCAAAGACATGCTCGTTACTTATCCCAGCAAAATATTTATCACTAGTCATCTGCATTACTACCACTTGCTGATCAAGGATAGCCTTTGCATTTTTGTTTGAGTATGTTTTGAATACGTCTTGCCAGTCCATGTTGTGATGGACTGCCTCATCAGAACCTTCCCATGTATCTACATCTACAAGGAATGAATCTGGTTGCTTAAGAATATTATCGACCATCCACTTGGTGGCATCCCCTGTATACGCACCTACTTGAAGACACTTGATCTCTTTGTCTGCCAGAGGCAGAAGGTTTCTTTCAAAGTTTGCCTTTGCATCTGTTGATTCAAACCAATTCGGATATGTCATAACTTCCTATTCTCTTTCATCGGCTCGCCCTGTGGCGAGCCTTTCCCGCCCACCACCCCTCTACTCTATACCAATACTGGTAAAAAAGAAAGGCGTGTCGTTACCAAGTAATCTTGGTTACGACTGATATCCTACTGGAATGAATGAACTTCCTCCGCACAGATCGTTTAGCCAGCTATCAACCTGGCAGTCCTGTCCTCAGAAATATTACCTGAGTAAGATAGCCATGGTTCCAGAGAAACCAGCAGTATACCTTGCTGCTGGGTCTGCAGTACATTCAATGATTGAGTGGTTAAACCATGAGCTCTACAGACAACAACGATCCAACACAACTAATTGATCAGCGGGGTGTACCCAGCAATGAGTGCATCAACTGCGGATCAAACGTTCAAGTCATAAGAGCAATCTTCTCTGACTACGAATTAGTTATGTGGTTCTTAGATTCATTCTGCGCCCAATGCGGGTCACCAATGACAGCCCCAACCCCAGTAGACCACCCAGATTGGAACCCTGATGACTATCAATTTGACTTCTAAATGGCTAGAGGTATTTAATGATGCCGTAGCAGAAGTAGAATCACGATCTAACATTCCCTCTTCGGAGTGGAAGACAGCTGGTCGTAAAACTGCAGCACGTCCTGATGGGGAAGATCTGCCATTCTGGCAGAATGATGGACTCAAGCAGGTGGAGGCATACCAGAAATGGTATGAGTCATCTGGTTGGCAGATTGCTACCATGCCCGATGGGCGTCCTGGAATCGAATGGAGTGCAGATGTTCACTTCGGGGGAACACCAGTACGAATGATTGTTGATGCGATATATCAGGTGGGGGAAGACTTGGTTATCGTTGACTACAAGACAGGTTCTAGGACACCCTTCGGAGCTGTTCAAGCAGGGCTCTACGCCTCTGGCATAGAGCGAGCCTATGGCATACGCCCTAAGTGGGGTGCGTTCTTCATGACACGCAAAGGCGAACTCGATGAGTTACTTGACTTATCTCCACTAAGCATGGATTATTTTGATTATGTATTCGGAGCGATGAACCACTCGACAATGAACGGTTGGTTCCCACCTTCCGTCGGAGACTCTTGTCGTATGTGCTCTTTCACTGCCCAATGCCCAGCATTCGGTAGCAAAGATTTCCCACTACAAATCCAGGGAAAGAGAAAAGGAGATGGACTAGATGACTGAATCTATGTTCTCATACACAGGCAAGTTAAACTCAACTGATCTATTTACCGTTCGCGGTAATAGTGTTAGCGAGTTTGCTGCAAATCTAACAGCAGCGGTAGAAGCTATTGCTTCTGCTACTGCGCTACAGCAATCACTTAACAACCGTTCAGGCGGTGCGTCAGGTGGTGCATTCGCTGCTTCAGCAGCAGCAGTGCAGGTGCTACAAGATGCTGGTCTCAACCCAACTCCAGTTGCAGCAGGTTCGCCTCAAGCAATTGAAGTAATCATGGATCGCTACGGTAATGAATGGACATATGGACATCCAGATGCACCAGCACTACCAGATGGTCGCGGTAAGTATGCAAAGAAGAAGGGTACTTCCAAGGCTGGCAAGGCTTACATTGGTTGGTTCGATCCAGCTAAGGGACCAAAGCCTTTCACTCCAGGTGTAGTAGAAGCAGAAACAATCTGGGCTAAGTAAAGATGCGATCACTGTTGCAAGTAGTGGGAGTTGAATCTCCTGTTGGTCATATGCTTCCAGAGATATTGCCACAACTTACTCAATCACAAGTGGTGTTTCGTCAAGCGCAATTGCATTTGATAGCAGCACAACCTGGTGGTGGTAAGACACTACTTGCACTGTGGTATGCAATTCAATCTAAGGTTCCTTCACTCTATTTCTCAGCCGACTCTGACTCCCGAACAATAGCCACTCGTGCAGGGGCAATCCTTATGGAGAAAGAAGTAGCACAAGTTGAGAAGATGATGGACTCTGATGCGTCAGTTCTTTTAGAGGATGCACTGGCTGATGGTGCAGGGCATGTTCGATTCAACTTCGATCCGTCACCTTCGTTAGAAGATATCGAAGAAGAAATAGAAGCTTGGATAGAACTGCACGGCTCTGCACCACAAGCAATTTTTGTAGACAACTTAATGAATGTCGCTTCAACAAGCGACAATGAATGGACTGCATTGCGTGATGCAATGTCAGCGTTCCACTACATGGCTCGTGAATATGAGTCAGCCTTTATTGTTCTTCATCACGTATCCGAGAACGAGAAGATGTCAAAGCCTAACTATCCAGCTCCACGTAAAGCGTTGATGGGTAAGGTCGCAGCACTACCAGAGTTGGTTCTTAGTGTTGCATTAGATGGACAAGCAAACGCTTACCGCGTTGCCGTAGTAAAGAATCGACATGGTAAAGCCGACCCAACAGCAGAGATTTACATCTCGCTGTCAGCGGAGGCAAGCCACATGAGTTTGTATAACTCACCTGCCGAACTGCAACGAGCAAGGACAATGAGACAATGGCAGTAGATGTTGAGTTAACCCTAGATGAGATCTTGGATGCGCTTCGTTTCATCCACCTAGTGAGAGAAAATAAAAAACAATATGAAGTTGTTGATAAGAAGTTTGACAAAAACAATTCATCGTATTCGGTTAATCTTATGGGTCAGCTGGGTGAGATGGCGTGTGGCAAGGGACTTGGGCTACAGGTGGACAGAACGATTTCGCCGAGTGGTGATAATGGACACGACCTATCTACACCACTGGGAAAAAATATACAGGTCAAGACATCAACGTTAGATAAACTAATCTTTAATGCACCAGAGTTATTTGTATCTGACTATGCAGTGTTGGTTCAGTTCTTTGGTGATAAACAATTGCCACATGTAGATAGTAGGTTCAGCATACTTGGTTGGACGACACGAGAATTATTTCTTGCAAATCATTACAAGCATGACTATGGTTACGGCACTCGATTAGTCATGGACGCTAATCAACTACAACCGATAGAGGTGCTGATCAATGAAGTATCCAGACTTTAGCGAAGCTTTATGTAAAGAGATTGGCACTGAATTTTTTTATCCAGAAGATGATATGAGTATCGTTCCAATAGCAAAAAAGATTTGTAGTAATTGTCCAATAGTTAAAGAATGTTTGGAGTGGGGTATGCATCACGAGGCTTTCGGTATCTGGGGTGGCACAGTTCCTCGCGTTAGAATGCAGATGCGTAGGAAACTTGGAATTAAATTAGAATCTATTCTTAGTTCGGACTACGTATGACAACACCAAGCAAACGCAAAGGCTCACAGTATGAGCGAGACGTAGTTAAATGGCTAGTCTCTTATGGTTTTCCATGCGCTGAACGTGCGTATGGTGCAGGTCGTCACGATGATGTCGGAGACATTGACGGTATCGATGGCGTAGTAATAGAATGTAAGAACGAAAAGAAGATCACTCTCAGTGGCTATCTGCAGGAGCTCTCAGATGAGATGACTCATGCTGATGCTGAGACTGGCGTGGTGCTAATAAAAAAGCGTGGCACTACAAATGTCTCAGAGTCATACGCGGTAATGCCCGCATGGCTCTGGGCTGATCTGCTAA
>Ga0247723_1000517_pt1 | contig 26418 bp, 35 predicted proteins | sample MSEWelMarce5H_FC_FD_189079 | JGI IMG/M metagenome (GOLD analysis project Ga0247723, IMG submission 189079) | Subsurface sediment microbial communities from gas well in West Virginia, United States - MSEEL Well Study Marcellus 5H_FC | ecosystem: Environmental > Terrestrial > Deep subsurface >... | reverse complement strand
AACGAGACCCACAAGGCTATGCTTCTGCGCTGACATACGCCAGACGATACAGCTTGATGGCGGCTTGCGGTATTGCCCCTGAAGATGATGATAACAACAAAGCCTCACGCCCTGAAAAGACTGTGGTTGATTCCAATTTAATGGCTGACCATTTGTTAGCAATCCAAGACGCAACTGACGAAGCATCTCTTAAAGTGGCTTATCAGAACGCCTACAAAGCCTGCGGCACAGACGCTAACTGGCAAAAAAAGATTATTGCGGTCAAAGATGAAAAGAAAGCGAGTTTGAAATGAAAGTGCATAACAGAACAACTCACGGAATGAGACACACATCAACATATTCCAGTTGGACTTCTGCAAAAGATAGAGCCACAAATCCAAACAGCAAAGACTTTCATAGATATGGCGCTGTTGGATTAGGAATGGCAGAACGATGGTTTAAATTTGAAAATTTTTTTGAGGATATGGGAGAAAAACCAGAAGGCACTAGCATTGACAGGATTGACCCCAACAAAGGTTATGAGCCTGGTAATTGCCGATGGGCTACACCATATCAACAATCAAGAAACAGAAAAGATTTGAAGATTGTCAAAACAGTAGACGGTGAAATTCCATTGGTTGACTATGCAAAAAAACTTGGCATAACCAAAGGCGCGGCACATTTGAGATTCAAACGTAAAAAATTGGAAGGTGTAATTTATGACTGATACAACAATTGTCCAAGGCTCAGATGCTTGGTTTCAAAGCAGAATGGGCAAAGTGACTGCCAGTCGTGTTGCTGACGTTATTGCCAAGACAAAGACAGGTTACAGCACCAGCCGTGACAACTACATGGCGCAGTTGGTTTGTGAGCGTATGACAAACACAGTAGCCGAATCGTTTAGCAATGCTGCTATGGTTCACGGCACTGAAACCGAACCATTGGCTAGGGCAGCGTATGAAGCCCATGCTGACGTTTTAGTGGATGAAGTTGCCATGATTACCCACCCAACGATTGAAGCCGCTGGCGCTTCTCCTGACGGGCTTGTGGGCGATGTTGGGCAGCTTGAGATTAAGTGTCCTAACACGGCAACGCATATTGACACGTTGTTGAGCCAAACAGTGCCAGGCAAGTACAACACCCAGATGCAATGGCAGCTTGCGTGTACTGGTCGCCAATGGTGTGACTTTGTGTCTTTTGACCCACGGTTGCCCACAGAACTTCAATTGTTTGTAAAGCGCGTTCCCCGTGATGCTGCTTACATTCAAATGCTTGAAGAAGAAGTCAAAAAGTTCTTGGTTGAACTGGATGGCAAAATTACGAAACTTAACGAACTGAAAGAAAAACATGGCAACAATTTATGAAGTGACTGTCCGCGCTGGCACATACCAAAAAGACGGTCAAGAAAAGGTGCGTTATCAGCGCATTGGTAGCGTCATTGAAACCAAGAAAGGTCCGATGCTTAAACTTGACCAAGTGCCTTTGGTTGAAGGCGGTTGGGAAGGTTGGGCATACCTTTTCACACCCAAAGAAGATGGCTACAAAGCGCCAGCCAAGTCCACATCATTTGATGATGTAGAGTTTTGATTTCGGTGGGAAAGCGGATGCTGTTGGATAACGCCCAACCAAGTGATTAAGTTCATGCGGCGAAGCCCCAACAGACGTAGCCAGTACCACCACCACAACCTTTAGGAACCAATATGTTTAAATTTATACGAGCAAGAGCAACAGACGCAATCACCAGCTTCAAGGCGGCTGATTCAATCAAAGACGTAGCCAAAATGCACCAAGAAGTCATTGTGGCTGCATTGCAACGTTTTGGCCCAATGGGCAAAGATGGCATTGCCATGCACACAGGTCTTCAAAGCAATCAAGTAGCAAGACGTATGAACGAGCTTCAGAAACTTGATTTGATTGAACTAACAGGTAAAACAGTTGAATCACTTAGCGGAAGGCAAGAGCGTGAATGGCGGTTTAAACCTTTTCAACAGGATTTGCTATGACAGATAAAGAACAGCTAGAACTGGCTGCAAAGGCGGCTGGAATTGAGGGTGGCCTTGTTGGTGACGTATTTGCTTTGGATTGGGCAGATGAACAAGACTATTGGAACCCACTAACAGACGATGGTGATGCGTTGCGTTTGGCTGTAAAGTTGAACTTGATTGTTGGTGCTTATGGTTCATATGTAAGCGTTTGCAGAACTTTTGCTCCAAAAGTAGATTATCAAGATGAAATAACTGTGTGGCATAGCGAAGTAAACAATGACACATACGCAGCAACCCGCCGAGCAATCGTAAGAGCAGCAGCAGAAATTGGAAAAACGCTGTGATTACGTTTTTGATTTTTGCACTTTTAATTGATTGGATGATTGATGATTGTTAATGCGTTTCACAAAGATTACGTTTCAACGTATATGCCTGAGTTTTTAAGCACAATCCGCAAAGAAGCGGATGCCAAGGCAAACGGAATGAAGTTTGGCAGCAAAGCAAGAGCCACCCGCGAGAGCGATGGCAGAACCAAAACAAGCGCCTTGAGCGACTTTCCAAAGACCAAACGCGTGTCAATTGAACGCACTGACTTTTTTGTTTATTCAAAGGCAGGGATGCCAAAAGTGGTAAAGAAATGACGCATTACAGCGAAGCAGGCAAAGGTGGCAATATGCGACCTACGGACCACAAGAAGTGGTCAAGTGGTTATGACAACATTCAATGGACAAAAGAAGAAGATGAAGAATTCAACCGTATTCAAGACCGTACTAGCACCGAACGCACCGTGGCCCAAGTGGGAGACACAGGAAAAGAAGCCTAGTCGTGTTGTGGGTCTAAAAAAGATTCGTATAGACTTTGATAAAACAAGTCTGGACTACTTTTTAGAAACACATGAAGAACTTAATCAATCAAAGATTGCCACAAAATCTCGAATCCGTGACAAGTTATCGGGGCGATTCAAGAGTAATTGAAGGCTGGATGGGTAGGCAACAGCGCCTTGCAACTGTCAGAGAACAAAAGCTCTGGCATTGCAAGGTGTGTGACGAATACTTCCAAACCCTAGGCGAAGCAAAGGAGCATCGACATGGATAACATTACCGTTCTTTCAGCCATCTTGTTGGCAGGCGCAGCACTTTTTGTTGTAGTGTTTGCGCTTGTTGCCGCATTGATAGTTGCGCTTGACAATTAAGCGTGGTATTCGGCTTCTGTCAGGATGCCAGGCTTGTACTTGCCTTCAGGCTTAAAAATGGTTAACTCTTGCTGACGCATTTCAGGCGCAAACGAAATGTGCATCCAGCGACCATATTCGTGAATCATCTGGTCAAACTTGATGCCAGCATTTTTAACCAGTTGGCACAACTCGTAAGGCGTGTGTGTAGACGATGAACAGTCAATAGCCCAACCATCCATGTGGCTAGAAATCTTTGAGCCGCCCACAGCTTCATTCACGGCTGGCAAACGCAACCAAGAATTTACACGCATAGGACCAGACAGTTCACGCACAAGCTCAAGATGTTCAGCAGCAATCTTCATGTTTTGAAGTTGCTTTTCGCTTGGCTGGTTGTCAATGTGCATACGAACAGCGGTTTCGCTGTAAGTGCCTTCTTCAAGGGTAAAGTGTTTGCTAAGGTTCATTTTGTAAACTTGTTGTAAAGGTCAATGCAAGAATTCAATTCAATTATGGCTTGGTCACCGTCTGCTGTGATGGCGATAAGGTCGTCAGAAGTCTTTGGGTCAAGTTCGGCTCGCGCTTCTGTATTTCCTGCGGCAGTGGTGGCAGAGCAACTGGAACGGACTGACAACCTGACAGCGCCAGCAGCAACATCAGAACGAAGTTGGTTAATTTTTTGTTTGGCATTTTCTTTGTCCTTGTGAAGTTCGTCAGCAGCCTTTGCCGCATCAATGGCACGTTGGGCAACAATGCGGTTGATTTCTTCTTGTTGCTCTAAATAGGCAACGTGATGCCCCATGTAGAACACAGAAATCAATGCAAGCGCAATTGCAATAACACTATTCGGGCTTGGCATTTTTTTCTTCTTTGTTAAAAGCAGAAATGCCCAAGATTGCGGCAAACGCAATGTGAATAAAGCCGCCGTTTGTTAACGTAAGAGGAACCCATTGGCGAAACGCATCATTGGCTGCTTGTGTTTCCCAGAACTGAACAATGGTGAACATAACAGGAAACGCTACAAAGTCGGCAATGTTTACCACCATGTAGGTCACGCCCATCAAATAAGTCCATTTTTGTTTATGCGTTTCATCCATCATTTTTCCTTTCTAAGTTCTTCTTTCAATTTCCGTAGTTCACGGGCTTCTTTTCTGATTTCCGTCTTCATCCACAGCGTTTCCACATAGGCCATAAAAGACAGAGCAAACACCACAATCAGCACAACCAACACAATCAGGTGTGCCAAAAAGACGCTCGTTGAATCGCTTGGTTTTTTACTTGCCACAACAACCATCCCAAAAAAATCAAACCAACCAAAGCAACGCCAGCATCAATTGACTTTTCAGCAACTTCACGCATCATCAACTCTTTTTCTTTGCGTAATGAAGCATCTTCCTTTGCTTGCTTTTCACGAGCAATCCGTTGTTCTTCTTCTATCTGCTCACGCATTTCCTCAAACTGCGACCACAACGCACCTAACTCAGGTGGGCTGTGATACACCATCTGTTCACGCAACTCCACTTGCATAGCCAGCAGCTTTTGACGCACCATGATGCGCTTCAAAGCCATTCTCTTTAACGAAGTGCCAGGCGCTTGAACCTTCTTGGCTTCTCGTTCCTGCTCCCAGAAAAGTTCTTCAAGCCTGTCAAACGCATCAAACATTTCACCAAGGTTATCGCCAATTTTGAAAATAACTTGGTCAGGGTCAGTCTTTGCTACCTCTTGAACACGCGCTTTCTCAGCCTCAATTTTTTTAGCTTGCTCCTTAGTAACCGTCTTGCCAGCAAACTGCCCAGAAATTTCATCGTAGATTTGCTTTACATTGCCAGCTACACCCTTTACTTCTTTGTAAAGAGCGCAGCCTTCTTTGACTAACTGGAAAGCCGTTGTTGCCGCGAATAACGCAGTTCCAATTGGCACATCACAGACCGATTAACTTTTTAAAGAACTCAGCACCAACGCCAGGGCCAAGAAGCACGACAGCCATTACCGCATACAACAAGTATTCAATTTTGGTCATGCGCTTATCGCCGTTTTCTAGCGAATCATTAATCTTTTCATATCTAAGCGCACAAATTTCTTCATGCGTAGACAGTCTTGCATCTGTTGCGTCAATGGTTGCCATGTTATGTCTTCTGGATAAAAGCCAATGAATAGTACAAAGGCAAGTTAGTACCAATGTTGCTAGTGACAGAACTTGTGAAGCCGCCTGTGTTACCCACAGCGTAGGTGTTACCAGAGCCAACAACAAAGCTGTCTTTTAAGTTGGGCGTTCCGTTAGTTCCATCGCAAAGAACGTAGCCAGAAGGGATTGAAGCAATAGAGCCTGACCACATGATGATGCCGCCAGCAGGCACAGCAGAAACGCTTGGACTTGTGCCAATGATGCCGTAAAGGTTGTCGTATGTTTGAATCACCACGTTAGATGAATCAGCCAAAACAAACTTATAGGTAGAACCAGCGGTTAGCCAAATCTCTTGTGGTGGACGACCATCAGAACCCAATTGGACAGGGTTAGTGTTGGCAATAGTTCCAGCAGAATTTGTGTAGGTCGTTGCAGGCGTTGTTGAGCCTGCTTGGTAGGTGTAGATATACCCGCCGTTTAGCGGGATTCCTGTGGTGGTAAAGAACTGAAAGCCGTTACCAATGGGGGATAGATTGACTGCCATTTTTATTCCTTGCCTACATTTTTAAGTTTAGTGCCAGCGCCAGCGCCAGGTCGCATTGTTTCTTTAACTTCCCTAGCCATTTGTTGTTCTGCCCTTATTTGTAAGGCTGGCTCAACAAGACTACCAACAATAGGAATTTTTGTTGCTAACTTTGTGCCATATTGTTTTGCAAGTTGTGCGGCAGCAGGTGTTGTGTTTGCATTGCTAACAAAACTACCTTTTGGCTGAGCTTCAATTAGTTGACCTGTTTTTGCCAAATCTTTTATAGATTGCCAATCGTCAGAAAACAAAGGAGCGCCTTTGCCGTTTACATCTAAATTATCAACAAATTCACGAAATTTTGATGTATTGAAATTGCCAGAAGCATCAGTAGATTTACGAATCATGTAATCTAATGTTCCAGCTTTTAACTGTTGCACAGCTTCTGGTTTGTCTGCAATTAAATCCAACGCCTTTTTAAATGGCGCATTTTTGCTTGTAAAAATAGTTTTTGGAATGAAATCTTTACTATCAGCAGCACCATTAACAATGTCAGCATAGACAGCGTTGTATGTGTCTTTGCGTTTGTCAAGCAAGCCAAATTCTTTTGCAGCCAAACTGCGCGCTTTGTCTGCAACAACTTTTACTGCCGCAGTTTCGCCAAGTAAAGGCAACTTTTCCACTTCGCCTCGCAAAATTGTTAAAGCATGAACAGCGTTCCCGTCTTCTGCACGTTGCGCCTTACGGGTTTCACGAGAAATTTGAGTAATTAAATTGTCAAGTTGGTCAAAATTTATTTCTTTACCATTTACAAATTCTTCAACTTTGCTTTTCATTTTTTCTGGTAAAAAATCAATATCTTCTTTTTCGGTCAATGCTTTCATAGCATTTTCACCTAAAGTCTTGCTATCAATCTTAATTTTGCCAGCGCCTAATTTATCTATTTCTTCATACGCTTGTTTGATGCCTGTTTTTGATTCTTTGTTTATGTCTTTGTAATACTCAATTGACCTTTCAGCATTACCAACATAATTAATTTCATTTGTTCCTTCGCCAGCTTTTTTTCTAAGCAAGTCAGCATTTTCAGCTAAAGCTCTGTTTTGCTTTGCATATTCTTCAGCAAGTTGAGGCTTTAAACCTCGTTCATTACGTTCAATTGAAATCAGATTTGGGTCGCCAGTAGCTTGCCCTTTTGTTAACTGAATACCAAATTGGTCTGCTTTTAAATAATTTTCCAAAACATCAGGATTTAATGTCTTTGGGTCAAGATTCTTCAATTCAGCGGCTAATGTAGGAGAAGCACGATTTACCGCTTCAGTTAACAATGCCTCATTAGAAGCAGCAGCAGCGCCGCCAGATTGCATACCGCTAGGCTTAACAGTTTCAATACGCACAGTTGGCAATTCAGCTTTAGCGGCAGCGTAACCTTTTGCAAGAGGTTTGGCAGCAAATGGCAAAGCCATCATTGCAGCGTTAACACCTTGTCCAACGTCAGTAACGTCTGCGCCAGTTGTTTTTGCAATTGGTTCTACAACGTTACTTTGTACGACTTCACCAAACTTTTTCATTGCTTGGGTTGGCAACGCTTGTTCGTATTGTTTTGTTCCTGCTGTACCAGTAAGGCGACCAACAGGCTCTGCAAGTTGCCCTGCTACCTTTTGTGATGCGCCCGTGGCTTCTTCAGGAGACAAACCAAACAAACGACCAGCGCCATATCCAACAGTTCCAGCAACAGCAGAAGGCAATCCAGCAACAACATCCATTGCAGATGCGGCAAAAGCAGGAGCTTGTTTTTTAGCTTCAAACAAGTTTTGCAAAGCAGTCGGAAGCATCCCTTTGGATGTTTGCTCTGTTTGTGTTTGTTTAGATTCTTGAGCAGGAGAACCACCAAGAATTAAAGCGCCTAGCTCGTCAGGCATATCAGGTTGTGGCTGCAATTCAGGATTGCGGCCACTCATTGCACTTTTTTTAGGCGCAATGACATTAGACCTGTCTGCTTCTCGGCTTGCAGGTCGTTCACCAAGAATCAGTTGGCCTAATTCATCCATTAGAGTTCTCCAGTGGCAGTCAATTTCTTGATGTTATTGTACTTTTGAAAGAACTGTTGACGCTGTTCGGGATTGTTTCCAAGCAAACGGTCAATTTCCTCTTTGCGTTTGGCAGGGTCTTTGATGTTTTCAAACAAACTCATAGCCTCAAACACTTTTGAATCAGCGTTTGAAGACCATTGCTGCTTAAACGTATTGAGGTTGCTATCGCCGTATTTTTGTGCAAACTTAGCTGCACCAGTCGCTTGCATGTCCAAATTGGTTAAGTCTGCATAGGTACGGCGAGCAATCTTTTTAAGCACTTCAGGCGGATAAGTTTCGTCACCGTTAGCCATGCGAATCAATTGTTTTCCAGCATCGGTTTCCATTGAACCGCCCATAGCCGCCATGTTGGAAATCTGAACGTTAGCCAAATCTTTGCTAAGTTGTTTGTATTTTTCATCGCCCAATGCGCCTTTGATGGAACGTGTAGCCGCCCCCAACACACCAGTGGAAAAGAAATCTTCTTTAGCAATATTGCCAGCAGCTTCAATTACCTCATCCAAGTTACGGCGTGATTTTGACAAGTCTGTTTGACGGGTAGTCAAATCATTACGGTACTTAGCGCCACGCTCTGCATCTTGTGCTTCGTTTGGAGCCATTGGGCGAATGTCACCAGCTCGGCGAACAGGGTAAGACAAACTCATTTGAGTTGGCGTTACACCTGTTCTCGCATTTTCAACGTTAGCAACGCCTGCTGCTGGCGGTTGAACCAATCCAGTATTGCCTTGACCACCAAGATTTAACTCTTTTGCAACGCCTGGACCGCTTTGGAAAGTAGCTGGCGCACCTGCCACAGTAGCAAGTTGAGGAGTTTGCAAGGCTTGTTGACCAGTAGCACCAATACCACTTTGAATAATATTGCCAAGCACTTGTTTAATTGCGCCGTGATTCTTTTCAGCGTAAGAATTTAATTGCCCAAACACATCATCAACAACTTGTTTAGGAATTCCAAAAGAAGATGAACGTTTTTTTGCTTCTTCCAAAGCACTCATTACTTCTTCTTTGTTGCCTTTTTGAATTCGTGTGTCGTTTAAAACACCACCAGCCAAGCCGTAAAGAATGTTGGTTTGCTTTTCACTCAAGCCAAGTTCAGAAGTGCTAGCCTCAGATGTAGCTTTACGCACCGCCAAAGGGTTCATCTGTTTTGCTTGGTCAATCTCCATCTGTGCTTTTTGCAAAGCCAAAGGGTTTAACTGTTGCGCTTGTTGATATGACTGAATTCCTCTGGCGGTGTTAATCATGTCGCCAAGGCTTGTGCCTTGTTGAGCCGCAGGGCCAAGGTTGGTGTTAAATTGATAATCTGCCATTTTTAATCCTTATGCGACACGACCGCTTTGGTTTAGCAACTGAGACAACATATATGTGTTGCCAATGTTTCCAACTGTGTTAGCCATAGCGTTTGCAGAGCCAACTTGTCCAGCCGCTTGAGCCGCTGCGCTACCTACGCCCAACTGAGTTGCCGCGTTTGTTGCGTTTTGTGCCGCTGTGTTGGTGGCTGTTTGACCTGTTTGACCAATGCCAGCAATGCCAGCCAAAGTGTTGTAAATGTTTGAACGTTGGTTCTGATAGTTGGTAAACGCGTTTTGATACGCATTGCCGGCGTAGTCTTGCGTGTACTTGTTCAGACCTTGCAGAGCATTACCACCTAAAGCGCCACCACCCATATTGGCAGCGCGTTGATTAGCCATCTGACCTTGACCAAGCATAAAGTCATAGTTTGGAGCCAAGCCACTTTTTAGGTCGTTAGCATCAAATTGATGTGTTAAATAACCTGTGCCTGTACCTGTGCCAATTGGATTGCCAGAAGCATCATATTGAACGTAATTGCCAGCACCAAGGTTTCCAATTTGATTTAATGCGCCATAACCAGCAGAACGATAAGGCGCTTGCTGTTGGTTAATGGTGTTAAACATTTCGCCCTGCAATGCTGTTGCATCTCTTGCAGCGGCAGATTGAATGTTTGCAGCTTTCTTTGCGGCATCTGCTTGCAACAAACCAGTTACGGCTTGACCGCCAGCCATATAAGGCAACATTCCAGACAAACCTGAACTGGCAGCAGGCGTAACGCTAGAAAGAGCCGCAGGAACAGCGCTATATCCACCACCAAGCGTCATGCTGTTTGGAGAACCGCCAACACCACCAAGGTCAATGCCGCTTAAAGCCTCGCCGCCTGAAACAGCTTCTGTTGCGCCAAGTTGACCAAGTGATGTACCAGTTACAGCGCCAGCAGAAACAGGTGATGTTACAGCCCCAAGTTCGCCAAGCGGTGTACCAACAACAGAACCTTGTGTAACAGGGCTTGAGACTGCGCCAACAGCGTCACCACTACCAGTAAAACCAGCAGCTTCGCCAATCTTTCCGTAGTTAGACAAGTTGCCTTGATAACCGCCAGTAGCACCAGCGGCAAGGTTTGCCAATCTGCCCATGTCGCTGTTTAGAATTTCTTGTGCGCCATCATTAACTAGCTGTGACGTAATCAGGCTAGAGCCAGGCAAAACGTAGTTGCCACCAATTACAGCGGCAGCAACTAGCGGGTCGCGCACATCCATGTAAATGTCATCAACGCCTTCAACAACGTCACCAACAATGTCGCCAACGCCTTCAATCGCATCAGTAATAATTGAAAATGGATTTCCACCGCCATGCAGCGTCATTCTGCCGCCAATAGGCTTGAAAGCATTGATTGGCAGTTCACCGAAAAAAGCGTTGTATCTCATAATTTATGCTCCACCAGAATGTAACGCTGACTGAAACCCAATCTGCGCCACAGCCTTGCAACTGATTCTCTCACACCACCTTGTATTTTAGTCGCACCATGCGCCTTCAAGATAGTCTGAAATTGATTAAAAGTTTCCGAATTCGTGATGTTTTTACCGCCAATTGCAGTAATAAACGCCACACGGTCATTTGGCATATTTGTGAATTGAACAGCAATCACGCCCAACATACTCTGTTCGTCAAAAACCCCTAGCGTTAGCCATTGGCCTGAAGACAAATAAACCTTAACTTGGTCAATGGTGAAATCTCCACCAGAGTGAACCAATGAATCCTCAATGAAAGGCGCAATCCCATGCCATCTTTGTGCAATTTGGTCAGTTGGTATGCGTAAAATTTTCATTTACGGATTGTAATAAGGAACTTTGTAAGGCTTGCCGTTCACGGTCACATTTATAAACCCAACAGGTTTAGCAGGCAGTGTTGGTCCACTTGCGTCTGTGTTCGCTGTTGCCGATGACGAGAAGTTCAACAAGTTCAAAAAGAATTGTTGCCAAGCCCGTGTTGGTCTTTTTGTCCCACCATCCAAGAATTCACTTTGTGGATAGGGGTTTACTTGTGGTGAGCTGTAAAGTCCATTAGACATTAGTTTGCTCCACCACTTGCTTTTAAGTTAGCGCCAATAATGACTGCGTTGACAGGGTCAGTAATCGACACTTCAAACACACGGTCACGCGCCATGCCCAATCTGCGCCAAATGGCACGATTGCGGTATTTGCCCAATTTGCCAATGCCAACCCAATATTCTTTTGACCAAGTAGAACCACCGTCATTAGACCAGCGCAACATTGCTTGCGGGTCGGTCGTGACAGTTTCATCATTCAAGGTCTTGCCAAGATACAAAGTATTATCAGGCGCAATTACAAGACTGCCATCAGGCAAGATGTAATAAGGGTCGCCAATGTAGGTAAGTCCGTTTGGCACAGAAAAACCAGTTGTGCCAACGCCAGGCTGGAACTGAATCTGCAACTCGTCAAAATACTGACGCTGATAGTCAGTCACCAAATGCGGTGCGCGGCGCAGTCTACGGACTTTTTGCCCGTTGTCTGTGTAGTTTTTCTTGTCTAGTTCGTAAATGCGACCGTTTTCATAGTCGCCAACCAAGACCATCCCTTGAAACACAGCGCAGCAATTACCACGGTGACGCTGATAAGAGTTGTCGTCAGCGGTGTAAAGCCACTTGTGCCACATACCTGAAGCAATGTCGTAAGCCCATGTAAGGTTTAACGTTGGAAACGTCACAACATAGATTTCATGGCCTTCAAGCTGGTATGTCCAAGCAATTGCATCATCAATATATTGATTTGTGATGGAATTCTCAACAGCGTGAGTAGAAATGCGTTCAGGCACGTAGCCTTTCATTTGCATGATTTGCGCTTGACCACGGTTGTTGCGCGAAACGTAAGCAAACGAATTTCCAAATCTAGCCAATGAAAACGGCGCAGCGCAGCCGTGTTGGGTAGAAGTGCCAGGGATGCGTTGGAACGGGAAAGGTACAGAGCCAACATCAGTCCACACTTCAGATGAAATTTCACCCAACAAATAAACTTCACGGTGGTCAACAATCAAAGCCACCAAATCGTCAGGTGCGCCATCTTTTAGCGAATAGCTAGTAGTTGGCGAAATAGGCGAAAGAAGGTCAGTAGACCCCCATTGTTGAGTTGTTGGGTTGTTGTAAACAATATAGTTGTCCATTACGTCAACGGTGTTAGCACCGCTAAACGCACCGTCCGTAGACGGCAAAATGGAAAAGCTAATTGCGTACATGGTCACGCCAACAACAACCGTACTTGCCACGCTTAACGTGTAAGTGCCAACGCCGCCAGTGCCAGTTCCTAATGCAGTAACCACGCTGTCAGCAGTAACGCCAACGCCTTGAATGGTCTGACCTAAGTAAATAGTGCCAGAAGCAACAGATGCGACAGTCATTGTCGTGCCAGTAATCGTGGCAGTAAATGTTGCTCCAGTAGCAGTGGAATTCAAACTTGAAGCGGCAACAGTCTGTGAAACGTTGACCGTATAAGTGCCAGCGCCGCCAGTGCCTGTACCCAATGCAGTAATGACAGTTTCATCAGCAACGCCAATGCCGTAAAGCGATTGACCAACAGCCAAAGTGCCGCTAGAAACACTTGTAACGGTTAAGGTAGTTGAGCTTACAGAACCTGTAAAAACAGCGTTGGCAGGGCTAGAAATGCGCCATGTGTAACGATAAGCACCATCTACCAAATAGACGTTCACACCGTTGTCGGTAATTTTTACCTGACCAGCAGATGAATTCAAAACACCAATAACAGATGGAACAAGGTTAGAAGTCAGCGCGTAAACATACGGGCCTGACACAACAATCATCTGTGAGCCGCCAGAAACGGTGTGCATACCACGCACTTCTTGCGTGTTAGGCAAGACAGCTTTTAAGGTAAGTCCAGGCGTAGGGTACAGAGCCACAACACCGTTAGTGCCAGGCTGCTTTAGCGGGTCAATCTCAGGAAAGAAGTTAATGCACTCTTGAGCATCTTGGTAAATGCTTGGTGCTTCATAACTTGGGCCAACAAAGCCAAAATCAGGCATATCAGTCCTTTAAATGAAACCGCCAGTAAGAATCCAGCCAGCGTCTTTAGCTTTGCCAACCAGCAGAGCATCAGGGTAACGCGCAACTTGAAGCGGCGACATATTTGTGCGCTTCAAAGTGGCTTTGGCTTGCGCAGCATATTGCTGAATCATGGCAATTTGGATTTGATTTGCTTTGCCGTACATAGGCATCAAACGTTCAGCCAAACACCAGCGCAGGCACATTGTGTAACCCTGTGGCAAAACAACATCCTCATAAAGACTGCCGTAGCGCGTAAACAAAGTGTTTGCAAACAAGTGCATTTCACCCTGAGAAGGGTTAGGCCAAACAAACAAGTTTGCTGATTCTTCATTAGGGTTGTAATAAACCGCTTTAGGCCAAGGACCGTTTAGCGTTTTCAAGCCAATCATTTGATAGTCTTGCAACGACAAAACAGAAATTGGATAGTCCAAACCGCCGCCTTGAATTGGTTGACCATTAGACGTTGTGTTCACGCGAACAAACGCTGAATCAATGCCTAAAGGCTTTTGATAGTTTGCCGTGATTGTTGTGGTCGCCACAGTTTGCGGGATGCTTACCCGATATGTACCAGCTTGCAAGACGTTACCGCCAGCACCAGTAATTTCTAGGGTAATGCGTGTGCCAGCAACAATGCCGCCACCGCTTAACAGTTGACCTTGTGCCACAGCGCCTGAATTAACAGTTGTGACGGTCAGAATGTCGCCAGAAATTGAGCCTTGAAACGATGCACCAATGAAGTTGGTCGTTTGCGGATATGGTCCAAGGCTGTATTGAATTTGACCAGGTATCACGGGAAAAATGATTTCCGTGACGTTAAACACCATCATGTTTTCGTTGGACCATTGGTCTACAAGGTCGTTCAACATATCAAACGCATCTTGCGTTGCGTCTGGTGTAGGCGTTTCGCCGCCTTCAAGTGCGCCAATATCCTTTAACGCTCGGCTGATAATGTCAATTGGCTTTGTGGTCATGTTTTACCTTACAGGTCTGGTGTGAATACCTGTGGCAACCAAGGGGCTGGAACAGGCTTCTTTGACAGCGATTCAAGCTGTTCTATTAGCCTTGATTTTATGACATTCTTTCCGTCAACCATAGAAGAATCTTCAATCCATTGGACAATCATGGCCTCTGTCACTTCAGCAAACGGCACAATTCCTGCTTCTGGAAAATTCCAGTAGCCTTCAGTTTCAACGGTGTTGTCACCGTCTTTGACTGAACACAAGTATTTCACAGAGGTGATTGCTTCACCATCTGCAAAAACTTCTAGTATTTTCCAAGTAAACATCATGCGCTTTCGTCAGCAGGTTCAGGCGTGTTGCCCTCGTCCAGCCATTTCAAATAGGCTTGGTAGTCTGTGTTAGCGGGGTCGAAAGGGATGCAAGCCATGTCAGAAAGGCGAATTACGCCGTTTACTGAATTACCTTTTGGGTCTTTATACAGTTTGAACATTTTTACAACTCCGCTGATGCAACAATTTGATTCCCAGAGCCGAGGCTTACTCCAACTGCTTGGCCTGTCGTGCCGCCACTTGAAGTGACTCCATAAAGATAAAACGTGTTTCCTTGCCCGCTAGTGAGCGTCATCGAAGAAAATGCCAAGCCAGAACCCGACCAAAAAGCCGTCATGTTTCCAACTGTTCCGACATATGACATTGTTGGTGCGGCACGTTTTGTAACTTTGTATGTTGCCATGACATATGGCGCAGTAGCACTATTCCAAAACCCGCAACCCAAATACTCGGTTGCAGTTGCCACAACTTCATAATACCGCTGACACAAAGCCAACTCAGTACCATACGGGCGGTAGTCAAACGATGTGGCTGTGCTGCCTTTTTCTAATTGCACTCCGGTGATGTAGAAGGTTGCTCCGTTTGTGCCGACTACGCTGGTTGCGCCTGTTGCTGACAAGTATTGAGCGCCAGCCCATGCTCCAGCGGTTCCGCTGTATGTAGAGCCTACCCCGATACCAAAATAAACATATAAACCGCCACCATTGGTTTTTAACCATGTGCCAGCAGTGTCGCCAGCAACAGTTACAGTAATTGTTGTCCAAGTGTTTGCTGAAGAAACTGTATAGGTGAAAGGATATGATCTATCACCTGCTGCGTTTCCTAAAGCACCGCCAAATGTTCCAGTAAGGCTAGAGTAGACACGAAATGACAAAGTAACTGTTGCAGCGCCAGCCGCACCCCATCCAAGGTCTGCAACATTAAAACCTTCAATACCTTGACGAATAAAGAAGTAATCTCCAGATACAACTGAATACGCTGATGAGGAAGTTAAACCTAAATAGTTTGTAAAACCTGATGGTGGGGTTACAGAATTTGCATTTTGCTGCGCCGTATATTTAGAAGACTGCGTTGCAAATGCTTGCCATCTATCAACAGTATATTGGTTTGCTGTCGTAACAGTAACACTAGCCCCCGCATTACGCTGGTCTAAAACCATGCTGCCGTTCAGAATTCTATTCTTGAAGCCAAAGCCTGTTGCCGCAGTGTTCTGCGTAGAGGCATCGTTAAACGTCAGGCCGTTTGTGCCGTTAATTGAAACGCTCATTTTGCCTCCAGCGCAGCGATCTTGGCTGCTTGTGTGTCTACGATTGCTTTGAGTTCTTGGATGGCTGCTGTGAGCAAAGGAATCAAGTCGGTATAGGCAAGACCTAACGCATCAGGATTAGTTGCATCAACAGCTTCAGGCAGTACGTTTAAAACATCCTGAGCAAGTAAGAATGATCGGCTTACTGTGGTTTCATCTGTTAAATATCGACCTGTTCCAGCGCGTAAAGTCATTACTTTTTCTACGGCATTTTCAAAAGGAACTAGGGCTGTTTTTAGTCTTTCATCAGACGATGAGTTCCAAGTAGTACCGCCGCTAGTCATGTACTGACCTGTGCCGGCAGTGTTATAAATAATAAAGGAACCGCCAGAGTTTGGACCAACTCCCCAATTAACTCCACCACGACTTAGTGAAAGAGGTGCGCCACTTCCGTTTGTAGTCGTAGTCCCCACCAGCAAGTTACCGCTGGAGTCGATACGGGCAGACTCAACAAAAGCGCCACGAGTAAAAATTACTGCATCTGGTGTGGTCGTATTAGATGAGCCTTTTAAGGCAATACCTGCGCCATTATTGTAGGCAGTGCCGCCATATAAGGCTAAATTAGCTCCCGTCCCCCCAGAGGAAACTACATCTCCCGCCAAAGTGGTAGTTCCAGCAACATGTAATTTTGTGCTTGGAGAACTCGTACCAATACCTACGTTACCTGACGCATCAATACGCATACGCTCAGTAGACGTACCCGATGCCGTGGTGTTAAACGCTAGTTGACCGTTAGACGAACCGCTGTCAATTCCAATGACTTGCGCCGCTGTTGGCGTGTTAGCACTACCAAAGGTTAAGCTGTCATTGCTTGTGTTTGGAACTGTTACTTTGATGGTCATGCCAGTTGCTCCTCTGTTGGCTTTGCATAGACTGGATGCGACCAGAAGGCAATGTAGTCACCTTTGCCATCGCTGTCGTTTTGCAAGCGGATGGTGTCCATGAAGTCTGCGTCTTGCAGTTCAGGGTAGAGTGCTTTTATGCGTTCGTATAACGTAGTGTAGAGTGTTGTCATTATGCTGCCCTTGCTAAAAATGCTTGGAAAAATGTTGCAGGTGACTGTCCAGCAAGAGAAGCTCCTACACCAAGAACTACGTAAAACTCAACATAGTCAGTAGAGCCATTTAAATAAATTAAAGCAGTACCGCCTAAGCCGCCAAGAATACCAATGCCTCCCGTATTACTAGGGGTAGCAGAAAAAGATGACCCATTTTTATAAAAAGAAGCTGTTCCTGTCGATGTTGTGTTATTAAGAATAACCCCTGCCGAAAATTGATAATATCCTGCAACAGTTGGTAAAAAGGCATACGCGGGTGTTGAACCTACGGTGCTTCCTGTATTGTTGTAATTTGAATTTGTATCAAAATCTTCTGATGTAAACGCGATTTTTGTCCAAGTTGCTGCGGAAATTGCAGTTGTTGCAGAGCTTCTAGCACTAAACGCAGGGCCATTACCAGCCACGTTAGCAGCTAAGTCAGGCTGTGTAATGATTGCGTCAGGCAAGCCACCAGCAGTAATGCCAGTAACCGTACCAGAGCCGTTGATTGTGATTGCCATAATTGTTCCTTACAAAACCACCCACACAGCGCCTGTGGGGATTGTGACTGTGATGCCCGAATTCACGGTAATCGGGCCTGTTGACATGGCGTTGAAGTTTGTGCTGATTGTGTAATCAGTTGTTACTGTTTGACCGTTTTCAACAAAGATTTGGTCTGAACCGCCACCCGTTGCGCCGCCACCAAGCTGACCCCAAGCCGTTGCATTGTAGCCTTCAAACTTGCTTGTAGTAGCGTTGAAACGCATCATGCCAGACACGGGCGTTGGGCGTTGTGCCGTAGTTCCCTTACTAATCTGCAATGCGCCTGTGGATGTAAACGCAGAGTTTGCGGTTGCCGTTAGACCTTGAATGGTCAACATTCCAGCGCCATCATCAACAATCATGTTGCCGTTGGTTGTTGGAACGTTAATGTTATAAGTTGAGCCAGTGTTAGGCCCGACCAGATTTACCTGACCGCCAGCAGTGGATAGAAAGACTAAAGTTCCCATGATTTTCCTTAAACAACTGTCCAGACTGAACCGCTTGCAATTGTTACTGTTATGCCAGAAGAAACAGTAACTGGTCCTGCCGACAATCCGTTATCGCCTGTTGCAATTGTATAGTTTGCAGCTACGGTTTGGGAATTTACAAGTATGCCGTTTGACGCAGCAACTTGCGGTGCTGACAACGTACCCGTTGAAGGGTTGTACTTGTATTTCGTTGATGATGTGTAAACAGTCGTAGCCGTTCCGCTAGTCGTGCTTGCAAACAAAGGGTAGAAAGTTGAGTTTGTTGTGGTGTCGTCAGTAATAGCCGCACCACCAACAGAAGCCCATGCCGCACCGGTGTAACCTTCAAATTGGCTTGTTGTGCTGTTAAATCGCAACTTACCAGCAGCGCCCGTAGGCTGTTGGGCTGTCGTACCAACTGGCAACTGCAAAGCGCCTGTTGACGTAAAAGCCGAATCAGCCGTTGCTGTAAGCGTTGTGAAAGTTCCAGCCGCAGCCGCTGTCCCACCAATCGCAGGGGGTGAAGCCAAGTAAGTGCTAAACCCTGTACCCGAAACCGTAGAGCTGGCGCTCAAAGTAGTGAAAGCACCTGCGCCAGAGAAGCTGGTTGCTGTCAAAACGCCCGTAGACGGGTTGAATTGGTACTTTGTGGAGCTGGTGTACTCAGTTGTTAAATTGCCGCTTGTAGCGTCTGAAAACAACGGATAACGCGTGGCGTTTGTGGTCGTGTCATCAGTTACGGTAGCGTAAGCTGTTGGCGTTGACCATGTAGGCAAACCAGAGCCGCTAGAAGTCAAAACCTGACCGCTTGAGCCTGTTGAGCCGTTGACCGATAAAGTCGTGTTCAGTCGCAAAGTTGTGAAAGTGCCAGCCAAAGGCGTAACACCACCAATTACCAAATTGTCCAAAGTTCCAGCGTTTGTTGGAGCAATTTCAACAGAACCCGTACCACTTGGCTTCATGTGAACGTGACCAGTTCCTGTTGGGCTAATGTCAATTTGAGCATTAGAACCATTCAGGTTGGTTGATACGTCAACACTTACGTTACTACCGCCACCACTGCCCCATTGGATTTGCGCAACACCTGAAGCATTACGCAAAGCACCACCAGCAGAATTTGCAGCATCAAAGAAAGGCCCGACAAACTTTGTCGTTGCCGTGATCGTTGTGCCTCTGACCGTGTTTGCAGTCGTTCCACCAATAGCGGGAGGTGCGGACAGATCAAGTGTACCGCCCAAGGTCAAATCGCCTGATGTTGTGACCGTACCAGACAAACTAATGCCAGACACTGTGCCTGTGCCGCTAACCGATGTGACTGTTCCCACCGTAGGCGTAGCCCATGAAGGCACACCAGAAGCCAAAGTCAATACCTGACCATTTGAGCCAGCCGCCAACATTGAAGTTGAACCGCTAGATGCTTGGTATGGAACTGAGCCAGCAGCGCCGCCAGCAAGGTTAGTTGCTGTTGTTGCAGATGTTGCAGATGTAGCTGACGTAGCCGTAGCAGCATTGCCACCAATTGAAAGGCTTGCCGCTGTGCCTGTAAGACCAGCGCCAGAACCCGTAAATTGAGTGTTTGCCGTAATGGTTGTGCCAGTTACAGCGCCAGCAGTCGTGCCGCCAATTGTTGCGCCATCAATCGTGCCGCCAGTAATGGCAACAGAATTGGCGTTTTGCGTTGACATTGTTCCAAGGCCAGAAACTTGCGTGTTGGCAATCGCAATCGCACTAGAACTAGCCGATGTGATCTGACCTTGTGCGTTTACAGCTAAAACTGGAACGCTTGAAGCAGAACCGTAAGTTGTAGCAGTTACGCCAGTATTTGTGATGCTGAACGTGTTAGCTGACAAAGACAAGCCTGTGCCAGCGTAGTAAGTGCCTGTGCCTGCAAACTGAACAAAAGTGATTGGCGTGACGTTAATCGTGCCAGCATCAGAAGATGTGGAAACCCATGCGGTGTTTCCGTTCTGTGTGCCGTTTAGGACTACGCAATAAGCGCCAGGCACTTCTGCCCACACATCCATGTCAACTGCGCGTGTCCAAGCACCAGAACCAGCAATGTAAATGCCGTTTGTTGGTGCGCTAGATTCGTTCTTTACTAAAACCCTGTCACCAGCCAACGTAGTGTAGCCATCAATGGTCTGAAGCCCTGACAGCGTAATATTTGCCGTGGTAGCGCATTTGACAGCGCCTTTGGGGTTTAGACCTTGCGCAACAGCATCAACATATGCCTTGTTGGTAATGTCTGTGTTTGCGCTTGGAGCAGTGGCAATTGTTCCCGTTGTCGTTGAGACATTGGTAAACACGCCAGTTGAAGGCGTTGTAGCACCAATAGTTGAACTATTTATTGTGCTGTTGGTGATGTTTAACCCAGATTGGTCTGGGTCAACAGTCGCATAAAACGGTTGTCCCTGACCAATGAAGGTTTGAAATTCACCGTCAACCGAAAAATATGCCTGAACAGGCAGTAAGTTTTGGTTTTCGGATTCGGCGGGTTCAGCCATCAAATCACCTTAGAAAGCGATAGGTGTAACGTAAACGATAGAAGGACCAGCAGCAGAACCAATCATTCGCACATAAGTGGGAGTTGTTGGAACGCCAAACAGGATTGCATCAGTCATCAAAGGGGGTAAAACAAATTCACCAGTTGTTGAGCCGCTTACGGGCAAAACAGGCGCTGTAACACCAGTAGGGCCAAACTTTACCGCAACGCTGGTTGCACCAGTGTTAATCAAGGAAACGTAGTTACATTGAATGTTGGGGTTGTTATTGACCAATGCTTCTGAAGTAGCGGTAGCGCCAGCAGAAACTGCGACTGTGGGTCCAACCACACGGAAAGGAGTAGACATAAATTTTCCTTTGCAAAGATGTGCGGATTTTACCTATTTCTCAGGTAATTTCCTAGATGCCCTTGGAAGATTTTATATCCAATATGGCCCATTGCAATTTCTGGGTCAATCCACACCTGACCGCCAATCTTTCGCCAGCGGATGCAGAAACTATAATCCTCACCCCATTTGTAACCATCTTCAAAGATGTGGTCAAACAAAGGGTAGAACTGTTTGTCACGCTCTGCGGTGTAGAAATGACGCTCTGGGTATTCCGCAATCATCTTTTCAATACATTTACGGCTGATTTTCATAAACCCCGTGGCTACTGACTTAACTTCCAATAGCCCTGTGTCTGGGTCTGCCCACAGTTCTTTCTTGTCAAGATAGTGAAGCGGATAATTGATTGGGTCACGGCGACTAGGGTACACGCCAGCAGCCACATCAACGTTAGCGTCAACTAACTTCAGTAATGCGCCAGCCTGCCAAGTTACATCTGAATCAACAAAAATTAATTGGTCGCAGTCTGATTCCCAAAAGCGTGTGGCAATGATGCCTCGACTGTCAGCAATTAGCGCGTTGCCAATATCGTCAACCAACGTGAAGCGGTCACCCCTTTTGACCAGTTCAAGCGTGTCATTTATCAGAGAACGCATTGTTCCCATGTGAACCGTTCCCGTGTAAGCAGGAATGGCGATCATTATGTGTTTCATTCTTTTTCCTTCTCAAAAAGAAACGCCACCCGATTTTACTCAGGTGGCGTAAAAGGCAACTGCAAGAATTAAGCTGTGACGCCGATGTTCTTGAGCGCTGTAATGATAGCGTTAGTTGCTGCAACAAATTCAGCAGTCGATGGGCCTGCGGTCAATGCTGTGATTGCGCCTGCTTGAACAACTGGAGTTTCGCCGTAGAAACCGATTTTGCCGCCTTCAATGCCAAGCAAAATGCCATCAGCGGCATTGCCGTTAAGCAAATAGATAGGGGTTTGGGTCGATGCTGGTCCTGGATTAGCCATGATAGTTTTCCTTAAAAATGTTTAAAAACGGGGGGCGAACCCCCCATCAGAATTAGGATGCAACGCGGCAAGCCAATTCAGGGTACAGAGGAGCCCAACCGTACAACACATCCAAACGAGTTGGGATGCTGTCGTTGTTGATAGTGTACTGACGCACAACGCGCATCGACAAACCAATTTCCTTGTCGCTTGCACGACCAGCAAAATGCACACCTTCTGGCAATTCCAAATCGGCTACTGCCAAAGTGAAAGCGTTTTTGTGCATGATGATGTTCTGAGCAGACACAGCGCCAGTGGCGTTGAACTGAGTAACAGCAGCAGTGCTAGAAGTTGTTGGGATGCTCACGTTTTGGAACTGACCAGCGGTGATAACAGCAGGCGACACGGTGACAGCAGTGGTAGCGCCAGAAGCGATAGACACAGCAGTTTTCACCACAAAGTTGCGCAGCTTGTTAGAGCCGTAGGGTTGGCGGTTCTGTGGGTTGACAGCAAACACACCAGCGATAGTGAACACGTCACCAGCGTTGAGGTTCACAGTAGCCACAGCAGCAGTGATGCTGACCGAACCAGAAGAAGCCCAACCGCTAGTCAGGAAGCCTGTGCCAGTGGTAGTGTTCACGGAAGCGGTAGCGCCAGCGCCGTTAGTGCCGAAAGTTTGAGACACAACGTTCTGGTCCAGTTTCCAGTTCATGCCACCAGAATCACGACCCATCAAACCTTTACGGTATTGAGAGGCAATGGCTTCTTGAGGAACGAACAAACCTTTCAAGCTGTTCACGATGGAAGCAGATGTAAAGGGTTCAACGATACATGAACGGCGACCGTCACGTGGTGCGCCTTCGCTGTCAAGATAAGCGCCAGCGGTCAAGTAGGTCAACAGGTCAGTAGGAACAGTGCCAGCAGTACCAACGATGTTGGCAGTCTGAGCCACAGCCATAGCCATACCGTCACGGTCAATCTTGTTGGCGATTGCAGCGATTGCAGGCTTCAACACGCGGTCGCTAAACATATCCAAGGACAAAGCCAAGTCTTGTGTGGTGAACTGAGTGTCAACGTGGAACTGTGTGGACAAGGTAACAGGCACTGAAGTCTCGTTGAAGTCTTCAACGTTCAGGGCAGGGCCAGATGTACCGATGAAACGACCAGGCTTGCGAACGTTTACGGTGTTACCGATTTTTGCGCCCACGACAGCGAACTGGTCGTCATAGTTGCGGTCAACTTCAGAAGTGAAGGTCAACTCGTTTTCCAAGACCATCAACGCTTCGTTGGTGATCTTGCTAATGGTCAATAAATTGTTTGACATTTTTTGCTTTCAAAAAGATTAGGTTTACCGAATTTTTCCCGCTTTGCGCAGCTCTTTCCACTGTGCTGCTGTACCAAAGAAAACCCCGTTGGAATCTAATGGCACATCAGGTGTGTTTTTGCCGCCACGAATCGGTTGAATCGGTGCTGGTGCTTTACTTCTAACAATAGGGGCTGGCTTCTCGGCTTCAGGCTTTGCCTCAAACCTTGCTTCCAACTTTCCAATCTCTCGCAACGCTTGCTTTGGCGACAAACCAGCGATTTTCTTAGCGACTTCATCGTTTTCAGCTAGGTGATACAGGATTTGAGGCCCAACATCACTCTCCAGAATGGCATCACGAATGTCGTCATTAACGACCACATCGCTCGATGCAACAATGTCATCAAAATCAGGCAACGTTGCTTTAGCTGCTTCCACTTTAGAAGTCCATTGGTTGATAACCTTCTGGCGTTCTTCAGCTTGTTTAGCTTCAGCTTCTTGTTGCTTCATTTCACCAATTCGCTTGTCTGCCGTGTACTCTGCAAGAGCCTCGGCGTATTCAAACGCATCGCTGAACTGACTGGGTTGCGGCTTTTCGTCAACTGGATTAGCCCGTTGAGGCTGACCACGGTTTTCTAAAGCTGCCAAACGCTGTTCCAGAGCTTGCCTTGCTTCACGTTCTTGTTGCGCTTCTTTACGCGCTTCTTCACGTTGCTTAGTAATCTCAGAAAAACGGCGCTCAAGTTTAGGATTTTGCTTGCGCTCACCCTCTTGTTTTGCTTCGGCTTCTGCTTCTTCAGGTTCACTCTGTTCAACTACCTCTGTCGGCTCCGATTGCTCGGCCTCGGCAGGGGCTGGTGATTCAGCTAAACCTAATCTGTTTGCATAAAATTCCGCTGCGTTGTCGCTCGTCAATACTTGACTTGCTTCTTTTTCAGACATTACGTTGTCACTCCGAATTTGCCCCGTGTACCTCACGGGTAAGGTTTGTGGTTAATCTACCACAGATTTATTGTCCCATCAAGGGGTTTTGTTGGTTATCAATGTCAGACACTGCAACTTGTGCGGCTTGCATTTGGTCTGCATTACGCAGGGCAATCTCACGCTCTAAGCGGCTAGTGTCCATGTTGTGCAACATAAGCTGAACAATCGCATCCAACTCAGTCTTGTTTTGACTTGTAATTGAACGGGTGTTTTGGTCATTGACCTTCACTTCAGCCATTGTTTCGGTGTTGTGGGCGCGAGAAGTAACATCCATCAGCTTGCGCTTGGTTTCACCCTCTTGCTTCATTTGCTCAACATCAGCGCGGTTCTTCAACATCAACTGCATAGACTGAAGTTGTTGTTGCAGTTCTTCCACCTGCTTCTTGCCTTGGGCCAATTGCATTTGAACTTGCGGCGGGATTTCGCTGTGTTCGTCAATCTGAGCCAATGGGTTACCCGCAGCCAAGCGGTCAGCGATAACGTCAGCGCCAGGCCAATCCATGTTACGGAACACCAAGTCACCACAAGTCTGCATCAGGCTTGGGTCAGCAGCCAACAATGGCAGCATTGAATCAACGGCTTCTTGGCGTTTGCTGTTGTAGCCAGGGCCAGTGTCCATTACCACGTCATATTGACCAACCGTCATGTCGTTCAACACGCGACCAACTGAATCACGCTGGTTAACGGTCAACAACTCAGGTTTGCCGTCATCGCCAATGATTCGCATAACACGCTCGGTGTCGTAAATCTTAGGCAACAAGTCCAGAATAATCGTGCCGCAATGGGAAATTGAGCGTGTCAAGTTGTCGTAATAATCGTAGTTTGTCAGGTCAACTTGTTGTTGCTGACCATTTAAAGCCTTGCCTGAGATGTTGCCTTGCTTCATTTGTGCAGGGTCAAACACGCCCATAATTGACTTAATGTCATCATCCACACCAGCAGCAGCCATCATGATGCCTTGCTGTGGTGGCTCTGGTTGCAAACGAACAGGCACAGGCGCAGGGCGACCTTCAATGTCTGTCTGCTTGTATCGCAACAGCGGGAAAGACTTGATGTTGGCGTTTGCCCAATCGTTTTCGTGGCCTTCGTCTTGACCTTCAGCAATCAACCACTTAGCCTTTGGAGCCAACGCAACGCCTTCTGTGATAGAAGTCTGCCAGAAGTTATACATACGCTGTGGGTCTTTGGCATAACGAATCATGCCGAACTTCTTGCGCTTGTCACCAATCACGATGTGGCGACCGTAAACAGGGATGATTGGGATGTACTTACCAGCCCAAGTGCCTTCTTCAATAATGTCGATGGCGGTTAATTTGCAATACTTGATGGTTTTCTTGTATGAAGAACGTTGGTCAACCACCACAATGCCAGCACTAGCTAAACGGGCAAACAAATCTTTGTCTTCAGCAAACGTAGAAGAACCATCGCTCAATTGATACAGCGTGGCTTTCTCGCGCACTGTGTAGAAGTATTCAGCAAGGCGAATGTCCTCTTTGGTAATCCATTCTGATTGGCTGTCACCCGTTCCACGTTGCGTGAAAGACGTACCACCATCAACCGATGCGTCAGGATAAAGCTTTGAAAACTCCTTCTTTGGCATCATTGTTGTAATTAAACAACGGTCAGCGTCAGAGCCATCAGGGGCTACTGAATTGGGGTCAAAGTAGACGGTAAAAGGGTTGTCGATTGGGTCAATGTAGATTTCTTGTTCAAAAGAATCTTCAGAAACGTAGTCTGTACGAACACGGAAATAGCCCCAACCCATACGGACAGCGTATTCAAAAGCGTTGTCGTAAGCGTGGTCAGCATTGGAATTGTTTTCAATGTGGCGCACGATGCCTTGGATTGTCTGAGCATCAACCATGTCGTCATGCGTGTTCATTGCATGGACTTTGATTCGTGGGCGTTGCTGGCGCTGTTGGTTACAAACTTGGCGACAATAGTTGTCCACCTTGTTGACCGTAATGACAGGGCGTGATTCCAGATTTCGTGAGTTCTGCAACTCCACGGGCCATTGGTCGCCACCACCAAATTTCAGGTCTTCAAGCGCCTCTTGGCGGTTCATTGTGTCGGCATCATTTGCCAATTTCAAGAATTCAATTGCTTCTTGAATCCGTGGGTCGTAATCATCTGCCATATATGTCCTAGGTTGACAAGTTTGCCAATTTTAGCCCATCCAGCTATTTGCGCCACCGTAATTTTGAACGGGTCGCGGCCTTCTGCGCTCTTTGGGTTCGTTAATCATCAGACCGATGTAACGGAAAGCGTCAGCCCCGTGTGAATATTGGTCGTGGACTGGTGTTTTGCTGAATTGCTTGGTGTCTGGGTCAACATCGTAACGGTAGTGACGCAAGCACTGCAATCCTTCGTGGCAATTGTCACGGTCAAACCAGCAGTTTCTGAAGATGGTTCTGGCAGCGTTGATACTGTC
>Ga0247723_1000516_pt1 | contig 26434 bp, 19 predicted proteins | sample MSEWelMarce5H_FC_FD_189079 | JGI IMG/M metagenome (GOLD analysis project Ga0247723, IMG submission 189079) | Subsurface sediment microbial communities from gas well in West Virginia, United States - MSEEL Well Study Marcellus 5H_FC | ecosystem: Environmental > Terrestrial > Deep subsurface >... | reverse complement strand
GTTTAATCGCATTGATGTCCATTTTTATTTGGTTTTAAATTGTTACTATTTAATATACTACATTTTTATTAATAGGCCAAGTTAGCTAATACAAGCTTTTAAAATGCCTTTTCTCGTAGTGTTTCTTTAACGTTACGTACCTTATAATTCAATGATCTTGAATACCTTTGTATTCAATTGTTTTAACTCGTTATGTTGGGTTAATAATATGCTATTTCTATAATGAGGCCAATTTACTCTATAAGCCATATCAACTACTCCATCATTTAACTTTTTAATAAGTTCATTTAAAGCGTTTATAGTATAAAGAGTATTGGTTTCTTTTTTGCGGTGAACTAGAATTGTATTCTCAGGGATTGAATTTACATTACCTTGATCGACATTGTAAGTAATAACATACTCATTTGTGCTTTTAACAAATAACACAAACATTTTGTTGTACATAATGGTGTAGACAGTAGATAATTCACTTACCAACTCGTCTAATTCCTCACCACTTGTGAATGTGCAAAATAACTTATTATTCAAATCCTTAATATTAGCATTGTTCGCGTCATACATATCATAGTTTGATTTAAAAGTCATAATTCTTCCCTCCATTAATTTTTATTGATAACTTCATTTCCTTAAATATATTTTTGATCTGTTCTAATTCTTGCTCTTCATCTTCATCCCAATCAAGTAGAAATGAGTCATACGTGTATAGAACTATTTTAGTATTTTTGCCTGTTAATATCTTATGAATCTTAAGTAGTATACCTATGTTTGTTGATGTTTCTAGGTTTTGCAAGATATAATTAAATAACTTTTGTGGATTCATATTCTCTAACTTGTCCTTTTCAAATTTATAACCTGATATAGGGGTGTTAATAAATCCTTGTTCATTAAACAATTTCCATTGTTCTTGAACATATGTTTGAATTTTCTGGAAGAATGGGAGTGATTTGTATTCTTCAAATACTCCCCCATATAATTGTTTGAATGTTAATTCTTTTGCTTTAGCGTAGTCTACGCCATACATGCTAGCAAAATCAGCGTGAATATCAGGGTTATCAAATTCATGAGAAACCAGTTGTCCAGCCAAAGTCGGATGGTATGCAGAAATATCAATTTCAAGAAATTCATTGTTTTGTGGTATAAAGCTCGCTCTTGAGTGGTTGTCTTTCTTTAGAGCAGCGAAGTTAATGCTATTAAAGGCATTGGATGGGCGTCTGGTTGTAGTATTGAGGTTATATTGAGTAAACACTCTACTATCGCGTATCGAGTATAGGCTATTATTTGGTTCATAGTATTTATAAAACTTGTCTTCATTAATTTTAATTCCGTTCTTTTCAATTCCAAAAAATGCTAAAGCACCTTTATTATAGAATTTAACATATTCTGGTTTAGGTGTTTTTAAAACATCTTCGAGTTGAGTATAAATATTCTCACAAACCTCATAATGCTTAACTATTGGAATTATTTTATTAATATCCGTTTTGTTAGGATGTTTTCTATAAAAGATGTCAAATACAGGTTCAGATGGTGTTTCTACATACTTAATGGAAGAAATGTCTGTTACTTTATTTAATTGAAAATAGTATAGGAATGATTTTTTATCCCTAATATAAACTGTATCTATATGTTTTAGTAATTTTTCAATGTATGTTTTTCCAAGTGACATTGTTTCACTGTGATCAATACAAAACATATATCCTTTAGAGTCATAAGTTGGTCTAATATAGACTAAACATACATCATTTAAGGCAGGGTGGATTTGATTATGGTAAGGAATAATCTCAACAAAGACTTCTTTATAGTCTTGATTAAAAAATTCTCTTAATTGATCTTTAGTTTCTACTAACCAATACATAACCTTTATTTTCTAGTAATATAGTAATAAAGATTTTGTAGGCCAAGTTATTATAGTACTACCCAATCATTACTTGGTCTAAACTTCATTGTCCACCAATTAGCATCTGTTGTACTTTGGTAGTAAATGTGACCTACTATTCTTACTAATTCGCCTGCACTTGATGGAGCGGTTGTAGTCATTACTCCAGTAGTTGCAGAAACATATGCCGGTAAGCCATGATCTGCTCCTATTACATATGCACCTTGGCTGTTATCATCACTTACTCCTACATCACCTTCTATTAACACGTATCCACCCGCTTGATCAACACATATTCCTAACATCTTAGCTGCTCCGTTTGCAACTGTGGCTTTAGTAGCTTTCCAAATTCCATCAGTATCTAAAAATACTAATTGAAAATCTGTCACCCCAGCATCTACAGCTGCTTGAATTATTTGGCCACCATATTTTGATGTTGGTGCATCAGCTATTGATCTTTGAACCTGAGCAGGAACTACATTACGGTAATAAAGTTGGCTATTTAGGTATGTGTCATCGGAGTATTCTAAAGCAACCCATGTGTTGGTGGTTTCTGATAATGTTCTATTTGTCCAATCCATGCTACTAGCACCTGCTGAGTCATAAAGTATTTTATTTTCCCAGTCTAGCACCCCAGTAGTAGCAGCATCATTAAGTTGCTTAAGTTCCCAATCTAAAGTTGTATCACCTACAGAACTATTTAATATTCCATTTGCCCACTGCACTCTTACAATTCCATTTATATCAAATAAATTTGGTTTGTTAGTAATGGTATTAATACCACCATATGTTCCCGATGCTATCAGTGAGCCAGTTATTGATAGGTTGTTGGTGAATCGGCCTGATCCGCTTACGTCTAGTTTATACCCTGCATCTGTAGTCGTGCCAATAAGTACGTTACCTGTACTTCCTACAATTCTCATACGTTCAGTCAGTACCGAACCGGGATAAGAATAAAATAAAATATTAGTCGTCGTATAGATGTTTGTAGCGCCACCCTGAAAGTTTGAGCCTATAAGACAGTTATCGGACGTGTCAAATTTAAGTAAACTCAACTCAGAACCACCAGTATTTTTAGAAAAATAGCCTTTGTTATTATCAATTAAAATATCACCACCAACCACTTGCAGTGTTCTTGTAGGAGTACTAGTGCCTATACCAACCCTTCCACTTCCACTAACATATAATATACTTGATGATGCAGGTGAATCTATTTTTAATAAAACTGATCCTGACGAGCCGGAAACATGGAGTGATGCAACTGGGGAAGTTGTATTAATACCTACATAACCTTCATTAGTAGATACATACTTCCATAACATTGCAGGTGGTGTTGTATAGTTACCATACAATCCTAAATCATTAGATCCTACTTTTTTAAATGTATATCCAACATACCCCGCTGCGTCATTTAATAGATTTAAATACGATACCGTCGATGTATTTGCAGAATTAATTCGTACGTCTAGTTTAGCTGTTGTTGTTGCAGTGCCTACTCCAACACTTCCATCATCTAATACAACTAAGCTAGCAGTTGCATTAGTGTTTTCAACTCGGAGTGCTGTTGTAGCTGATGTAGCACCTGAGCCTTTAATATGTAATGTAGAAGATATAGAACCAGTTGTTCCCATACTAACATTACCTCTAAGTGCTGTTCTAGTAGTACTATCATTACCTAATACAGTAGTATTAGATCCTAAGCCCCAAGCTGTGTTGCCAATTACAATTGAGTTTGTGTCTGTAATAGTAGACATTCTAATACTATTCCCTAAAATAGTATTATTGGTACCTTGGGTGAACTGAGTTGATCCATCTGTTAATACATTAGCAGAACTTGCTCCTATGATTATATTATTTCCACCTGTTGTTAAATATCTTGCGGTTTGGGATCCAATTGCTGTGTTATTTGATGCGTTTGATATTACAAAACCTGCAAGATCTCCAATAAGTGTATTTGAGCCTCCTGTTGTTAAATTTCTTCCAGCTGCGCCACCAACTAATACGTTAGCAGTTCCAGTTGTGACATTTTCTCCAGCAAGTGCGCCAATAAATACAGACCTGACAGCTGCGGCGTTTGAAGATATAATTATCCTGCCCGCACTTAATCCTAGAGCAGTTAAATTAGCATCAAGAATCATACCCTGAGTTCCATTCGTAGTGATGTATCTTGAGGTAGTGTTTACTTTATATGCTTGTAACCCAACACCTGTCAATGAAGCGTCTGCTATATTATCAGTAAGTGTCGTAGTTACATTATCACTAATAGTTGTAAGAAACCATTCATTATCAGATGTACCATTAAGTTTAGTTCGATATATTTTTCTTGCTGTTACTCGAGGATCACTTGAAACGGGTATGCCAGTTAAATTTACTGTAGTATTGCCTGCAGTAGTAATAACAGTTAAAGTACTACCCGCGCTTGTTTCACCAAGTGCAGTTACATATACTGCAAAATAATAATATGTACCAACACCTAATGAGGAACCCGCAGATAAAGTATAACCTCCAATAGCAGTTGGGGCTGTTAGTGGATTAAGGTTAAATGCTCCTTGAACTGAAACTGAGCTATCTGTTAGAGTGGTTCCTTGAACTGTTAATTTATATGGTGGGGTAGTTGTTCCAATACCTACATTACCACTACTTGAAATAAACATTCTAGTAGAACCACTTGTTTCAAATGCTAATGATTGATTATCATTAGTACCTAATAAAGCAGTAGTACCAAAACTATTTCCATTTTGTACAAACGCATTTGTACTTGCTGTGTTAACAAATGAAGCTGTTAAGGCATTTATAGCCCAACTTGATGTACCTAAAAGTGATCCTGTAAATGAAGTAGCTGTTAATGAACCTGTTAATCCATAACTACCTGTAAGTTGTTTTGTATTGACCCAAACACTACTACTATATACTAATAAATCACCACTTGTTAAAGACCCAGTATTTATTCTAACATTATGTAATTCATCTATTTCATAGCCATTATCTACTTTAACAAATATTTTACCATTGTTAACATGAGCATAAACAACATATCCTATATTTACAATATGTTGTGGAGCTTGAGGCTTAACTTTTGTTATAGATCCTGACGTTGTTGGAGATAGATATAATGGATCACCATCTACCCAAGTTTCTCCTTGTAAAGTACCAGTAGTATCTATATCTCTAACTAACCCACTAGTAGTAATAAAACCTTCTTGATTTACATCAATATTTTCTGTTACTAACCCTAATGTGTCTACTGAGTTAGCGTCGTTATCAGCTTGGGCTAAGACAATTGCTAGTCGTTGTCCTTGGGCTCCACCTTCATCCACTCTACGTATACGAACAGCTTTATATTCAGATTCTAATAAATTGGCTCCAGTTTTATTTACTACTCTAATAACCTGTTCTTGACCTATTTGTAAAGTAACATTACCACCTTTTAATCCTAAATCTAAAGTACCATCTGTATCATTCCATACTAGACGACTAGCAGCTCCTGACCCAGAAAAATATATTGAATCTGTTAGGTATGTTGAACCTGTTATAATTACATTTTGTACTAACGGGTTAACATAGGAAGCTGTTGAAGCATAAGATGCACTAGTGACAGATCCTAATAAGTAAGAAGCAGTAGCTGCGTAAGATGCACTAGTAACAGATCCTGAGATATTAGAAGATTTTACATTTGTTAGTCCACTACCATCCCCAAAAAATGATCCTGAAAATGATCCTGAATAGGATTTGTAGTTAATATCAAAAGGAAAATATTCTGCCATTTATTAAACTATTGGTTCCTCAGGAGTTGGCTCTGGAGTAGGTGGAGAGTATTTTGTAAATGTAGAAGCACTATTTATAGGATTAGCGTTTTGTAAATTATCAATTACATAAGTATCTAAAGCATCAATTAATTGAGTGTATGGATCTGTAATTGTAGTATCATATGTTAAAGTAGCTTTATCAATATTTTGATATCCCACTGCACCATTATTAGCAATGAATACATCCATTGCAATTTGACCTGCATATTGAAGGTGTGGTACTAATGTTAATAGAGGAGATTCGTAAATCAATCCTGTTTGTGGATTTTGGAAAAATCCAGTTACTTGTACTGCCATTTATTTTGGTATAAATATTAAAAGAATGTAAGTTGCCTAAAGAATGGAGTATCGTTATGTCTTGCTACATAAAGATATTTTAAATTATCTTCTGTTCTTACCATCCACATTCTTCGACCTTGGCGAGATGTAGACATACCTGCTGGTATTTGACCTGCGTTGTGGGTTACATCTAAATCAACATCTAAATAATATATACGAGCGTTAGCGTTGGTTTGGATATATAATCTACTTTCTCCATCATAAGCATACATTGTACCTATTGATAATGCTTCACCAATTTGTACACCTAATAAAGATGCTCTTGGATATTCAAGTTGCATAGTATTAATATTATACTTAGTATATCTTGCAGTAGCGTTACCTTCAAATAAGTAAATATATTTTCCTCTATTAGCAGCAGAACCTGATGGTCCATATCCATAAATCCATTTTAATTCTCCTCCTGATGTTCTTACAGCATTAGGTATAATACTATAAACACTTGTTGAATCAAAAGCAGTTGTTAATGCTACAGTAAGAGTATTGCTAGTATTGGCTGTAATAGCATATTCATTACCAACATTTGTACCAGCTAATATTCTTAATCGAGCACCCGCCCAAAAGTTTGAAGGCCAAACTTTAGTACTATCTGTTAATACAGTAGTAGTACCAGAAGTACATACACCGTGTCCCCAAGTTGCAGCCATACTTGATGTAGTAAAAATGTTAGCAGTGGCTGTAGCATTTGCACTTATAGACATTGATACAAATTGAGGATTTGAAGGTGTTATCTCAAATGATCTATAAAATGTACCTGCAGGAATACCTGATCCAGTTATTGGAGCTCCTAATGGTAAAGCTAAAACACTAGCTGATAAACTAGCTGTCACATATACAAATGGTGCTCCGTTGACTGTGCTTCCAGATACAAAATAAATACTTCCAGTATATGGAGCTGGGTCTAACCCATAGCTTGCCTGGAATGAAGCAGATGAGATAATATTATATCCCCAAATAGCACCTGCTACTGAAGCAGGTAACGCTGTGTTTAATGTTAAGGATTGAGATGTGTTACTAGCTATTAAACGATAATAAGTAGTAGGGCTTTGAGCTACGTTATTCCATACTTGAAGTACTCTACCAGCATGTTCATTTGTTTGCCAATTTTTAGACATGTCATAAATTGGAGTAGTAGTATGAGAATTTAAAGTAGCGTTAGCAGATGGAGTACCACTCATACCATAAGTAAATTGAGTTGGACCAGTTGCTGCTGTTAATGTAGTAGATAATGGATATGAGCTTGTTACTACAAAGTTTCCATTATAAAATGCCCCATCAGCTCCTAAAGCCCCAGATATAAAGATATTATCTCCATCTTTAAATGAATGGTTAGCAATTGTTGTTACAGTTGCTACTGCTCCAGTTCTAGTAATAGCAGAAATTGGGAATTTCATTTCAGTACTAGAAGAATATTGAGCATATGCTATATTAGCTACACCCCAATCAAACACTTGAGAAGGAGACCATGAATTACTTTCATCTGAGTATTGGGCTAATGTAGCATTAACTGCTCCCATCATATAATACTTATCATCATCAGGTACTATATCATATAAATTACTAGCACTCATTGGAACATCCCAATCATGACCTATAGTAATAGTATCAGTAGTATTTCTAATAATAGTATGTTCTTGACCATTAGTTAAATTTCTAACTTTATAATTATTAAATTGGCCTGGGGTCCATGTTTTAGTACTATCAGTAAATGACCTAGTTGTGGCAGAGGTTATAGATCCTGAATCATAAGTTGCTACAATTGAACTATCGATTCCTTCAATATATAATTCAGAACCACCAGTATATGAAGGTATAACTCCAGTTTGGCTATGGTTTGAAAACCATTGACCTCTAAGTGGGTCAAACCAGTAGTGAGTAAAGAATGAACCAGCTGTTACATTTGTTATATAATGTAATGTTCCACATTTAACCACACACTCACTTGTGATATCTAAAGGAGTAGTTAATGGTGAATCTAAAGTTATAACACTAGATTCAATAACAGCTCTTGAACCGTATGATGTACTTGGTGTTAAAAAACCAGTCTCCCAACCGTGATTGTAGGCATTATAGGTATCTATAGCATGCCAGTTAGCATCTGCAAAGAATAAAGTATCATTATTATTATAAAGAATAGTTCTTATAAAGTACTGTTGTGAAGTACCTAAATAAACACGAATTTGATAATTTCTCCATTGATTTATTCTCCATTTTTTAGATGAGTCTGTTATAGAACCTACTCCAGCTCCCGCATTAGTAAAGTTAGTTACTGTAAGATAATCAAATGTTGTAGGATTAGATACATCAGTTATAGTACGTTCTTGTCCTGCTCCTAATCCATTTATTACTTTTATTTTAAGCCCTTTAACTGTTTCACCAGCTAAAAAGGCACCTGTAATTGTAGAACCACTTCCAGCTATAGCATAAGTATGATAACCATCATCTACTTTCCAAGTACCTGTGCAAGTACTAGTTACACTAACAGGTACACCTCCATTTATATAAGACCATGAGTCTGAGTAAGTATCATATCTCCAAAAATCTACGCTATTAATAGCGTAGATATATTGGTTGCCACTTCCAGTTAGTGGAGGCAATACAAATGTGTTTGTTGCCGCTGTAGTGAATGGAGTATATCTCATCCATTCCCATACTGGTTGGTCTACTTGTTTTCTAAGTCTGTTTACTAATGCCATATTAGCTGAATATTAAGTTTTGTCTTATTAATGCGTATGATTGTCTTGATTGTGGAAAGAATGCTGCTTCTGCTGCTGTTATTGTTTGGTTTTGTGCTCCACCCATGTATATTAAGTTATTATTATTTATAGTAGAAAGTGTAGTGAAAGAAGCATCAACCATTTGCAAACCAGCATTAGAAGCTCTTGAAGATGGTTCTAACAACTTAGTCATACGTCTTAATAACTCTGTTTGTTCACCAACTAGTTGTAATGTTTCATCAGAGGCAGGTGTAAGAATATTATCAAGAAATATTTGTAGTTTATCACTACTCGACATTGATGTAGTATCAAAGTTTAATGTTAAAACATTATTAGCTATAGTACCACCAGAGTTTGGGTCTGCAAAATTATAAATAATCTTGTTAGTAGTTACATTAGTAATAATCAGCAGTTGCTCTAAAGTTATTACATCTGTTGCATTAAATGTAACTGTTTGAGCAGCAGCATCAAAACTATAATCTTCAAATAGTATTTTCATTGGATATTAATCTATATTGTTCCCCAGATGTGCTTTTATTTTGCAATTCAATCATAACTCGTTCGGATTGATATTGATCGTAGCAACTAAAGACTGTGGTCCATATTCTTTCTTGTAATAATTGTACTTCGTATGTTGTCATATTGTATATAATAATAAATATATTGTCATTAGCCAAGCGCTATTGCATAAGCTATCATTAAAGAGTTTAAGTCTACTCCATTTTGGATTATATTTCCGGATACATTTAAGGATCCTGTTATTTCAACTGTAGAATCATGAGCGTATATTAAGTTTGATCTATTACCATCATCTGTTCCATTACCTACAATAAAAGCTGATTGTATAGGTGATGTGGCGTTCCATTGACCTTGTACGTGTTGGTAGCTGGCTGATGTTATTGTGTTATAACCCTCTGCGTGAGAATACTGTCCTAACGCTATTGTCTCTTGACCTTCAGTGTGTGAATAGTTTCCTATTGCTTGGGTATAATCTCCCTCTGCGTGTGAGTAGTCTCCAGTTGCTTTAGTAGCACTACCTTCTGCATGTGAATAGGATCCAGATGCTATTGTATTTTCTCCTTCTGCGTGTGAAGCATATCCAGTAGCTTGAGTGCTCCTACCTTCTGCGTGTGAAGCATATCCAGTTGTTTGAGTGCTAACACCTTCTGCGTGTGAATAGTATCCTAATGCTTCAGTAGAAATACCTTCAGTTGAAGATCCTAAACCAACGGTATGTGTTGATTCTCCACTTGTATGGCTGTAATTACCAATTGATCCATCAGCTAATGTAGGATTGTAATCACCATATATACCTACTTGATATTTGTTATTAGAAGTATTAATACTAGTATCAACTAATGTTATTTGAGTAGCAGGAGTTCCAGTGTATGTAGAGGATAATACTTCAAGTTTGAATATATTTGGTGTCCCATTAATTTGTCCTTGAGTATCATTAATTAATATAAATACACCTGCGGTAAATGATGATGTCAAATTACCATACCCAGAATTTAATTCAAATACACCTGAGGTTATAGGTGTGTCTGTTCCATATGCTAATTGACCTGCAGTTGTACTAGTACCTTCTGCGTGAGAATAATCTCCAATTGCTATTGTACTAGCACCTTCTGCGTGAGAATAGGATCCAATTGCTGTGGTAACACTACCTTCTGCGTGTGAACTAATACCAATTGCTTGGGTATAATCTCCTTCTGCGTGTGAATAGTCTCCAATTGTTTGTGTACTAGTTCCCTCTGCGTGTGAAGCGTCTCCAATTGCTTGGGTATTAGTACCTTCTGCGTGTGAAGAGTTTCCAATTGCTATTGTACTAGATCCTTCTGCATGTGAAGAGTCTCCAATTGCTATTGTACTAGCACCTTCAGCATGTGAGTAATCTCCAATTGCTATTGTACTAGTTCCTTCTGTATGTGAATAATCTCCAGGTATAGTTTGATCACCAATCCAATTAGCTACTCCATAATCTAAATTACCTACATATGCTGTTGTAGTAGTTACACTTGTATCAACTAATTCTACAATTGTGTTTGGAGATGAAAAATAGGATTGACTTATAATAAAAGTAGCTTTCCCATAATTAGCGTCAAATGGATTATCATATAAGAGTAATCTATTATCAGTTGCAAACTCTCCACTTATATCACCATATGAAGAGTCTAAAGTTAGAATTCCAGAAGATACAGATGATGAGTATGCATTTGTAATTCCTGTTTTAGTAGTATTACCTTCCGCGTGTGAAAATGCTCCAATTGCTTGAGTGTTACCACCTTCTGCGTGAGAATTATCTCCAATTGCTTGTGTACTTTCTCCTTCTGCGTGTGAATAGGATCCAGATGATATTGTAGTATTTCCTTCAGCGTGTGAAGCTTCTCCGATTGCTTGAGTACTATTTCCTTCTGCGTGAGAATTTTTCCCAGTAGCTTGAGTACTATCTCCTTCTGTGTGTGAGTAGTTTCCAGATGCTATTGTATTTTGACCTTCTGCGTGAGATGCTATTCCAATTGCTTTAGTAGTATCTCCTTCTGCATGTGAGTAGGATCCAGTTGTTTGAGTGCTAACACCTTCAGTGTGTGAATGGGATCCAGATGCTATTGTTTTGAATCCTTCAGCGTGTGAACTAACACCAATTGCTTGAGCACCACCTCCTTCTGCGTGAGATGCTATTCCAATTGCTTTAGTACTATCTCCTTCTGCGTGTGAATAAGATCCAGATGCTTGAGTGCTATTTCCTTCTGCGTGTGAGTTATCTCCAATTGCTTGAGTAATATTTCCTTCTGCGTGTGAGCTAGCTCCTGATGATATCGTATTACTTCCTTCTGCATGTGAACCACTATTAGTTGCTTGAGTATTACTTCCTTCTGCGTGCGAATAGTTTCCAATTGCTTGAGCGCCAACACCTTCAGCATGTGAGTTAAGTCCTCTAGCTATTGTATTATACCCTTCAGCATGTGAATACGATCCAGTTGCTTTTGTTAATTGACCTTCAGCATGTGAATAATCGCCTGAGGCTGTGTTAGCTAATCCTTGAACATGAGAAAATAATCCTGATGCTAATGACGCTGAGCCTTGGTTGAATGTTCCTTGTATTGAAGTTGAGCCTGTGACTCCTAAACTACCTGTTATTAAAGCGGAACCAGTAAATGGAAATGTAGAAGGTAATGTAAATAAAGAACCGGTACCATTATATATGGAAGTACCATCAGTTTGAAGAATACGTTGGTATGTATCCTCTATATTCTGACCTGTTAAATCAAACGGTCCAGGCATAACTTTTATTTATTTATTTAGGTAGTTTAGAAACTATCCCATTTATAATTTCTTGAACATAATTTTGTTCAATTTTGTTTTCTTGTAAGTAAGTACCAATTATATTGTTTACTTTGTCTTTTTTAATAGTTAAGTTTTTAACATTGATGTCTTCTTTAACCAACATTTTAACTATTCTGATGATGTGTTCAGTTACAGGATCAACTTCTTGTATTCCTGTAATTTGAATTTTAGGAGTAGTATCTTTTATTACTTCAGCATCGTTTGATTTAACTTCTACAGTTACTTTACGAGACGAATCTACTATAAAATCTGATTTCCAAGGTGTAAAATACGTATCTTCTGCTATAACTTCAAGCTTTATTTGGCCTGAGGTGCTATCTTCTAATAATCCTTTTAATTTTTTAATAGGAATAGAACATTTTCCGTCTTTATTAATTGTTCCTTCAAACATTAAATTAACATCTTCAGACTCAATTATTAATCGAGCTGAACTGTTCTTTAATGAAGCACCTTCAAGTTTAATATTACACTCAAATACTTCAGGTTTATCTGTAAATAATTTATACATTATAATTCTACTTTTATGTTTATTCCCAATACTTCCTTAGCGACTAAGGATATGTCCGTTATACGTATTTTACGTTCTAGTACCTCTTTAGTTTCTTTGTATTCTCTGCCTTCTACTTTACAAAGTAATTTAATAAATCGCTTCTTTTCCTCTTTAGGTCGACGTTGCCAAAAATCATGTTCATCATAACCTCCACCTTGAATAGCACCAACTATACCATCTATCAGCGCGCAATCATCCCAAGTAAACGGATTTTTACTTTGGTTCGGGAATGGATTCGCATCCCAAGAGAAATTTGCATTACCCCACTGGAATGGCGTTCTAGTAGACATTATTTATAATATTTAAGATAATCCATTTGTAAATATTCATTAAAACCATAAACATTATTTTTTTGTTCCGCCAATAAAATCATATTTCTATTAGTATTAAAAGTAGCAGTTTTATCTCCGGTTAACTGCCACTGTATTTGGAATCTAATATATAAAATATTATCAACATTATCATATTGATCTTTAGTTAATTCTTCAAATAGATATTCATTTCGTTTTTTCTTAAAATAACGAGTAAATACTCCTAACTCATAATCTTTAGGAGTTGGAAAAAGAGGTGGAACATTTGTAGTTGCAAGTGAAGATTCAGGGATAGGTAGAGTATCAGAATCACTAACAGGTATTATTTCTTCATTTTTTCCATCTCCCGGAAATCTTCCGGTGTATGTTTTACCATTATATAATTTATAGTATGCTCCTATATAAAATGTATCTATACCATTATTATAATTAATAATAGTTTTATATTCATCCCCATTAGTTTGGAGATTTTGTTGTATTTTATTTTTAGGATAGTATGCCATTTAATTATAAGTAATCTATAATTTTATCAAATCGAGTTATACTTGGGTACTTTGGTTTTAATGCGGTAATTATCTGAGTTATGTATAACTCTGTATCATTCCCACTAGGAGGGGCGTAAGTGTATATAAACGCTTCGATGGTCATTTTTACATTTTTACCATATATATCTCTTATAGCAGCAGGAACATTCCATGTATTTTGATATGTAGTATTTTTAGAGTTAACTGCGGTTGATGGGAAATTTCCATCAGCCCATCTTTTAATTTTATATTCTACTAATGCCTTAGCACCAAGTTCTGGGGTAGTAAATTTAGCAAATCTACCTGAAGAAGGATCTAATATCACTCCAGGATCAAGGGTTTTAAATGAGGCTTGATAATCTAAATTACCTGGGTTATTATTTCTACTAGGTAGATTAGTGCTACTTGATCCTTTAAATCCTTCTTTAGTACCTATAACTAAAGCAAACTCAAAATCAAAACTTCCCTCAACATACCCAGCACCTTTAAGTGCTTCTACCATTGCAGCAGAGCGTAATTTTCCACCACCTTTAGGAGGAGTAGGTGATGGTTGAGCAACGGAAGTAATATTTTTAACTCCTTTACCATTTGATACTACAACTCCTTGGTATTTAGGTCCACATATGCTATTCAATGTAGTTGTCCAACCATTATCATCTACTTTATGTGATACACCAGAGCATATAAATTGTACTTTGTCTTTATATACAGCAGGTAATAATGTAGTGTCTATGGTATACGATTCATATATTTTAGGACCACTTAAACCTAGCATTGTCAATTCCAAATCAAATGGGATAAAACCAATACCTTTAATGTTACCAGCATTAGTATAAGCTCCTAAATCAGCATTAAATAAATCTACTATTCCGTTTCTTAATGAATTAATATCATTATCGGTAACTATAAGTGAAGTTACTTTACCATTAAATGTTTGAAGATTTAAGATATTATTAATATAAGTTAATTCTACTTTAGCAGCGTCTTCTAAATCAGCATTTGGGTTACTACGATTAGGAATAATTCTATCAGTTAATCCATTATTCCACTTACTTAACATAGTAGAATTTGATCCTACAACATTACCATTCTTTTGAGCTCCAATAGTGGTCATTGTAGCAAAATTATTTGATAATTTAGTTTTAAAATTCACATTTGTTATAAAACTACCTTTAGTATTTTTTAATATATTAGCATTAAATGAAGAAATTTTATTACCAAATGTTGTTCCAGGAATAAAGGTATTATCTATAATACTAAATTTATTTTTTTCTTCACTATATATTACTTCAAAATTATTAATATTTCCTAAAGCATTTTGAACACCACTCATTAGATTAGTCAAAAAATCATATAAAGCAATAGCCCCAGTTTCTGTATTAACATATTTGTCTAAAGTAGTAGCTATATATTCCATATTGATGAACATATGCATTGTATTTCCAATCCAAGAACTCTTAGGTGTTTTAAACCCAGTACCTTTAAGTCTAGGATATAATTGATCTTTAGCAGCTATGACAACTCCTCCTACGTTACTAGCAGCATCTATATATTGTCTTACTATTACTTTTGAGTCTCTTCTTTCTTGGGGAACATTTGAATTTATTAATGTTTTATATTCTGTTACTTCATCTTGAGCCGCGGCGTAAGGAAAATAATCTCCTGTAATGTTACCAACATTATCTACAGTATATAGTTTAAGATTAGGATAATCAACTTTTATTCTTATCCCACTAGCATCAAAACCAATATAACTTGTATCTGTTTCTATAAATTCATCTCGTTGGAAGTCATCATTAAAACCACCAGTGAATGGATCTTTTTTTAATTTATTTACTTTAATATTAAATTTATAACCAATTGGGGAACTTGCTCTTAATTGTGCTTGTCCATCATCTATAATATAATTATAACTGTATATATTAGGTATCGCTGAGACCGCTGGGTCGGAAAAAAGTGCTGTTATAGTAGATGTAATATTTGCCCCTTGGGTAGCTCCTGTGGCTGCTAGTTCTTTTCCAAGAAAATCACCATTTTGTTTATAAGGAATATTAGAAGTTGGGAAAGTACCTACTTGGGTTGCTTCAGCTACAGCAGATGTGTAATATTCTGGAGGGGAAACATTAAGTAGGACTTTGTACTCTGAGTAAGAGTAGGTAATATCTTTAATTATATTTTTTCCTGCTAATGCTCCTCCTGCTACAGATGCTGAGTCATTAATTTCTATTAAACATACTTTAGGATCAACAGAGCAATGTCTTTCAGTTGTGAGACAATGATTTGTATCATAATTATAATCTATTTGAAAATGAGGTTTTGCATTATCATATACTAATAAAAAAGATTCTATTATTCTTAGTAATGTACCTAATTTCATATAATATTGACCATTTCCCCCAACTCCATTAGGTAATTGAGAAAATAAAAATAACATTATTTCATTAAAGACTAGATATGGACCTTTTTTATTGATATCACTTTTAGATGTTCTATTATATACTGCTTTAAGATCAGCCATCCACTCAATATTATAATTATGTATAGGAGTATATACTGAGTTGCCTGCTCCTTGGGTACCATCTTCTACTCCATGGGCGTAAAACTTTCCGTTTCCATCCCATGTTTGTTGTACCATAGCATTTAATATTTTATTTATGGTAGATTTATAATAATTATTTTGCAACGCTGTCTTTGCATTACTAGTTGTAGATGCGGGGTTAGCAGAAGGGTATGATGTATTTAATTTTAATGATTCGATAACATCTCCAGATGATCTAGCTGTGACTGTTACACTATACCCTCCATCAGGTCTTAAAGTCCATGAAAAATTAGTTATTAATCCAAAGAAAGCATCATAATTTCCAAAAGATTTTGCTCTTTCTTGTCTAACTAAATCCAACATATCTTGTTGGTCAAAATTTCCACTTAAAAAATTATCAGACAGATTATGTATAGATTGAACTAATTCTCCCTTATTATTAAAATAAACACTATGTCCCCATTCTAGTAAAATGCTATATTTTAATCTTAAATATAATATTTCAATTATTTGAAATTGTTGAAGATTATGACATTCTATGCTTATATTAGCTTCTCTTAATGAACCTCGGTTCATTGCTTTAATATCAATAGATTTAATACCTGGAGGTGGTACATACCCGTAATCTGGGGAGGATGCGAATCCGTATGATGATTCATTATTATATCCTAAACCATGAGTAAAGATTTCTTGACTACCTGAAAGAGTTCGGGCTGAGAATAATTTGTATTGTTTAGCGAAAGCTGAGCCATCTGCTCCATTCCAATCTATTCCATTATCTTTTAAAATAGAACCATCAACATTGACTCCAGATGTTAAACGAATAAAAGGAGAGTTAGTATTATTAAATTGGAATGTATCTAAAGATTGAAGACCTAAATTTAATTTTTCTTGTCTTACTTCAATTTGTTTTTGAACATATTCGTCAAAACCATCTCCAATGATACTTTTAGCCATATCAAGAATTTAAATTATTATAACTTGTTAATATTTCACTAATGTTAGTGGGTATACGAATCTGTGTTCCTATAGGTATAAATATTGAATTTTGTGGTAAAAGACTATTTGCTGTTGATATTATCCACCAAAGTGTACTATCTCCATAATATTGATCTGCTAACAAATCATATCTATCCCCAATAGTTGTTATAACATATATATCATTTGGGGAAAGGGGAATAGTAGGATATTTAGAATCTCTATAATATCTAACTTTTGTTGTTGAATTTGATTCAACTTTTATATATTGGTAGCGATTCATTAGTTTATATTATTAAGCTAAATTAACTCCATCCATAGTATTAGGAGATGAACTAGGTATAGGACTATCTATAGATGGAAATGAAGTTTGTTTTGGCATTAGAGGAGAAAGTAATGGGTTTTGTGGGGTGAAGTCTGGGGCAAATGATGAGGCGTTTTGGTTTTCATTGCCGTATTGCGCGCTTATATTCTCTCTATCATGTATAGTATGATCTCTATTTCCTATAAACGCTTCACCTCTTTGTGGTGTATAATAATAATTTGTGTTATTTATTTCTCCTACACCTTGTGTTAATGGTATTATATTACATTGTACTTTTATTCCTTTAGGAAGTTGACCAGTGTATTGTGAATCTGATCTTTGGAATCTAGTTCCATCTATATCTCTATTTATATCAAATCCCATTTCCATAATAGGAGTATAAGCTAAAGATTTAATAATTACAATTGCGTCTCTTAAGTAATCACCCATTGTAAATTTAACTAAAGTACCTCTCATTAATCCTGTTCCTGAGTAGTCAGGGGTAGTAGACCATACTAGTCCATTTAATTTTTGATATGTATTAATCATATCAGCTCTTGATAAAACTGGGGCTACAAAACTAATACCCATATCTCGAGTAAATCCTTTATATTTGTAGAAGTTTTCTCCTCTACCTACATATTTGTAAGCATCCCAATCTCCATTAAATGAATCACTAAAATCATCTATATATGCTCTAAAATTTAATATTGTTGGTGCATCTGGTTTGTCATTATTGATTAATTGAAATTGAAAATCAATTATATCATCTCCATAAGCAAAATCATTGTCTGGGGATACTGATAAGTTTGGATTTACAACTTGATCTGTTCCGTTTCTAGTTCTACTAAATGAGGTTTGAGAACCAAATTTTCTTTTAGGTCCATTTATGCTTCCTCCAGTAGGTGTTAAATATAGTTTTGGTTTATCAAGTGCACCCCCATTATTAGTTATATTAGAACTTTCATTTGGATAATTTTTAAATTGAAGTTTATTCCAAATTCTTATATTAGTTTTACCTATTAAGCCTAAAATTGATCCTGGGCCTCCACTATATTCTATTAAGTTGTTAGTGTCCTCTGCGTTTGTTATACCATATAACTTCGCTGCTAATTTAATAGGAACTTGTTTATTTTTAGGGAGAGAAAATAATAAACCTAATCCTGCTACTCCAATAGCAGATGTAGTAAGAGTTTGGTATAAGGGAGCGTTAGCTCTTAACGCACCAAATGTACCTAGTGCTCCTATACCAATAAGACCAAGAGCTAAACCATTCGCATTATTTCTAAGTTGAAATTGACGTTTAAGTTCTGTTTGATCTGATGTGTTAGTTCCTATTCTTTTTACTTGATATAATAATTGAAGACGATTATGAGAACCATCTCTAAAGACATCTGGTTCATCGTTTTTTTTAGTCTCAACCCAATAACCAGTATTACCACTATTATAATAACCTGCTTTAAATGGGTTTAACCCAGTTCTATCTAGATGTCCTCCAATAGCATTAACAGCAACTTGAGCTAATGTACTTAAAGGATTATATATTTTACTTCTACCATCTACTACTTTAACTCCTTGTTGCTCTAATAATTCTTGTTTAGCTATAAATAATGCTCCTTTAAATGAACCTCCTTGAGCTATAGGATTAAAAAACTTTGATATTCTTAAAAAATCAGTAGCAGAAGCATTAACTGCTCCAAGTACTCCTCCTCTTAATAAAAAATCACTACCTAAAATATTACCTCCCACTGAATTTTGATCAATACCAAGATTAATATCAACTGGATTTTGGATGTAAGGTTGATTACTAGAACCGCCGTTAGGACGGTCGCGCCCAAATCCTAAAGATTTTAAGTTGGTTTGTATATTAATTAAAGGCATTAATTAGCTATTTAGATATAAATATTGTTTATTATTGGAGTTTAACAGACGATTTATTAGTAATATCATTTGAATTATCTGATATTTTTCTTCCGTCTAAGTTCACAACAGGTGATACATTTACTTTAGACATTGCTGCTGCTAAACGATCATAATCTATGGGCGCACTTCCTCCACCTGATCCTGGTCTGTTAGTTGTACCTACAATGTAGTCTTTTTTATCATATTGAGCTACAAGTCCACCTTCTGGTTTAGAAACAACTAATCCACCGTTGGGATCAACAGCTCCATCTTTTAAAGCATATAATCCACCAACAACAGCCATTACTGCTGCTATACCCGCTAAAATGGGAACAGTTGCCGCCCCAAGAGTTGATGCTTCTGCTCCAGCTACTTTCATAGCTGTAAGGGCTGCTTCTTTGCCTAAGTTTTGGTTTAAAGCTTGATTATATGCTCTTGCTCCAGCTACAGATGCCATTATACTTACTACACCTGTAGCTAAGCTAACTACCATTCTTGTAGCTAATATAGTACCTATAGCTAAGAATATTCCTTTTAATACTTCAGCATTATTTAATAAATCAGCTAACCCAGCCATAAATGAACCTAATGGTCCATCAACTAATGTTGATAATGTATCTTTTAGTTTTTCAATAGCTTGATTAAAACGTTCTTGAAGATTTTGCTGTTCAAATTGTTTAGCTAATTGTTCGTCACCTAATTGTAAAGCAGCCTGTTCAGCTGTTAAACCTGTAGATATTAAATAATCATATTTTTTCTTTGCTTCTTCAGCTGTTTTAGCACCTACTTTTTGTAATGCCTCTTGTTCAACTAATGAATTAGCTAATTCTTCTCTACCCATTCCAACAGCGTTAGCAAATGCTTCTTGCTGGATGCGATTCATTTTAGAGAATTCAGCTGACCCGCCTATTTGTTTTTTAATTTCCTCAGCTACTGTGGCCATGTCTCCGTTTAAAGCGGCTAGACGAGCTGTTTCAAGATTAATTTGTTTACCAGTTAATAATTCTGCTTCTAATTCAGCTGATATGCTGTCTTCAAAATTAAGCAATTTACCTGATATGTCACTTACTTTACCTAAGTCAACACCTAATGCTTTTGCTGCTACAGCTGCTTCTGCTAAACCTTTAGCTCCACCAACTAATGATAATTTAGTAGCATTAGAAACATTAGCGGTTTCTTTCATTAATTGTTTAACATTAATAGCTAAACCTTTTTGAGCAGATAGAGCTGTAGCTCCACCTAAAAATTCTTTAGTAGTATCTTCTATACTTTTACCTGTAACTAAAGACATCTTTTGCATACTTACTAATTCATCATTAGTAAATCCAGCTTGTTCTCTTAATTTAGTAAAAGTTTTTAATTCTTTTTCATTTATATCAGCATTAGCTCCTAAAGCTTGGCCAATAGCCATATAACTCTCTTGTATTCCTTTTGTATTAAGAGCAGCGTCCTTAGAGTCTTTGGCTATTTCTCCTAATTTATCTCGGAAAGCTAAAGCTTCTTTATAAGACATATTCATACCTTTAGCCAACTCCCCTGCCCCTGTGTCTATAGCAAAGAAAATGTCTTTTAATTGTTTAAATACAAATAAAGACATAGATAATGGGTCAAATAAAGATTTACCTATAACTGGTCCCATTTCTTTAAAAGCCATACCCATAGCTTTAGTTTTAGAAACAGTCATGCCTGTTTCATTCTGGATGTTAGCTATTTTCTCTTCAACATTGCCTAAAACACTATTCATGCCTGGGAGGTTACCTAAGAATGGGATTTTACTCATTCCTTTCATCATCGTACCAGTTAATCCTAATGAATCTTCAATGCTTTTAGTACCATCAATAGCATCTGCAATTTGATCATTAAAAGTGTGTAAAGCACTATTATTATCAGTTAGTTGGGATTGTATATTATTATAAGATGTTTTAGCATCTTTATATTGTTCTTCAAGCTCAAGAGATAAATGACGAACATTTTCTAATCGAGCAATTTCAGATGCGTTTAGGTCTCTAGCATTTTCTAAATCTTTTTGTTTTTGTTTAGCTTTTTTCTGTAAAGTTTCTAATTCTTTGGTAGATAAACGATTTATTCCTTGTTGGTGATAATTTAATTTAGAAGCTAAACTTTCTAATCCTTTAAAACCAGCGATGCTTTTATTCACACCACTGTTCATATTTTTTATTTCATCAACAATGTTAGTAAAAGAAGTTACAGAAGTGTTAACATCTTTCATAAGATCTTTATACGCTACTTCTAATCGAATTAATTCATCAGCTGCTTTACCATTACTAATAGCTAGTTGGGCAGCAGCTCTTGCTCCGGCCTCACTATAACCTTGAATTTTCTTATAAAGTTCTTCTAGTCTTTGTATGTCTTTAGGATCGGGGGTAGAAGGTGTTGCCATAATGTTTTATATAGACATAAATATAAAGAAAGCCAAGAATTAATACTTGGCTACTCTTTTACTATCACTTAGTTTTCCTTTTAGATGAGATGGGATATCTATTTTACCCTCTTTAATTTTTTGAGATTGGGCTGCTAAATCATTATTCTGTGATTGGTTTTGTTTTTCGTAGTATTCTTTTAATTTATGAAAAGTAAATTTACGAAGCCAAATAGGCATATTATAAACTGTTTCCCAATCATATCCTCCTTGACCATGAAAAACAATTTCATGGATTTGAGTGAATATGCTAGAACGTAATTGAGGTACTATCTCAGATGTCAGGCCAAAAAAAGCTAAGTCCAATGGGAATTGCAACTTTTTCTCCGATTGGGTTGGGAAAAAAGGTCAGATCTACGTCTGGTTGCACCTCCTTTATATACTCCCTTAATGCTCTGGAGTCACGAGCTAATAAAGCTGTGTCGACAAATTCTCTAATGTCTTTTTGGTCTCTATTCCCATCAACAGATGTAATGATATATTTTAGGCGGGTTGATAAATCTGTTGAAGAATTTTTATTAATCTTCTTTAGTCCTTCAATTTCTCCTTTAATTTTCTTTTCATCTTGACCTGTTAATAATTTAAAGGTAATACTTATGCCTGTTGATGGAAGAGTAAAATTAAATTCATTTACACCTTTTTTAAATAATTTAGTGTCTAAAGGATTATTATCAATTGTTGTTAAATCAATATCATATCGATCCCCACCCCAACTAAATGAATAATCTTTACCATATCCTAAGATACGAGCTGCTACTAAAATAGCGTTTTTATCACCTACAATTAAGTCATCATAATTTATATCAGAAACAATGAGTGATTTAACTAACTCATCTAATACTATACCTTTATTAATATAATTTTGGTTAGTTAAGATATCTTCTTCACGAGCGGTCATGTATTTCATTTCTATTTTTCCGCTTGATAAAGGTGATGATTCAGGATATACTAATCCTTGTGATGGTAGCTCAACAATCTCTGTTGGCATTTTAAATTTGTTTTCCATATCTTTTATTTGTTATAACTTTAATGTCTTATATAAATATATACAAACTATATTTTTATACTAGATTTTGATCTTTTAATGGTTTAATATAGTCATTATAATATCTTTTTATAGGTTTCCACACTTGATTAAAAGGTTGAGGGGCACTACCTGTGATACTAGTAACATTAGATGCTGGGTAAACTGTGATATTGTCTGGGTTTACTACGATATCAGTAGTTGGGATTGCGTTTTCATTATCAACATCTAATCCAGTTTTAGATAAACTATCATATTGTTGACTTAATAAATCTGTATTTGAAGTAGTTACAAATGGTGGATAGTATTGGTTTTCTGATGGGCCATAATTTTGTTCGAATAATTGTGAGGCTCCTCCCCATTGGCCTGAAGAGAATACAGGATAAACTGTACCGTCAAATGGAATCTCAGCTGTAGGAGCAGCTTCAGAAGGATAGGTATTATCTAATCCTGAGGAATTTAGGTTGTTATTTAATGGATTTGTACTATCATTTGTAATAACATCATATGTGTCTAAGTATGTACTGTTAGAATTATATAGTGATTCATATTGAGATGGTGCTCCGTTAAATGCCCCTAAACTTACATTTGGAATAACAGGGTAATTATTAGGATAAGCTATGCTATCTGGTGTGATAGTAGTTTCAGCTGATCCATTATCAGTATTATCTAAGCCAGTTTCATTTAATGTATTAAGTTGAGAATTAGTATCTCCAACTAATGTATTATACTGATCTAAATATGTTTGATCAGGAGTATAAGTTGTTTGGTACTGGGAGGGTGCTCCTCCAAATTCACCCATTTGAACTTGAGGGGAAACAGGTACATTACCATAGTTAGTAGGGGCACTAATGCTGTTTGGAGTAGGAATATTTGATGTAGAATTATCATCTGTATTATCTAAGCCAGTTTGTTCTAAAGTAGGTAATTGGGGACTATTTGAAGTTTGGATTGGTGTAGTATCTAAGTAAGTAGACTCAGGGCCATAATTTTGAATATAACTGTCTGATGCCCCACCAAATTCTCCTCTAGATAATTGGGGAAAATATATACTTGGTTGAGGTATAGGTTTATTAGGATCATGATTTGCTACAGTATTATCTAATCCTGTGTTTGGTAAAGTATCTACTAATATACTTCCATTATCAGGTTGGCCTATTATTCCACTTTCATATGTATTTGTAGGTGAATTTTCTTGTATGAATCCAGATTGAGGATCATTAATAGGGGTATCACCAGGAAAACTTCCTGCGCTTAATGTAGTTTGACCTTGTTGTAATAATTCTAATAATCCCATAATTATTTTATTATAAATATTCAAAAAAGAAAGCTCGCAAAATGCGAGCTCTTTTTATAATTAAGTAGTGATATTAGAAGTTTAATACGCAGTAATCTACGGCTAAAGTCATTGTGATATTAACTGCGGTGTCTGCAGTATCCCAGTTATAATCACCAAAATTAGCATCTTTAACAAATGCGCCTTTAAGAATCCATTCACTTACTACATCTCCTACAGGTCCTAATACATCTATTACTAAATCCTTTTTATAAAAGTCAGAGTATCCATCTCTACCTGTTACTGATTCGTGATGTAAACGAACCCATTCCATTACAGCTTGGGCTCCAGATGGAGTAATTGGATCAAATAATGTCATTTGAATATCACCCCATACCGTTTTACCTTTAACTTTACGTTGTACGTTAATATGGTTTAATGTTACTTCACCTTGAGTTAAATTTACACCATTTACTCCTTTAATTATATAGCTAGGTACTCCATCCATATAAAGGATAAATCTATTAGCTTGTTTTGGTTCAAATGCTGTGAAAAATATTTCGTTTGCGTCTAGTATTGCCATGTTTTCTGTTTATTATAAATATCTATATAATTAATTTTTATGCTGGGAATGTAGCTCCAGTTGGTGTAATATTGAAATCTAAATAGATAAACTCAGCAGTTTTAGTTGGTTGAAGATATATCTGACCTACCATTTGATTTTGGTCAATTACTGTTGGTGTGTTATTAGTATCATCCATTATTACTTGGAAAGCATACAAACCTTGTCTTTGTTGAACTGACTCTAAATATGGATTAACTTGTGCTAAGAAGTTATTTCTTGTAGCAGCTGTATTTTGTTCAAATACTAAGTTGTTAGCAACTTGAGAAATATAACTCTTAAGAGCAATTAACAAGCGACGAACATTCACACGATCTAAAGCACTTGCTCTAGTTTGTAATGTTTTTTGTCCGTATACTACTACTCCAGTTCCTGGGAATGTAGCAATTGGGTTTACTTTTCCATTATATAAAGTATCTCTATCACCTTGTGGTAAACGTCTTTCAGCTCTAATTACAGTACTTAATCCACCTCTGTTTATACCGGCTGGTGCAAACCATGGTTCAGAAACACTATCATTATAAGCATATACTCCACCTATCATAGTTGAAGCTGGTACCCATACATTTTGTCCTGAGTCTGGGTCTTGAACTTGAACCCAAGGCCAATATGTAGCTGCATATGATGTATTTCTTTTAGAGGCTTCTCCTGTAACTGTTGTTACACTAGACGCTCCATAAGCTACCATATCAGTTACATAAATAGCGTCTCCACGATTTTGAGTATTAGATATGATTTGAGTCATTTGGGAAGTATAATCAACATTATATAAACCAGGTGTTAGCATTACATTATATTTGTAATCATCTTGGTTTGCTAATAATGAGATCATATCATCATAACATCCACCAGTTAATCCTTGAGTATCTGTACCATTAATATTTTGATAGAAATTAGCACCAGCTTTAATATCACCAACAGCACCACCAAATGATCCACTACTAACTATAGGTAATGAACCAGTATAAATTGGGTTTGGAGTTCCAGCGTTATTAAAATAATTAGGAGTAGTCAGGTTAACTGATTTAACTCTTATATAAGCTGATTGGTTAGGGAAACTACCTGATAGTTGTAAGTATTTAGTTGCAGTTACTGAGTCTGTTCTTAGAGTATACTTTTGATCTCCAATCATTTTAGTTATATAATTGGAAGCAAAAGGATCTAATGATAAACCTTGGAACGTTTCTAATATGGTTGGTTCTACACTATTATCATTACCTTGGCGAACTAATAAGTCAAATGTACCTGATGATGTATTTGAGTTAACTATTTGCCATCTAAGGTTATTAGATGTACCATTTGCTAAAGCACCTATTGCATCCTCAGATCCTGAACTGTTAGTGATAACTCCTTCAGAAATTGTTTCTAAAGTAAATACTGGGGTTGTTGCTCCACTAGCACTTACAATTAAACTACTTGTAGCTGAGGTATAAGATCCTGTTACAACACGAGCTACTAATAATGAAGTACCTCCATTAATAAAGTAATTATACGCCGCTATAGAAGTAAAGTAAGTATAAGTTTGGGCTGGGCTGCCGCTTGAAAGTGTAGTGCCAAAAATTTGTTGATACTGGGAGTATGAAGTAATTTCTGTGGGTATTTCTACAGGTCCTTTTACAGTTGGGCCTATAAGAACAGCACCAACAGTTACGGGACCTTGAGCAACAAATGAATTATCATTTTCTCTTGCTAATACGCCTGGTGATATTAGAGTTTCTGCCATGGTTTATGTTATGTTTGTTTTAATTATAAATATCTTAAAAAGGGTCAAAATCATGAAACCGAGATAAACTCTCCTTTTTCTAAATCAATATTTCCATCACCATATTTTTCTTGAAGTTGTTTACCTATTTTAGTTTCTTCTTCAACTTGTTTTTTGAA
>Ga0247723_1000515_pt1 | contig 26445 bp, 38 predicted proteins | sample MSEWelMarce5H_FC_FD_189079 | JGI IMG/M metagenome (GOLD analysis project Ga0247723, IMG submission 189079) | Subsurface sediment microbial communities from gas well in West Virginia, United States - MSEEL Well Study Marcellus 5H_FC | ecosystem: Environmental > Terrestrial > Deep subsurface >... | reverse complement strand
AGCGTAATGCCTGCCAACCGATCCATTCTTATTCGAGGTCCACACGGAATCGGAAAGAGTGAGATTGTAGCTTCTATTGCGAAGAAGAAGGGTCTTCCCGTAATTGATGTTAGAGCTTCAACCATGTCAGAGGGTGATGTGGTCGGTTTCCCAAACCTTGATGCTATCAAGAAGTCTGGTGTAGCAACATTTGCTCTGCCATCATGGTATATGGCTGCCTGCAAGCAACCTTGCGTTCTCTTTCTTGATGAGCTAAACAGAGGTTTGATCGGCGTACTAAACGGTATGCTTCAGATTGTTCTCGATAGACAGCTAGGCTCAGACCTTAGTGGTAAGCCTGTGCCTCTCCATAAGGAGACGATTGTTATTGCCGCCGTAAACTGGGGTACTGACTACACTATCACTGAAATGGACCCCGCTCTTCTTTCCAGGTTCTGGATTGCAGACTTCCTACCCTCGGAGGAAGACTGGATTGATTGGGCTCAGAACACTGGCGGAATCGACCCGCTCATTATTGATTTCATCAAAACTCATCCAACCCATCTTAGAGAGAAGAAGACTGTTGATCCAAGTCGAGTTTCTCCCAACCAGAGGGCTTGGGCTATGCTGGACTCTGTACTTAAGCACAATGGAATTAGTCTTTACGAGCCAGATACCTATAAGTCGATCTCAATTGAGGCTCTTTATCCCATTATCTATGGTTTCATCGGTTTTGAAACCGGAGCGGCATTTCACTCCTATGTAAAGGATCATGCTAAGATGCTTAACGCACAGGATATTCTCGATAACTGGCAATCTTCAAAGAAGAGGGTTTCCGCTCTTTCCGCAGAAAAGGTTCTTGATCTTTGCTCAAAGATTCGGGATTTTGCCGCCAAAAACGATCTTACAGAAGATCAATGCAACAACCTTGTGCAGTTTCATAACTGCATCTCAGCAGAGCAGAACTTCCATCTGTTTAAGTTGATTATGAATCTCGACAAGATTGAGGTTATGAAGCCATACACTTCTGCTGTCTCCGCCGATATTGTGAAGGCGGTTGAAAAGGCTAGACAGCTCTCTAAGTCGTAATCTCCAATATAAACAAAGGATGGTCGCAAGTTTTTCTTGCGACACATCCTTTTTACATTTTGAGGTTTTTATGGAACCTAATACTTTTTTTCATCCAGATTTTCCAAGTGCCGAGGTATCAGATCTCGCTGTTTTGGCTGAATCATTCAACATAAACGACCATATCATGTCGCTTCTGTTTGATGAGCCATTCTTTGCAGAGATCTTCAGATGTCTCGACAAGAAAGTTGACTACAATATTCCTACGGCCGGAGTTTATGTAGTCGATGGCGAATATAACTTCGTATGGAACCCTCTGTTTATATCGGCATATAACCCTAAAAAGGTTAGAGGGCTTCTTAAGCACGAAGTTTTCCACATTTGCTTGGGGCATACTCACTCCAGGTCATTCAAGCCTCATAAGGTCTGGAATATAGCGACAGATCTTGCTATCAACTCCGGTATTCCAGAGGATGAACTTCCGCCCTGTGGATTTATTCCAGGCAGGAGAGGTGTATTCTCCTGCCCAATCTTGAAGAGATTTAAGAAGCCGGAGGAAGAAACCGAAAAAGAGAAGGCCCTTGGAGATTTTATTGCTAGCTTGAAAAAAGATCTCTCGTCAGAAGAGTATTTTTCCATCATCATGGAAAATGAAGAAATCAAGAATATTATTTCTCCAGATAATGATGATGGCGTAGGGATTCTTTCTGGTGGTGGTGGCGGTGACCCTTCCAATGGTTTTGATGAACATGATGGATGGTCTAACCTGACAGAAGAGCAGGCCGAAATTCTTGCTGGTAAGATGAAGGCTATCATCGAGGCAGCTAAGAATAAGGCTAATGCAAGCTCGAAGGGGTGGGGCTCTGTATCAAATTCAATGAAGGAGCAGATTCTAAAAGCTCTTAGTAAAGAAGTAGATTGGCGAGCAATTCTAAGGGCGTTTGTAGGGACTACTTATAGAGATGGTAGAACAACTTCTATTCATCGTCTGAACAAAAAGTATCCGGGCATGTTCCCTGGAGCAACAAGAGATTACAAGCCAAAGATTCACGTTTATATGGATCAATCAGGATCAGTTTCTGATTCAGATATAACGCTCTTCTTTTCGGAGCTTATTTCTCTCTCAACCAGAGCTACATTTATTATGTACTACTTTGATACGGAGGTTGATGAGGATTCTTCTTTCGAATGGAAACGAGGTATCGTTCCCTCTCTCATGAGAACCAGATGCGGAGGAACCGATTTTCAGGCCCCAACTGACCATGCACTAAGTGTTGGTTGTGATGGATATATCATCCTGACTGACGGTTTGGCTCCAAAGCCATCTCACTCAAAGACAAGGAGAGCCTGGGTAATCACACCTGGTTCAAACCTTGAGTTTAAGGTTAATGAAGCAGTAGAAAAAGTTATCAGAATGAAAAAGCATTCTCGGTAATATATGTTAATTGGGATAGGTGGTAAATCCACCTATCCCAACCTCCGCGGGAGAAAGATGAATATTCATTTAAACTTTATAATTTTCTTTGTTTTCTTCTTTTTGCTCACAAAGTCGCTTATACTAGGTATAGTCTGCTCGATATCTATCATACTTATCGAAGCTTTTCTTACCAAAGCTGTTAATATGTCTTTTAATAAAAAGGATTCCTAATGCTCCCCTCCGAAAAGCATGAGACTGCATTTATCATCGGAAGATTTCAGCCTATTCATGCCGGTCATCTAAAACTCTTAGAAGAAGCAAAGAAATTTGCTAAGAAGATCGTAATTCTTCTTGGTAGCGCAAATGCCTCTCCTTCTATCAGAAACCCTTTTTCGGCAGAAGAAAGGATTAAGTTCATAAGAGAGGAGTTTCCGTTCGTAGAAATTATCCCGATTATGGATTATCCTTATTCTGACAGAAAGTGGGTTAGCCAGGTTGTTTCAATTATCGAAAATTATCGTGGATCCGATAAGATTATTTTCGGTACGAATAAAGACGAGTCAACCTACTATCTAAATATTTTTCCAGAAAAAATCAAGGTGATCGCACTCAGCAGTCAAACGGGTTATTCAACTGATATTGATGCAACCACAGTCAGGGAGCATCTTTTTAACGGAAGAGACGCCACCCAATTTATGGGCGAGTATTCCAGAGATCTTATAATGAAGAGCCCTTCGATTGATGCTCTTCAAAAGGAATATTTTTATGTAAAGCAGTATAAGAAGGCTTGGGAGAATTCTCCGTTTCCGCCGATGTTTGTTACGGTTGATGCCTTTGTTGTTCATCGAGATTCTTTTCTTGCTGTAAGAAGAAAGGGTAACCCAGGAAGAGGTCTTCTGGCTATGCCGGGCGGCTTTTTGAATCAAAACGAAGTAATTAAGGCAGCGGCCATAAGGGAGCTTCGCGAAGAAACCTGTATTGAAATCTTTAATGGAAAGACCGGAAAGCAGATTTCCTTTGCCGAAGAATGGTCTTTTGCTTCGCATGTGTTTGATCACCCAAATAGATCTTCTAGAGGCAGAGTTATTACTCATGCTTTTGCCTGGAAGATCCCTGATAGCTGCTCAGTTAATATTACTGCGGCTGATGATGCAGCAGACGCGCTATGGATTCCTCTCTCAACTCTAGATGATCCAATGCAAGCAGTAAATTGGATGGAGGACCACTGGCATATGGCTTCACTACTAGGTGGAAGACTTTGATCTGGTAATTATTCGACATATTTATAACCCGATTGGGTAAAACTAAGCCATAATCTATATGTTCTTAGTTATGCTATAATAGCCGAGGACCAGCCGCGTAAAAACTGTAAACAAAAAAGGTAGACAAAATGTCTTTTACTAATGCTCATCTCAATATTCGTAGACTTACCGACTCTCACGTTCCTTTCATTCTTGATACGGATACCTACAAAGCAACTCATCATATGCAATATAGAGATGATCTTTCCTCTATGACGGCATATTTTACTTTCAGAGGCCCGCTTACCGAGTCCGATCATAGAATCGTTGTATTTGGTTTGCGATATGCAATCGAAAACATTCTTATGAGAAAGATTACTCAGGCTGATATTGACGAAGCTGAAAGCTATCTTAGTCAGCACGGTGTTATGAAGTCAAGAATCGATTGGCCCAAGAAACTTTGGCAAGAAATCGTCGATAATCACAACGGATACCTTCCATTTACCGTAAAAGCACTTAGGGATGGAACCGTGGTTTATCCCGGAACTCCTATCTTTACAATCACGGGTAACGGCAAGTTTGCAAAGCTAACCACTTGGCTAGAAACCTCTCTTATGAGAATTTGGTCGCCAAGTGTTACTGCAACGAAGTCTCGCCATATCTGGCAATTGATCAGAAGTGCCTTTGACAAGACTGTTGAGTCAGAAATGGACTTTTTGCTTCCATCCAGATTCCATGACTTTGGATCTCGCGGAGTTTCTTCTGCCGAAACCGCTATGGTTACCGGCATGGGTCACCTTCTTTCTTTCGAAGGCACAGATACTATGTCTGCTGGTTGGCTTGCAACTAGCTGGAATAACGGTATCGGCATTGGCGAATCAGTTATTGCTTCCGAACATTCTGTTATGACCACTCATGAAGATGAGCTTACGGCAGTAAATCATCTTATTGATATTACGCCAAATGGACAGATCCTGTCTGTTGTTGCAGATTCTTATGATTATAAGAATTTTGTTCACAACATTGTTCCAAAGATTGCAGCAAAGGCAAAGAGCAAGAAGATTATGTTTGTTCTTAGACCAGATTCAGGCGATCCTGTTGATGCAGTTATCACTGGTCTTGATGGCTTGAGCCAGTCATTTGGTTGGACGATGAATAGCAAGGGGTTTAAGGTAATTAATGGAGCTGGCGTAATTCAGGGTGACGGCCTTGATACCAAGAAAGTCGAAGAGATTCTTGCCGAAGTTATAAGAAATGGGTATTCTGCACAGAATGTTGCATTTGGAATGGGAGGAGGTCTTCTTCAGTCTCAAACAAGAGACACTCTGAAGGCAGCAATTAAGGTAAATTCTATTACAATCGACGGTGTTACTCGCTCGATTATGAAGGCTCCAAAGACCGATTCTGGAAAGACCTCTTTGCCAGGAGCCGTAAGAGTTAATATGTATAAGGGAATTCCTACGGTATTCCCCGCAACGATGCCCTGGAAGGACGACCTTATTGAAACTGATATGTTAGAAAATGTTTACGATAAGGGTCCAACTAACTGGAAGCCAGAAACATTCTCCCAGATGAGAGATCGTCTAAACAAGGCTTGGGCATCAATGCCTATGATTGCAGATCCAATGTCTGATGAGATCAAAGAAGCTGTATCGAGAAAGATCTCGGACCTAAGAAAGTAATATCTGAGTATGCTGCTATAATTGCTATGGCAGCATACTTTTATTTTAAAAATAAAGGAAATCCATGTATAGACTCTTTAGGAAAGATCCCTTAGACAAGCTTTCAAATGGAGTGATATTATCGCGCATCGAACTACCTCTATTTGACCTATGCTTAACTACCGCAGCAATAAAAGATCATCATTCAAATATCGATTCTATTAGATTAGACTATATTGATTTTGATTCGATACACGATCTGCAAATATTCTTGATTGAATTTAAGAGCGTTATCTCTGATCAAATCTTAGATCTCTCAGAGCAAAGATCTAGGCTTTATCCTAAGGATATAAAAGAAAATATAGACACATTTAATTCTGTATTTTATTCCGAACAGTTTATGCCCTCTTGGTACAGGGTTATACCACAATTCTTGTCGGCTCAAATAGAGGGCCCTTTTATTAAAATAGAAGACAACGAGGTTGTTTACTTCAAATTAAAGGTAAACTACGATGTTACTATGGATAAATATGGAGAAGAAGAAGATACGGTTCTTGACGGCAAGAAAGTCATCATAAGGAATTTGAAAGAAACAAAAAATTATAATAGAGATAACACTTTTTATGCATATTTCAGAGTAGTAAAACTTAAGTGAGGATCAAAATGAAGATAAGATTGTTTGTGCCAATTTTTGTTATTGCATCTTGCGCAAATTCAGACAAGGCAGAAGGACATGCTTTTGATTGGGCCGCAGAATTTTATCCAGAAGATAAGCTCAGAGCAGTAGAGTGTGAGATATCTGACTCTGATGGTGATGGCAGAGTAAGGTGTACGCTTGGTTTTACTTCTGGTCAGGTAGAATTTCTTGATTGTCCGTCAGATTGGACTCCTCAGCCATTTACAACCAAGTGTGTTTCACCAAAAGCTACACAAGCCAGAAGAAGAAGATAGATATCTGTAAAAAAATTAAGCTCTTTCTAAGGCCGCAGAAATATGCGGCCTTAGTTTTTGGCTAAAAAAAATAGTTGCGGACTAAAAATCCTTCCTGCCGACGCTTGACGATCAAGCGATGCGTGCTTATATTATAGCAGCCCCGGAATTCGGGACACAAACATACCAGGGAGTTAGGATATGGCTCGTCGCAGCTTTACCACGATTGCTAAACGCGGCAACAATGAGACTTCTACCAAGAGCAAGGTGAATGTCTCCGTGGTTGACACTACTCAGGAGGCCCCCAAACGCAAGGCTCCTGAGCCCGTAAAGCCTCTGTCGAGATTTGACTACTACCTCAAAAATCTTGATAATTCCGCTAAGATTAGCCAAGAATCCTTTGCTTTCTCCTTTAACTCCCACGCCTCCGAAGGTAGACAGGAAATCCCTCTATCTGAGATGGACGAAGTTATTGAGTTTCTAGAATCTTTTAACCCTTCGAAGAAAATTCTTCCTGAGAGAGATACTGCAATCAACTGCATCAAGAAGTCTATTTCTTCTGACGGACAGAGAGTTCGCTTCAAGACTTCGAACATGCCTGACGCACAAGAGGTTGTTATTCTTCAGGAGGACATGCCTAACTGCATTAAGTCGCTTCGCGAAGTATTTGAGCTTCACTCTTCTGTTCGCAGAAATCGTGTTTAGTTTTCAAGTATAATGTTTGGTGGCCCCATATACCTTTGTATATGGGGCTATTTATCTATTGTTTTTTTAAAATCTGGAGTTTTAATGAGTTTCTGGTTGCTTATAGCTATATTCATGTCACAAACAATTCATGCTGAGGAGGAAGATCCATGTAGCGACATTTCTACTGGTGAGTATATGTGCAAAGACGAGATGACTCTTGATTATCCGATGCCAATCTCACTGACCGAAACATGCCTTTCTTATAGCTCACTTTTTATTAGATCTGAAAATCAGATGAAAAATCAGATTTCTTTCTTAAAAAAAGAATCTGAAGAATTAGATTACAGGAAAAGAGCCCTTCTTAGGGGTACATATAGCGAAGATCAGATTAAAAAGTATAATTCAGATTCACAAAAACATAATGAAGGCATATATTGGATATTGGGCGTAGCAAGGAAGCTTGAAGAAAAAAGATTGGAATACTCCAAACTAAGTTGTGACGGGCCAATAAACCAAGAAGCAAGCCAATCAACGATAGATTATCTTGCAACAAAAATGTACCATCAAGTTTGGAAGTAACTTTGGAGACAACTTATGAAATTTTTCATTTTAACTGCTGGTGATAATTATCACCCTCGCTCTGGAACTGGTGATTGGATTGCGACGTTTGAAACAATTAAGGAGGCAGAAGCAGCCGTTACTGAAACCACCCAATCCGGCGATGATTGTTATTTGATCGGCGGCACCATTTATGACTGGTACGAGATTATCGATCTTAGAAAATGGGTTTTGAGCGAATAAAATCAGCAAGAAATAAAATTGCAAAACTAACAATAAAAGTTGGGAGAACTCATGTCTTTTTTGAATGAACTCAAGAAAATTTCTGAAAATGCCGGCAAAGCAAATGATGCAGAGGTAACTTATCTATATGCTTATTTTGCAAATAAACTTAGGGACGCGGCAAGCATGGGGCGTAACTCATTTTTTCTCAATGAGATTCAAGTAAGCTTTATTAGTTATGAGGTAACTAGCCTTGATTCTATAGTAATCATCAGAGATTCAGCAATTATTGATGCCTTTTATTCTGTTGTGGACAAATTTAAGTCTGAGGGTATCAAATCTTCGATTTCGAGCTATTGGGATCCATCTGGCGTTAAGAAAATTAGCGAAATTTCTTTTAATTGGTAGAAAAAGATTCGTAATTTTAACTATAAAAAAATAGGGTTTGAATATGCGTAAAGCTGCTGGCTGCTTTATTACGAATGAATCTGGCGATGTTCTAATTTTCATTAGAAGTGATCCTCAGTCTTTGGGCGCAGGACTTCCGTGTGGCGGCGTTGATGGCGATGAATCCTTTGAAGATGCAGCGATAAGAGAGGTTCTTGAAGAAACCGGTTATAACATTATTCTTGATGACATCCCTCCCTTCGAAGATATTGAAGAAGGTGATAATTTTCATGTTATGATTTTTTCTGCTTCAATCACAGGAAAGATTAGCGCAACTCATGCTCACGAAGGTGCCCCCGTATGGGCCAATTCAAATCTTCTTCTTAGCGGCCCATATGCTTCTTTTAACAAGAAGATGATTGAACATTTTAAAAAATACATTACATTTAACTGAGGCAATTATGCCTTACATAACAAAGCTCACTCAATTTCCTATGTTTATTCATGAGGGTGAAAGTTTAGAGGAAGAATATGAGTGGTGTCCAAATTGCGGATGCAATGCCGTAATAATAACCTGGATTTCGATCTTAGGTAAAAGATATCGCTGTCAATGTGGTCTTTATGGAAGATTTGGGGACGGATTACCTGAACCAACATTTTCTCAGCCAGAAATTTCTGATAAAGGGAGATAGAATGGAAATATTTTACAACATCCTGTTGGTGCTCGTGGTCATCATGTTCTTCTTCTGGCTTTTCAAACCAGAGAAGAAGTCTGTGTATCTTGGCCAACCCAAGAAGTCTGTGTACCCTGACCGACCCGCTTACTACCCCACTTCTCGCAACCCCGTAACAAGCATCAAAACCCCTTCGACTAATCGCAATTCGGATTCCCAATCCAGTTACAGTTCCTCGGGAGCCTCCGATTTCTGCGGGGTTTACGACGTAGGAGGCCACTACGACAGTGGTTGTTTTGGAGGTGGAGATAGCGGAGGAGGTGGAGATTGTGGAGGTGTAGGAGGGGACTGATCCTAATTAGCAAAATTAAGCTTGTGCATTAAATCAGCATCTTTTCTACAACAAATTAATATAAGAGGCGCTCAATGATTAACTCGCAAGAAATCGTCAAATTTATGGTTGATCTAACTTTTATCATTGGGATTGGGGCTTTTTTGATCGCTTGCTTGCGGTGGTTTATTTTTGATCACCTTGGGCTCTTCTCTTCAAAAAAAGACTAGATCACACTCAAGGATCATTAACAATGCAACTAAAGTTTGGACCTCTTGAAATCAGCATCAGATTAGAGGTTTTCTTTATGTTGTTTGTCGCTTACTGCGTACACATTATTACAATTTCAAATTAAAGGAAAAACAAATGCTTTTTTACGCTGCAAATACACTAGCAAGTATCATTGCCTTCGCTATCTTTTATTATCTGTGGTATCGATTTAAACCTCTGACGCCTGATGAGCAAAAGATCTTTGATTGTTTTAATATCGCGCTACAAAATAGTGAGCGTGCCCATGTAGAATACACTACTTGGCATAATAGAGAAGGAGAATACAGAGTCAGAATTCTTGATATGGAGGCGATGGTTGTTTCAAATAAACTTGGAGTTATTCTTAAAGAGATTCACTCCGAACACTGGGATAAAATCCGCAAGGCGGAACACTCAAGGTTTGTCGATGCAATCTACGCAGAACTTACTAAGAAGTACCCTGCGACAGAAACTCGTATTGAAAATGGGTCTTTTAAGGGAAGTAAACCTACTTCGCCTCGACCCGCTGCACCACAACCTCCAGTTTCCTCCGAGGAGAAACAAACAGTAGCATCCAAAAGATTATATGATATGTAAACTCAGAGGCGACTTATCACAATGAGTACAAAAGGAAGTTGAGATGAATTTGAAAGATTATGAGCGACTTATGCTTTCTAGATTGTCGCTAAGCATTTTGAATGCTGTCTCCGAAGAAGAGGATGCTGCCAAATCCGCATGGATTGGAAAGAAAGTTCGGTTTAAAGATCGGCTTCAAAATCAGTTTGGCGATGAATTTGTTTGGATCGAAGGTAAGGTTATCGGCACTCAAATTAGAACGTCATCTGCCGGTTATATTAACAAACATAGTTTTGCCCTTCATTTCAATCTCGAAATTGAGACACCTGATGGTGTTGTAACGACCACTAAGGCGGCAGAATATGTTGAAGTAAGCGCTGAAGCTCAACGAAACTGACTACTAACTGAGAGTTCTTATGACTGACACCTTCAATGATATTCTAAAAGTTCTTGACGATGATGACAGCAAAGTACTTGCGAATGTTGAGCTTGCATTGAAGTTACTTCATGAAGCACAAGAAATTCTACTGAAAAGCTCTCGAACTCTTTACGCTGAAGCTGATGCTAATCCATTTGTAGGCTCAGGTAATCCCAATCACCTAGGAAACATTCGTAATGATAAGGCACACTATCTTAAGCTTGCAACTAATCACTTGTTGAGCACGACAGACAACTTAAAGGACATGCTAAGTATTCGTCCCTGATAAAATCAGACCCAAAATTTAAGGGATAAAAATAAACAAATCAACACAAAAATTTAACATTGACAGTCTTACCATACAAGGTTTACCATGCTGATTCCATTTAAAGAAACTCCAGAAACAAGAAAGGGCTTTCCATGCAAAGCATTTCGCTGGACCTTTCAGATTGAAAAAGATTTTATTGGTTTCATCTATCAATACAATATTAGCGATAAATGGCACGACAGCCACACTTCTGTCTACGGCGTGTGGTATCATGGAAAATGGGATTGGGGGTTTGACCATTTCTACTATGACGGACCCCATTGTGGATTGGCTGTAGGCCCATTAAGGTTTCAGTGGCACAACGAAAATTGTAAACATTGTCATAGAGAAATTTGATTAATCAAAAATATCTTTATTGATTATAAATCCCAAGAAAATAAGTCTTTTTTTACAAAAGTTGTTTTCAAAATTAGAATTTTTTTGATACAACTTTATAATATCATTTGATATATCGAAGTGTAATGCTCCGTACATAATGTCGCAATATTTTGAGCAATTTTTAGATAAGTTAAAATAAATCAGATTTTTACCCATATCAAAACATGTTGAGTATGCTGCTGAAGCCATGTCAATATGGTATTTTATACCAACAACTTTATTTATGTGTTCTGGGAATAGTCCTGCTCTTAACATTGCCAAGTCTCCAAGTCTGCTATACCTTGATATAGCGCCAAGACTTGCTGCTTCCATATAAAGATCTGCTAAAGAAATGTTTTTGTTTAAAATATCAAAACCATATTCTTGTGACGACATAAGTTGAGCAAGATAATCATTTATTGCAAGGTCAATTTCTAATTCCTGCATTTTCGCAGATTCTTTTATTTTTTCAAAAAAAAACGATCTGAGATTGCCCTCCATTTAATAATCCTCCTATAATATATTTTCTATTAGTAATATTAGAATTACAGCCCAAAAGGATTCATAAAATGATTCCCACCACAATTGTGCTTATTGCTTCGTTATCGCTTATAATTTCAGTTTGTTATGATCTAACGTCATCATATGTGAATGATGGAAAAATGAATCTTATGAATTCTTGGGTTTCTTTATTTAGGCTAATACTTTCGTCTGTGGCATTTTTTATATCATACCAAACAACCAATTTTTGGTGGATTGCCCTTGCTTTTGCTTGGTGTATTATAAGATTGTTTTCAATAAATTATTTTATATTTACAAAGGAAGGCGTGGTTACGCATACGTCCTTTAGATACTCATTGATTCTATCAGCCGTTATAATAACCATATATTATCTTTATGGTTGTTTCGATACTCTTTCTTCATATATTTATTAGGAGAAAAAATGAACTTTTCAAAAACAAAATACTATGAAATAAAATTTCTGAATCCAAACTCCGAGATTATGAACATTTGGGTTGATAATGAGGCAAAAAGCTATAGTGAAACTTCTAGACTACCAAAAGAAAGTTTTGACTATATTATTAGAAATAATCTATCTTATGCTTCCTACGACCTCTCTTTTCTTGAAGATATTAGGTTTCACAACATCTCTGATGCAAAAAACTTTTTACATGAAATAGAAGACCAGATTAAGGTGTCTTTTAAAGCTATACGTTTATGTGGCGGAACAAAGGATTCTTTCAAAGAATTATTTCCAGACATCAATAATGTGTCTTATTTGGATATAAAAAACTCAGCTATGATGGGCCAAGCCTCTTCTTTAATTGCTTATTTTGAAAACTTTATAATCAATGGTACAAAAATAATCACTCTTTCTCCGGAAGAATATTCTTCAAATTATTATGCCGGAAGCCTTAGCAAAAATTTTGTTGGTGCCGCAGTAATAACCGTTGACTTTCCAGATGAAATAAAATTTTCTTCATCTAAAAAACAGATTATTACAATCGATAAAGAACAAGGAATATATCAGCAAAAAATCTCCACTAGCGAGATAACTAGAACCGGAGAAGATTTTTATTCGTTTATACAGGAGAAGTATTATATCTATAATTCAAATGCCCCAGTTGCTTCTTTTCGCGGGAAAAAATGTATTGGATTATTCGAGATTTTCGAAAAAGAGAGTCAGCTGTTTGCAGATTCTGATGAAAAAAATTCAAGAAACCTTAGCGAATTAGATCTTCAACTACTCTCTCTTTCTGATACAGATAAAGATAAAGTTCTTCAATTATTGAAGATAATTAATTAGACATAAAATAGGGGCTAACATGAAAGTTATGGTTGCAATGTCTGGCGGCGTTGATTCATCTGTCTGTGCGGCGATGCTCCATAAGCAAGGGCATGATGTTATTGGCGTTCATTTAAAGTTGCATGGTTCTGATGCACCAACGACCAATACAAAGGTCTGCTGTTCCATTGATGACGTTATGGACTGTAGGCTAATATGCGAAAATTTGGGAATTCCATTCTATGTATTTAACATGGAAGACGAATTTAAGCAGAGCGTTATCAAATATTTCGTTGATTCTTACAGGAGCGGCTCCACCCCATCTCCCTGTACGATGTGTAATGGGGAAATAAAGTTTAAGCTACTTTTGAAAATATCAAAGCAGCTTGGATGTGATGCCCTTGCTACCGGGCATTATGCAGAGATAAAGAACGATAGATTGTATGCTTCTAATTCAAAGAAAGACCAATCGTATTTCTTGTTTAATATAAATAAAAATGCAATTAAGCATATCATGTTTCCGCTCTCCTCAATGGACAAGGAAGAAACTAGGGCTATTGCTCATGAAATGGGCTTGATTAACGCAGAAAAGAAGGAGAGTATGGAAATATGCTTTGTTTCCAACGGCCATCATTCTGATTTTGTTCAAAGCCATATTCCTTCCGAAGTAGACGTTAGCGCAAAACTGATTCTTGAGGATGGAACTCAGGTCGGCGAAGTAGACAGATACTTCAGATTTACTGTAGGCCAAAGAAAGGGTCTTCCAGTTAGCGGATATTATATAAAGGATATAAACTCGGAAAGCAGGACAATCACGCTTTCAAATAAGCGCGTAAAAACCGCCGAAATTTCACTAACCAGAACAAACTGGTATGAAGATACTTCTTCTATATCTCGAAGAATTTTTGCTAAGACCAATCATAGAGGTCAGCTTTCCGAAGTATCTATATCGGGCGATACCATATCATTCTATGAAGAGGTAAATCTGCCCGCAAGAGGGCAGGTTGTGGTTATATATGACGAGGAAGGAATGGTTGTTGGTGGAGGATATATCAAATAAAGTGTTTTGCTTATGCTGAAAAATATTAGCATGGGACTTTTTTCCATGCCACGATCGCTTGACCGACCCGGAATTGTGCTTATATTTATTGGGCGTGAATTTGTCACCTGTCATAAATGGGGTTAGGTAGATGAGAACCTATATTTTGTTTGACGGCGGAAATGTAAAGTTTGAGCAAGATGAGAGTGGAATCAAGTGTGTCATTGATTCTGGGTTCATCTTCCCTAAAAATACATTTTATGTATTTCTCTCTGCCGAACAGGTTGAAAGTTACATGGATTTGTGCGGAATCCCCTGTAGCGACAATATTGTAAGATACATGATTCATGATGCAATTATGTATTTTGCCTACAAGGCTTACTATGAAGAGACGAGTGTTATTATTGATAAAATTAAGCAGTTTGTTCAAAGCTAATTGGGGCAATTATGTTTATCGAGCAAAATAAGCTGGTAAAACTCCATAACGGATCTATTTGCAAGATCCATTCTTTCTGCGAGGCAACCAAAAGATGGATTGTTCTCGTTCCTGCTTATAATGGTTTTGAAGCATCAATGATGCGTCTTACTGAAAAAATCATTCTGGAGATGTTTACTGAAGAAGTACCTGATGATCACGAGTTTGTTTTCCCGTATCACCTTGATAAGTGGCTATTTTTAACTAAAGTTAAAAACTAATTTTGGGAAAAAAATGTCTGTCAAAACAAGAAGTCAGAAGTACGACGAAAAGAAATCAAAATCGAGAATTTTCAACGTCTCGATGGCAACGGTGTCCATTCATAATGATAACAACACGGGGTTTGCCATCAGAACTGTTGCTTGCTTTGGAATGAAGAATCTTTATGTCATCGGAGCAAAACCAGACAGGGCTATTCATAACGGGTTGTCTGGATCTACCTTTGATCATGTTAATATCGTTCATTTTGAGAACAACAATCAATTTCTGACATACTGTTCTGACAACAACATTCAGATTATCTCGGCAGAACTATCTGACGATTCGATTAATCTTTATGATTTTTCTTTTGACGTTTCTGATGATGCTCCCGAGATTGTGATTGTAATCGGAAACGAGTCTTTTGGGGTTCCTGCGGAAATCATGCTAAAAAGCAAACCCGTATTTATTCCCATGAATGGATGCGGAGTATGCCTAAATACGGTTGTTGCTGGAACGGCAATCGTTAATGAATATTTCAGACAGTTGCATACTAAGCAACCTTAAAGAGAAAACCTCGCATAATGCGAGGTTTTCGTGCTTATCGTATATATAGATATTTATTTAGGAGATCTTATGGCGCCGCCGGGTCTTGTCGAGGTTAGGAGGGATTCATCCAACCCCTTATCAACATAAGAACCGAGGCCGGAAGATCCAGAATACTCTTTGATTGGCCTTCCTTTTGATATATAAGTTCCTCTTGCCCTTTCGTCTCTTATGATTCTCAACATTGAGATGATAAGATCAAAAGTAAACTCTTGGTTTGGCCTTCCGCCTTCAGCTATCTCCAAAGCAATGTTATATAACTTTGAATTTGGGGCAGTATCAATCAATTCCTTGTTTTCGGTTTCAGCAGCAAGTAATGAAAACGCCCAAATCGCATCTTTAAACGCTGCGTCAGTTCTATCTCCCCACTTACCATCAGAAGATCCAGCTCTAAATCCAGCTGAGTTCAGAGCATCCTGAACCATTTTTATCTGCTGAGAGGAAAGTAATGGCATGTTATATTCGCTTATCAAAACCTGTGGGGGAGTCTCAGATTTTGGAGCGGCCCTAAATAACCGATCTCTTTTTTCTTCGTCAGTGTCTCCGGTGAAGTCATATTCTATCTGTCCATCCTGACTTAATTTCTTAAGAAGTCCGGTTACAATATCGGCCTCAGAATATAGTCCGGAATCATCAAGTCTTTCAGCTAGTTTTAGCAATTCTTTCTTCATACATTCCTCTCTTAAAATTTTAATTTAAAACGACAACAGCATCGTTTTTTCTTCAATTAATATCTTAATATTAATAGAATAGATACCCATTTTAAAAAAAAGGATCTTGGCATGGTTAACGGCATATTTAGCGACTTTTTGACTAAGTTCAATAAAAAGAACTTTGAAATTGGAAAAGATTCTAATGAAAGATGGTATTTCTCTCTTTCGTTTTTTAGCACGCTGTTTTATGTCTGGATTGATAAGCCAAACGTAAATGAGTCGTATTTCACGCAAATAGTAGATTCATTTAACTTTATTGATGTGGCGTATTTTACAAAATACGTTTCTCTTTTTAAGTCAAAAGTCTCCGTTATTCAAAAAATTGATGATAAAACTATATCAGCTGATATAAGGGAGTTTGGACTAGGCTCCAAAAAGTCCGCCTATTTTCTTGTCCTTTCTAAAAAATAAATATTAGGTGAAATAAGATGAATATCGATAATGATTTCTCCGGTGTTACTGATGATTCTCCTGGCTTCTCCGAGCTAAACCCTCTTGTTGAAGTTATAACAATCCAGGGTGTTTTTGATCACCCAAATGCAGATGCCCTAGAGCTTATTAGTCCAGATGGCTCAAACCTTTCTTTTGCAATTGCAAAGAAAGGCCAGTTTAAAGCTGGAGATAAGGCTCTTTGGTTTGATGCTGTTAACGAACCTATGGTTCCGGTAGATTTTCCTGACTTTAAATTTCTTGAAAAAAATGCTAAAAATGGATATGCAAGAATTAAAAGCATGAGGCTCAGGGGTGAAGTCAGCAGAGGTCTTCTGATTAACTACTCCCAAGAGTGGGATGGTCTTTCAAACAAGGAAATTTCGGATCTTCTTATGATTAAGAAAAGGGAGGCTGGTACGCACGCCTCCAGACAAGGAGGAAGGATTCTTTCTGGTGACGCTTGCTCTGGACCAGTAAAACTGCTTGCTACTGAGAAATACGACCTAGAGCCTCTGACCAGATCTTGGAGATATATTCCTAACGGAACAAAGGTGGTTGCAACAGAGAAAATACATGGTGCAAACGCATCTTTCGGATGGCTTCCTTTCAACGGAGAGTATAAGTTTTGGGCAAGATCGAGAACTCAGTTCAAAAAGTCTCCAGAAGATAGCGGTAAGAATAGTGCATGGTGGGATGTTGCAATCAAGCTCTCTCTACCTGAGAAGCTCCAGAACAAAAAGGACTTGGTACTTATGGGCGAAGTATATGGCGCAGTACAGGATCTGAAGTACGGACTTGGGGAGAGCATCAATTTTGCCGTATTTGATTGTTGGAATTCAAAAGAATTCCGATATTTGACATTTGAAGAGCTAAAAGATCTTTGTACCGAGATCGGCGTAGACCTTGTTCCCGTTGTTACCGAATTTGTTTGGAACACGGATTCCGGTATTCCAAAAGACATCATCAGTCTTTCGAACGGAATGTCTCTTGTTCCTGGCGCTAACAACATTAGGGAGGGCATTGTCATTAGAGCCGACTTTGAAAGTGAATTTTCTCTGAAGAATTCCGAAAGCGAAGATACAATCAACCTTAAGAGGCCCGCAAGGTTTATTTCCAAGCTTGTTGGAAGTGATTATCTTCTGAGGAAGTAAATGCAAATCTTCCTCGCTAAAGAAAACTCTGAATTTTCAGATTTTCCTTTAATCATCCTTAGTGCGAAAAAGTCTAATTTTTTCGTCTATCTTTGTGATGGCGAATATACTGTTGAGAGGGTTTCTAGAAAATGTTTGCCGCATAACTCTGCACTACATAGTCTTTATAAACAGGAAAATGTTTTAAGCCATGCTGTCGTAGACGCTAAAACATATGAGCTTATTAAGCATTACCTTTCTTTTGAGAAATTCTAAAATTATTTAATTGGAGTTTATTATGGCCAAGTTTACCAGCATTATCAACACAAGCAAGAATGCCTCAGATCCAATTGTAAGAGGAAAGAGAACGCTGAATCTAAAGAGAGTTGGTAATAATGATTGCGTATCTTTTACGCTTACAGAGGGAAAGGGAACCTCAGAGCAACCAATTTCTTTTGATAGCCTACATAAGCTTATAGCAGCTATGGAGTGGTATAAGGAAAACGGAATTCCTTCGAGAAAAGAAAACTCCGATATGACCGATATAGAGTTTTTTCATAATTCTATAACTGAGAAAGACGGGTATATTGAATTTAGAACTTACGGTGGAAGAGGCGCAAAGCCAACTAGATTTCCTTCGAATCGTTTTGATGATGTTATTAAGTTTATGAAAGAAGAAGTGGTAAATTTTAAACAATTGTGTGAAAAGGGTGATATTAAAAATGATGATATTTCTAAGTATTCTGATGAAAATAATAAGGCTGAAGAATCGTTCGGCATAGATGAATCAGATCTTTTTGAATAATTGGGAGGATTCATTTAATGAACAAAACTAATGTTTATGGGTTTTGCCCTTTATGCGGATCTCCAGGCTTCTCAAGAGAGAGGCGTCCAGATGGTGATGATAAGTGCTCCAAAGGTCACCATTATCCGTCAAAGAATAGTGTAAACCGAGAGTGTCTCTTCATTTCTGAAGATGGTTCATCTGAGCATACAACTATCTCAAAGCTAAAAATCGGAGATAGGTTCACACTCAATGATTTTGATCATCCAGACGGTAGTGAAGATGGATCGAGGATATATGTGGCTCGATCTACGCCATACTTAATTAATGGCGTAGATGGTATTCAGGTTGACGAATAACATTACTGCGAGGATGCGATAATATTATGAAAAATCAAACATTGTGTAAATTTATCCTGATGATTGCATCGATTTCTGGATGCGAGGGCAGCTCTACTGATCATAGATCGTCGTACCATAACTACAATTCTACTGTTTGTGTTGATACTACAGCCTATATTAGATACGATTCATATGGAGGCGAAGCAACATTTTCATGTCACCCTGGCGCAGTTACTTCGGTCATGGAGTCTGACAGGCCTGGAGCTAGTCGTTCGGCTGGATATATCGTAATTTGTAATTGCAGAGATGCTCCTTCAGAAAAAGATATGATAGATTCTCAGGCTGAAAAAGATATTCGGGAATCAGAAAGCGAATATAATTAATTTTAACTACTCGCAATAAAGTGTGGTCGATATAGGTCTTACCTATATCGGCCATTTGTTTTGCTCCGGTTAATTCGGGGCAAATTTTTTTTAATCAGGAACTTATTTTTTGGCCCTGCGCCTATTGACGTTTTCTTCGGCGTGCGTATATTATACTGCGCGGGGATTATCCCGACGCCCAACAAAAATGCGGAGTAAGGTATGTCTCAGGATAACGCTAGAGTTTACGTTCAGTTTGTTCATGTTTCCCGTCGTTTTAACCCCGTTACCGTAGCATATACGGCTAGCGAGAATGATAACGTAGTTACTGTTGGTTTCGGCCTTAGTATCTGCCATAAGCGTGATCGCTTTGATCGCGTCATGGGCAGACAGATTGCTTGCGGCAGAATGAGTCGCAGACCCTCTAGCTTTACTTATGTTCGAGACGCTGACCTCAACTTCAACGCTCAGCTCTCTCGCGAGGTTCGTGAGTATGTTAGAAGCGTTGGATTCCCGCTTTCTTTTATCGCGGCCGGTCCCAAGGCAAACATCGAGCCTGACAATGATTCGGTGGAAGGTGGCCAGGAAGTTTCTGCTCATTTGAGCCAGGATTGCTCTGGCGATATTAGCTAATAGTCTTTCGCTAGCAATACTTTTTGAAGGTTTTGCCGCTACACCAAGTATAATCCATAAGTCCTAATATGGTGAGGATGGCGTCCTATATACAACTTTAGTATATAGGGCGCTTTTCTTCGCAAAAGAATCTGGAGAGCCTAAATGAGTCAGGTTAATAGAGTAGATATTGTTTATGGTGCAGACTGGGGTGATGGCGGCAAAGGAAAGGTTGCTTCGTTTCTCGCAGAAAGAAAGAAGGCTGATGGAAGGCCTTTTTATGACTTTGTAGCAAGGTGGGGTGGCGGACAGAACGCCGGTCATACCATCTATATTGATGGAAAAGTCTATAAGACACACATCATTCCAAGCGGAGTATTTCACGGCATCAAGTCCTTAATCGGACCCGGCTGCGTATTTAATCCGACCCTTCTTCTCAAAGAAATGGAGAGCATAGCTTCTTCTGGTGCGGATCTATCCCTCATAAAGATTCATGGTAATGCACACATAGTAACCGAAGATCATATGACCTTCGATAAAACGAACCTTGCTAAGAAGCTCGGAACAACCTCTAAGGGTATAGCTCCAGCTTACGCAGACAAGTTTGCAAGAACTGGGCAGAGATTTTGTGACTGGCTTATGAGCACAAAAGATAAAGAAGACTCTCCAGATTACGCAACCTGCATCAAGCTGATGGACCATCTTTTCGACGGAATGGTTCATGGTAATATTTTGTGTGAGGGAGCGCAGGGTTTTCACCTTGACATTAACTGGGGTCGTTATCCTTATGTAACTTCCTCCGAAACGCTTCCTTATGCAGCCTGCTCGATTGGTTTCTCCCCAAAGAAGATTAAAAACATCTTTGCAATTGCAAAGATTTATGATACAAGATCTGGAGAAGACCCTATTTTTCCAGACTCTCTGTTCGAAAATAAGGAGCTTTTGGCTATATGTGATGCTGGTAAAGAGTTTGGAACCACTACCGGAAGACGTAGGAAGGTGAACTACCTAAATCTCGATTATCTGATAAAGGCACTTGTTGTTTCTGGCGGAACACACCTGATTATATCGAAGTGTGATATTCTTGAAAACCTAGGAATATTCAGACTTTACCATGATAATAATCTTGTTAGTTTTAAATCTCTTAGCATGATGAAAGAATATGTTGAGGAAAAGGTAAGACTAGCCTCACCAGAAATTGAGCATGTAATTTTTTCTTCCTCGCCCAAGACGGTTGAATTTACCGAAGAAACTCTAAGCTAATCTGGGGAAATAAAATGCGCTATATCAGAATTACTCATCGCAGCAACCCTAACGCTCCCTCCTTCTTCTTCGGCAAGGGTGAAGAGTTTCTGACTTTGGATGCTGCCCAAAATGCGGCATCCAAGTGGATTGAATCGCAACAAAATAAAGATGAGTATTCTTCAGAGATTTGCTATACTTTTTCTCTATGAGCCATACGATGGGGTTCGCTATGAACGATGTAAGTGATGAAAAAGAAGAACCTACGCTTGTCGATACTATGTATCGCAAAGAACTGTTTGTCGCTATGCTGCATAATGATATGGAGACTCTCGATAGAGAAATTATGATCATTAAGGCGAATGCTTTCGATCGCATTTGCGAAGGAAATAATGCTGAGCTTACACAGAAGCTCGCCACTGAAGAAATCAATTCTCTTTGTGCTGACTTTTTTCGTGAAGCAAAAGATAACCTTAAAAAATATGTAGGAATCTAAAAATGGTTGAGTTTTTTATAGCACTTGTACTTGCTTTTGTTGTGCTTTTTCTACACAAAGCTGCATCTATGATTTTGCGGCAGACTCCAGATAAGGATTCTGAGAATGTGTCAAGATTAAGCACGAAGAGCATAATTGCCCTTATATCGACTTATCTTGTGGCAAACATGATTTCAGTTACCCCTATAATAATTTTTGACATTAGAGATAGCCTATATGCGCTATTTTTTACTACAATACTAATCACATTAACCGTGGTCTTTCGCAGAAAACTTTCCTTGCTTTATATTTAAAAATAATCTTTTCCGACGGTTTAAACAATGTTTTTCTCTAGGCTGAAAATAAAAAACAAGTTTTTTGTCGATGGTTCGGTTGAATTTGTAAACAACGGTCTTCTCGCAAAGATACGCGGCAAGATTCCTTCAATTTTACAGGGAAATAAACCCCTCTTTTCAGAAGGAACCATTCTGAGAAAAGACGTTGTTGGTTTTCATTTTGAAATTGAAGAAGAGTCTGGATTTTTTTGGATGATCAAAAAGTTTCTAAGGCTCTATAGGGTTAGAGAGTTTATTGAAGTCAAGATAATCGATTTATCTCTTATAGATCGCTACGAAATAATTCCTACAGATGATATTGAAAATATTTTGGATAAGCCGGACGATCAAAAATCATTTGATGCCATGACTTATATTTACAACAAGCTTGGTTTTTGGCATGGTGATTTTATCAAAAATTATGAAATAAAGCTCAGTAAAGTCCCTGACTCAGAAGAATATTTTGTAACTGCCAAGATTTGCCTAGATCACGGGCTCTTCTTCTTTAAAGATATTGATGATTTTTTCTGTGTATCAAGAAAGATAAGTAATTTTATAAAAGACAACAATAATGATGTCGCCTACAGCGATAAAAGCATGGTAATATCGGGGATTAATTTTATAAACCTACTTCCTATAAAAGATGTTATAGAGATGTTGCCATCAGCGATGGTTAACTCAAGCCCAAGAAAAAAGATAGTCACAAAGCCAAACGACCGTGATATTATGCAAACAACAAAGTATGATTACGTTAAGTAAATCTTTTTGATACAAAACTTAAAGAGGCTCGGGGAACCGAGCCTCTTTTTTTATTCTGAAAGAATTTCTATTATATTCCCATCTGGATCGTTAATATAAAGTGATTGTGTCCCATCCCTATGCTTCTTCATTTTTTTATTCATAAAATCTTTATGAAGATCCTGCATTTCTGCTTGAAAAGCAATGTGCCTTGGATGTTGATTAGGCATAACTAACGCCAGCCTAACCCCACAAAAATTCATTATAGCCCAGGTTTCATCAGAGTATTCTACGGAGAAATCTTCAAATCTTTCCCCATACCACTCTATGCTCTGCTTTATATCGGAAACCTGTATTGCCACATGATGAAATTTCACTTATGCCCCGATTAAAGATCGGTTGGCATCATGTTCATGCCTTCTGCTTGTGGTAGAGCCCACACATGGAGTGTCTGACCTGGCTTTATAACGTCTGGGTTGAATCCGGGGTTCTTTTCTTTGTTTAGATTTACGTTATCCTCCAGGCTTTTGCTGGCGGGAAAGCTGTGTTCTTTTGATATGTCATAAAGATTCTGGCCTGGTCTTACAACTACCTGAATAACAACAGCTTCTTCGCCGCCATTAGCACTCTGAGAGAGCTTTCTAATTACAGAGTCAAGAATATCGGCTTCTTTTGTTAGACCAATTTCATCTAGTTTGTTAGCAATTTTTGTTAGATTCTTAATCATTATTAACTCCTAATATTTTATTTTATGTTATATTTAATGCTTTGCCCATCATATCGATCATTATTTTATCTGATTTCGATAGATTGTCAAAATCTATATCTTCTAAATTTATATCTTCGAATAAAGATCTTCTTTTGCCCACCGACTGCTCATATTCATAATACCGCTGCTCATTTATTTCTCTATCACTAAGGTTTGAGTCCATCAATTTTTTATTTGGATCAAAATCATTGCTAATGACTTCGCCTTTATTTTTAGCGACGCCATCCCCGGCTTCTCCTTCGCCAGAAATTATACTCAATATTGTTCTATATGCCCTCTGCCTTCCTTTTGATGAAGACAGATCCGATATACCAATTCCTTTGTTACCCAAAACTTCTTTTATAATCGGATGGATATAGTTACCCATATCTTCTCTTGGTATTTCAAAATGATGAAGCTCGGTATCATGCACAGTTTCTCCGGTTGGAAGAGTAAACGCATTGCCTCTTGAGAAATTGCCGCCCCAAGTTAAATCTCTTGATTCTGCATATTCTTTCATGAGCTTTACCAACTCAGGATCTTTTTTTATTATTGATGTATTTTCTCCGATTCCAGGATATTTGTTATTATTTTTTGGGGTTAAAATAATAAGATCGTGAGCTAAGCCCAATCCATGATAAGATCCGGGGTCTCTTGCGGCTCCACCTCTCAATGTTACCTCAAGATCTCTAAGGACTCCATTTGATTTAAAAGAAACATCAGATCTTCCTTTTGAAGCACAAAATTGTTGAAGATCTGATGGTATGGATGAGATTTTTTGAGGTATTATTTCTGATGAAAAAGAGGTTCCGCTCATTATCTGGGAAAGCAATGACTTATCATTATTTGCATATTTGTTATATGCTAAAGAATTGAGGTAAGAAGCTTCCCTTAAAAAGCCTCTATTTGAAAGATATTTTGTTAAGTCATTTAATTTTTTCATAGTATTTAGCTTTGTAATCCAAGCTTTTTTCTAGCTGCGGCTTTTCTTATTTCTATTGATTTGGATATGGATGTTTTGGTATTATCTTCCTGCCTCTCCCCCTTAAGCCAAAGCCTTACGTTCTCGGCTAAAACATCCTCTCTTATCCCTCTCCTAAAAGGTCTTCTTGACTTCTTTCTAATATCTGTGAATAATGTGTATATTTTTGATAAAACTGTACTTCTGTCTATTTTACCAGCTAAAGATTCTAATGTTTTACCTTTATATGCAATAATTTCTTTATTTTCTTTAAGTGAAAAACCACCATATTCTACACAATATGCTGCGGCAGACTTAGCCCCACCCAGACCCCGTATAACTCCTCTAAAATCTTTAGAATCTCTCCTCATATCGGCACCCTCTTGATCAACCTTAACTTCCTTGCTTAATATTTGACCAAACAAAGATTCTAGGCCGCTTACAACATCTAATTTATCAACTGGACCGCCTGTTGATGCAGTTGGCGCGGGTGCCGCTGCTGGTATCTCGCCAGCAGCAGCTTGCTGCGCAGCTTTTTGCCTCCCTATAAGGTCACTAACCAATTGTTCTGCCCCGGAAATATTAGGAGACATACCAAACGTTTGTTGGGCTACGTCACCCCAACTCCATGGTGGTGTTAATTTTTTACCTATAAGATTAGCAAATTTTTCAACAGCAGCTCTAAATGGAGCCTCTAGCGGTGCCCATCCTTCTCCTTCGCCGATTTTGTAACCGGCTTCAGCTAAAAGATTTCTTAATTCGGTTAGATCTGTAGGTGTGGTTTTTCCTACTTCTGTAGGTGTAGGCTCTCTTTCTGGTGACCTTGCCGACAAATACGCATTTAATGCGTACCTGAAATTATAATCGCCGGCATTCGCCATAATGATATCGCGCCCTTCATCATAATGTTTCGACATCCAATCGAACACATCTTCTTTCATAGTTTTTTTAAAAGCTTCTTTCCCTGGAGATGAAAGAAACTCTTCAAAAGTATAATTAGCATATTTTTGAGAATCCGAATTGGCTTTTGCTTCAAGAGAAGACAGCCTATTGTTTATGTATGAAATTAATTCGCCCAATGCTCTAGCAGATTTGCTATAAAATCCTCCCCAATAATTGGGATATTCAGATGGCAATGATGTTAAGTATTTGGTTGAGTCTTTCAAAATTTGAATATCTTCCATATAAATATGGTCATTTTTATTCTTAGAACCAAACCTATTTGGCCCAATAGTCTTGTTTTGAACTGCAAATAAAAAATTATACATTTCTTCTCTGCCGCCGATTTTTAGCTGTTGAAGAAGCTGGTTAATTTTTGCTGACTTTGGCTGATCTTGTAATTTATTTAGTGTAGAATTAACATCAATTATTTCTCTTCCAAATTGATAAAAAAATTCACTATATTTATTTGTTTTTGTTTCCGCCGTCTTCACTAGCCGTTCCCTCGCCACCTCTTTTCTTTGAGCAACCTTAGAAAGAATCCAGAGATCCTTAAGAGCAGCATTAGCCTTATTTTGTTTTCTTTCTTGTCTTTCCTGTCTTCTATCAATAACTCTTGCCATGCCTTTCTCCGTTCTTAGTGCTCTGCCAAATGGTTTAATATATGTGTTTATTGCTTCTAAAAATTTTTGATTGATCTTTCCAACCACAGTTGATGTTCCGTCAAGTCCGTCTTTATTGATTTTAACTAATTGATTTTTTTCAGGATCAGTTAATGCTAATTCTCCATAAAAAGCATCTACAACGCCCTGGGGGCCTTTATAAACTCTAATTATCGCGCCCCAATCTCTGCCTATTCTTTGTCTGAATTCATTCGTATTGCTTCCGGCCTTAAGCTTTATCCTTCCGGACTGGATCGACTCCAAAAGACCTCTAAAAGCCGCTTTTGCTTCATCATCGGTTATTGCTGACGCTGGTTTGGATTGAGATTGGGCTGGAGTGTTAGTTTTCTCACTTTCTTCTTTTTTATCAGCAGCTCTTGTTTTCTCTACAATCAAAGAGGTCTTGACTTTGTTAAGAAACAACTGCGCTTTATCCATATTGCTTGGAGCAGCATCACTTTTGTTATATGCTGCCAATATTAATTTGTAAGATTCGTCTGTATCTTTACCCCAGATTCCATCGGGTAATCCGGGAGACTTAAGGTCGGTTGTTTTGTTATCAGAAAGATCCTTGTCCAAGTCAACAATTTCTATCATCAAACCCTGCATTTGTTTTATCATGGCCTTCTTTTCTGCTGCCGTCATGCCGCCACCCATCCAAAATTCCTCATATAATTTACTCCAAATATTTGTTTTTTTATATCAAAATATTAATATGCAAAAAAATTAATATATATTAAAAATAAACTTAAATTTTTTTAAAAATCGTAGTATAGATATATAG
>Ga0247723_1000514_pt1 | contig 26552 bp, 36 predicted proteins | sample MSEWelMarce5H_FC_FD_189079 | JGI IMG/M metagenome (GOLD analysis project Ga0247723, IMG submission 189079) | Subsurface sediment microbial communities from gas well in West Virginia, United States - MSEEL Well Study Marcellus 5H_FC | ecosystem: Environmental > Terrestrial > Deep subsurface >... | reverse complement strand
AGGTGGCACTTGTTGTTTTATTTCACGACCAAGAGGTTCAACTGCCTCGGATTGCTGTACGTATGTGCCTGTCTTTGGATCATAAATAATTCCAGGGGCTACTTGTTTTGGTACTTTGTTAGGGTCAGTCTCTATTTGTTGAGCATCTGTTGTCGCACCCGGCGTAGTTGGAGGAGCTTGTAGTGCTGCTCTTTCGGCAATCTGACGATTACGCTCATCTTTAATCCGTTTAGCTTCAAATGCAGCACCAGGCGCACCAAACGTACCACCACCAATAAAGCCTTTCAATGACGCAGTAAGGATCTGGTCGATGTTCTCTTGGGAGAAGAATGGGTCTTTATCACCAGCAATCTGAGAACCAAGCTTAGTAATAGCTTCCTGTGCACCTTCAGTTAAGGCTTCACCTGTGCCAGTTTTTAGTATTTCTCCAACAAAAGCCCGTTTAAATGTAGTCGGAACAAGGGTAGACTTTTCAAGCATCTGTGCAGCAATGCGCTCTTTAGCAGATGGGCTAAGTTGGCTTAAGATCTTTTGTGGGAGGTAGGTATCTAGCGCTGCAACCAGGGAGCCGATCGTTAAAGCAATACCAGGTGATAACTCACCAGTATCTTCGTACACACTATTAAGCACGTCAGGTATGTTTAGACCCATGGACGAGCCCCATAGACCCGTCTTTAAACCTACATTAGCACCAGCCTCGGTGGCTTTAGCACCGACAGCACCTTGCTTGGCACGGGACATTAAGCGTTCTGCTAGGGCTTTTTCCCCTACTTCATCCAAACCTTTTCGAGCGGCGGTCTCGGCTGCTTGTTCACGAATTTGTTTTTCTAAGGATTTTTTAGCAATGACTTTACCAGCAGTGGTACCAACACCAGCACCCACCATAAACGAGGCAATATCAGGACCGAGTTCACCAACTGTCTCAGCGGCGAAGTCAAATGCCTGACCTATGCTACCAATATCTTTATAGGACTTGTACGCAGTGGGCGACTCCATTTCTGCGGCAGCCATGCGGTCTCTAAATTCGCCTAGTTGTTCTTTGGCGTAATCGTCTTTACCAATGATTGACCCAGCTAAAGCAGGTATTAAGTCAAATGCAGTGCCTTTGAGTCCTTCAATACCACGACTAAATCCACCCTTGATAAGCTCAGAAGTGGGTAAGTCTTTTGGGTCGAATATAGGTTGGCTAGCCTTTTGCTGCATAGCCGTAGCCTGAGCCATAATATCTTCACGAGATAGGTTATCTGGAAAACGTACAATCCCTACACCCGGTATTTCTACTCGTGGCATAAATACTCCTTAAAGATCTTCTACGGGTGAAGCAACTCTTTGTTTAGCAGTGTATTGCATGCCTTCTCGTAACTCTGCGTCCATTCTTTGTTTTGCAACCTCAGCTGCTCTAGCCATACCTCGGTCATAAGAAGGAGTGCCAGGGCTAGCTTTTAAGGCATTAAGTTCATCTTTAGTTAAGTATTTAGCTAATGGAGAAGCTTGCACAGTTTTACCATCCGTTAGATAACCATCATACTGTGATTTAAGTTTACGGAATTCACCGAAAGGAACACTACCCATACCAGCCGTACCTGTAGAACCTTGACGACGAGCTAAATAATTTGCATATTCTTTGTAGTATGGTTGCATCATGCCAAGTTTGCTGTATTCGGCTTTAAGTTTTTCACCTTCAAGTGCAGCTTGGAGCTGGGCAAGACCACGTTTTTCTTGGCGTCCCTCAATATCAGCTAATGCTTTCATACCAGAAGCTACGGCTGGAGCACCTGCTTGACCAATATTAGTAAGAGCGTCACGAGAAGTACCGCCCATAGCACCAAAGCCAAGCTGAGCCAACGAAGACCAGAACGCCATCTTTTTAGCTTCTGTATCCCTTTGTTCGCCTTTGCCCTGAGCTTCTTCAAATCTCTTAAGAATGTCAGCAATACCCTTACCACCTGTATCTGCAACAGAAGGGGCTGGAGCTGTGGGTGCAGCTGCATTTGCTCTAGGTTCGTCAGGTAGAAAACGTGGTTTTGCTGCTTCTGGAGGAAATGGAGCTGGGGCTGAACTTGGGGTATATCCTGGCTGTACGTCAACGTCACCAGGAGACATGGTAGATTGACGAGGTTTTGTAAAGTAACTACCAAGTTCTTTTAATTTTTTAGTAATACCTAGATTTGGTACTGCATAGTCTCCAAACCGTTCTATGTCTTCCATAAACGCTGATCTACCACCAGTTTGGAATCGTGCTACTCCATCGTCATCTACTTCACCACCATCAGCCATGGCAACAATACCACCGTCAAATGCGGACATAACAGGTAAGTTACTTTGCGCATTATCAATACCTTGGCTGGCTGCGGCTCTAGCCATAATGTCAGCGGCGATAGTATCAATAGGCTTAGGTTGTTGAGCAGCTTGAGCAAGCTTCATGCGTTGCTCGTCTTTCATCTTGGCATCAAGAATCGGGGCACCGACTAACTGGGAAATCATACCTTTATCAGTCATGCTTTTAACTTGTTCAGTAGAAAAGTCTTCAGGATTTAACAATACTTTCTTAGACAGCCCTGTAATACCACCACTAGCTAACTTCTTAACATGTCCACCTTCTTTACCAAAAATACCGGCAGAGCGACCCATACCATACATACCTACACCTGCGGCACCCAGACCACCAATTTGAGAAAGAGCACTTGGAGATGCTTGATATGTTTGTGTAGTAGCTTGTTGTAAAGGTAAACCCCGTAGCAAACTGCTCATTAAAGATAACTGCATCTGTGGGTTTTGTTGCTGCAAAGCGTAATTTTGAATAGCCTGGTTAACTCGTTGCTGTTCAAGAGCCTGTTGTTGTGCACCAGCTTGAGACTGTAGACCAATAATACCCTGACGGGCTTGTAGTTCTTGTCCACCAATATCGGCTAAAGCTTTACCTGCGCTAGTTAATTGCCCAGTGCCTTGAAGTCCTGTTTGAAGACCTTGAAGACCTAAATTAGCTCCAAACTGTTGAGCTTGTTGACCAGCTTCAAATGCCTTTTGCGATCCTTGAGCTTGAATCTGTCCTAGTTGTGTACCTAAATTACGGCGAGCTTCAGCTGCTTCAATAGCTTGACGACTTCCACCAAACGCTCCTTGACGAGTAGCTTGTGCCTGCATGCCTGGTAACATTTTTCCATAGTCACGGATAGCTTCTTGCTTTTGAACATCCACCACATTCTGCATATAGGGCGACATAAATGCTTGTTGAGCATATGGATTAGTAGCCATCCCATAATATCCCTGCCCAATCCCCGCAGCTTGTTGCGCTATATTCGCCGCACCCATACCGCCTGCACCAGCAAACTGACTACCAACACCGTACTGACCCGGAACTCTTAAATCTGCCGTTTGTTGAAACGCCCGTTCTTGCATAGGACTAAACCCAGCCACTGCTGCTTGGGCTTGTTCTTGCGCTGTATTAGTAATCTCCCCACCAGGACCTACGGTGGCACCATAAGGTATATAAGGTTGGAAACCTACAACATTGCCCTCGGGGTCATATTTATAAGCCTGCTTCTGAGCAGTGCCCAACATGGTTTCTACATAAGGTTTGGCGTATTCAGGAAGGTTAGTTTGATAAGAAGTAGTTTGTTGAGGACCGCCTCCACCACTAGGACCACCAAAAGGAGTACGTCTACCTTCCCAGGTCCAACCGCTGTGTTTTGATCTTAATATGCTCATAGTTTTACTTCCACTAAAGTAGTGCGTTCTTCAAACCCATACCGCTTCCACAATCTGGCTATAGCGGGACGAGCCATTCCTTGAATCTTTGTTGCTCCAGCATGTCTTAGTATGTTGCTCATTTGTGCAAACGTATCCTGATTAGATATTAATTTTCCACCAATAAGCGTTATAAAAGCTACTCTGTTCTTAGGATAATTAGCAAACGATACCGTTGCAGCACCATGTATTTTATTCTCTTTGTCAGTGGCTACTAACAACGTCCACACCCCAGAAGTCAAAAATCCTTGTACATGCGATATATCGTAGTTATCACTCCACTGCGGAACAGGGTCTCCTTTTTCTAAAGCTTCTTTTAAAAACTCTTCAACAAAAGTCCAAGTCTGTGCAACATAATCGACTCCAACTGGCTGAATCCTTAAATTCATGCGGGCATAAATCTATTCGGGTTAATCTGTTTGCCTTGCTTTTTATTGCCTGTTCTAGCCTTACGAACCTTATCCATCATAGAATATAGCCGTTTAGCGCCAGCATCAGTTGAACCATTACCTAGGTGGCTAACAACATCAGCAGGTACTACAAATTCTCCGTCAGCCAAACGAGCAGGCTGCTTACCAGCAATAACGCCAGGAATGGAGTCAGACATACCATCACCAGGACCTTTAAGCATTCTGCCGCCGTCGGAGTAGCCTCCTAATGAAGAAATACCGCCACTAGCGTATTTAGCCCGTTTCATGGCTGCTTGCATGTCTTGTAAGGCGTTACCCCGTCCATAGATCTGGTCGTACTCCATAGGGGTATATCCTTGTGATTTAGCAGCTTCTAGGATTCCTGCAATACCACCTTCAGCCATTGTCCTTGGCAAAACAGCTAGTTGTGCCGCACCGATTCCTCCTGGTCCTCCTGGAGATATTTGCCCTTGTGGACCCATACCAGGACCGCCAGTCCTTTGTCCTTCAAATCGTGGAAGAAGAGCTGGCTGCGGGAGCATCATATCGGTGCTGTTACCCATACTAGGTCCGCTAGTCGCTGCCCCTGAAAATGCTCGTGAAGCCATGTTATTTGGGTTTAAATTAACTGACCCTTGTAAGCTTATTGGAATTTGACCACCTTCAGCCATTAACATGGGATTAGATCGCTCATAGGCAGGGGCTGCATCTACCATCTCAGCACTTACTGGGCGCTGTGTAGGAGTGGCGTACTGGGTCTTATCAATCATGCCTTGGGGGTATAGACCTCCTTGGGGATTCATAGCCGTGTTCATCATCGACATACGTTCTACGGGGCCGCCAGCTTGATAGGCTTGCATAATCCCACCCTCGGCAGCATAAGTTTTATACTCAGGCACATACACGCTTCCAGGGGCGTATGTTGGGGTGGATCGTATAAATTTAGATGGATCAAAACTACTTACATAGTCTTCTTCGCCAGGCAAACCTGAAGAATCTTTTCTCCCTAAAAGAGCGCTACCACCACCAATTGCGGCTAATGTAGTGTCAGACAAAAATCCTTTGTCTCCAGGCATGTATCCAAAAATATTCTTACCTGTTGCTTGGGCAACTTGTTTTTGAGCCTCTGGGCTTCCTGTAATATCCGGCGTTGGGGCTTTGCTAATAAAGTCTCTAATTGAAAAGGGTGTATTTGTCGGTTTAATACCTTCAAAAGCTTGACTGAAAGATTGACCATATTGGTTAGCAGCTTCTATAGGAATTGTGCCGGAAGAAACACCCTGACCTACGGCTTGGGGGGTCATTGTGCCAAAATTAACACTAGCTAAACTAGGGTCTATTGCAGCATTTAATGAACTTGTACCAGCTACAGAACCAAGTTCAGTTGCCCCAGCTAAAGCCGTTGGATCAAATGCAGTACCCGCAGCGCCAAGAGCAGAACCAAAACCACCACCAGCAGCACCTATTATGGCACCTTTTAGAGGATCACCGCCCGTAATAGCGGATGTACCGCCACCAACAGCAGCTCCAATTAACATCGCCTCGCCTACACCGGTTCCCATAAGATATACCTCGCCTAATTTAAGTAGTACTTTATCATGTTGTCAGACAGTTGTAACCGTTACTGTGCCTAATCTACCTACTGTTTTTACACTTACTATTTCTATTATTGGATATCCAAGAGCGTTAATCCACTGTGCACCATTCCAATAGATAGGGAAACCAAGCGTTGTGTCAAAGTAAAACTGTCCTACTTGTAGGCTTTCAGTCGGTCTATTTGCCGTAGTACCCGAAGCAGGAACCGTAACGCTTTGAGTAAAGTTGTCAATTTGGTTAAAGTACAGGCGTAAGGCGTTGTTTGTTTGGTCTATATAGTATTGTTGATAACTAACTGGCGCAACCAACAAGTTGGGGGCTTTTGACGGACGAAGGGTGACTTGTGCCATTATCTACGTCCATCGTTGCGAATATCAATACGGGGGCTACCTAGCTGCCACCTAACACCTAAACTGTTAGAAGCAATCCTAAAAGCAAGCTGGCGTCCTCTTAGACGGGTATAAACCTGACCTGTGAATTCTTGAATGTCAAATGCTGGAGCATTAGCAAAATTATCTGCACTAATTACAGATGGGTCATCTGCCGTACCATAGGGCGCACCTGAGTTTTGACGGGGTTTGACTTGCATAGTAACAAAGGGATTATTAACGTTTGAACCGTTAAAGTTAATGTCGGGCAGGATGCGCCAGACAAAGCCAAAGTTATGCCCGTCACCGATATCAAAGTCAGAAGACTGGATATACGCATCTATTGCTACGGGTTGTGTGCCAGATACATCATCAACTGCCGCCTCGTGGAACAACATGCGATTGTTGTAGTCTGCTGCCATGGGGTATTGACGGATACCTGAATCTAGCCAAGCCGTTCTAGCCATAGTGCCATACGTCCATACACGCTCTAGGTAGTTGTATATAACATATTTGTCAATATCGTTTGACCCTTGTGAGCAGTAGAACCACCAAATCTCGCTGTAACCCTCGTTACTGCCTGCAAAGACTTGGAAAGCTTGATCTTTATTAATGTCATTAAAAATATACTGCCATAAGGCGCAGGGTAAGGTTTCTACACGTCCTGAGTATATATAAAACTTATCAACCCCCATCCAGTAGGTAATGTTATTTATTGTAATAGCGGCATTAGGCGACATGATGGAGGTGTTGTCCATCAAAACCTGAAAGCCCCAAACATAAGGGGGCCCTAAATACTGCATGGAGTAAATAGCAGAGTCAGACCAAACTAGAATCTCTTGGCGGGTGTTGCGGGCACACATAATAAATGACCCAGCGGAAAGCCTAAATTCGCCTGATTGATTAGTTACTGCTGGCACCCATTCGTAGGGGTTTTCTTGGTCAGACCAACGTACTAACATGGGGTCAAAAGCTGTACTAGAATCGTTTGGATCGTACGGATTAGCCCCAAAACAAATAACAAAACGCTGAATTGCCGAAGCTACAACTTGATTAGTTGCGGTTGGTACAAATTGCCCAGAATATGCAGCGGCGTTTGATGCGGTTGATAAAAGAATTGCCCTAGTAGCTACCCCATTAGCCGCAGACCAATATGAAACTTGTCCTCCACGAGGAGCAATTATTAAATCTTGTCCAAAATTGTCGTTAGTCCAAAGACGCAACTGCTTGCCAATACCTGATGTAAACGCCGTACCCCAACCACGAGTGCCAGTTTCGGCATAGACAATTACAGTGCCGCCCCCTGTTACAGAAGCATTAGCATTAACTTGAGCTGTGATGCTATAAGCATTGGCATTAATGACACTTGGATAAAACAAAGTATTAAGCAACACCGCTGAAATACCACCTGTAGCCGTGGCATTAGAAAAAATAACCGCTTTTCCGTTGGTTAAATTATGGGCTGTTTGAGTTACTGTAACCACGTTACTGCCGTTTGTTGTAGTAAAAGGGTCGGTTAGGGTAGAAGTTGTTCCTGTAACAGGCCAAGAACCAGCACCCCATCCAGTACCTATTACATACACGTTTAAACCAATAGGCTCTTGATAGGCAGCTATTACTGCATTACCACCCCCAGTATTACTTGCATTTGCGATTACTGAGACAACAATATTGTAAGCTGCTGCATTAACTATAGAAGATATTTCGTATTCGGCATTTAGTATTGTGCCTGTTACGTTAGTTCCTGTTACTGTAACGGCACCCGAAAAGGTTACATAGTCACCTAAACTAAAGCTATATTGCCCATCAATTACCGTAACGACGTTTGAACCACTAGTTACTACAAAACAATTATCTAACGCTGGGCTAGACGTATATACAACTGGGGTGATGTCGTTATAGGTGCCGCCTTGCTCTATGTAGTACTTGACGGTTGTGCCAACCCCTAAAAAATTAGAACTATTTAATGCTAACCAGTTCCACAAAGACCGAGCTAATCCTAAAAACTGAGCGTTAGCCATGCGAGTCCAGCCACCAATCTTCTCAGGAAAACCAGAACGAAAACGCACCTTGTCGGCATCATACCAACCACCCTCGTTAGAGTAGTCTGTGCCTTCTCGGTTAAGACCTGGGCGGAATTGTAGTTTTTGTAATGGCATACGGGTTTACCCTAGGATAAGAACAATGCTCGTTCATCGTTTCTACGAGTAACTAAGCCTTTTAGTACTTTACCGCCAGCGAGCGTATATTTCAAGAACTCTTCTGCCGCCCCTTCCATTTCGCCCCGAAGAACCTTCTGACGGAGGGTTGAACGCTGTAATGCTCCCAAACCAATATTGAAGCTAAAGCTAACAAGAGCATCGAACTGACCTTGAGTGAGCTTGACGGGACAGTAGCGTTCAACACCTCGCTCAAAACGATTAAGATCGTCTCTAAGAATTCCATCTACTTCCTCCATTGAGAATGTGCGGTTATCCCGTTCTTCTAGTGGGTAGGCATCCCGCTCGTCTATTTTCAAAGCACCTTGCCGTGGGTAAAGTACATGCCCAACACCAATCGTCCACAATTTAGCGGGACAGCGATATGGACGCTGGCGTACACCCTCGTGGTGCTTAATCATTTTGATTGCTTTATCGCTTACTTTCATTTCTTAGAAAATGCCTGAGTCCCGAACCAGAAAGCTATGATAGACGCCAAAATCTGCATCTCATCTGCATCAAAGACCATTGGGATAGCCTCGGCAAACGCAACGCCGCTAGACCACGCCCACCAGATAGACGCTACGTCTACGATAATTAAAAGAAAAACAAACAGATAGGTCACAACTGGGCGTACCGAAGCACGGAGGTTAATAATCCACTGAGAAGCACCCTTACCAATCTCAATGTCGTGCTGGTACATAGCCGTGCGTTCTTGGGCTTGGGTCTCCATCTGGACTTGTTCTGTCTTGATTTCTTCAATACGGGCTTGGGCTATATAGCCCGCTTCCATCATTTTTAGTTCCCGCTCCATCTGCATGGCGGCAAGTTCTAGTTCATGGGCTTTATCAGCCTTGTCTTGGAAGAAGTCCAGTAGTTTAGGCAAACCCCCCATGAGGAAGGACAGCGCTGTGGATATTAGGGTAAACATTATTTCTTACTCCTTGATAACATGGTTGCAGCAATAAAAAGCATTGCTTTAGTTTGCTCTAAATCGGCTGGGGGTTTATCCCAACCAACGGTAATCTGCCCTATAAACCTACTGGGGTCTGGCGGTACACTAATTCTACAGCCAAATGTCATCCCTTTTTCAATATACCAAAGCCCAATTTCTGACTGTGCCGCCTTGTACTCACCGCAAGGAACATTACCCGCCATTAAAGCTACTACATCTTGGTTATTTGCTTGATTAGAAGTAAACAACCCTACGTCTAAACCATCATTCGTTTTATCCCGACCCGTCTTGGTATAGGCTCGATACTGGACTCTAGTGTCAAACAAAGGATTAACTTTAAATATTGCTACTACAGTTGCATCAGTCGTTTTAAATAAATGAACTGCAGCATCATCTACTCTATCTTCAACGATACTTGGTAGCTTCTGACTCTCTTTATAAGTGCCAACAATCAGCTCTTGATTTTCGTAAAATAACCAACCACCAAAAGTTAAAACCGCCATCAAAATAACTGCAAATAATTTAAACGGTGAGTCCACGTATGCTAGTAATTTAGATAGTGCATCGTCTGGTTTTTTTATCACTTTTTACCACCCCATACAATAAAATAAGCTATCCAACCTGCTGCCAGAAAGCACCAAAACTGCACCCATTTAACCTTTGACAACTCCGCATCAAAATACTTGCGGTCTTCCTTCTCCAGCTTCTCAATTTCGGTCTTAATGTCTATTAGCTTTTGCCACTCTTTTGTGCCGTACTGCTTGATAAAGTCAATCCGTAACTTGTATTCTTCGTCCGTAATCTTCTTACGGTGCTTGTACTCCTCAAGGGCTTTGAATATCGCCCGCTCTTTTCTAAACTCTGCTTCTCTGCGCTCACGAATCTTGGCATTTGCCCGTTCCTTTGCTACATCTACTGCTTCTTTTTGAACATCCTCGATGTTCTTACCAATCTCCCGCCCAGCCTCACGCCCAGTCTTAAGCCCCTCGCTGATCCCCTTGGCACCAGCCGATAACCCCAGTTCGTCTGACATATCTCACTGTTCTTTGCCTCAAAGAGTAGAACCACCAAACGACATATTGGCTACTACGATGGCTACGTGCTGCTCTGGCTCGGACAAATCAAACCCGCAGTCACCGCATACTTTCATGGCAAGTTCGGTCTCGTCTACATCCCGCCCACAGTTAGGGCAGTAAATTTCAATAGTATGGCGTGGCTTAAATTCGCCACCGTCTATAGAGTCTTGAATTGTTTTAATCATATTAATTCCTTTTTATTTAAACCAGGGCCCAACCAGCCAAGTCACAATTGACCTTCTAATACCTTTTGTAACGGGTTCCACACCGTGCATCATAAATGACGGGAACACTAAACATGTGCCGGGGTCTTGAGGTGGATATATTTTTTCGTCACCATTTTGTAGGAATAACTTGCCGCCCTCAAAGTCATTATTAAGAAACACAAGCACCGTTAATTTACGTGTTTCTTTATCGTCTGGTTTTATAAATGTATCTACGTGCGCCTTATAGTGACCATCTTTGTCGTACCTAAGATAGTCGGTTTGATTGGAGTGGGTTACGTCAAACTTCCAAGCTTGTCGATTAGCCGCCATCCCCATACCAGCCATGGTTGCACCAATACCACGATATGAATGTAAAGTAACTTTTTTTACATCACGAATTTCTTTGTTAAGCACTCCGTCAAGACCTATGCCAACCTGCGCATCGACGCCATGTGTCTGTATCTCAAGACTTTCAATTAGTTTTTTAGCCGCTTCAGGAGTCATAGCATCAGAAAAATGCCAAAAGGTATAGTCTGGTTCTCTGTGATGAGAAAGTTTAGGTCGCTTATCGTACTTCCATTCAGCGTGTGGACCATCAGCATCTACATAGTGTAAGAAAACTTGAGCCTGCCAGTTACCCTCTTTGTATGGGTTTCTCCAGTGAGCCTTGTTCATACCACGGTAAAGCACTGCATCGCCCGCAGACATAATAATTTCAGCTTCGTTGGTAAGGTATTTGGTAGACCCATCTTCAATGGTCACTTCCCTACCCTGCCCAGCATCAGTGTAGTCACCAACATAAATGGGCCAGACATCGCCATTAAATCCAAGGGTTAGGGTGGCGCTAATCTCACAAGCCGAACGATCCGTATGAATCTTTAACTCTTCGCCCGGAGCATATAATCTTGCGTACGCATAAGTTGGGTATAGTTTTTTGCCAGAAGCTTGTTCAAAATGCGGGGTAAGTTGCTCAAGTAAAGAATCAAATACGGATGCTCCATGAATAGCTTGTGATAAAGGACATTGCTCATCTTTAACTGTTTTACCTTGTCCGATTAATTTGCGCAGTTCAGTTATAAGTTGTGCGCAATTTTCTTTATCCAAAAAATCTTGTAAATGTACATATCCTTGCGAGTTAAAAATATTCATTTGTTCACACACTAAACTCTCCTCTAAAGTAATTGGATATTACTCTTTTGCGCATTACTATTCTGGTTGTGGTACGTTTTGTGGTTTAATTTGAACTTGATTATCTTTAAAGTACCACTCATCAGCAACACAATCCTCTGGGCAATCAAACCAATACAAAGGTTGTGCTACTTCAAACACTTTATCGTCGGGTTCTACCTCAACTACTCGTTGACAGTCGGTAATAGAATCTGTAGTATTCGGAACCCATTTACCGTCTTCTTGTTTCCAAGAAGTAACCCATGTATAAATAAAAAGTTCGTTAAGTGAAATAAGTGCTTTCATAATTAATAAAACTCCTCAACAATAACGAGTCCGCCTGTGCCTGCCAGTCCAGGGGTATTACCACCAGGGTATGTACCTGCGCCTCCAGCCCCACTTCCAAAACCAACGCCTGCAGAAGCGGCAGTTGATGTTTGGCCCGAGAGCCCACCCCTACCAAAAGCACCCCCAGCACCACCACTATTAGGTTGTGTGTTGTCTCCACCACGCATTCCACTGCCACCTCCAGCAGCTCCTCCACCACCCCCAGTACCAGGATCACCAGGTTGAGACTCTCCTCCCGGACCACCTGAAATGTTAACTAAAGACCCGGGACCAGAACCACTCCCCCCAGCACCGCCATTACCAGGGAAGTTCCTAGTACCTGCCGCACCACCAGTAGCGGATAAAAAAGCACCAAAAGAAGATGTTCCCCCTGTGCCACCAGTAGATCCCGCACCAACAGTAACACTTACTGGACCTGGCATACTAGGGGCAGCCACGTACCCCATAGAAACACCACCGCCGCCACCGCCGCCACTATTCCCACCTGACCCAGGAGGAAATGGCGAACTAGACCCCCCAGCACCAACCACTGTAACTTTAACCGACTTTATTCCAGCGGGTTTTGTCCAAGTAGTAGGAGAGGTATATGACCGCATTATATAATTACCACCAGGAACCGCCGCAGTAGTCTGCGTAGTTGCATCGTTAAACGTTATTGTTGTACCACTTATATTAATTGCCATTTTTTGCTCCTAAAATTAAACACTGCCACCAGCTGTAAATTCTCCAGCAGAAGCGAGATTACCCCCTGAATCCATTACTGCTACATTAGCACCATTGTATTGAAATACCAAGGCACTGCCAACTTGTTGAATTGTAAAATTAGCTGTGTTAATTGCTGACACGGAGGGTACGGCATAAGTTTGGTCACCTCGCAAAAACGTAGCGCTATTAGCTGTACCAGAACCAAGTCTAGCGGTAGCTACGGTACCCGAAGCAATATTAGAGGCATTAATAGCAGTAAGGGCTACGCCGTTTCCAGAAATCGAAGTAAAGGCACCAGTAGTACCATTAAATGTTGTGGCGTTTGCAGTTGTGGCGGTTAAAGTGCCATTTACACTAAAGTTACCAGCAGAACCAGACAACCCATTAACAAAGTTTGTGCCGTCGCAATAGACAAGACACGTAGCACCGTTAGGGATATTTACACCAGTACCAGAACCACCGATTACACGGATTGCAAACCCACCCGTAGTATTGTTTACGATGGTATATAGCTTTTCTACAACTGGGGGAATTAAGTCTCTGATGGCATTGTTTGTTCCAGTAACCACCAAAACAGCATTTCTAGCTTCGTTTGTTACCCCGTTAAAGTTAGTTAACGTGTAGTTTGCATCAACCATCGTAATACTCTCAACACCAGTAATAGCTTGTTCCAAAAGGGTGCCTAGGTTGGTATTGGTTGTTTGTCCCCAAATACCCGATTGATCGCCATCCCCGATCAGGGTTAGTTTTAAACTTGTCGAATATGTACTTGCCATAATTTATCCTTAAGCTGCTTGTACTTCTGTCCAATTTGGGGTTTGCGCAGTATCAATAAGACTCCAAACATTAGTCCTGTTAAGTCTAACCCTGGTACGCACACCAGTCAAATTAACTACTGAACTTGCTTGCGCATCTACAGTGCCCACTACACCTACAGCATTTACACCCGTAACATTAACATTTGCTCCCGCCGTTGCGGTTACATTACCCAAGGTGCCAATAGCCGAAACACCAGTTAAATCAATAGTGACGCTTTCAATTACTGAAACGTTACCAATTACGCCTACAGCGCTAACACCAGTTAAATCAACCGTACATCCAAGACTTAAATCAACCGTGCCTATTACACCAATTGCATTTACGCCTGTAAGATTTACCTCTGCTCCAGCCGCTGCAGTTACGTTACCTAAAGTGCCAATTGCACTTACACCTGTTAACTCAATCGTAACGCTTTCAACTATCGCAACCGTGCCAATTACACCTACAGCATTAACACCTGTTGGTACAACGTTTCCATTAGCTACAATCGTTACACTACCAACTGCACCTACAGCATTTACGCCTGTTAAATCAACTGTACATCCAAGACTTAAGTCAACTGTGCCTACTACACCAACTGCAGTTACACCAGTTAACTGTACTGAAATACCAAGGCTGCTATCGCCTACATCGGCAAACGGGGCACCGCCGTAGGGAAAGCCAGCAAACATTACTTACCTTTCAGAGCATCAACTTCGGTCTTCAACTCCTTAATAGCCTCAACCAGTAAACCAATCATGTTTCCATAAGCTACAACTTTATATCCATCAAGTCCAATAGCAATGACTTCTGGTAGTACCGCTTCAACTTCTTGGGCAATCACACCAGTATGTCGCACAGTTTCTGGTGTATCAGTACGCAAATACGTAACACCATTAATTTGACTAATCTTTATTAACGCATTTGGAATTGGTTGAATGTCTGTTTTAAGGCGTTCATCAGAAGAAGAATGGTGGATCGTAGCAACCAAGTTACCAGTCGATGGGTTATAAGTTAACTTACTACTAGATACGTTTGCTGTACTAATTGATCCAGAAGTAGACGTAGTTAATAATGGGTAATAAGTTGCATTAGTGCTTGTATCGTCAGTAAGCGTGATACCACCAGAAACAGTTGCATATGTTTGGTCGCCACGTAAAAAAGTAGAACTATTAGCCGTACCAGTACCCAACCTAGCTGTAGCAACCGTGCCTGATGTAATATTCGATGCATTGATTGCGGTTAAGGCTACCCCGTTACCAGACACACTAGTAAATGCACCCGTAGTTCCAGTTATTACATTACCAGCGAATGACCCGTCAGCGTCACGTACAACAATAGTACTAGCACCATTAGCAGTATCAGCAGTCGTTCTTGCATTTGCAATAGTCCCTGAAGCAATATTAGAGGCATTAATTGCAGATAAAGCTACACCATTACCAGAGATAGAATTAGCTGTTATTGCCCCAGCAGCGAACTCACCAGATGCTCCACGAAGGACAATAGTACTAGCACCATTAGCAGTATCAGCAGTCGTTCTTGCATTTGCAATAGTCCCTGAAGCAATATTAGAGGCATTAATTGCAGATAAAGCTACACCATTACCAGAGATAGAATTAGCGGTAATATCGCCTGCACCAAAGCCTCCAGAACTATCACGCAATACTATAGTTGAAGCTCCGTTAGCAGAAGCTGCAGAAGTACGAGAATTATCAATTGTCCCAGACGAGATGTTAGAAGCGTTAATTGCGTTAATTGCTGAACCGTCACCACTAAAAGCACCAGAAATAATATTCGCCCCAAAACTACCATTTGCATCCCGAAGGACTATTGTGCTTGCGCTGTTAGCCGTGTTGCCTGTAGTACGGGCGTTATCTAAAGTACCAGAGGTAACATTAGAGGCATTGATAGCCGTTAGAGCTACGCCGTTGCCTGACACGTTGGTAAACGAACCTGTTGTACCATTAAATGTTGTGGCGTTGGATGTGGTTGCCGTAATGGTATTAGCAGTAAAGTCGCCGTTTGCGTCACGGGCTACGATGGTTGATGCACCGTTTGCTGAAGCTGCTGTGGTTCTTCCGTTGGCTAAAGTGCCTACAGAGATACTAGAAGCGTTAATGGATACGTTAGCAGCGTTAGTTAGCTGGCCTTGGGCATTAACTGTAAATTGTCCAACAGCCCCATCATTGCCATATTGCGCTGCAGTAACCGCTGTATTTGAAATGCTAAATGTCAGGTTGGCAAGGTTTAAGCCTGTACCAGCTGCATAGATCTGAGAAGAACTAATTTCTGCAAACGTAATATTAGTTGAGCCAAACGTAATTGTGCCTGGTGTATTACATATATAAGTACGTCCAGCACCTGTATCGCCAGAAGTTACAAAAAACGCATCGCCCTGACCTAGCGTATTGGGATTAGCAAGACCAAAGGTATCGGCATCGGTTGCACGGGTTAAAACCCATTGTGCAGAAGCATTACCTGGATTAGTGACTGTATATACACCGTTTTGCACTGCGTTAGATTGTGCATAAACCAAAATACGGGCTGTGTTAGATACGCTTACACCATCAACAATAAGAGCAGCATTAGCAGCGTTATTTGTAAGTGTTGCGCCTACACCGTTACTAGCACCGTTTGGCTGAACATACACAGCGTCTAAAGCTACATCTTCTTCAACTAAAACAGGATCGTGGTACGAAATACCTGTTGAGAAAAGCCCATCAACATAAGTCTTATTGGTAATATCCGTGGCACTTGCAGCGTTAGTAGTAATCGTTCCGTTTGTAAGTGTTACCGTTGTAGCCGTTAAGTTTGTGGTGTTAATGTTGGTAAATGTAACTGTATTTGTGCCGTTACCACCAATTTCAACTTTGCCTGTAGCGTTGTTTAAATAAACTGCTTCTTCAGATGGCTGGGTTACAAATACTTCAAGGCCGCTTACACCAGCGGTAAAATTAGTTTTGGTTGGCGCCCCAGCAGAAGATGAAAGAACCGTATCCCTACTTAATGTAGCTGGAGACGTAAATGTACCAACACCAACTTCCCACTCGTCATCATCACCAGCGGTTAAGTTATGGATAGTGTAATAAACGGTAGAACCAGTAGCTATAGCGGCATTAAAAGTCTGGTAGCCAGGGAATGCACCACCAAGCGTAATACTGCCTGTGCCAGAGCTAGAGCTGGATTCTTTAACCCTATCTTTCAGAATCAAAGCCATAAGGCTCTCCTAATTACGAAGCGGTCAAACGAATAATAGCGTTGCTTGCATCAGCAGTTGGGAAATTCACTGCAAAAGTACCGTTAGTCGATGTCTTATCACCACCAAAAGCTAATACAGCAACAGCCGCATTTGCCAAGTTAGCGTTATAAATCAAAGCGCCATTAGCAGTAATGGTTGCATTTGCCCAAGAGCTATTAGTAAACGAGATAAAAGCTACGTTTCCAGTATTAGTTGGGGTTACGCTAACTGATAAAGTGTTGCCACCAGCACTGTAGTTACCAGCAGAAGCCACTTCGTTGCTTGTGGAGTATGCAGTTGTGTTCTCATTTAGAGTAGCTGAGCTGGTGTATAGCGCTAATTTAAACGTGTTTGCTGAAAAATTGTGTTGACCTTCCAAGAGTTGAACCTTGAAACTTGTCGCCATTGCTTGGGTAATTGCCATTTTTTGCTCCTAAAAATTTATCTAACGGGTCCAGGTACAGGTAATCGTAATTGTCCATCACGATAAGCACTGCGTCTATCTTTACCATCACCCAAATCTCTGAGTAACGCTAAGGATTCTTGGTACTTCTGCTCGTAATATGTAACTAAGTCTTGTTCACCTTTTTGGAAGATGATAGCCTCACGCAACGAACCATACAACAAAACACTTTCAAAATTATCACCCAGCCAAGAAGTGCCAGCTGCGTTCTGAATATTATTTACAGGCACTGAGAATCCACTTCCAGTACCCCCTATTGTAGAGGTAGCAGCGCTTAAAGAGTTGCCTACAAGATATAAAAATCCTGGGTTTATTAAAGTAACTGCAGTTACTGCGCCACCTGATACGGTTATTGTAGCTGTGCCATTTGAACCATCACCACCTGTTAACGCCACATTCTCGTATACCCCATTGGTATAGCCAGAACCCCCAACAATCGTACCAAAACCAGAAAGACCACCTTGAACAATCGTGGTCGGGTAGTAGTAATAATGCAGCTCGGTCTGATAATTGTCGTCTGGAGTCGGCCCAACGATGTAGGTATAGGGTAAAAACTGAGCGTAGTACCTAGGTGTGCCAGTATCAGTTGTTGGATTTGGGTAAGACTGGCGAATAAAGTTGACATCTTTATCAATCAAATACTCGTAGTTTCCGCTTGCATCAATTACAGCAAGGGAGAAAGATGCCAAATAATCGTCAGGCAAGGCAAGATACGTATCCCCACTTGTAAAGCTACCAATGACATTTTTACGGATAGCAGGAATCTGAACGGCGTTATACACCCGCTCTTCGCAGAGTTGCACAAAGTTAGGAATGTTCTGAACAAATAACTGCTCAGTTGATTCCGTGTACGCCTGTATGGCTTCAGATAGCTGCTGGAAATTCATTATGCCATCGGTCCTCTAGCCATTACACCCTTAGTTGCTGCGCCAGTACCACGAATCTTAATTGCACCGTTTTTGTTTTCAGGGGTGTAGTTACCTTTGCTAATACCCGCAACAGACATGTTAACTTCATTCACGCCATTCCCAGGCTTAGTAACAGCAGACTTTACTGTAGTTATTTTCTTACCATCCATTGTGTGCGGTGCAGCATAAACATCAGCAGGTCCTACTTCTTTGCCGCCTTTTTTCATAGAAAATTTAGCCATGATTAACCTTTCTTTTGAGCAGCAATCTTTGCAAGACCACGACCCATTTTTTTCATATCTGCATTGGTTTTGCCGCCTTTAGAGCCGCTGTGTTTTGGACCTTTTTCAATAGCTACTGTTGGACCTGAATTACCTAGGTTTTTACCTTTGGTTTTGCCCTGTTTGGTAATGCCGTCTGCGCCTGATTTATACATTTTTAACTCCTTAAGTTGTCGTTACCGTTACTGTACCAACAATTACTTGTTGTACCAAGTCATTTGGGGTTAATCCTGCATCGGGTCCTCTACTACCCCCTACAGGGTTCCAACCCCATTGTATTACTCTACTACCCATTTCTGGACTACCAAACCCATCTGGGCCTACACCTGTAATATTAATCTGTAAACCACTTTGTCCAGATACTAAATAACTTACGTCTGGTCTTGGATCCCGCACCGCCTGTGGGTCATTTACTGGATACAAGCCTAATAACAACTGAGGCTGATCTGGATCCCAACAAGAGGAACATACCTTAACTTGATACGGTTTTGTCTTTAATATCTGAATCTTTAATTCCTTAAGCTTATACCGCTGACCACATCGGTCACATTCGGCAATTGCATACTTACCTGAAGCAAATTTACTCGGCATATCATTTATCTGTAATAAAACGAGTTACGAGGTACAAAGCGAATAGCGGCTTTTTCCCTATCTTCCGTAGAAGCTAAGTCCCATTGTTGTTCGTAATCGGATTTAAGCATTGGGATGCGTCCGGGGTCAACACCAGGAATCTTCATGCTAAGGTAATACGCAAGCCCTGCCACCATGCAGGGTATAAAACGAAATGGGATATCTTGGGTGCGGATACCACCACCAGCATCTTGAATACGACGCATACGGTAATAAACTAAAGTAAATTGATTGCCTGGTGGGTTAGGGGTAGGCCAGACATTAATTGAAGGAAGCTGGTTGTTAAACACGCTTGCCGCTGTTGAATGAGACGCAGCTGTGGTACCGTTCTGACCACGCCAAGCGTTTAAGATCTGATTCCCTACGATGTTCTGATAGCCAATGGTCTCGTTGTCAATATTGACAAACCCCTGAGTTGGGAGGTTAGCAGCATTAACTAAGGTAATAGTTGTGTCATCTGCGTCAATTCCACCGTTTAGGGTTGTTTGGGCAAGAGAAGAGCTACCCCCACTTTGGCGGTTAATCCACATCTGAATAGGACGTCCGCTGGTATTTTTGTTTGGGATCGTAATATAGGTAGATTCACTAATACGACTTAAATTAATGTCAATCTGATTAGACTGGCTACCGTTATTTGTACGAGTCACGGCATCTAGAATATCAATCGTATCCACAGGCAGAGCATAAATAGCCTGTCTTGTGTTCATAACAATTTGACCCTGCTCAACCGTCCAGAGATTAATACCCCGGTTTGCCCACTCAATGGTAAGCAAGTTCAAAGACCGTCGTGCAGTACGGAAATCATAACCAGACCGAACTTCCATACCAACTCGTTCAAACGCCTCCTCAATGAGGTCGTTCATGTCTAGATTAAAAGATGTGGTACCTGTAGTAGTCATATCTTCCTATACGGTTTTACTTTTGCTTTTACTGTTTTTGGCTGGGGCACGAACTGTTTTCCCTGTGCTTTTCCTTGCCGTTTTGCCCGTGTCGTTGCTGCGTACTCTTGTGGGCTTAACGCTTCGATTGCCTTCTTGGGCAGGTATCTCTCGCCCGTCTCGGATGACTTCTTCCCTGACTTGGTTGTCCACTCTTGGTCGCCCCAAGCTTTTAAAGATTGCTGTGATTTTGCTAAACCACCCCCCACCATCTTCTTCTTTTTGCTGGCGCAATGAGCCTTCTCCGAGAACCCCTTTGGGCTGTCGCAGTTGATCGACTTTTTGCGCTTGTCTGACCATTTCACTTGTAGCCCCCGCCTGCTGCTTTGTAGCGTTTAGCCATTAACTGGGCTTTGCGGGCTGACCATTGACCTGCGCCAGTGCCTTGTACCGCAGCGGCTTTGATACTGTTAAAGATCCGTTTACGCAAACCAGGCTTGGTATAGTTACCTGCTTCATTAACCTTTGAAACCTTACCGCCTTCTTTATATTGCGTAAAGTCCGTGTCATCTCTGCGAGCTCTCTTAACCCCTTTAGGCATCTTAGAAGGGCTTATGGCGCCCATACCACGACTAGCTCTCATGCTCTTGTCTTCCCTCTAATTGCTATGCCATCAGCTCGTTTGGAAGCACTAGATACTTTGCCACCTTTTTTATACCCAGCATACTCATATGCCTCACCCTCACGGGCGTCTGCAGGAACAGATTCGGCTAATTTTCTAGCTGCTCGTATGTCGCCACGAGCGTTTTTAGCAGCAATAGTAGAGATTTTAGAAAAAATATCTTTTTCACCTTCAATACCCTCGCCCATCATTTTGCGGGCTTTATTGAGCTTTTCGGTTTCTTTTTCTGTGGGTTTACGATAATCAGGCATTACACAATCCTTCCTTTAGTTTTACCACGCTTGGCTATACCATCAGCACGGGATGATGCACTTACTTTGCCACCAGACTTATAGTTTGGCTTTTTAAGCCTGCTACCCATCATACCTTTTTCAAGATCACCGGCAGTGCCCGCCATATTTAGCATTTGTTTCATCTGATTAAGGGCTTCTTGACGAATTAAAGGACTTTGTGGTTGACGTTTATCTGCAAACTCTTTGTTCTCGGCGGCTTTACCTTTTTGGTCCTTTTCTGGTGGATTGTGTTTCTCGTGTATTTCTTTGTACCCCGGATCTGCAGGTCTACCCTTTTGCAATTGCTCAGGATCAGCCCCAAATCCCAAATCTATTTGGGATGTAGAAGAAATAGGGTTTACACGCTTAACCATTTAGCAGGCTCTTCCGCCTTTGTTCATTCTAATCATTTTGCCTTTAGTTTTGCCTTTGATCTCAATGCCGCCGCCTTTAGCCATACCGTGCAAACGCTTCTCATGACCTTTAACAGCTTTAGCAGCAACTTTCTTCATCATTGGTTTGTCTTTGGCAATGTCTGAATGCGCCATACCGCCTTTTTTCATTTTGCCTACGCCATCAGCAGCAAACGCTGGGACTTTTTTGCCGTCCTTCTCAACCATCGGCATACCGCCGTCAGCCATTTTCATAGGTTTCTTTTTAGCCATGATAGCCATCATTCCTGGATTCATCTTTTTCATAGTTCCACCTTCTTTAAAAGTTTTGCCTTTGTCGGCAGTTAAAAATTCCTTCCCTACAGCGGAAGATACACCTGCTTTTTTGGCAAACTTTGGGTTATTAGCCACAGCCGCCATGAAATTATGTTGCTTTTTACTTACACTAGGCATTTATTTTGCTTTGAATAAGTTGGTCAATTTTGCTTTCAAGCTTGTTAAAGCGCTGGTCAATGTGCTGCATAATGCGGTCAATTTCTGCTTGAGTAACGTTATCACGAGCTATCTCCTCACGAGTTTTGTTTAATAATATGTTAAGGCGTTGTATTTCAGAGGCTTTTTCATGCCCAATATAGGCAAGCACCCCAAGAAGCACCGTTAACACCATGTTCCATAGCATCATTTCCATCAGACTATCCGTCCTCTGGTTTTACCTTTAACTGCTATGCCGTCAGCACGTTTAGAAGCGGAGGATACTTTTACCTTACCGCCTTTTTTCATACCGACTTCCGCTTGAGCCTGTTGTTTGGTTTTTCTACCCGCAGCAACTTCAGCTTCCAAAGCTCTAATCTTTTCGTCTTGGGATTTACCAGCATCACCGGTAGCGGTGTCTACAAAACTATTAATAGCATCAGATATCCCAGGAGCAACTAAACCACTTCCTATTTGTTTAATTACATTACCTTGCTGTTTAATTAAGTCCATGATTACACCATTTTCCCTTTAGTCTTACCACGAACTTCACATCCATCACCACGCACGGCTCCGCCTTCTTTGCAGTTCCAAGCCCGTAGGGACTTATTGATGCGGCTATCTGGATCGTTAGCAGTTTTAGCGCTGGTTAGCTTTTTCTTCATACCCTTCATACGGGCGCAGAAGGAATCACGCCTTGAACCACCCTCTGGCTGTGGACGTTTAAGTCCAGGTTTGCCAGGATTGGCTGCATTGTACGAAGCTCTACCCTTAGCATTTAAGCCGCCTTCAGGGTTCTTACCCTCTTTGCGAGTCCATGCAGGGGATTTAGCCATAGTACACCGTTGCTGTTACGCTTGATCCAACCCCAACAAAAATACCGTTAGGGCAATTAATGCCTTCACCTGGAATAAGAACAGGCAAACCTATTGTGTTAAATGTATCTAGTTCAACATAAATATTTGTGTACATCGTTACCGTACCAGTTGCAGACCCTGTTGTAGCGGAAGTAACTGTAAACGTATTGGTTGCAACGTTAGATACTTCATATACCCCATCACGCATAGTGGTTCCAGCAGCAACATCCAAAAACACCCGCTGACCATTTGTTAAACCATTGTTGTTAATCGTAACCGTAACTAGTGTTCCAGTACGACTCCAAGTGCCAGATTTTGAAACCGTTGGATCTGCAACTGCTATATTTCTTGCAGATACAGTAGCACTAGTAACTGTTACGTTTTTTAAGCGTACAGGGTTTGTGGTAGCGACTCCAGACGCTGCCGCACGATACGATTTAACATCGGTTTGCATCATAGCAATTTATCCGTGAAAAACAGTCGCAGTTACGTTAGCACTTGGCAATAAAGCAACCAATCCTTCTGTTGCAAGAATGCCTTCACCTGGAATTAGTACGTAATAAGCAGTGCCTGAAGAAGAGTCAAATTCCGCAAGGATTTTAGGGTACATTGTTACATTACCGCTAGTAGTTAAACTTGTTGTTGTTACAGTGAATGTGTTGGCTGTTGCGTTTGCTACAGTGTAAGCCTCATCTATTGCTGTACCAGAAGTAAAGTTTAATCCAACTGCGGCACCGTTTGATAAGCCATGATTGGTGATAGTCACTGTGCAAACGGTTGACCCTGGAATGTCATACGTTCCAGTTAAAGCTCCAGCAGTATCCGCAAAAGTTGAGTTAAATGTTACAGACGTGCTTGGGGAAATAACCACGCCTTTTAAACGTGTTCTTTCACCATAAATAAGACCTGAAACAGTTGCGTGGACTGACTTTACGTCATATTGCATTGCCATCTTTGTTCTCCTGATCTGTATGTTGAGCAGCAAGCTTGGCTTTTAGCTCTTCAATTTGCTTAGCCTGCATTGCTACGATACCCATAACGTGATCTCTTTGTGATTCCAGAAGCCCAAGCATTACCTGAACTTCTGGATCTTTATGAGTCAACATTAAGCAGCTCTGGTAACCAACTTCCAAACCGGGCTAGTAATTGCTCCTGTTTGAATATAAAGGTTTCCAGCGGTGCTATCTATGTACATAGAACCGATGCCAGCAAAGTTATCACCAGTAGTGCCATCAACAGGAGCACCTGCATCAACCATAACTACAACGTCATCTTCCATACGGATATTAGCTTTGGTATATGCTTTAACGCCAGAAGGACCACCAGCATCAGCTACAGGGTCTTGCATCTTCAGGTCAATACCATACTCAAAACCAGAACCAGCTGTGGTTTGAGCCATTGCAACACCAAAAGCGCAACGAGCGGTAGTTACACCAGCATCGCCGTCCATAAATGCCATAACAGCAGCATCGCCTGACAGGGTATTGGTGTTAATAATACCCATTACACCAGCCATTAAGCCAAAGTTAGCATATGTGCCAATAACTGCAAACTCACCTACTGCACCAGCCATGTGGTTAAAAGTAGTAGAAGGAGCTACAGCGAAAGGAGTGCCGCACTGGACACGTCCAAATACAGAAAAAGCCTCGCCAGGAGTTTCGTAAGCACTTGAGCCAAAACCTGTGGTTGGCATAACTCGAGAATAGAAGCCAGAAGCTGCCGTTCCCTCATTAACTGGAATTACGCTACCAGTATTGATAGTGGTAGGGGTTAAGGGTTGTTGTGCGCTTGCGTCTCCGCCTTGATAACCAGCCCGCACTGGGCCTGAAAAAGTAGTTCTTGCCATTTTAAATTGTCCTTCATACAAAGATCAACCTATCAATCGTGTATGCGTCTGCTGGGGCAGTTTGATAGGCGCTTCACCCAGTTTCAATAATCTTACTACAAACAAATAAAAAAGGGGAGTTTTTAGCCCCCCTTTTCTTTACTACATTACGCTCCTGGCGAACCAAACATTCCTAGTGGATCCGAGAATCCGAAGGAATAACGCTCACGAGACTTGTAACGTACGTTACCGGTGTCAAAGTCACCGTCCATGCTGTTTTGCAATGGTGTACGAATAAAGTGCTTCATGCCGTTTGGAACATCAGTGCACAAGAACCAAGCATTGGTGTCGGTCAGGTAGTTATTAACTGTATAACCTCCTGGGATCGAACCGTTGTTCTTTAATGCATTAATGTCGTTATCCGCTGTACCAACACGGAGTTCGGTTTCTAGCAAACGAGTTGCCACGAACTGTAGTGCGGGTGGAACGATTAACTTCTTAGGTTTAGCAGCGATCAACAGACCACGCTCATCCGTCCATGCAGCAATCTGAATAACAGCGGCTTCCAAGGAAGTTTCGTTAAGGTCAGCTGGAACAGCAGGTTCGTTTGAGTTAGTTCCGCCAGAGACTAGTGGATGGTCAGTAGCAAATAAAGCTACGCCATCACCGCCTGGAAAACTAGCGCTAAAGCCATTGTTTAACACAGAAGCAGCACGAACTTGCTTGGTATACGCCATGGAACGAGCTAACGCCTTGGTATAACGAGCGGATAAGCTGTCATACAAGTTATCTTCAATAGCTTCTTCAGTTAAGCTGAAGCCTTGAGCGATCGTTACGTGGGTATAGCGAGCTGTGAAAGCCTCTTGTGCGTTGTCATAAGCAATTGCACTGCCTTCGTTTTTCACTGGGGCGGCACTAAAGCCAGACAACTTAGTTTCTTCTTCGAACGAACGTTCAGAGGTCTCAGTATCATAGATCTCTTTATGTTGTTCACCATAAGTCGCATACTCCAAACCAAACAATGCGTTTAGGCCTGGGAGGAGCTCTTTAAGTAGTTGGGCACGAGAAATAGCCATTTTTAAGCTCCTTAAGCGGCGTAATCAATACCCGTTGTACGGAGTATTTGTGGGTTGTTCAACTTCACTACTACTTCAGTGAAGGCATTTGTGCCAGTAGCGGTCTCTGGAATTACAGAAACAGCACGAACAGGTAGAGTCGCTGCATTACCTTGATTGTTGGTAGGAACAAGAACGCCTGTGCCAGAGTTACCAGTAGTTGTATTACCAGTACCTTGGTCAATTGCCATGTTAATACCTACAACACTTTGATTAACGGTTGTTACAACGCTGTTTGCAAATACAACAGCTACTTTGAAAGCAGCCATAGGATCGTCAACAACATAAGCCACAGCCGAAGTAGCAGCAGCATTACCTGGGTAATATTGAGCTTGAACGGTTTGACCTTGACTGTTTACATACTGAACACCAACAAACACACCATAAGTGTAGTTAGCAGGGGTAGTTGTAGAGTCGTCTGTAACGCCTGATTTTTCAATTGTGCCACCATCGACTACAGCTACGATATCCCCGTTAAAAATCGCAGTGTTATAAGTACTTGCGATTGGCAATTGACGGGTTGCACCAGCGTAGGGTTTGCCATCTACGCTGTTGATCGGAACTAAGCCGGATGGAGCTGAAACGCTTGGATAAGCCATTTTTATACTCCTAAATTAAAATTAACCTTTACCAAAGCTCGTCGTGGATTTTCCTTCATTAAAAAGGGGCATCCGTGGGTCACTTTGGCGCATAAGAGTGTTGTCTACAGCCACCATCTGATTTTCTGCTTGCTTTTGGTAATGTGAATTACGTTGCTCAACAAATTCTTCAGGGGTTTTGCATAACAACAAACCGCCAATCTCAATATTGTCTTTATATCGACTATTGGGATCAACTAGCAGTTGAAACTTAGGTTGTTCTTCAATTCGCACTGGCTCCCAACCTTCCCTCAGTTTTGCTGAGAGATTACGGGGGTCCGATTGATTTAAAGTAGATACCCTAATCCATCTGTACGCATAACCAGCC
>Ga0247723_1000513_pt1 | contig 26619 bp, 40 predicted proteins | sample MSEWelMarce5H_FC_FD_189079 | JGI IMG/M metagenome (GOLD analysis project Ga0247723, IMG submission 189079) | Subsurface sediment microbial communities from gas well in West Virginia, United States - MSEEL Well Study Marcellus 5H_FC | ecosystem: Environmental > Terrestrial > Deep subsurface >... | reverse complement strand
CATTTATGGATATCTCGTCAATGTTCTGATAATTGTCCTTGAACACAAAAAAATCGGAATATTGTGCATCAGAATAAGCTACCACCATTCTTGCCAACGTGGTATATTCTACATTGCTGAAATCAAAATATATTAGCGAATCCTGTTCGTTTAAGTCTTTTTTATCTACTACGATGGATTTATTTTTAAGGACAAAATATCGATGAAAACCCTCATCTCTTGTCCTGTCTGATATAATTTGATATGATGATTTATCACTGCACAAAAATACGCAAAGGGGTCTCATGACTCTTTTATACTGATGTGGCAGAATTGATTTTGATACCTTAAAATGGTGTAGGTGAATTATGGAAAACAACAACATCGACTTTCGACCCAAAACATTTGATCAAATTGTCGGCCAAGATGACATTATCGAATATTTGAAAATTAAGATTTCTGCATTCAAGAAGAGCAGAATGAGTATTGGCCACATCTTGTTTCTTGGCTTTTCTGGAGCTGGAAAGACCACTCTTGCAAATGTAATGGCCACTGAAATGGAAGTTGGCTTTCATCCTGTCATGGCTACAAGAATCAAAACATGGAATGACTTCTATCAGATTCTTAAGAATGTCCAACAAAACGATGTAATTTTCATTGATGAAATTCATGCATTAGCTCCAAAGATTCAAGAAAATCTTTATGGTGTAATGGAAGATTTTGTTTGCACCATTGAAAACAAAGACCTTGACCGACCAATTCTTCGTAAGTTGCCAAGATTCACCCTTATTGGAGCAACCACACATTCTGGAGAGTTGAATGCTCCATTGCTTTCACGTTTCCAATACAAAGGTCAACTTGTTCCATATTCTATTGAGCAATTGAAGCAAATTGTAATCACGGCTGGTAAGAGAATCTATGGCATTGATATACCTGATGAAATTGCCATTAGAATTGCCAAGCTATCCCGTAGAACTGCTCGTGTTAGTTACAATCTGCTTAGAGCTTTTATGGATGTAGTTGAGGCAGAATATCCGGGCAAAATACAAAGTCAAATGCTCACCATGGATTTGCTGTATAAAACTCTACGCTTGGAGCAGTTGGATCCAATTGTAGGATTAGATTATGCAAGTAGAAAATATCTGGTCACAATGCTCAGAGATTCAGTCCCTTTAGGAAGCAGAACACTCGCTTCCATGATCAATGAACAAGAAAGCACAGTCCTTTATATGATTGAGCCCTTTTTACTTTCCGACATAAATCTTGATTTTGTTGGCAAAGAAGGAAGCAAAACATACACTGGTCCTTTTTGTAAAATAACAAAGAAGGGTCGAAGGGCTACTGAAGGTGCTTACAGATACATCAAATTGTGTAATGTATTGCAAAATCAAGGTTGGTTCAGCAACGAATCCTTAAACATAAATAATAATCGGAGTGAAAATGCCATCTAAACAGTTATTTTTTAATGAAGAAGCCCGTAAATCGTTAGAGCGGGGTGTTGATGCGGTAGCAGATGCAGTCAAGGTTACTTTAGGTCCAAAAGGTAGGAATGTAGTTATTCAAAGTCCATCAGGGCCAATTGTCACTAAAGATGGTGTCACTGTTGCAAAGAATATTCAACTTGAAGACCCAAATGAAGATTTAGGTGCTCAACTTTGCAAACAAGTATCAAGTAAAACAAATGACATTGCTGGGGATGGTACTACTACTGCTACTGTTCTTGCACAAGCTTTAGTCAAGGGTGGCCTTAGATATGTAGCTGCTGGTGGTAATCCAGTTTCAGTTAAGAAGGGCATGGATTACGCTGTCAATCAAGCCTTTGAAGTAATTGAAAGCTATGCACAGCCAATTGTAAATAAAGAGCAGATTACATTCGTAGCTACAATTTCTGGTAATGATACAGAAGTAGGAAACATTGTTGCTGATGCTATGGAACAAGTTGGCAAAGATGGAATTATTACTATCGAAGAAAGCCGTGGCAGAGATACTACTCTTTCACTCGTAGAAGGCCTTAGATTTGATAAGGGATACATTTCTCCTTTCTTTGTAAATAACCATGAAAAGATGGAAGCAAAGCATAGCGATGTTTCAATCTTACTTTATGATGGAAGAATCTCAGATCACAATCAATTATTGCCTTTAATTCAAAAGGTAAATGATAAGCTCAAGAAGCCATTACTTATTATTGCTGATTCAATTGATGGTGATGCTTTCCAATTTTTAGTAATCAATGCGTATCAAGGTAAGCGTCCTTGGTTTGCAGTTAAGACACCAGGTTTTGCAAGTCAGAAAAAAGATTATTTATTTGATATTGCTGCTTTGACTGGTGGTTCAGTAATTTCTAATGATGTTGGAAAAACTCTTGAAACCACTACTCTTGAAGATCTTGGTTCTGCTAAGACTGTTGTAGTAACTAAAGAATCAACTACCATTATCGAAGGTAATGGTAATGAAGAAGAAATTGAAAATCGTATTGCTCAAGTTAAAGCAACACTTTCTCAAGCTGTTTCTGATTATGAAGTTAAGATCTTAAGTGAAAGAATTGCAAAGCTCTCAGGTGGAGCTGCAATTATTCGTGTAGGAGCAAGCACAGAAGCAGAACTTATCGAGAAGAAGTATCGATATGAAGATGCTTTAGCTGCCACAAGAGCTGCTGTAGACGAGGGTATTGTTCCTGGTGGTGGAGTTACATTGCTCAGGATCTCAAATGCTCTTGTAAATACCCTTACAGATCCAGATGAAAAAGTGGGATTTGATATTGTCAAGAGAGCTTTGTTGGAGCCAGTTCGACAGATTGCTTACAATGCTGGTATGTCTCCAGATGTTGTTGTAGCCACTATTACATCAATGGAAGATTCTATTGGTTTAGATGCTCGTACAGGCAAATATGTAGCTATGATTGAGTCTGGAATTATTGATCCAGCTAAGGTTACAAGATCAGCCCTACTTAATGCTGCCTCAATTGCTGGTTTAGTTTTAACCACTGAAACATTAATTGTAGATAAGCCAATTTCTGGTGAAAAAGTGTTGGTAACTGAAGGGATGATGTAGTATAATATCATTGGGTAGGAGGGTAGCCCAATGAATAGAAACATCACTTATTTGCTCGTTGGATCGGTCATCACTATATCTGCTTTGATCACTTATAAAATCGTCAAATCAAAAAAGAAAGAAGAAATAAGAGATTGGTTTGAAGCAATTTTAGTTGGACCAGAAGATAATTGAAAATAATCCCATCGAATTCGATGGGATTATTTTTTTAGGATAAAAATTATGGAACAAAGTAGATATCATTATAATGCATTTGTCACTCGTGTTGTAGATGGAGATACAATTCATTGTGATATTGATTTAGGATTTGGTGTAGTTTTGAAAGACCAAGTATTTAGATTTTATGGTCTCAATGCACCTGAAACAAAAGGCACTACACGTCAAGCTGGATTAGATTCCAAGAAGTTTATTGAAAATTTATTAATTAATAAGCCTATTATAGTTGTATCAATAAAAGATAAAAAAGAAAAATTTGGTAGATATCTTGCTAAGATTTATGTGCAAGAATCTAATGGCTATGTGGACGTGAATAATTTATTGATAGAAAAAAAGTTAGCTGTAAAGTTTATGGATGATGGCAAAAATATTTGATATAATATTATATGTCTCAATATAGGCGATTATTCATAGACTTTGATTCATTTTATGCTTCGGTGGAACAACAAGACAATTTAGATTACAGAGATAAGCCCTTGATTGTTGTTCCTTGTGTTTCAGATTACACTTGTGCCATTGCTGCTTCTTATCAGGCAAAAAGATTAGGTGTCAAAACAGGCACAAGAGTAAAATTAGCTAAAGAAAAAATACCTGACATTATAGTTGTTGAAGCACGACCTAAAAGATATGTTGAAGTTCATAATCAAATAGTTGAAATTGTCAGTAAACATTTCAAGAAGATACAAGTGCTGTCTATAGATGAGATGGCTTGTATTATTAATGAAGAAGACGATTTTGATTGTGAGATGATTGCTGCTGAATTAAAGTTAGATTTCATGGACAATATTGGTCATGTAATCACTTGTTCAATTGGTGTGGCAAGAAATGTTTTCTTATCTAAAGTTGCTGCAGATATGAATAAACCTAATGGATTTACATATCTGGGTTTTGATGCAGAAAAGAAATTGAAGTCTTTAGAACTCACTGATTTGCCCGGTATTGCAGATAGAATGGAAGCAAGACTTAATAAATCAAGAATCAAAAGTATTGAAGATTTATTTTCTATAGATGAATTGAAACTTAAAAAAGCTTGGGGCAGTATTGTAGGTGCTCGCTGGTATCATATGATCCGTGGCTCTTTGCAATGTGACTATGGGATCTGCAATAACGAAATACCTAAATCATTTGGACATACACATGTTTTACCGCCTAATAAAAGGGATGATTCTGGAGCGTATGAAGTATTTGAATCTCTTTTATACAAAGCTATTGATAGATTGCATAAAAACAGAGTTGGTGTAAAAAGAATTACAATCTATCTATCTTGGCGTAATACAGAAACAAAAAGAAGAGGCACTTACAAAAAAACTTCACCAATTACAATAGCTTCATTAGATTTTAAATACTGGACTGCTATTGCTCAAAAGCTGTGGAAAGAATTGCCACCTTTAGATCTTAAATCAATACCTTTGTTAGTAGGTGTTAGATTTACAAGAACAATTAAACAAGAAGATATGAACTTGCAATTATTTGATTTAGATTTTATCCCTGACTTTGAAATATCTGACACATATGCACTGCCTGATCGTATTTCTTTTGGAGATCCAGGTAGGCTTTTCAATGAAGAATAATTGTTATTTATTTTGTATAAGTTTGAACAGGAGTTATCTATGAAACTAAATATTGAGATTGATAATTTAACAGAAGCTCAGGTAATTGCTATCGAAGAATTCTTAGCTGTCTGGGAATTCTTAGGCAATTCTAAGGACATTTCTATTTGGACAGGCTTTTGGGCTGATGGCAAAGAAGATTTCAGACCAAAGATTACTGTTGATGGGAAGAAGCCTGAGAGATGTATGTTAGATCTTGGATTACGAGAAGGTAAAGTCAAAATGTTACAACATGATGATACCGAAATTGTCCAAAGAATGTACTTCTGTGATTATGTGAACATTCAAGAAGCTCTGGAGAAGCAAAAGGCTGATGAATCGAACGATTGAAGAGCTGCCTGAGTATTTTGAAGTAAAAATTGGGGGATCTGAGTTTGAATTATCAACTGATTCCCTAATTACTTCTATGGCTCATCAATTTATATCCAAATCCACATCTTTTGAGGATATGGAAAGCTATGATGTGCTTTTTGAAGTTACCAAAAATGAATTGATGGATTTTTTATATAGTAAACATGAAGCTGATGAAACTTTTATTGATTTATTTGGTAACTGGTCAGAAGAATTTAGAGATTTTCATTCAAAAAGAAATGAGCCTTTCTGTAGAGACTTAGTATTTTCATTTAAGGACGGAAGTAAATGGTCTATCAAAGTATTAGACTTAATGGCTTTAAGAACTTCAGAAGACAGTGATGCAATTGTTGACTTCGATGACCCCATAGTTAAAAATGATGAAGAATTTATGGAATGGGTGAGTACATTAACCTGGGAAGATGTAAAGCATTTAGCTGACGAAATTCAAAGGCCTCAACCTGAACCTGAATACGAAACTGAATGGAAAGAAAGCGAAAAAGAAATTATCAAATGGGAAAACGAGCTTTCTATCTTGGATTTTTATGAATTGGATGATAAAATAAGGTTTGAGGAAACTTTAGATGATCAATCCTTACCAGATAACTAATTATCAAAGATCGACAGCTGAGCTTGAAGAGTTTTTATTATTTTGTATTGTTGTAGCTGGTAAAACAGCTTACATTCAATCTAAAAAACTTGATGAATTTTTGAAATCAATCAACACCAGACTGATGATGCCAGAATATGTATCTCCTTTTCAAACTATAAAGAGTGCAGATCATCATGGTATATTGATGCAAGAGATTCAACAAGCTAAACTTGGTCAGTATAAGAAGATCAATGCTGCTTTCAAATATATTTCTCAAAATGAATATGATCTGAGAAAAACAACAACAGAAAAATTAGAACATATACCTGGTGTTGGAATGAAAAGTAGTAGGTTTTTCTTGTTGCATTCTGATGAGTCTTACAAAGATAAAATTGCAATTTTAGATACACATATTCTCAAATTCATCAGAGAGAATATAGATAGCAGAGCACCAAAATCTACTCCTACTATTAAGGTTACATACAAATACTGGGAAGATGTATTTTTACATTGGTGCGAATTGAATAATAAAAATGTGGCTGATTTCGACTTAGAAGTTTGGAAATCTTATGCAAGGGTAGCCAAAGTTGAAAACTAAACAAGAGATATACGAAGAAAAAATCCTCAAGCAATATAACAACCTTATAATGAAGTTAGCTTACAATTGCTATAAAAATTATAATGCAAAATACCCTCTTGAAGATTTGATTGTAGAAGCAAAACTTGGCGCTATCAATGCGGTAAGAAGTTTTGATCCAACAAGAAATGTAAAACTAATTACCCACATACACAACTATATTAACTTTTCTATGAGCAAGCATATTAGAAGAGATACAGGTGTAATTAAGATTCCAAGAACTAAATCTAAAAAAGAAAATGTAATTATTCCAGAATTAATAGATAATGAGATTTTTCTAAACAATTATGTTAATGAAAAATGTCCTGAAAAATTTAGTTTTGAAAATAATTCTGAAAATGAAATTATATTTGATGAATTAATTTCAATCTTAACTGAAAAAGAACAAAATATAATTAGATTGGCTTTTGTTGAAAGACATACATATGCAGAAATTGCTCAAATGTATAATGTATCCAGACAATATGCTAACACCACTGCAAACAGAGCATTAAAAAAAATCAAAGAAAAGTTCTTTGAAATATCTTGAAGTTGTAAAATTAAACTATGAACTCATACAGCCAGTATTCTTTCAATTTCCATAACTATTCACATTCTAAAATGCCTCAAGAAATCAAAGCAAGATACTGCTTTGAATCTGAAATGGTTAGAATTCCGAATACTGATGCTTTTCTTGAAGTGCCAGAAAATACATGGATTGGCATAGATGCTTTGAGCAATTTGATGTACTTTACATTTGATCAATTTTCTGACTTGTATTTAGCTTCAGATAAAAAATCACAAAGATATTATGAATTTATTTTAGATTCAAACAAATCCAATTATAACCCAAACGTAATAACAACAGAAGAATTATTAGAAAATATCATTGAAGATATTGTAGAAAAACCAGTCAAGCTTTCTTTTAAAAGTAGGCTTAGACTGGTTTGGGATTTAATGTTGAATAAAAAGATATTTATTTCAAAATATTAATATTTATTATCCATGTCATCTTCTGGCATATCTTCTGACATTTGTTCTGGTGTTTCTTCTTGATTGAAATTCATTTGGCTTAAGATTTCATGAGCAGCAGTAATGACATTTTTGTCCTTTTGCTTTTCTTCTTTTGGCAATTCAGAATATGGCACTGCTAATGGACTTTTTTGTTCTATTGCCCATGAGTTTCTTGATAACCATTGATCATGAACTTGTGCTGCTAATTCCTCTATATTTTCAATTGCACTATCCATATTTTGTGCAACTAATGTAATTGCTGATTGTGCTTGAGCTTTGTTTTCAGCTTGCCATTTTGGTGTCAATTCAGCATAAGAAGTATTGAGGATATCAATTTGACCACCTTCGCCATCATCTCTGAATCTTTCAAGCGGAGCTCCTTTAGCCATTAACAAAGCTCTCGTTTCTTCTGCCCATTTTTCATGAAGCTTTGATGCAAGCTTGTCTACAGCTTCACCTAATCCAGCAGTGAGCATAGAGAGACCGATCCCCATAGCAACCTTTACAAACTTTTGTTTTTTATCTGCTTTTGGAAATAACTGACCAACAGGAATAACATGCGATGCAAATCTAATCATTTTTTTTCTCCTTAACTAAAAGACAAGTTTTTTATGTCTTCAATTCTCAAATGTTTTAATTGTAACGAACCATAAACTAACCCATTGTTTTGCCAATATTGTGAATTGTGCAAATGTGAAAATATATAAAATAAATAATCTGGGACTAATATATCTTTTGCTTCTTTCTTTACTTTAATGCCTATTTTATTGTCTACGGTTTCAGGTTTCTTAATTGGCATCCCTATATTTTTTTCTGATCCACGAGCGTATATATAAAAATCAGCTTCTGGCATATCATATTTAATTTCACACAATTGATCAAGTTTCATTATGTATCTAAATCTTCTATCGTAATAAATTTAGGCTGTTGCGGCGCTAATTCTGATAATGGAATCATACTGCCAACAAATCTAATGTTATGATTATCTGATACATTAGATTTACCGCCAGCTCCAGGGGAATATTTTGTTACATTTGGCTTCTTATCAGGGTTTGGCTCTTTTTCTTTTTGTCTTTTCTGCCTGATTCTATTTTTGCGTTCTTTATCAGTAAGATTTTTAGCTTTATTTGCTGGTGTACATACTGGTTTTTTACCTGTAGCAGTATCTCCTCTGCCGCAAGCTTCAAAACCGCCATCTTTTTTTGGTCTACTTACATCGACCCATTTTTCTTTTTTAAACCAATCATCTAAACCGCCATGATTTTTAGTCTTTTTTCTTTTCTTAGCAGCTTCAACTTCTCTTTCAAGATCTGGGTGTATTTCATCACTATCAACTTTTGACCATTTAGCAATTTTGACCCATTTTTGATTATTGGATTTTTTTTGCATCAGTTCATTTTCTCTGTGCCTAATTGATTCAGTAAGCATCCTCAAGAGTGTATTGATTTCTGATGGGTTATATCTTCCCGGCTGACCACTTCTGGAATGGCAAGAAGCAGTGAAATTAGTGCCAGTTTTCAAGTCATTTATTCTGAGATGCTGTTGAGAAGATTTAAAGAATTCGAATGACTGTACTTCTTCTTTGCCAAATTTCATAGTGATGATATCTTTGAAAATATCTACGACATCTTCACAAGTCAAGTTAAATCTTTTATCTTTGATTTGTTGATTTATGTCTTCATCTTTTCTGAATTTGATTTTTCCACTCGTTATATCCATTAGTCTTCAGCTCTTTTTATCCATTTAGTTTGTTTACTTGGATTATTTTGTAAAGTGTCCATATGTTCTTCAGGCACCATGTTCATCACTACAAATGGACCATCATCTTCATCTAATTCATTGTCTTCATCAAAAAGAATTATATGATTGTCATCTATAGCTGCTGGATCATCTAAAAGATCATCATATTCATTTTTGATGTCAGAAATAGGTTCAGTATCTTCCCACTTACCATCTATATCAACTTCAAACTCTTCAGGAGAAAATTTTTCTAAAGCCTGTTCAAAAGTCATTGGAAATTTTACACTATGACCTTTTTCGACTTCTGAAGCTTTTTTGATAAATAAATTGTGTATATTATTGGCTTCAATAATATTTCCTTGAGCCTCTAATTGATCACAAAGTTCTGCTAATTCTTTTAAATTCATATTTTTGATTTTAACCTCGCTAATTCAAGAGCTAATTTATATACATTTTGATTGTAACCTGTGTTAATTGGATCTTCTTGAATCATTTTTCTTAGATAATTGTATATAAGTTCGTCTGTTTTTCCAATATTCTGAAACCCTAAATTAGCACTTTGATTAGATCGCTGCGCTTTTTGTTTAGCTAAATATAAATATTGATTTGCATCATTGTACATTTCCATTTTTGCACCAGGATTGGCTTTTTTTGCTATAATTAAAATATCAAGCATTTTACTTAAATAATCTTTATTTCCATCTGTCAAGTTAACATCTTTGACAAATTTTATTGCTTTGTCGTAATCACCTTTTGCAAAGATAATCTCTTTTACTTCTTCTAAAGCATCTTTGAGTGACATTTCCCTAATTATGCCAGGGTTAGTCGCATCTTCATCTGGGTATTTTTCTCTACCAATGTTTACAAAAGTTCTCAATCTATCCACAACTAATTTAGCGACTCTTGCTACTTCACCAGGATATTGATTTTTAATATTTTCTATTCGATCGATTATCAATTGAGCTGAGTTATAATCATGTTCTCTTATAAAACCCTCAGCTTGCTCATCAAGCCCTCGGACATTATTTAGTACTTCTGTAATTTCCTCGTCAGATGGATCTTCAGTAGTATCAGGAGTTTCTGTTTTTGGATAATCAGATTGACCATCATTCATGTCAAATTCATTTAACTGAGCTAATCTTGTGTTTAATTCACTATCAGCTTTTCTCCAAGTGCCACCTTTTGACTTATATCTTTTGGCAGCTGCACCATTTGAATAAGCACTCGGGTACACGTCAAATGTTCTTTTTGCCCAAGCTTTACAAGAGGCCCACAATGATGGATTGTTAGGTACGTTTTTACCTGATTTCTTTTTCTTCTTTTTAGCAGACATTTTTAAAAATAAATCATTTACAAATTCTGCTTCTTCAAATGCTCCATCTTCTTCTAAAATTGAAGCTATTTTGTGTAAAGCATCTAAGTTGGATAATTCATCTTCGTTTGGCAATCTCATTTTTTTCCTCTTTTTGGGATTTAATAAAATCTTATATTCTTATTATTAAATTACAATTTTTGAACCTGTAAATCCTGTACAATCAAATTATGAATAAAGATATTGTCAATTATCATATGTTTATCAAAGATACATGCCCTACTGCTTGGACTGACCATTTTTGGTTTGCTGCTGAATTAGTTAAGTGGTTTAAAGCAAGAACTGTAGTAGATTTAGGTGTGGACTATGGATATTCAACATTTGCTTTTGCTACACATGGGCAAGGAAAAGTTTTTGGAATTGATAGTTTTGAAGGCGATGCACACGCAGGGCAAAAAAATACCCTAAATGCTACCATGAGAACTGTATACGATGCTAAACATTCTTTTGGTGTAAATAATGTTGAGATTATTCCAGCTTATTTTGATCAAGTAGCTTCAGTTTGGGATCGTGATATTGATATCCTTCATATTGATGGACTACATACATATGAAGCAGTAAAACATGACTATTTTACATGGGCTAAATTTACTCACCAAAGAAGTGTAATATTGTTTCACGATATACATTCATATCCTGATACAGTGGGCAAATTCTTTTATGAGTTGAGTGGATATAAGTTTGTAAGAGATGGAAGTTTTGGTCTCGGTGTTTTGTGCCAAGATAAAGGTATTTATGAATTTATTTTGTCACTTTCAAACTCGATTGACAATTACATCAATAGTTTAGAACAAAGTGTTCCGGAGAGTGAATAATCACTCTCCCAACATTGATGTAAGTTGATCTGCTGTTAACTTTCCAGCCTTTTTTGCTACTAAAGTTTTATCTTTGAATAATAAAGTTACTGGTATTGACATAACATCATATTTTTCTGCAATATCTCTATTTTTGTCACAATCAACAGACAAACATTTCACTTCTGGATTAGCCTCAGAGAATTGCTCAAATGTAGGTGCATAAGCTTTGCAAGGACCACACCAAGAGGCCCAAAACTTAACTAACACAGGTCCTTCGCTTGTATCAATAATCTGATTTAACTCACTCATATTTACTTCCATAATAATCTCCTTAAAAACAAGAATATTATAAAGCAAAAGGAAGTGAAGCTTATATTTTCATGGTAATATATTAAATATGTTCAGAGTCTTGGTTTTAAACGCTGATTATGAACCTTTGAATATTTGCACTCTTCAAAGGGCTATGAAATTACTTTGCAATAATAAAGCTGATTATTTGCATAGTTTAGATAGTCACTGCATAAATACTGCAAGTGGTAAATCTTTTTTAATTCCTACTGTGATAAGACTTAAATCCCAAGTAAGAAGAAAGTTTTTCAAGGAATTCAAGGTTAGTAGGCTTGGTATTTATTCAAGAGATAACTTCACTTGTCAATATTGTGGACAAAGAAATAATGATTTATCTTTAGACCATGTTTACCCAAGACATTTAGGCGGAACTCATACATGGGATAATTTAGTCACTTGCTGCAAAAAGTGCAACAATTCTAAAGCTTGGAAAACATTAGATCAAGCTGGAATGAGACTTTTATCTAAACCAAGATCGCCTAAATGGAGTTTTCATACATTACTTGCTAATCATAGTGGCAGTGATTATGATGAATGGAATTATTATTTAGTTTAATGAAAAATCTTTTAATTGTAGCAAGATATAACGAAGACATATCATGGGTAGATAATCTAAATTGCGATGTTATTATTTATAACAAAGGTGAAGACTTAGATCCTAAATATAATGCCATCAAATTAGAAAATTATGGCAGAGAAACAGAAACATATCTTCGAGCTATTTGTGCTTTATATGAAAAAATAAAAGATGAATATGATCATGTCACCTTTTTACAGGGACATCCTTTTGATCACTTTGCAGATGCCTTGAGCCTTCTTCCTAATGAAAAAAGACAATATGCTTATCCTGTTCCTATACCTGGAAAAGATACAGTTTGGGTAAGTGTAAATCGTGTAGGCTATGCATTCAAAACAGGGAATAATTCTTTTTATGATAATTCGATATCCAATGAAGCATATTGGTTCATTTTAAGAGAAACTTTATCAAAGTTAAGATTGCCTTGGTATGGGGTGTTTATTGATTATCCGGGTGCGCAATTTATAATTCCTAAAAAATATATAGTTTCTAAATCGCTTGAATGGTGGGAAAACGCTTACAGTGTTTTTGATTGTGCTGAAAGAAATAATTACAAAGAAACTGGGTATCCTGGTATGCCTTATGTTTTTGAAAGACTGTGGCATACCATTTGGACTCACTATTAGCTCTTGTAATTACCGCCACGTCTTTTTCTTTTGCAATAATTCTTTTGACTAAAACCCTTAGGATTATTACAATCAATGCTCTTCTTATATTTCGTAGACCATCTTGATTTCATTTTGCCTCTTGGGGCATTGTACTTTTTAGCATACTTTTCAAATGCTATATCTGCTGCTTCATAATCACCAGCATTATCAAGATAATTGCAAATATCTAAGATATCCATTATTATTCATATTTGAAAACATAACCACAAGTATGTTTTCTATCTCCTTTGCAAACTGCTGGGATGTGTTTCCAACATTGGCCAATATTAAGTGCTTTTGCTGCTTTCCTTGCAGTTTCATATTTTGCAATATAATTACCGTCTTTATCATAAACCAATATAGATCTTGAAGCTGGATTTTTAGAGCCATATTTGGCATTTTCCTTGCCAATTTCAGACATTTTTTTTCTTGCATCTTCAGATGGTATATAGCTTCCATTAGCTTTTCTTGTTTCAACCATTTTTGTGATGGATTCAGGATTAATAATTTTACCTTTATGTGATTCAGACATTTTTCTTTTTGTTTCTTCTGATGCTTTATCACCATTCCTGCCATCGCCGCCGAGGGTAAGGTTTATCAAAATACCACCATCGCATTTTCTTTTATACTTTGAAATATATTCTATTTCTAATTTTTTGGCTTCTTCATTAGTAATATCTTCATGAATTATCAAAATTTGTTTATCATTTTTTGGCTTAAAATCTATATTATGACTTCTGTGAGCGTGTTTTGCAAATGGACGTTTTTTCTTTCCAATACCTACATAATATGGAGTGCCGTCTTCTCTTACATAAAAATAAACGCAATAATCAGTCATCAATTGCCTGTTAAGTTATCAGAAACTGATCTCCCAGCTTCCCAGTTTCTGCATGACCAGTAACGGGCTTTCCATTTTGGTCCAGGATTATCACAATTATGTCTTGCTCTAAAGTTTTTTCTTCTTTTTGGGTCGTCTCTTTTAATTTCCATATCTGGCGATCCAAAATTGACTTTTACAACGTTGTCATTTTCATTCTTGACATAAACAGAAAACTTTTTAGGACCACCTGGTGTGCGGAAAGGCTTGTTCAAACTCTTGCCTTTATTTTTATCAGATGCATATGCTTTCTTTGATTCGCTTTCAGAAACCATATAATCACTTACACCCTTAAGCATGTTCACAGAATTTGATATTTTTGATTGCACCCAAGCTGGAAGATTGCCTTCTTTATCACCCATTAAATCAAGAAGTGCATCAATTGCTCTCTGGGCAGTGTGTAATTCGTTTCTTGCCATTTCATATTCAGAGTCACCATGTGCAGCTAATTTCACAAGCTCTTCTGTTACAGAATTAGCTTCATCATGATATCCGTGTTCATCAAGAATATTTGCAAATTTAGAAAGTTTTGAGCAATATACAGTTTTCATTATGAAACTCCGCTTTGCGTTTTGATTGATGTGATAAGTTGATTCTTAAGGTCGTTAGCATTTGGATAACTTGGATATTTTTTGAAAAGATTATTGACATTTGGCATAATTTCAGAATCAAACAATTGCTTTCTTCTTTGAGTATCTGTAATTTGTCTTAGCTTTGATACTGATTGGGAGCTTAATGTACTCATATCCTGAGATAAACCAGCACTTGTAGTTGTTTGACCCGCTGGAGGAAGACCACCTTGAACACCAACTGATCCAGGAATAACACCAGGAATTTGCCCTGATTGAATGGCTTGTTTTGCTACGCCTTTGATGTTTGCATTAGCATTGCTGTACATTGAATTAACCATATTATTAACTGCTGCTATTTCAGAAGCATCCTCTTTTTCGTTTAATCCTTTCTTTGCTACTATTGCATCTACTAAACTCTTTTTATTAAAAAGTAAGTTTCTGATAATATTAGGGTCACTAATTCCCAAAACTTGTTGAAAAATATAAGTGCCACCATAATACATAGCTGCTAATGTAAATATAGGTTTCCAGTATTTTCTTAATGCTTTTTCAACTCCACCAAGACCTAATGTTTTCATCAAATTGAATCCAGCAGTTCTGTTTGTGGAGTATTCTTCTATCGCTTGAGTAATCAAATCTGCTTGGTCATGAAAACCAATTTCATCACCATGGTTAGCTAATAATGAAAGATTTGAACATAAAATAGTTTTATTCATATCGTTTATCCTGCAGGAGGTAATTGTTGAGGTGTTGTTCCTGTAAGTTTGTTTGCATTTGCTAAAAATTGCTGACCTTGAGGAGTTTTTTGTAATTCAGCTATTTGTTGCTGATTTAATTGAGGCTTTGCACCTAACATATTTTGCATTTTTTGTTGAGCATATGTTTTGCTTGCTGCTAATAAATCATTGTACATTTTTGTAGTGGCAGCTTGTTGAGCGTTGTATGCATTCAATTGTTGTTGCATTTGAGCTTTAGCAGTGGGATCTTGTATTGAATTGATGATATTTTGAACATTTGGAGCTTTTCTGCCACCACCAACCATTCCAGCAACGTTTTGTAATGGATTTTTCATCATAGTCAGAGGGCTGCTAAACATTCTTCCAAAATTAAAGGCTTCTCTAATTGAAATTTTATTATTTGTTAGTTTTTCAGCAACTTTCGTTAAGTCATTTGCAACATCGTATTCACCAATTGAATCAAAATAATTAGCTTTTTCGGTGAGATCATTACATACAACAATTCTTTTATCCATAGATTTCTCCTGACGTATTTCTTAAATAATTACAAAAAATTGAGGCTATATCCTTTTTGTATAAACCATATATGAATAAAAAACTCTCTATCATAGCCAGATACAATGAAGATATCTCATGGGCTGAAAAATTAGACACAGATGTGATAATTTACAATAAGGGAGAAGATTTTGAATTTGAATACCCTCACATTGATATTCCTAATATTGGGAGAGAGGGCGAAACTTTTATTAGAGCTATTGTCGAAAATTATGAAATTTTAGACAAATATGAATATATCGCTCTACTTCAAGGTCATCCATTTCAGCATTGTCCAAAGGCAATTGAAATTATAAATACATATAATCCTGATGAATATATTTTATTATGCGAATTGCCATCAAAACACATAGTAGACCCTTACAAAAAAATATTTGACCTTCATTACCTTTCTATTGAAAAGTTATTCAATATTGATAAAAAATATTCAGCAAATATCCAAAGTTACCAATCTCAAGTTTTAGGTGATTGTATGTTTGAAATAAAAGAGATGGTAATTTTGTGCGATGTTTTAGGAATTGACACTACAGCAGGTGTGGAAAGTTTTTGGGCTACAGGTGCTCAGTATCTTATTCGCCCAGAATTTATATTGTCAAAAAGTAAAGAATGGTGGATTAATTTTCACACATTGATTCAGTATGTTTTTGAAAATGAACAAGTGGAAATTGGTTACACAATTGAGAGGATTTGGCCATTAATATGGAATCACAAAACAAATTAGTTATTATATCCAGGTATCAGGAAAATTTAGATTGGGTCAAAAAATTAGATTCCAATATTGTTATTTACAACAAAGACGAACATGATTACCATGAATTTCCAAATCACAAAGTACCTAATTATGGTAGAGAAAGTGAAACATTTTTAAGAGCAATTATTGACCATTATAATCAGCTAAGTAATTTTGATTCAGTGACATTTCTTCAAGGAGATCCTTTTGATCATTGCCCAGATCTTTTTGAAAAACTAAGCGAAGAAGTGGAAAGCTATAATTATCTTTCAAACAATATTCAAGAATATGATTTGATGTCTGATTTGTATATAAATGGCACACATCTTTCTTTGATCAACAATATGTACGGTATTCCCTTAAACTGGCAAATAATTATCGATGTAAAAGGCAATGACCTTAACTTTTCTAAGATATTTGAACAGATTTTTGCAGTTTGTCAAGTAATGAAGATTGATTACAAAGGAAAGAAATACAAGTGGGGGCATGGAGCTCAATATACTGTAAAATCTGAGCTTATTTTGTCTAAACCACTTGATTGGTGGAAAAGTCTTTATAGATTATTAAGTTACAATTACACAAAAATAAATAATCCAAGTTTCGGATATGCAATGGAAAAAATATGGCCATTGATTTGGGAGCACACAGCTTGAAACAAAAAACTTTATTGATTGTTGCAAGATACCAAGAAGATATTTCTTGGCTTCAAGCAGTTGATTGCGATGTTATTATTTACAACAAGGGTGAAACTTTTGAATATCCTTGGCCAAGAACTGACATACCGAACAAAGGCAGAGAAGCTGAAACATACTTAAGGGCTATCTTAGAAATATATCCAAATCTTCATAATTACGATCGTGTGGCTTTTATGCAAGGAAACCCATTTGATCATTATGACAGAGCGTTGCAATTATTCAATGAAGAAACTACAACATGGACAAGAATCAACGGTGGATCAGTAAAATTTGATTTTGCCACACAAGATTTTATTGGCAATTATCATTATTTGATTATTAGTAAATTATTGGATGGATGTTTAGTTAGTAAAGCTAATCTTGATTGGAAAGGTTATGATCAGCCTATTTCAGTTGATGATGAGTTTATGAAAATAATGGTCTGGTGTACATTATTAGGAATAGATTTCAGAAGCAAGACATCTTTTTGGGGTCCTGGGGCTCAATACATTGTTCCTGTAAGATTTATCTTGAACAAAAGTCTTGATTGGTGGCAAAAATGCTATGAACTTGTAGATTTCAGTTTGAAATATGCAAACTCAGATCCATTAGCCCCAGGAGATACGTTTGAAAGAATTTGGCCTCTTATATGGGATCACACAGAGTGATCTTCATCATACATTTCAATCTCGTCAAGTAATTCTTGATCAAACATTCCATCAATTTCGTCAACATCAAAATCATATGAGAATTCTTCAACAGATTGTGCAGTAATTCCAGCCATTGATTTTACCTTTTTGATAAGTGCGTTGTCTCTATTAAGCCAACCTCTTAAGAAAACAACTTGTGAAGGGGCTTTTTTTACTCTGTCATGTCTTTTTGCAATTCTAAGTCTGCAGATATTAAGAGCCACTTCTAATTGATCTGAGCTATGAATTTTGTCACTAATTGCTTGTGTCCATTTACCAGTAACAGGCACTTTCAAAGATGCTTGCAATCTTGATATACAGCCACCAACACCTAAATTAACTGCAGTATCGAACAAGGTAAGTCCAAGAGTGCCATCAACATATTGAGCCCTAACAGGATCCCAATAATATTTGTCATAAATGTCTGTATATTCAGCTACAGTGATATTCTTAACTGGTTGCCTTGCCAATCCTTTATCTTCCCTGTATTGGTTATATCTTGACTGAATAACACCAAAATTAGTTGCACCGCCTGGGTCTAAAGGATGGTTAGTATATCCACCCTCCCATTTTAATGTAAACATCAACGCTTCTTTTAAAGTAATCGGCATAATACGCCACTCCTATAGGTTTTTAATTGACTTGTACAAAAAAATACTATATGAATAAAATTATCAAAGTTTGCAATTTTTTAGACAAACATAATCTTTTCCATATATCAGACATAGTTTTTAATAAATTTGCTGAAAAAGAAAAAGATATTTTAGATAAAAGGATTCTAATACCTTCTGAAGTTAAGAAAGCTGCAGAAGAAGCTTATAAAAAAAGAAATGATGAGCTTAAGTTTGGCAACAATGAAATGTATGAAATTGCCAGATTACTTTCAATTAGAACATATCTTGAAATAGATTTGATTTTAGACATACACAAATACACCTACGAAAAAAGATATTCCCATTCAAAGAGCAAAAAAAATCCAACATATTGGGAATATCAACTTTATGGTGGTGATGATGGAAAAAAATGGTCAAGTGATATAATTAAAATCTATCTACCTAAAAAGTGGAAAGCAAATTAATGTATAAAAAAATCTATGAGTAGACTTTTTGTAATTGCAAGATTCAAAGAGGATATAAATTGGATCAAAGATATAAATAATGATATTGTCATCTTTAATAAAGGTGACAATTTTTCTTTTAACTATCCAAGATTTGATGTCCCTAATGTTGGCAGAGAATGTGAAACTTATCTAAGAGCAATAATTCAATATTATGAAATTTTAGATCAATATGAATCTGTTGTATTTTTGCAAGGCCATCCTTTTGACCATTGCCCTGATCTTTTTGAAATATTAAAAAATGCTGACAACAACGATGTTACAATGTTGTCAAATCTTATGACAAAGTTTTATTTCCCTGTTGAAAGAACTCATCATGGCTTACATGAATCTATAATTTCAAGAATGTTTAATGTTAATTATGATTGGGAAGTTATATTGCCAACCATTGATAATAAAGAACACAATTTTGCTAAATTGATTGAAAATAGTATGGCACTATGTCATATTTTGGGTATTAAGTCAGTTGATACAGAATACTTTTGGTGTCATGGGGCGCAATACATAGTTCCTGTAAGTAAAATTAAAAATAAAAGCTTAGAATGGTGGAAAATGTATTATGATCTCTGCGTTACAATTTATAGAGATTTAGAGTTTCACACATTAGCATATACTATAGAATCTATTTGGCCTTTGGTGTGGGAATATGAAAAAGGAATTAGTAATTCTTTAACATAACATGTATAATAATTCTTGCACTTTAACAATTTAATACAGATACACGGTGGCTTGACATCGTAAGATAACAAAAGGGAAAAAGCAATTCTCTACTGCTCCCGCCATGCAATATTGGTCATTCAAGCAAGCCCAGTTCTTGTGAGTTTCAGGCCCAAAACCTGGAAATATGGAATAAGGTGTAAGCGGTTTATATATACGCTGAATATATAAAAAAGCGCAGCAACATCGAATCCTAAAGAGCTAAGGGTAGTTATATGGTCCGAGAGTTCACGGTTGAGGGCTATATAGCATGATGAGAGGTAATGCGGTGACTTTAATATTTATCCGTGCTTATCTTGAAATCAGGTCTAATTGCTGTTCGTGAAGCATTAGACAGTGAAGTGAATCATATTCCTTATTCAGGAGTGGTTAGATACGCACACTTCAGTAGAGAGCGGGTATAGCTTATGACGAAAGCAAGCGCAACAAGCGTAATAAGATGAAGATTTGACGGCTTCTTCTACCCATGAAACAGACGTATCTCGTGTTAGTTGTAAACAACCAAAAAAATAAAAGTGTATATGCAACAACCACTTATGGTCAATAAAGAAATGCAATAAAAAGCTGGTTACTTTATTGGCGAATTAAACAAGACTAACATTAGACTGGAAAAGCCACCAGTACAAAAAGGCGGTTGTGTAGTTTGACTGAAAAGTGGATAAATAGGCAATCTATGAGTTGCGAGTAGAGTAAACCTATGAACGAAACTACAAGGCCAGGATTAATCTCATCCTGGCCCTTTTGCTTTTAAATGGTACAATATTCTTATGGAAAAAACACCTGAATATGCTTTAGAAGCTGGTATTGCTGTATGGGTTGAAGATAATCAAGACATTGTACGATGTGCAATTAGATTAGGCTCAGAATCAACTTCATTAGGATTAGTGGATGATAATCTCAATTCTTTCATGCAAATTGTTCCAACAGAAGTGTTCGGATCAAATGGGAACTTAATTCATGAATGCTTCTTGAATGTCAATCATCAAGCTTGGGGTTATTACAAAATCATAATTGAAGATTTATGTAAGTTCAGAGTAATAGAGCCTAAATTAGTCAGATCACAAGACACTGATATCATTCTCATATCAGAAGAAGAAGTGATTGATTACCTCAAGAAATTAGCCTCTTCATTAGATATGCATTATGAAATGTACGATGCGATTGAAGAAGAAAATTATGGTAAAGCTGAGACTCTTATTAATGAAATGTTACACGACTACCATGTAAGAACTCAAGAGCCTTTAAAAGAAATTAAGTCAGTTATAGATTCTTTCAGTGGAGATTTATTTATCAAGGCTACAAACAGTGATGACATGGAAAATGTCAAGTCTTTAACTACAAGATATGATTTAGCCCTGTTACATCCTGAAAACTGGGTTGTGAAAAGTAGTGATGGAATTAATGATCAAGATTATATTGGATCTTGGTTGAAAAAATTTCAAATAGCTGAGACCAAAGAAGCATCATTATTATATTTTGCACAAAAAATAGTAGTTGGTGAGCATAAAAAAGGTTTGATTGTGCACACTGACTCTGTTGAACCTGAAACTGACCTCACTGCACAGGTACTTGTAGACACTGCACTTGATTTAGTTTTAGTAAGACCTGTAATTCATGCAACGAGGTTTGAAATCTTGAGATGAATAGATTGAGGAAACCTTTTAGCAAAGAAGAATATTTAGCTAATGATCTTCCAGGTAAAGTTTTAGTATCCAGATTTTTACTTCACAGCTTTGAGACAACTAAAAAATATAGCAATGTATTTGAAGTTGAAAACTTTGATGAAGATAAAAAATGTGGAGATGTAAAAGTAAAAAATAAAATTACTGGTGAAGTATTGAGGCATGAAGTTGAAGTTCCAAGTTCAAGAAGATTTCATGAATTGTGGAATAAAGTATATTCTGATCTAAGCTGTACATCAAAAGCGTGGTATCAAGCTTCCAATGGACATCATTTTTTAGTAGACCAGTTTAACACACATGAAAATGGTTTGCCTAAAAAATTGATAATTGTCAAGATTCAGGACATTTTAGACCATGGCAAGATACAATACAGAAAAGCTAAGAATAATGATAATAAAGAAAATTTCATTCATATAGATTGGAAATACACTAAATTTTTATCTTTGAATGATGAAGGAACAAAATATGGAACTAAATGTTACACTCACTGATTCAGCTGCAGAAATGATTAAAACAAGCATGTCAGAGATTGATTCTCAAGATATGTATGTTTGTTTATATGTATCTGGTGGTGGATGTTCAGGACTTCAATATGGTTTGGCTTTAAGTGAAGGCGAGCCTGAAATTGACGATATCATTATTTTTGATAAAGAAATAAAAATTGCAGTAGAGGCTCATTCTGCAAAATATGTCAATGGTGCTGTTATTGATTATGTTGAAAACGGCATGCAATCAGGATTTAAAGTAAATAACCCAAATGCTACTAAAGGCTGTGGTTGTGGAAAAAGTTTCTCAGTGGGTGGTGAAGAAGTGGATTCTTGTGGCGGTTGTGGTTATAATTGATTTTGCTTGATTTCAATAATTTCTTTCATGGCTCTTGAATAATTAGTTTTCTTTTGATTTACAGACAAAGAATTGTAAATACTTTCTAATTTATCAAGGGCCATTTCATTTACCACTTCAAGACAATTTATCATTTCTTTTCTTGATAAATTGTACTTCACCAACTTCATAGCTAAATTTCTTTTTATGCCATCTTCGTCATAATAAGATCTTTCCACTATAATTCCCTTAGCAGTTTTTCAACTTTTTCTCTTACAGCAAAATACAAACTTTTCAATATCTTGTTTCTTCTCTCAGGATTTTGCATACTTTCTCTGCCATAAAACATCTTTCTAAATAAATCCGAATGTTTCAAGTATGTTATGAAGCTTTCTGTATTTGAAAGTAGATCAAAAAGAAAATCTTGTTTTGCTGCTAATTCGCCTCTCATTTGATAAATTGGGTTAGAAGCACTATCTTTCACCACTCTGTCATAAAATGATTCGAGGCTTGGTAATTCTCTCATAATTTCAACAATATGAGCTGGTCCTTCAATTTTCAAATCGTAATAATTTGTATCTTCAAATGTTTTCTTAAGTCTTTGTTTTTCATCGTCACTAAAAGGTAGATTATTCCTATAAGCAAATTGATGTAAATGAATTAATTCATGTTCAATTGTAGATGCTAATTCTTTTTCATCGTCTGCTTTTTTTATATAAAAAATGAGTAAATTAGGCTCAAATCCACCTGAGTAAGACAAAGGCAAGCCAGTTCTTAATTCTATATCAAAATCTAATGGCAAATTTGTTTTGAGCATCATATATCTCAGCTCATTATATAATTTGGTTAGTCTTTGATTTATATTATTTTCAAATCTCTTATTAGATTGCAAAAATAAAGCAGTCTTTTCAGCTTGTTGATCTGATCTTGCTCTTTTGGAAGCTCTATCTAAAACTGTCAAATCAAGATATTCAGGTGATTTCTTTATTTCTTGTATGATTGGAAACAATTTGCTTGCCATTTTATTAGCAAGTTCTTCGTATCTAATATATCCCTGTGCTGAAGTTTTGTACCACATTATTGTATTCTTGTCGTTGGAGTAGAATTAATTAATTCGCCTATGCTTTTGTTTGTATTGGTATAATCTTGAAATTTCTCAATTCCATACAATGCAGTGCTGGCTAATTGTCCTAAAAGTTCACCTAAAAGAGTGTTATTTACAAGATTATGAAGAGCAACACCAATTTTCATACTATTTGTAGCCATCTTAGAATTAATAAGAGATATAACTGTAGTAATTGAAAAAGATTGGTCAGTTTTACTTTCTAAAATTGTTACCATTTTATTTAGTTGTGAATTGAGATAAAAACACAAAGCTACTGTAATTAGATCTGATATTTTCATCCATTTATTAATAGGAATATTTTTAAATATTTGTTTTACTTTTGCAAATTTTGGATCAGTAGCATTGTTTATAAAAAATCTTACAATTTCTTTCAAGTCTTCACCAAGACTTACTCTTGATACAAACTCGTCAGACATTTCAACTTTTAAATATTCTTGAAATATTTTATTCAACTGATCATATGTACCTTGTTCTTTACTATAAGACATATAATCAATTTTTGAACCTAACTCTTTTATTGTATTTAAGGATTGGATCTTTTGTTTTTTTACTTCATTGGATACATCTTGATACAATTTATATAGAGGTTGGTAATTATTTGTAGATTGATTGCTTTTGATTAGATTATATCTTGATTGAAAATTTTGCCTAATAATTGGATCAAGTTTCTGTAAATCTGATTGAATATTGTTTTGAATTTCTCTAATTTTAGATTCAGACAAATAGCCACCTTCTCCAACAATATTGCCACCTTTATCATAAGAAAAATTAGGATTAGTGGTGTCAGCCGGAATTGGATCTTGAGAAGGTATTACTAATTGAGAAAATCTGATCATTATTTCATCATTAAGCGATATTTAGTTTGATTCAAAATACCCAACATTTCATCTCTGATATTTAATAAATCTGTATCAGCATTAGAATCAAGGCTTTCAGTTACATTTACTGTTAAATAATTTATAAACTGATCAATAAAAGCTTTAGGATCTTCATCAAGGTTTTCTAACTTAATAGTAAAACCATTTCTTGCCATAATGATTCCACGCTTACCTTGGAATATTTCAATAAAATCATCAATATGTTCGCCAAGTTCATCATATGCTGTGCCAAATGCAATATGTTGTGCATAGCTTCCTACGCTTCTTTGTGTTTGCCAATGATAAACTTTAAATTGATTATGCATTGTGAGCATATTACTTACAAAATTCATTATATTTCTCCTAATATTTTTTCTGGAAATGACCAATTGACGACATTAAACCAAGCTTTTACATAGGCTTCTCTGTCATTTTTATATTTCAAATAGTATGCATGTTCCCAGACATCACATCCAACTAAGGGAATACCACATTTTTCAATATGTGGATTGTTTTGATTAGGAAATGGACCTAATTTTAATTTATTATTATCAACACAAAGCCAAACCCAGCCTGAACCAAAAAGATCTAAAGCTGTTTGAATAAATTCTTCTTTGAATTTTTCAAATGAGCCAAATTGTTTATTTATCAATTCTGCTAATTTGCCTTTTGGTTCAGTTTCAGCTGTGGGGGACATAAGATTCCAATAAAACTCATGATTGAAATGACCGCCAGCATTATTCAAAAACTTTTGTCTTTGGTCTTTGTTGATTAAGTTTGGATTTCTCATAAGATCAATCAACGAATGATCTTTTAGTTTTTCATCCCCATTGATAATTGACATCATATTGTCAAAATATTTTTTATGATGTTTGTCATGATGCAATGACATAGTTTCTTCATCTATTGACTTTGAAAGAGCATTTTCACCATAAGGTAATTTGTTGAATTCTAATTCAACTTGATAGCCTTCTGATTTAGCAAAAGCCTTTTCTAAAATATCTTTTTGACTACTTGATAATCTATTGGTGAAATATACTTGATCTGTTACAAACTTCATATTACATGCCTGTTACATTAATTCTATATAGTTTTTGATTGGGATCAACCATTTGTGGCACAGATAATTGTAATTTTCCTTGATATGACACAACACGATCAAAATTACCAGCCTGGGCCATTCCTTCGTGACAAGCTATGATTTTGTCCCCTGAGCCTATACCTAATCTATTTTGCCAAGCTTGTTGAAACTTAGGGTCATTTGGATTAGCTTGGAATGCAGGATCGTCTTCATTGACTGGATACACTGCATTACTTTGTCCATCAGAAAAGAAAAATTTACCATTTTGATCAACGCCACCGTGAATGATGGTGACATTTAATGCTTGCCCATTGTCTCTATCAACAACAGTGACAGGACCGCTATTACCGTTGAAAGATTGTAATTTTCTAAGATCAATCTCATCAACTAAAATGCCAGCTGGATTTGAAGCTGTTCCTGGAGTACCTGTTTTTAAGATACTTTGTGCATTGTCTTGATATTGCTGTGCTAATCTATACCAACTCATAAAATTATTCCTCTGATATAATTTTCCACTCAATATACTTTTCATACTGCAAGCACCTATGGCAAAGCTCTTCTAATAACATAAGAGCTACTGAATATTCAACTTTTTCTGTAAAGTGTTTGTCTGACAAATCGATAGCACTTATCATTTTTTGATAAAACTTTTCAGGGTGAGCTTTGCCTTTAAAATCATAATTCATTTCTTTTAAGATTAATTCGGCAACTTTGTATCCCATTTCAATTTCATTATCATATCTATTTAGGTCCATAGCATAAATAGTGGCACTAAAGAAAGTGATAGCATTTTCACGGTATACATATTCTTTGGCAAAAGGATATTCACGATTTATTTCTAATCCTAATTTGCCAAACTCTTCTTCCCATTTTTGTAATGGCAGAGATTCATCTATGTCCTTTTCCATCATTTCTAAAACAGAAGCTGGAATAGGATTTATTTCTTTATCTAAAAATTTTAAGTTGTCATGTAAGCGATAATGAACCTGCCAAAGCGTATGTTTGTCAGGTTCATCTTTAATCTTGTATTCTGAAGGTGTAAAAAGTATTGTTTTTACCATTTTATTTGGTTGGGGGAGAAACACTTATCTGAATTGTTTTTTCTTGGCTGTGAAGAAAAACTGATAAATGAGCTGTATATTTTTCAGATCCTAAAAATGTTTTTATTTCAAATTCAGCTTGTGTTTGTCCCTTTTCAATAATTAAGGAATGAGGGCAAATAACATCTGGATTATCACAATTAATAAAAACTTCACATCCATATTCAGGTATTGGCTTATTAAATGTTATTTTGCAATTAGCGTTAGTGCCAGCTTTGATGCTTTTGTCTTGGATATCAAAAGATTCAATTCTAAGATTGATATATTCATTTAATAATTTGTAAAAATCACTATTTGAAGGTATTGATAAACTATTGAAACGACTATCAATTTTATATTCAACTTCGGCCATTGAAGTGCGAACGAGATCAAG